>JAABUO010008161.1_pt1 | contig 11879 bp, 13 predicted proteins | sample 5559291 | NCBI WGS metagenome assembly JAABUO01 (sample SAMN10711878, study PRJNA513372) | rock metagenome | isolation source: Antarctica rocks | place: Antarctica: Victoria Land, Finger Mt sud | reverse complement strand
AAGGAATTTGTTCAACTGAAGACTTAAGACAAGAAACAGGATAAGATACCTTAAGGGGAGCTTAAAATGATGATCACGTCTGATAATCAGATCATGCAATTCGCTTGAAAAGACAACTTTATCGTTTTATTTCAATCGATCATGTTTAACGATCAGGTTTACATCATTCGTGATAAAAAGAGATCTTTCAGAACGTTTATCAGTGCTAAGACTGCAAGAGCTTCATTTAATAATAAATCTCATGTAAAGCTTTCGATTCCGGACTTCGATGACGTTTACAATCACTACATGAGAGCTGTTAATCAGGCGGATCAGTTACGATCTTCCTATGAATACAATCGCCGATGTAAATCAGAAGGACACAAGGCTCTGTACGAGTTCTTGATTGAAATCAGCGTTATCAATGCCTACAAACTCTCTTTGCATTCGGAGGCTTCAGCTAAATACACTGTTCATAGCGAGTTCAGAACGGCTCTGACTACAGGTCTAATTCAGGCATCTGAAAGGCAGTTTCTGAAGCGAAAAAGAACGTTAACTGAGTCTGCAATTGAACGTTCAATGATACGTTTAGATGATCATCAAATCTGCAGAAGAAAGAGTCTTGATGACTGTCGTGGGTGCAAGGAGATAGGCTTAGCAGCCAGGCCTAGAAAACGACAAGTTCTCAGCGAAATTACACCAAATTTAGGTAATAGCAAGCGGGGAAAGCGTTCTATATTTGGCTGTGATATCTGTGATATCCCTCTATGTAAAGACGGTCCTTGTTGGGCTGCATATCACAATAGTGTCTGAATAGCATCAATAAAATCAGTACATGGTGATATTATATGGTTTCTATTGGTCGACTAACCGAATACGCTAAAAGTGGCCTTCCGACAGCGGTCAAAGGGATACCACCACACCCTCATTCTATCGAGGTCAGTGAATGACTCCAATCCATGTGACGATTATATTTACGAATTCACGTCTGCGTTATGGAGAGGAAATTGAGCGCAGTGATAGTGCCGTTACAATCTAGTGTAAACTACAAAAAATTGACTCAAGACAGATACTTCTTTCCAAAGTCTCAATTTTGATTTAAGCGGCTCCTACTGCGGTCATTTGAGACTTATGGCTCCTAACAAAAAAAAGAAAAAACCCGCAAGTAACCCTGCTCGCGGGTTTGCGACAACATCGATAGCTTCGAAGCCAAAATCCCAGGATAATGGTCTGGAGGATGAGCCTATTTTGCCAGATGGTGGTTCACCGTTATCAGATGTTGGAACGAACAAGGATAAAGCAGATGACATAGACCCACAATCTTCAAAAGATATGGGCAGAGAGCTTCATGAACTGACTCCAGAGGAGCTAGAAAGCCAACTTGAGGAGTCTGATCTACAACTTCTACTAGAGAAAAATGGGGAGAAATCGAAGAAGGATGCTCTTCGACAGGCTGAAAAACTGCGAACAGAGCGACGGACACTGCGTCCACAGGCGCAACATCTCAATACTCGTGCTTGGCTACCATCCGAACTCATGCAGCAGCTTATGAATCTTTCAAATAATCAAACGCATGATGAAAATCTCAGTGCAGAGCCTGACGATAGGCAATCTGGGCCCATTCTTTCAGAAGATGGTTTAGTCATCAAGCTTTGGACCTTGAAACAGGTCCTTTTCCAGTTAGGCTTCTCCCAGGAGAGAAGTAATCTAGCAGTTGGCCAACTCCTAAACAAGGATCATAGTATTAAGTCTATGCATGGTAAAGATATGATCTGGGGTCTTGAAAGCTGTCTGGATTGGCTGGCATTAGTCTGCGAGCTAGAAGAAATGCCTGACTATGAAATGCTAGGTAGTCAGAATCACAACAAGCGCTTAGAGACGGTACCAACAGCGGGTGCGGTCATAGGAGCAGGTAAAGTGTTCTATACTGCCCAACCATCTTTCTGCACTGCATGTATGAAAAGCTGGGTAGAGATTACCCGACTCACGAGGTATAGATACCGAGCATAGTACGCCAACACAATCGAGACCCTCTACATCACTCCTATTACCAAATCCCAAACAAGTCACCCAGTCGGTGGACCATCCCTTTGAAAACACCTCCGGCTCCACAGACACCGAATCTGATGATGACATTGAGCCAGCCAAGCTCGTTGATAAATACATATCCTTGCGAAAGCGCCTTTATAAACTACAGCCTAACCATTTACAACCTGGAAATGAAAAGCGAAAGGGTTTCAAAAGTAGAGCTAAGAATGATCAGACACCAGAAGAAGCGATTCGTCCAGAAATCGCCAGTATTGTGAGCAAGATGAGCAGTATAGACTCAGACATTTTGTTTGATCGGGACAAGGCGGACAGAAAATGGGATGTGATTCAGAACGACCTTGCTAAAGAGGCTGCCGAACGTAGAAAACTCCATTTAGATGAACTTACCACTTCCCTCGACATTTCACATGGCAATGATGTATCGAAGAAAGATCTTCACTCAGACACTGCAAGCACATCCACAATCACCGAGGAAGATAACCTAGATATGGTAGGGGATCTGTTTTCTATGATTCCTGAAAGCACGATTGATACGGATACGGGGGCAGCCAGTGTGACCTGCACGGGGTCAGACGGTACAGCGATCTTTGTCAGGGATTTTGGCAAATGGACTGGTCAGAGTCCACGTCGAATTTTTGAAGAAGCTTGTAAGGCGAGGTAAGAGATTCAAGGTATGCGCTATCAATATTACTGTTACTAATCTGATATTTAGGGATTCTTCGTGCAAAGTAACTTATAAACTCATCTCATCGTCGTCCTTCGCGTATCGACAATCGGTCTTCATAGCCTGGTCACGCAGCCAAGATCTTCCTCTCCAATCCCCATCTACGGCTGTCATATGCAATCCGGATCAACGCTATGTAATGATTCAAATGACATCAATCTCCACCCTTACCTCCATACAATCAGAAGCCTATGTTTCCACTGTTGCATTATTCCTGGTTTTCTCTTCCTCTCCAAAGGAAGAAAAGGCGCACCTTCGTTTACCTCCTATATGGAGAGACCTTTGGACAGAACTATCACAGATGAGGAAGGAGCAAGCTGATGCTGCTGATAGAGATGTTTTACGGAGCCTTCGATCATTAATTGTTCAGGACGAGGATCGCGTTCAAAACTCTATGGCTCACAAAAACGGTCTGCGCAGGGTAGAAAATTTATATGAAGGGACTGAAAACACGCTGGCTTCTACATACACTGCTCAGGAGCGGGCGGATCCGTCCAGCGAGCTCAAATCGATTTGGTTGTCAAAGGCGTCAACACCATCTTACAGCCGCATGTTGAAGTCTCGTAAGAATCTACCCATCTGGAACTTCAAAGACAATCTTCTCATTGCAATTGAGAAGCATCAGGTGGTGATTGTCTGTGGCGAGACCGGATGTGGTAAGAGCACTCAGGTTCCTGCTTTTATCCTCGAGAACGAGCTCTCCAATGGAAGATTATGCAAAGTATACTGCACTGAGCCTCGCAGAATCTCGGCTATCTCACTTGCGCGCCGCGTAAGTGAGGAGTTTGGAGAGAGCAGGAATGATGTTGGCTCGTCACGGTCGCTCGTGGGTTATGCGATACGCTTAGAAAGCCACGTTTCACCCCAGACTAGGCTTGTATACGCAACTACTGGTATTGTGATGCGTATGCTGGAGCGGTCAGATGACCTCGGGGATATCACCCACCTGGTCCTCGACGAGGTGCACGAGAGATCCATAGATAGCGATTTTCTACTAGTTGTTCTTCGGAAGCTCATGGCTAGACGACGGAATTTGAGATTAGTTCTCATGTCTGCCACTGTTGATGCGCAGCGATTTTCGAGTTATCTGGACGGGGCTCCGATTATGACCGTTCCAGGTCGAACATTCCCGGTCGAGACCAGATACTTAGAAGATGCAATCGAGTTAACAGAATTCGACGATCACGATCTATCGTGTTGTACTCCCCAGACGGAGGATTTTGAGGACACTGATGAGGTCGCAATTGATCTAACCGGAAAGCAACCCTCTACCGATAATCTACAAGGCTACAGCCCAAAGACCCGCGCTACACTAGCTAAACTCGACGAGTACCGCATAAGGTATGAGCTTATTGTGAAGCTTCTTACAACAATCGCTACAAGTCCCACGTACACAAGCTACAGTAAAGCCATTCTAGTCTTCTTACCTGGAATCGCAGAGATCAAGCGGCTTAAGGAGATGCTCCTGGACCATCAGATTTTCTCTCAATGGTGGCGTATATATCCATTACATTCCACAATTGCAACGGAGGAGCAGGAGCAGGCGTTCCTATTCCCTCCGCAAGGAATCAGAAAAATTGTGCTAGCAACAAACATTGCTGAGACCGGTATCACTATACCGGATGTAACTTGTGTAATCGACACTGGCAAACATAAAGAGATGAGGTGGGAACTATATGCTGTGAGAGATCAGAGATCGCTGACAACATTGTTAGATTCGATGAAAGGCGGCAATTGTCGAGATTGATCGAGTCTTTCATATCTCGTGCAAATGCTAAGCAGCGCCGAGGGCGTGCTGGTCGCGTCCAGAATGGATTGTGTTTCCACTTATTTACTAAGGCTCGGCATGACAACATAGTGCGTCCAATCTTCATCAGGTCGTTTCCATGCTAATGTGGCAATAGATGGCAGAGGAGCAGACGCCTGAGATGCTTCGTCTTTCCTTGCAAGATTTAGTACTGCGTATCAAGATTTGCAAACTTGGTGGCATCGAACAAACGCTGTGCGAAGCCCTCGATCCTCCCTCGTCTAAGAACATACGGCGCGCTATTGACTCTCTTATCGATGTGAAAGCCCTTACGGCTACAGAGGATCTTACACCCTTGGGGAGGCAACTTGCAAGGTTACCACTTGATGTCTTTCTGGGAAAGTTGATCCTAGTTGGCAGCATATTCCGTACACTGGATGCGGCGTTAACCATAGCTGCTATTTTATCGTCAAAGTCGCCCTTTTCTGCGCCTATGGGAGCCCGATTACAAGCAGATGTAGCTAGGTTGGCGTACAAAAAAGGTTAGTATGATAGGTGTTTTGATTTCTCGCACTAGCTAATATCTCCTAGGGGATTCTGACCTGCTTACTGTGTACAACGCCTACTGCTCTTGGCGCCGAGTATGTTGCATAAACCCTTCCTCAGAGCTACAGTTCTGCCGCAAGAATTTCTTGAGTCCTCAGACACTGTCCAATATTGAAGATCTGAAAGCGCAACTTACAACATGTTTAGACGATGCAGGTTTTCTAACGCTTGATGGCAGGGAGAGGGTCTCCTTTCCAAAGTACGTCAGAATTTCGCAACCATATCAACATACTAACTAAATTGTGCACCAGGACTTACTCGAAATCAAGACGTTTCACAGAACTTCCTGAAGTTTTCAATCTTAACAACAACACGGACTTGATTTTGAACTCGGTCATCGCTTGGAGTTTCTACCCTAAACTACTGAAGCGTGATGGGAAAGGCTGGAGGAACGTCGCCAACAATCAGATGGTTAGCTTGCATCCCACGTCTGTCAACAAAGGAGTCGAGCGACCGCCAGCATGGCTATCTTTCTATCATATCATGCAATCAAGCAACAAGTGGGTTCCATTCATGAAAACAGCCCATTCGGGTCGCTAACTCTTATAGTAGGTTCTACAACGCCCACGAAACTACTGCCATCGAAGACTTCGCTATAGCTCTCGTCTGCGGTGACGCAGATTTTAAGGTACATAAATGCCCCACTACCAACACCACACCAACCCACTAACACTTCCATGTCTCTACCAGATGTACTCAGGTGTAATCATTGTAGACGGAAACCGCCTCCGTTTTCGCGTAGATGACTGGAAAAGTATGGTGGTTGTTAAGGCGCTGCGCACTAATATACGACAGATTATGTCTCAGGCATTTCGCAATCCTGGAAGGCGGCTGTCGCGTCAGCAGCAGGCGTGGTTTGATATTTGGCAGAAGATTTTCTGGCATTGGCAGGAATTAAAGGATAAGCGGTAAGGTTCGGGAGACATTTGGGGTAGGGGGTTGTTGTTAGGGAAGAACTTTCTAGACTAGATACTAGTTTTGTTGCAGAAGAACAGAATCTTAGAGACCATGGATTGGAAATAGAGAATGGCAACGCTACTTCTGCAATTACGTTTTTTATCTTCAGTGTCCGTTCTTAAATTGCCAATGGCCCTTAAACTTATTCGTGGTTCACAAAGGCGTTTTTAATCCTCATATCAGACCTCAACGCTCAGCATCCGTATCGAACAATCACGCGACTCTTCCTCTATAAGTCGTGTTTTAAAGGATGTCGGTGTATCTTGAAGGCAACATGCAAGGTTAACTTTATCTCGATCAATTGACGCACTTGAAGTGAATTATTCGGAGGACTCCCAGAGCGAGCTATGTCATGCATTGTTTATTCACAAGCATCGTCTCCACTTAAGACCTGCAATTGCCTCTAAGATGGCTATTACTTTAACGAATACTGCTGCCGATTATCATCATGCCATCAAATTTGTGGATCCCGAAAGAGGAGGAAGGTCAACAAAGGAAGATGCAGACGCTCGAGTCATTCGTTGGTATCATAGAGGGACCGATTGCAGAACCGCACAACCTCGAATCCTTGACTCGTACCACAGATCAGCTGACCCGAAGGCCTCAAAAGCCCAATTTCCCCCATGTTACGATAGCGACACACATCCTGTCTCTCCTCCCCCACCAAACCCGCCTCGCTCTTCGCCTTGTTTCCCACACCATAAAATCATGGGCCGACACCGAACCCTCCCCGATGCGATACCTTCATCTGGAGTTCCCACTCTCCCACTACAGCCTCGCCGACCTTCCCGTCCTACAAAAGCTTTTCCGACAATGCTGGCACCTGACAGTCTCACCCGTGCCTTCTTCCACACAGCTTCCAGGAACCGCTTCTTCGTACGCCAAAAGCAGCGTGATGAATATAACGCGCTTAGGATCTTTGACGCATTTACATATCGCCGCTCCGATGGAGGACGAATTCTACCCTTTGCTGGCTTTTCGAATGGCGCTGCAGGCGGCAGAGGTACCAGAACTGCGCCATGTGACGATCAGCCCGCTTACTCTAGACGGTCTGTTGGCGATGCGGTGGGGCCCGTTATCGAGCTTCGTGGAAACGGAGTGGACGGGCGCGGGAGTTTGGAGAGGTCTAACCGGGCTTGAGGTGGGTTTGGTGCCCTGGTGGAGAGGCGGTAACAACAAGAGCGCCGGTATATCAGGAAGCCAGCAAGAGATGGAGGACCCGGCGACGGTGAAGTCGAGGACCGGTGTTATGCTGCTCCATGATTACCTTGCGAGCTTTGCTGCTAGCGAGAGAATTGAGACGCTGAAGATTTGGTGGTATGAAAAAGACGGGCCGAATCCGTTGCTGCTGGATACGTTGCCTGCAAGGTGGAAACAGCCCTTGTGGGCTGGGTTGAAGCCGGTGAAATGGAAGGGGCTGAAGTCCCTATGGCTCGGTCAGTGCAAGGTTAATCAGAAGGATTTGGAGGAGATAGTGGCAAGATGTAAAAGCTTGGAAGAATTGTGGGTGGAGGATCCAGGGCTTGATAAGAACGTCCCGGGCGATAATGTACTTGTGGACGGTGTATGGTGGGGCAATGCTTGGTTGGGTCTCGGGCGAGAGACAAATTCGGAGAACGATTCCGAGGGAACGGATGTCGCTAATGATACTGATGGCATGGAGATTATTGATGCCGAAGATGTGTATGCAGAGGTGGTGAATTTTCAAAACTATGAAGAAATTAGTGGACTATGATCTACTTGTTTGAGAGTTTGAATTCTCTGCGGTAGAATTCGGAGATTTTGGATGGGACATGCAGATCAACCAGGCAAGCAAAGAGATAAATGTTATAACCGTTGGATTCACCCTTTGCAAGTTTAGAGAATAGCTTGAATATAAGCTCAGATATTCATGCCCTCAATGATGTTACCGCCTGTGAGCTGATGGAAAGATTGGAAACGCACGAGCTCTTGGGCCATAGCATCACATTACGTGCCTTGTTCCAAAGACCTTGAACTCATAGCAGTACCATATATACAAGAGGCAATATGTGCAGAGAAGTCCTTCTTTTACAAGTCCAGTACGATCCTTGACTTACTAAGCAAGTCATTTCCATCTTATCTCTTGGCGCCAACTTCACATTCTTTTCACTCACACTTCCCACATCTGTCATGTTGTGACTTGCTTTGTGAATAAACATTCAATCAATCTTGAAAGCCAAAAGAGACATCTACAATGATCTACCGCGCAAGTCAGTTGTTATTCTTCTAGCACTCTCATAGTCGATCTTCCATAGGCACTCACACTGTTAGGAGATGATTGTAGCTGATATTTATTGAGTGGAGCTAACAAACAGTAGATTAATGTACAGAGAAGAACTGCCTATGAGAGGACTAATGCACAGTCAAGAGCTGCTTCCGACAGGACTATGTAACGAAGCTAATTGTTCGCGACAAACAATCAGCTTTGAACGTTCTTGCAGAGTACAATCTTCTGCCGATATGACTAGTCCTGCATAGGGACGCGGCGATGACTTAGGAGATCCAGTCAATACTTGTTGAGTACCCCCACTTGAGAGTCCCAGCAAGCTGAAGAGAAAAAGCGAAAAGGAAAGAACATCGATTCATTCCACCGATACAGGTCGCAATCCACCTGAATGACCTCTGAATACCTCTTTCAACAAGCCTTGTACAAGACTTTGCACAAGTCGATGAATGTATGATGCATTTACAAATACGTTACGGAGTGAGGCGTGCCCCACAAGAACAATCAATGTAGCGACCAAGATCTAGAAATCCCGCGATGATCCTTCAGAAAAAGAATCGTACGGTACCCTTGTGTCTCGGCAGCCTACCAGTAACAACCTCCGATGCCCGAGGACATTTTGCCGTGATCTGATCGCTGGATGGCTATGCTGCTTAGACTCGCCGGTCAGGACGAGAGTTCTCTTTCTTGCGCTGAGTAGAAAATGGTGACGAAGCCAGGAACTCCTTTTTTGGAAAATCTTTCGGGTCAAGTCCTTTCCGAAAATCGGAAATATCTTCGTGAAGTTGCTGAACGTTTTGCTTTAAAAGAATGAACTTCTCGTCATCGCTTCTAGTTGCTGGATTTGTTGCTATGATCTTCGCTCGCTTCTTAGCGCTCTGAACTCCTGCATGCCAACCAAGGGAATCATTGCTCCCCGATTCGTCATGCGAATCACCCTCCTTCCAGCCAGCGTCTCCGTTTTTCAACCTAGGTCGCTTGTCCAAACATTTGATCCCTGAAACATTGCTTGACAGTCTGTTTGAGAAATTAGAAGACAGAGAAGAGCCAGGATTATCATGACTGCTCATGAGCTGTATTGGTGGGCAGCTTGTGATGAAACTAAGATCGAATTGAGGGGGTATTGGCCCTAGGGAACAGTATCGGTTACAGTCGTTGAGGAGCTTTTGGCTCGGGAAGATCTCCCAACGCTCGCTGGCATATGGCATAGACTCTGCAATATTTGCGCCAGTATTATACGCTTGGTGATATGCGAACGGAAAAGTAATTACCATTTCGCCTAGGAACTGGACTACTTTCGTGTACTTAATATCGTCATGTTTGAGCGTTTCCTCGGGAACATACAATGGGTTATGTCTCAGGAAGTTGTCGCACTTCGGTGGAAACTTGGGACGCGGTATCGCAATACTTGTCCCCATTTCCCCACTCTTTGATGGATGTAGGAAGCCGTGTAGCGTTTCTTCAAGCTTCTTGTGTTCCGTGGGCCTTACAACAGTCCAGGTTTGCGGCGCACCGTCATGGAGGTAATTCAATAAATATGCTCCGAGATCAGCTATACGCATTCCAAAGACAGTACCACCAGTACTGGAGATGTGGAAGACCGAATTGTTGACGCCTGTTCTCAGACTTCGAGATTTGAAGAAAGAGTTCCCTTGATAAGCTTCGAGGTGTGGATTGCCGCACCGAAGAGTATCTCTCAGGTCACTTGTGGCTGTTGAATGAGGGAATTAACAATCTATGATGCAGGACAGAAGGCGAATTATACTCACCAGGGACATCTGCCGCATAAAGAACACCTTTAGGATATTCCTTCTTATTTCCAATAAATGTCTTCTCATTGTAGTCGTCAACCAGATGAACCTCCTTCCACACATCTTCAGGGTGGGAACCGTTCAGCTTGGAATATTCCTGCATTTTTTTTCGTCCGTCCTGGATTGCTTTACACCAAACAGCTGCAGCTAAGCGCTTGCGACTTGGCGTGAGAACTTCATAGACAACGGTGGTGGTCGACCCATTTTTGTGAAGAATCAAGTCTGTCGAACACGTCTTCAATTCTTTTAGGTCAGCTTGATTGGAAGAAGCATAGGAAGGCTTATTTCGTGGTTGCAAGCTGTCAAGAGTCAACAGCTATCATTGAGAACAAAAATAGGGATATCAATTCGTACCACTCTTTAGGCACAATCACCTTCACAACGCCGTGCTCGCGCCCTGCGATCTCTTCTACAACCTTAAGGAAGTTGGGAAAATCTTTGAATACGCTTGATGTGGGTGAGAATACATGCAGTCCTTTGTCCATGGTAAGGTTGAAATCTTCGGGGACATTACTTTCGGGTAAAGAAGCTGGTGTGATCGACAGTGGCGTCGGACGTCTTGTTTTCGCTGATGAAGAGTAATAAGTTTTCTTCAGCAGCTCGGTGATTTGAGCTATGCGATCAGTTCATGTTAGTTGTTGATCCAGCTTAATGGAAATAACAAGCGCTGCAGGACTAGAACCTGGGCTTAGACTTACTCTTACGTTCATCCCACTTCCTCCAATCATCCAAATTCATTTTCGCTTGCATCTCTATAATTCTATCCGAGGCTTTGGGGCTCGATGCCTTGCGTGGCTCCACCTTTGTCGTCGTCTGTGTAATTTGCTGAGGCGAAGTCTTCGCTTTTCTTGTGAGACCAGAACGCTTAGGTGGAGTCTGATTTTGTGATGAAAAGAACACCTTTCGATCACGATTCTTGTGGAGTTGTCTTGCCATAAGCTTTTTTTCATCATATGTCATAGGAAAAGTGGGCTTATTATCAAGGAACCTCTGCTGTGAGCGCGTCGGCTTGAAGTCGTCAATATCCTTCAATAAGGGTTCCAGGTTGTCATATCGAGTGGACTGTGTGACATCTTCGTTATGTGGTAGCAATTCCTTGAGCATGTTACTTGTACGCTTCCGTTTACGCAGCGGGCTCTCACTACCGGGTTTCTTTTCTGGAGATGAAGCTCTGACGGTCTTGCCTATTTTCTCGTTGTTCACAAGACCGGAAGATCTACCATGTCGAGGAGGAGTTGCACTTTCAGCATCCGGTATCACGAAGTTTCCTATATTAGCATACCGCGGAGCTCTGTAAGATTGCGAAGCGGCGTTACTCTCATCTTCATCAGTTTGAGTGGATACACTAGGATCTACCATGGTTTCTTGCGTGTCGACAATAGACCTACTTGATATGTCAGCCATCTTTAGGGATTGGGGTTTACGAGACATACCTCGACTCAAGATCGGCGACATCTCCATCGTCGCAAAACAGAGGTGTTGGAGACCTCTCGATTACAGTCATTCTGTTCTCCGTGATGTTCTCTAAACACTTATCCTCGACGAAAAAAGGTGATGGCACCTTCTTGGTCACGGTATCGTTGCTGTGGGAATTCAGGGCGACTAGTCTCTGCAGCAACAGCTAGGTCATTACCAGCAGCAATATCAGCAGTCGAATACGTGCATGCGACACTTGTATTGTACTATGATCCTATCATGTTAGATTGATCTATTAGTCCGATGGATTTCTCTCTGTTGAAAATTTCTTTGTGCGCGGTGGTT
>JAABUO010008160.1_pt1 | contig 11879 bp, 9 predicted proteins | sample 5559291 | NCBI WGS metagenome assembly JAABUO01 (sample SAMN10711878, study PRJNA513372) | rock metagenome | isolation source: Antarctica rocks | place: Antarctica: Victoria Land, Finger Mt sud | reverse complement strand
ACAAAACAAAGAAATCTGCGAGCCGCAGGAGCTTCTCGAAATGCGGCTGGCCGCTCATGGCCGCCGGCACGAGGCCCAGAACCTGCTGCAAACCGAAGGAACCGCCGGACGCGACAACTTGGAAATCCAGCTCGACGATCTTGTCGGCGTCAATCCGACCCAGGACCCCGACGCCGCCCCGCGCGGGCTGAGCGCCTACCGCCTAAAGGCCCAGACCGCCGAAACCAAGACGAACCACCGGATGCTTTTAATCGGCGAGGCCGTTCAAGCGGCGATTTTACTGCTTTCCCTGCTGATCGCTGTCGCCGTCATCCGTGCGATCTCGGCCGGCATTGGCGCGGTTCTTCATGCTCAGGAAGACCTGCATCAAAGCGAGGCGCGTTACCGAATTCTCTTTGAAGGCAATCCGCACCCAATCTGGGTCTTTGATCAAACTTCGCTGCAATTTCTGGCGGTCAACGCTGCCGCCCTTCGCAGCTATGGGTATACGCGCGAACAATTCCTGGCCATGAAATACGGGGATTTCCAGGCAGCCGGCGAGTCGCCGGCATTTGACCTCTCGGTCGGCAGCCTCGTCACGGAAACACTCAACGTCGGCGAGCGGCGGCATCAAAGGAAAGACGGTAGCATTGTCTGGGTGGATGTCGTTCTGCATCCGCTGATGTGGAAGGGATACACGGCCTGTATGGCCGTTGTGCAGGACATCACCTCCCGCCGCGAGGCGGAAGCAAGCGTGAACCGGCTTGCCGCCATTGTCAATTCGTCTCACGACTCGATTGTCGGATGGGACACCGCCCGGCAAATTACGAGCTGGAACCCCGGCGCGGAGCGGCTGTTTGGCTGGACGGAATCGGAAATGCTGGGGCAGCCCATCACCAAGCTGATGCCGGGCGAGTACGAGGAAGAAGCCCAGAGCATTTGCGGCAGCCTGGAAGCCGGCCGGTCCATCGAGCTGCCCGACACGCTGCGCCTGCACAAAAGCGGACGCCGGCTGGAAGTCTGGGTCAGCACCTCGCCGATTGTGGACGCTTCCGGCGCAGTCGTCGGCGCGTCTACCATCACGCGGGACATCTCCGAGCAGAAGAAAACGCAGGCGCTGGTCCGCTGGCAGGCATACAATGATCCGCTCACCTGCCTGCCGAACCGGGCCTATTTTCAGCAGGCCCTGGAAGACGCCATCGCGCGTGCTGAGCCGTTCAGCGTTCTTTTTGTGGATTTAGACCAGTTCAAGCACGTCAACGACAGCCTGGGCCATGCCGCCGGCGACCATCTGCTGCAGGAAGTCACGGCCCGGTTCGAGCGCTGCCTGGAACGCGATAATCTCCTGGCACGCATGGGAGGAGATGAGTTCACGCTGCTGCTTTTAGAGGAAGACGCGCGGCCCGACGAGAAGGCCGAAGCGCTGCTTCACTCCCTGTTTCAGCCCCTCTTTATTGAAGGCCATGAGCTGCACGTCGCCGCCAGCATCGGCGTCAGCCGCTTCCCGGACCATGCCGAGGATGCGGAAGCCCTTTTAAAGTGCGCCGACCTTGCCATGTACCATGCCAAAGAAAGCGGGCGGGGACAATGGCAGGAGTTCAGCCCAGCCATGACCGAGGCGGCCCGCGAGCGCTTGACCCTCGAAAGCAGCCTGCGAAGGGCCATTGAGCGAAGCGAGCTGATTTTGCTGTATCAGCCGCAGGTGTCCCTGGAGACCGGGGAAGTCATCGGCAGCGAAGCCCTGGTCCGCTGGCACCACCCGGAGCTTGGCCTTGTCTCGCCTTCCCGGTTTATTCCGCTGGCGGAAGAAACCGGCCTCATCGTGCCGCTCGGGGAATGGGTGCTGCGGACCGCCTGCCGCCAGGCCGCCCAATGGGAGCGCGAGGGAACACCGTTGCGCCAGGCGGTCAATTTGTCGGCCCGGCAGCTCGGCGAGCGCGGGCTGGTTCAAACCGTTCGGCGTATCTTAGAGGAAACCGGTCTCAGTCCGCATCTCTTGGACCTGGAACTTACGGAAAGTACGCTGGTAGCCCAGGGCGAAGCGGCCGAAACATGCCTGACCGCACTGCGGGCGCTTGGGGTCCGCATCTCGCTGGACGATTTTGGGACCGGCTACTCATCGCTTGCGTATCTGCGCCGCTTTCCGCTGGATGTGCTGAAAGTAGACCGCTCGTTTGTCCAGGGGCTGACTTCCGTCAGTGACGGCCTGCACGCCCGGCAGAATAAAGAGGCCTGGCAGGACCAGGCCGTTGTGCGGGCTATCATTGACATGGCGCACGCGCTGGATTTGGAAGTGATTGCGGAAGGAGTGGAAACGCTCGCCCAACGTGAGACGCTCAGGCGTTTGGACTGCGATTTCATTCAGGGGTTTTTATTCAGCCCGCCGGTCACGCCGGAGCGCCTCGAAAGCCTGCTCCCGGTGCGCCGCCTGGAATCTCTCGTGGAATCTCAGCGAGAAGTTCAGGCGGCCTGATCCCGGCTACTCCGCGCCGACATGGCGCTGAAGCAGGACTTTACCCTGGTACAGCGACACCGCCTGCACCTGATAATCCCCGCTTGCCAGGTCGGTTCGGGACAAAGACACATGGACGCTTTGATGGGGATAATCATAAGACAGCAGCAGCACATGCGGGTTGGAAGCGCGGACGACGCGCCCCATGCCGCCGGCGGCTTTGTCGAGATCATAAAGCGACATCGCGGGCTTGATGGCCTGATAAAGATGCAAAGCCGGACTAGTTGAAGCCGAAGGAGAAGCCGCCGGCCGGAGCGAAAGCGCCGCCGGCTGCCGGATGCTCCAGCCCAAACAGATCAACCCGCCCACCAGCGCAACCAGCAAAAAGCTGCCCACAAACGCCAAACGGAACGTCCGCGCGGAGCCGACACGGTGCGATGGCCGCACCACGACGGGCGGCGCGACCATCAGCGTAAAAGCTTCCGTTCTTTCGACCGGCGGCTCCACGAAGCGGGTTCGAAACCGGTGACCGCAGACAGGACAGGAAAGAGCCTGCAGCATCGCCGCTTTTCCGCATTCGGGGCATCGCTTCGCACTGACCGCTGTCCTCATGGCTTCATTATATCACAACGCTTGCTCAAATTGGTCTCTTGCCGACATAGCGCACCCGCCAGATACTGTTGGAGCCGTCATCCGAAACCAGCAGTGACCCGTCCCGCGCCACGGTGACCCCCACCGGACGACCCCAAACATCGCCGTCCGGCGTCAGGAAGCCCGTTAGAAAGTCGTCAAACTCGCCCGACGCCTGCCCGTTCTTGTCTACGGGAACGCAGACCACTTTGTAGCCCGCCCGGTGTGATTTATTCCACGACCCATGCTCGGCGGCAAAGATCGTTCCTCGATACTTCGCCGGGAACTGGTGGCCCTCGTAGAACGTCAGCGCCAGCGACGCCATGTGCGGCTGAAGCAGAACGTCCGGCGTAATCACCCGCGCCTTCAGGTCAGGATGCGCGTCCGGCAAATCCGGGTCCTGATGGCGGCCCATGTAGTACCAGGGCCAGCCGTAAAACCCCCCGGCCTGCACATGCGTAATGTAGTCGGGAACCAGGTAATCGCCCAGCGTGTCCCGTTCATTGACCGACGCCCAAAGCTGCCCCGTCTCCGGCTGAAACGCGATCCCGACCGGGTTGCGAATGCCGGACGCATACACGCTCCCGCCGGTGCCGTCCGGGTTGTATTCCAGAATGTCCGCCCGGTGAAACTCCTCCGGGTGCGTGTCCGCGTCGTCGTGGTTCGAGTGCGAGCCGACCGACACGAACATCCGGCGGTCGTCCGGCGAGAACGCAATGTCCCGCGTCCAGTGCCCGCCCCCGCGCAGCCGCCCGCCTCCCGGCAAGTCTACAATGCTCTGCGCCTCCCCCGTCGCCTTCAAGTCGCCGTTCGAGTAGGGGAACCGCACCACCGAGTCGGTATTCGCGATATACACATACTTCGGGTTCGGCCCGCTCGGATAGAACGCAATCCCAAACGGCTGATGCAGGTTGTCCGCGTAAATGGAAGTCGCCTCGATATGCCCCATGCCGGCGTCAGCCCGCAGGACTTTCACCCGGTTCGCGCCGCTTTCCGCCACGAAAATATCGCCGTTCGGTGCCGTCACGATCTTGCGCGGGTTGCTCAGGTTGCCCGCGAACAGCGACACCTCAAACCCCGCCGGAGCCACCGGCAGCACACCATCGGGTTTAGGAACCATGTGCGCCCCGTTGTCTACCGAAGGCGTATCATGCGGCGGCGGCAGCGCATCTACCGACAGCTTCCGCCGCACCCCCGGCGCATCCGAGGACCAGTCCCCAAGCGCCGCCGGCCCCGTCAGCAGCGGCCCCACCGGACTTTTCCCCGTCGCAATCGCCCGCACCTGCGGCGACACTTTCTGAGGAACAGACGCCTGATGAACAAAAACCGATCCTGCCGACGCCATCACGGCAGCAACCGGGACAAAAAGAAGTGCTTTCATAGGGAATTTAACGCTCAAAACAGGGGAGGAGGTTCCCAAAAATGCTTGGGTGACTTCAAAAAAAAACGAAGGCCGCTAAGAGGCTTTCGTTTGCCGTCCGCTCTCCCTTTGGGATTGCAAACGTGAATACAGTATATCGCAGGCAAAGCGCAATGTCAAGCGCGTTTTGTGGGTTACCCTCCTGCCCAAAATAGGGCAATGGCGAAGTCTCAGCGAGCCGGCCCACTCTCGGAGTAGAGTGGGCCGGCTCAGTACGTTTGGTTTCATGCTCTTCGTTGTCTTTTCTTTGTCTCAAAGAAAAGAACCGGCACTGGAAGTGCCGGTTCTTTTGCCTAATTTGAGCAAATCCCGGTCCCCGGATTAGCCATACCCGGATTAGGAAGCGGCACGTTCTGCGTGTTGTTCAAGTCAAGCCCATCCTGCAGGTTCCAGACTTCGGTTTTGTCGCCCGTGGACGCAGCGCTTGCGCCGGTGTTGTCAATCAAAGAATACTTGGCATGTCCGTCCATGAACAGCATGTTCGCTCCGCCCGTATGACGCAGGGCGACGGTATCGAAGCGAAAGAGAAAATAACCGTCATTGGTGGAATAAGACCCGCCATCGGCTTCTTCGGTCAGCAGCAGCGTTGCGGAAGGGCTGTCAAACTGCGACAAGGACTTTCCGGGATAAAGCGCTGTCCCGGTGGGGGCGGTAAACAAGGCCGCACAGGAGTTGTAAGCATAAGAGCTGCCGTTCGTCTGACCGATGCTGTCATCCGGACAGACATAAACTCCCTTGCTCTTGACATAGGAGTATAGGCTCCCCTGCGTAACGTCAAATACGGCGGGAATATTGGGAGACGGACCATTAGGAGCCTGGCCGAATACCGAGTAATAATTCCAGCCGCCCAATACGCCGGCCCCGGCTAGGCCTTTTGTTGCCGACGGCATCAGCTCATCCGCGTCTTGACTGTACTGGATAAACGCAAGGCCAAGCTGCTTTTCATTGGAGAGGCAGGCCGTGCGGCGAGCATTTTCGCGTACTCGCTGGAAGACAGGGAAAAGAATGGCGGCGAGAATCGCAATAATGGCGATGACGACAAGCAGTTCAATGAGAGTGAAACCGCGAGAGGGAAGCGTAAAACCAAGCGAGCGTGAGCGACGCGGCATAAGATAAGTTCTCCTTCAGAAGGGCAATACAACTGTAACACAGTCACGCTTGTTTGTCAACGCTGTCAATAAAAAGGCTTTGTTCTTTCGGGTCCCTACCTACTCCCCGCGTATCGTCGTCACCATCGACTCGGACAAAATGCCGACGCCGGGGATGAACCGGACACGCGGGTCCGCCGCCAACCGCATCCACTCAATCAGCGGCGAATCGTCCAGCAGATGCAGGGTCCGCCGGGCCTCCGCCACCCGTACCAGGCCTTCACTTGCGGCTCGGTCACACAGCGCCAGAACATCCTGCGGCACCGGCGGCGGGGCGGCGTCGGGCAAAGCGAACAGATTGGCCGCCGCCAACTCAACGCGGGTCAGCACGTCCGCGCCCGTCAGCGGCTTGCGGTCCAGCGGCAGGGTCAGCGTCAAGTCATCGTTGACTTTGGGGGCTTCTGCGCCCAGCATCAGCGTGATTTGACTTTCGCCCCGGCGCAGCACGAAGTCCGGCATCTGTATTCCCAGCGCGGACACCGTCGGCTCCGGCAGACGCTTCACCCGCCAGCCGTTCGTCTCGCCCGCCAATCGCCGCTTGGTCGTTTCGCGGAGCAAGTCCTTGTGCAGCGCTTGCCCGGCCTCGAACCGCTTCTTGAACGCGGGCTTCTCCGCTGAGACCGCTTTCAGAGGCATTCCCAAGACGCGCAGCAGATCGGTCGTCAGCGTCAGCCGGAACGGTTTCGAGTTCAGCCGCGCTTCCACAGTGCCGCCCATGCTTCGGGTCGCATACGCGGCTATGAGGTGCAGCAGGCAGCGGCCCAGACGGCCCGCCCGGCGCGGCAGAATGGAAGGCACGTCAATCTCAGACAGCGAAACCGTGCCGGCGTCGGCGCTGACTACGGCATTGATGCCCAGCGCCCGCGCCAGCGCACGGACTTCGGCAGCGTCACTTGTCGTCAGCGACAGCCCCAGCAGCACAATGAGCGTAGACCGGCGCAGCACGGTGTCCAGCGAGTGAAAGTTATACAGCGCGACAATGTCGGCGGGCGTCGGCACCGCGCTGAGGCGCGTCAAAATCTGGTTGTCTTCCGAATCCGAATGCAGCAGCGTATCCCACTGATGCGCCGTCAGGCAAAACTCCTCGGCCATAGCCCCGTAGTACGCCGCCCGTGCGTCTTCCGCGAGAAAGCCGTGATGACGCTCATTAACAGACGCATAAGTGAACGCCCGCACTGCCATTGGCTTTGTCAAGCCCGCTTCCCGCAGCCGCGCCGCGCCGTCCCGCCCGACAATCTGCCGGAAGTCCGGCGTCTCGTACTTGTAGAACTGCCCCAGGCACGCGACAATGCCCCGCGCCAGGCGCGGGTCGCCAAAAAAGTCCGTCATCGCCTGCGCGTCCATGTCTTTGCGCCGCTTGCCCGCCGCCGCGTCAAACGTCCGAATGGCGATCTCCAATCGCGCAATGGCTTTTTTGTCTTTAAGCTGATGCGGATACACCGCCGCCGGTGCGCCGGGGGCGCTGCTTTTGCGCGATGTCTTCTTGAAATCTTCCTGACGAAACGCCATCTGTGCTTATCCTTCCGCCTTCTCGACCGGCTTGCGCCGCCGCGCCGTCTTCACTTCACTTGTCCCGCGTGAGACGATCTCGTACAGGTACGCATGACCCGGCTTCGGACGCAGCACCCGGCCCAAACGCTGAATGTACTCACGGGTCGTGGACGACCCAGACACCACAATGGCGACGTTTGCATCGGGAACGTCCACGCCTTCGTTCAGCACCCGCCCCGTCACCAGCTTGGAGTATTTTTGCTGCCGGAACTTGTCCAAGATATCCCGCCGCTCGTCGGCGTGAGTCCGGTAAGTGATCGCCGGCAGGCACAAACGCCGGGATAAATCGTTCACCAGCACGTTCCACTCGGAAAACACAATCACTTTGTCGCTCTTGTGTTCCGCCAGCAGTTCTTCCACCGCCTTGACTTTGCGCTCCGCGTTCATCGCCAGCATCCGCGCTTCCCGGTGCGAGCGCAGGGCCAGACGCGCCGTCGGGTCATGCCCGGCGCTCCGAATTAGCGATTCAAACAAGTTCGCCGCCCCGGTCATCATCAGCTTCGTGCGATTGGCCGCCATGTACCAGGAAAACTCCGCCGTCAGCCGGTCATACCGCGCCTGCTCGTCATCCGTCAAATCCACCGAAACCCGCTGGACTTTATAATCAGCGATGTGCTTGTCCCGCGCCAGCGTCGCCGGCTGACGCTCGAACACCGTCGGCCCAATCAAATTCACAATGTCGTCATGCCGCCCGTCTGAACGCTCTAAAGTCGCCGACAGCCCCAGCCGAAACGGCGCATCCGCGCGGGTCGCGATTGTCCGGTACGACGCCGACGGCAGGTGATGCGCTTCATCAAACACCAGCAGCCCAAAGCGCGACAAATCCCGCTTCGGCATCGCCGCCGAGTCGTAAGTGATGACTGTAATCGGACACTCGCTCTTGAAGCCCCCGCCGATCATGCCGACTTCGGCATTGGTCAGCCCGAACTTTGTGCAGATCGTGTCATGCCACTGATGCATCAAGTCAATAGTCGGCACGACCACCAGAGTCGCCACCCGCATCGCTTCCATGACCATCAGCGCCACGACCGTTTTGCCCGCACCCGTCGGCAGCACCACCACGCCGCGCCCGGAAGCCCGCCCCCACGCCGTCAGCGCGTCATTCTGATAAGGCCGGGGCGTGACCCCAAGCGCCGGCAGGTCAAACGGCAGCGCGTATTCGTCGCTTCCCGCTTCCAGCCACGCCGTTTCCGCTTCCTCGCCGTTTAGGTCGTCGCCGTCGCGCTCCAAATCGGCGGCAAACAAATCCAACTCAATCTCGGTCAGTTCCGGCATTAGTTTTCCTCAAACAGCGACAACTGCCCCCACTGCGCCGCCCGCTTCGGCCCAACGCCATAAACGCCTTCGGCCCGGCCAGAACGCACCGCAGCCGCGAGATGCTCGGCAGTCTCTACCCCGAGCGTGTCATGCAAGCGCTGCGCGAGACGCGGGCCGACGCCCGGCACAGCCATCAGCGCTCCGATATGCGGCGGCAAATCCGCGCACAGCTCGGCGAAATACTCCATGCGCCCGGTCCTCACGAGTTCCGACAGCTTGCGCTGCAAGCGCTCGCCCAGAACGCCTTTGCGCCGCCGAAGCGGCTTGCTGTCATCCCGCAAAACCGCGACCGCATCCTCGCGGCGGCCCATCAGCGCCCGTGCGCCGTTTTCATACGCCTGAATCCGGTAGGGGTTGTCCTGCCGGTCTTTTAAAAGCGTCGCAATCTTAAACAGCGTCTGCGCCATCTCTTTATTGGTCAGATTTCTCTCTGAATTGTATGTCGTCATTGGGGGTTTTCCATTACCGAACAGATGCTCTATTATACCCAATTGAGACGCTTCCCGTCTACTCTTTGTTCCGAAAGCGCGGCTTGACAGCGACATAAAATGACGGTATGATACAGGGGAAGTGGAGAAGGGGAATAGGCCAATGGCAGCCCGGTTTTGCTCGCAGTGCGGTCAGGAAGTTTCTTCGGCGGCCAAGTTCTGCCCGAACTGCGCGGCCCCACTGACGCTCGGCGCTCCCAGTGCTGCGCTTCCGTCCGCCCTGACGGCGCACCCGTTAGACAGCGCGGCCCGCAAGTCCCGCTCCCTGCTGCTGCCCGCCGCCATCGTCGCCGTCGTCGTGCTGGCCGCCGCGCTGGCCGTTCTCGTCGCCCGTAGCCGTCAGCAGGCGTCACTTCTCGCCAGCCCGCCGCCTGCCGCCGTCACCGCACCCGCCGTCACCAACGCCCCGTCCCTGCCGCAGACCACTGCCCCGCCGCTGACCAACGCACCAACCCAGCCGCCGATGACCGGCCCCGCCGTCACCAATGCCCCGAACAAGCCTGCGCCGACGCTGCCGCCGGACGTTGCCGCATATCTAAGATTTTTGCAGGGGATTGAACAAAAGCGCATTGCTCTGAATAACGACGTATCGGGGGCCAATGCCATGCTCGGGATCGCCCAGGGGATGCAGACGCAGGGAACACAAAGCGCCGAATCCGACCCCGACCAATCGGGCGGAGCCAGTAATCAAGACGCCGCGAAGCAAAACACGCAGAAACTCAGCCAGGGCTACAGCGACTACGCCGCCAAATGGCAGGCGCTCATTCGTGAGTTCCGCGCCGCGCCGCCCCCGCCGGCCTGCACCCAGCTTGCCGCTCGCTACCAGGTATTTCTCGGCGACTACACCACCGTCATCTCCAAGATGCAGGTCGCGCTCCTGAACCACGACTCCAGCGGCCTGCCGGACCTCAGCGCCGTCACCCAGGTCCAGGCCCAGGTCAACGCCGACGGCACCCAGGCCGACAGCGCCCTCACCGATCTCTGCGCCCGCTACGGCGTTTCCAAGCCTTTCGTCATCGCCCCCGAAGGCGCAGCCCCGTCACTTTTAGGCCATTAGGAGAAACCAGTGCAAACCCGCACCCAATCCGTCAAACTTGCTCTAGGAACACTCATGTCCCTGAGTCTCGGCACGGTTATTGCCGCGCAGGCAGGTCCGCCCAAAACAATTGTCGCCGTCTTTTCCGAAGAAGACGCGCAGTTCGCGGAGACGATCACCCTCTATTCTGACGGCAAGTATCAGCAGGCGGAAACGGACAAAAACACCAAACTTTACCACACCTATTCCAATCAACACCCTTTCCCACAGGACGTGCCGCCGGTTTTCAGAGAGGAGCTTCCTCCGCTGCTCCTCGGCGGGTCGAAGCGAACCGGCACTTGGCGTGTTTTAGACAAAGAAGCCGGGCAGCCGATAGCCTTCAAGACGCTGGCAAGCCTACCGAAAGATGCCGTGATCGAAGTCAAGGGGGCCATGCAATTCGGCGTCACTTGAGAGCGGCAATCCCCTTTCCAATCTCATGGAACCCGAACTCTGCCTGCCGGCGACTTCCAGCCCGCGCCGCCGGCAAAAAAATAGCCCTCCCCTAACAGGAGAGGGAGCAGATACGAGGTAATGCTGGGGGCGTAGGAGCGGGAGGGGTTCTTATCCCACCCCATCCCCCACCACAATATCACGCCCCCGCAGCCTCGCCATGCGCCGCTCGGCCACCCAAAACAGCAGAACAGACAAGGCCAGCAAATAGACGCTGTTGCCAAAAAGCAGGCCCGGCAGCAGGTGCCAGTCGCTGAACAGCCCGCCCGGCAGCAGCGCATTCTCCGCGTACATGCTTCCCCCGATGACCAGAACAACCAGCAGCGTAGACACACCCTTCAACGTCTTCTGCACCTGCGGGAACGTCGAAAGCGCCGTGCCGAGGCTGACGCCTAGAACAAACAGCGCCGCCACAAACAACTGCCCGACGCCCCACGCGATAAGCGCCGGGCCAACACCCACTACAAGCGAAGACACCCCGTACAGCAGCAGGCACGCCAGCCCCGCCGCCGCCCACACCGCGCCGATTGCCGCCGTCTGCCCGAACACTTTGCCCCAGAATATCTGCGGAACGGAAAGCGGCGTCATCAGCACAAAGCCCCACGCTCCCTGCTGCCGGTCTTTGGCAATCAAAGTTTCCCCGATCACTTGCCCTCGAAGCGCTAGAAAGTAGCACTCGCCCATGAGCAGCAGGGAGGCCAGCTCCGGGAGAGGGTGCGGCGGTCCTGCCCCATTTGTTCCCCCCAAGCTGCCCTCAAAGAACCGAAACAGGGACAGGGACGAGAAGCTTTGAACGACATCCGGGTAGAGCAGCGAGAGCGCCACAACGGCGGCAAATCCGACCGGGGCCAAAACAAGGAAGTCAAACCAGCGGCCCGAACGAGTGCGACTACGCATCTCATAGGTGAACAGGGGATTATCCGTGCGGCTTGTAATCCACGTCATCAGCGCCGCCGTTCGCGCTTCATTGCGAGACGGCGCACGTTTTGCAGAGGGCACCGGCACCGGCGCGGCGCGACGCGCCTGCCGGGGGAACACGGTCATTAGCGCAATGCCGGCCAGGGCCGGAACAGCCGCGCAAATCCAGAACGACGGCAGCGGCCCAAGCTGCCACCCAGGGAACTGAGACAAAAGCCCCGGCCCGCCGGCAAACAAGCGTACCCACGCCGCGACCGGGCTGAGCGCCGCCGCCGGGCTGCCTCCCGGCACCGAAAGCGCCGCAAACGGGACCGCGTACAGCAGCCCATTCGTCACCCATTTGCCGATTTTCGGGATCGCCCGCCGAACGCCCACCGCCCAGAACACGGTGCTGACTCCCGCCAGCCCAATCTTCCCGGTCATTTCATAAACAGGCCCCGCAAACGGC
>JAABUO010008158.1_pt1 | contig 11880 bp, 16 predicted proteins | sample 5559291 | NCBI WGS metagenome assembly JAABUO01 (sample SAMN10711878, study PRJNA513372) | rock metagenome | isolation source: Antarctica rocks | place: Antarctica: Victoria Land, Finger Mt sud | reverse complement strand
CGTGCCAATAGAGTGGGCAGGATTTGAAGAGGGAGAGTTAGGTGCAGTAGAAGGCTGGTGTTGTCCGGCCATGGAGAAGGCAGACTTGGCAGGCTTGGATGTCACGTCCGTTGTCGAGACGGAGCGAGATGATGTCGATTGCTGAGCCATTTGAAGAGCAGCCGCTCTGGCTTCTGCTGCTCTCGTAGCTTGTTGCCGCCGGCTCCTTTCCTCTCGTGACTTATCATCCTGTCGCTTCTCGCCCTTTGCTTCATTTCTTTCCTCTTCCCTCGCAGCCTGCTTTGCTGCTTCCATACGCCTAACCTTCTCCATCCGCCGCTTCCTCTCCTCCCGCTCCTCCTCAACAACCTCTTCAATACCCTGCCATAGCTCCTGGTTGCGTAGATACAGCACACGCTGCTCATGCTCTTGGAACTGCTCGTCACGCAGCTGGAGCTGGTGCAGGCTATTGCGAAGTTGCTCCTCCTCGAGACGGAGATCGCTCAGCGAGGCATTCTTGCGATGGGTGGAGATGCGTGCTATGCGTCGCTCGTGCCGCTCCATCTCGTCCGCTTTGTCGACTCCCTTTTGCCATGCGTACTGCCGGTACGTCCGGGGGGAAGGACTTCCAAGGCTTGCACGCCATTGAGGCGACACGGGAATGGCGTCTTCCTCGGAGTCGGAGAGTGTGGCTGCCTCTTCGCTGCTCTCGCTGCTCTCGACGTTCGCGTCGCAGTCGCGATAGGGCGAGAAGCGCATGGTTCATGCGGGCATTAGTCTATCAGATGGATATACACAACCGCAAACGATCTATTCTAAACACCAAATGTCGTGGTTTCTCCAGTCTCCTTTCCGCGCTCGAGACACGGCCACGAGGCTGGAGTCGCCTTTTGCAGGTTGAACTCGACTTTGGTGCCCATGACTTTGTAGGTGGAGGAGGGCACGTCGATCCGGCCGTACAGCTCCACATTGCGTTGAAAGCGCTTGTTGTCCAGATGCAGCAGGTCCAGACGCAGCATCTGTGGCTCGATGGAGATGGTGCTCCTCTTCTCCTGCGTCTTCTTTGCAAACACCGAGGCAATTACGGATGAGGGCGTCTGGTAGAAATCAATACGGCACTCTACCTTGCTGTCTTTGGCGGCGTCCTTTCCCCCGATGAAGAGATGACGATCGTGCGTACAGCCTTTGAGGTGTAGGAATTCGTCGAATTCAGTCACGCGCCTCTTGCAGCATGTGTATCCTTTCAAACCTGCCCTGTGTCAGCGGCGTGAGGAGTCAACCAACCTTCATGGAAGATGGGCGGGCCAGGATGGAAGAGGCACGCCTTTGCCATTCGATCCTCGCCAGGCATGTGCACTGCATCGCATCCATTTCGCTTGCATTTCGCACCAGACGGCACGTCAGCGGCCTCCTCGTCTTGCTCAATGACCACTGGCTTCGCCTCTGCCTGGACGGGCACGGCAGTGGGCAGAGGCGCCGCCGCTGGCTTGCCGTAGACCTCTGACTTGCCATGAACTTGATCCGGGAGAGCCTGCTTCCTCACAACCGGCTTCTTCTCTTCCCGCGCCTTGGCATCATGCTCGCCTACTGTGCATCCTTTGATGTTGAGAAACTCGTCAAAACTGAGCGCCCGCTTGCTGCAGCAGCTCCATCCTGCAATCAGCACCGTCTCCTATTAAGGTACCTTTGAGTCCTTCGTGGAAGACGGCCTCCCCAGGATGAAAGATGCATGGCTCGGTGGCTACGCTGCCCGTCAGAACCTGCCCACATCCTTTGTGAGTGCAAATGGCACTCCCATTCGCGCTCGCATTTGCACTCGCACTCGCACGCGCACTCATGCACGTGACTAGAATAGGAGGAATGGACGTCATTCTAGCCCTAACCTAAAGCAAAGGATTGGCAATGTATTCTATTGGACTTTTTTCGTGCTATCAACAGTTGGCGTACGCTCTTTGTCATAGAGCCAGAGGGCGCAAAACAAGACCCAGCCAATACAAACCACGCCCACACTCGTGATCCACGGCAGGGCTGACGAAATGTCGTAGCTCCGGGCAAATTCATTGTGGGCAAAGTGGCGGAGGGTGACTGTCCTCTTGTCCTCCATGTACGTCCACCCAGGCCGTCGGTATGCGAGGTTGAAGGTGAAGACGCCGTGCTGGTCGGGCAGTCGGAACTCAGCGCGGTAGGTGGTGTGCGCTGCATGTGCATCTCCATCAGCAACTGGGGCGAGCGTGATGCGGTAGTAGGGATCCAGCATCGTCAGCTCCAGCTGTAGGTCTGTCAGGAGGACTGGCTTCCAGGCGTCGTCCGCGTACTGTGATATGTTGACGCTGTAGGTGACGTTGGATTTGATGCGGTAGATGGATTGGTCGAGGGTGTTGGAGCCAGGCTGCTCGTGCTTGACGTCGAGGACACGAAGCACGCCCGTCTCTGCAAACACCCATTTGGTGAGATCCCGAACAAAGAGCCGGTTCGCCGTTTGTTCTTTGGTCTGCTGCTTCTGCACCGTCATGGTGAAGAAATTGTCGCTAAACATGTCCAGACTTCCAGCCACTGCAATGCGCGCATTGTTGTTTGCCTGGAATCGGCTGACGAGGAAGAGCTGACTGCCTGCTGACCACGGGTCCTCCACGGCCGCAAACTCCTCCTTGCGATCATAGCTGTACCCCGTCCGTCCCGCAGCCAGCACCGGCTCGACCATAGGAGACTGGCGCAGCGTGTGTCCGATTCCCCGGTAGGCCACCAGCCCATCCGCCGTCTCCACCAGGACCACATCGTGCTTGTCTGCAGCGGAGAGGGCGTCGTATGAAAAGTGATCCACCACGGACGTATCCCGGGGAGCCAGGTTCATGTGCAGTTCTCGCGCCAGGTCGCGGATGCCCTCGGGGACGGTGGAGGAGAAGGCCAGCAGGATGTTGCCCCCGGCCTCTGCAAACGACAGGAGGATCTGCGGCGTCATGGACGGGCCCAGGCCCTTCACCTGCTCGGGTGCAATCATGACATGGTCAAACAGCCGCTCGCCGAATTCAAACAGGCCCGCGTCGCTGCTCCTTGCGTCGCGGAGGGTGAGCTCGAAGCCCCGGCTGCTCAGGTCGGCGAGGAAGGTGGTGTAGTGCGAGCGGGCGTCCGCGGCGTCAAAGACAACGAGCAGTCTGTTTCCGCTGGAGCTGAGGGCCCCAATGCCTGCCGCCCAGAGGGAGATGAGGGTGATGGGCCATCGCATGCTGATTGATTTGATCCTCACCACACCACAGCATGACCACCAGCATGACCACCCTCACGCACGCAGCCATTGGGCTAGGCCTGGTCTCGTTACTGCACGCCGCGTACTCTGCCTACGAGTTTACCAACTACGCCCAGCAGCAGCAGCTGGAGGGGGTCCGAATGGCGCTGCCGGTGGACGTTGTGGCGCAGACGGCCCTCTCCACCGCCGTGGTCTGCGTGGCCCTCGTCCTCCAGGCCGGGCCCCTGCGGCCCATCCTCTTCCGGGCCTGGGCTGGGCGGTGCGAGGCAGACGGCAGCCCGCTCTACCGCAGCCCGCTGGAGACACGGCCGAATTTCATGGACATCGAGCGCAAGAGGAGGCAGGTGCAGGAGTACAGGAGGAGGACGGAGAGCAGAGCGCTTGGTTCGTAGGGTTTGGTGTCGTGTTTGCTTGCTCCTCGCCCTCCCCCCGTTCCTGACCCTTCCTGACCTTTTCCCACCACCGAGAGAAGAGAAGAGAAGAGAAATGGGCTTCACCGACCTCGTCTCACAGACTGGATTGACGGCCCTCGACGCGTGGGTGGGCGACAAGTCGTACATTGCAGGGTGAGTCTGTTTATGGATTGGAGGATGAACCCATGGTCCGTGTTGCTGAGCGGCGTAAGACCCCGTGCGTGACGAAGACCCCAAACACTTCAGTCTTTCTGACCTGTCTTTCATTTCACGCGCTGCAGGAGGATAGTCGGCTAACGCTAGACACGAACCAAGCCAGGCAGATGTGGCCGTCTACAAGGGCATGACGGCCCGGCCCGATGCGTCCACCTACCCCCACGCCGCCAGATGGTACGAGCATGTCCACTCGTATGCGGACGAGCACGACACCCTCCCCGGCGACAGGTCAGCCAAGGCCACCTCCTACGGTCCGACCGTCGTGAGCGCGCCTGCTGCTGCTGCTGCCCCTCCCGCAGATGACGACGACGTGGACCTGTTTGGATCGGACGACGAGGAAGAAGACGCAGAGGCCGAGGCGCTGAAAGCCAAGCGGGTGGCGGAGTACAATCAGAAGAAGGCAGGCAAGACCAGGCCGGCGGCAAAGTCGGTCGTCACGCTCGAGGTCAAGCCGTGGGACGATACCACCGACATGAAGGCGCTGGAGCAGTTTGTGCGCTCCGTCGAGCAGGACGGGCTGGTTTGGGGGGCCTCGAAGCTGGTCCCTGTGGGATACGGCATCCACAAGCTGCAGATCACGCTGGTCATTGAGGACGACAAGGTCTCTCTCGACGAGCTGCAGGACACGCTGGCCGAGAATGGCGAGGAGTACATCCAGTCCTCCGACGTGGCCGCGATGCAGAAACTGTAGTCTGCGTACATAGATTTGTTTGACAAGTCTCCCTTTGCCTATTCCTATACTGAGACCAATAAACAACTCCATGCGCTCGTACCCGACGAATGAAACCCCTCCATGACGAATGACACATCTCAATGCCAGAGCGGCGAAGAGGACGCAGTGGAGGAAGAAGTTATTGCCGCCTTTGACTATCGCCAGGGCAGGCTTGGCTGCTCCTACTACCGAGCCTCCGAAAACACGCTCTATCTATTCGAAGACGTCCTCCAGCGCTCCTTTGCAGATGCTCTTGAAAACGGTTTGACTATTGCGGGCGTTTCATTAATGTAGTCCTCCTATCCATCGGGCCATCTCTGGTGCTCTTTGCCAATCGAGCCAATGAGCAGCTGGAACAGCAGCTCCTTGCCAGTGACCAAGTTGCCACCTATCGTGTAGATGTCCGGCCTTCCAGTGACTTCGGGGTTGAAAAGGCACGCGACGTGCTTCTCTCTGTTCCCATTGCCTCCAAGCCGCTCTCTACCTTCCAGTCTGCAGCTGAAGTGGAGGAGGGAATGGACGCAAAATGGATCTATCTCTCCTGCTTCATCACTTTGGACAGCTACGTCAGTGTCTCGTGTGCAGGCGCTCTAGTGAGCTATTGCAGGCGCCGATACGTCTTTCAAGACACGGACCAGCAATTTGCATTGGCTACTATGAAGATGATTTCCACGTGAGTCGCATGGGGCACAGCTAATGACAGAAGCAACTGCATGTTTGTCAATAGTGATACCCTGTGCTCTTTAAAGATCTTTGAAGATGAAAGTCATCCGTGCGTGCACTTCCAGGGAAAAGGCGGACGTGGCAAAGAGGGTCTATCTCTCCACAGTCTTGCAAATCTTACCTACAGCCCTCAGGGCGAGGAGCTGCTAAAGAGCTGGTTTGCGCGACCATTGCTTCGAAAGAGCGCCATCCTTGGGCGCCAAGACGCCATCTCTCTCTTCCTGCAACCGGGCAATCTACACTGCATCGATGGCTTCCACACGCATTTGGGAAGGATCAAAAACATCCGAAAGCTGCTGAGCAATTTATCCCAGGGAAGAATGGGAATGGCTGCCAACAAAACTTCGGATTGGACTGGAATTCTCCAGTTCTGCTTCCACATGCTGCACATTCGTGACCAGGTGCTGCAGATGGAGAATGCACGCTCCATCAACCTGACGGCCAACATCATGGACGGCATTGATGTGAAGGCGTTGCAGCAGGTTGCCAGTATGATCAACGACGCCATCGACTTTGAAGAATCCGCGCTGCAGCAGCGGGTTGTCGTCATGCGCGGGATCGATCAGGAGCTTGACGAAATGAACCACGTATACGACAGTCTCGACGCCACACTCTCCTCTGCTGCGCTTGAAATTGGACACACGCTCCCCGCTGAAGCTGCCAGCCTGATCAGCGTTGTCTACCTCCCGCAATTGGGCTACTTCATTGTCATGCCATCACGTACGACGAATGATGCCGCTTACTGCAGCGAGCATTGGGTCTTCCAATTTAGCACTTCCAAGAGCTTCTACTACAAAAGCGAGGAGATGAGAAGCCTCGACGAGTATTACGGCGATGTGCATGGTCTCATTATCGACCGAGAAATCGAAATACTACACCAGCTGCAGCTCATGGTCCTGGAATCTTCCGCATTGCTCTACGTATGCTCTGATCTCTGTGCGGAGCTTGACTGGTAATGAGAAGGTGGAGGCTAACACTAGTATACTTGCACTTGCCCAACTTGCGCGGCATAATAACTACACTCGCCCGCACATCTTGGAGGAGGATGTGCTAGAGATTATCGGTGGGCGTCATCCCCTGCAGGAGCAGGTAGTTGCCAGCTTTGTGCCCAATGACACCAAACTAGGAGGGATGGAGACGAATGACGCAAGAATCCAATTGCTCACTGGAGCCAACTTCTCTGGAAAGTCGGTGTATCTGAAGCAGGTAGCTATGATTGTCTTTCTCGCACAGGTGGGCTCATTTGTTCCCGCGGAGCATGCCACGCTTGGGATCTGCGATCGCATCATGACGCGCGTGCAGACTCGAGAGTCGGTATCTCGCCAAGCAAGTGCATTCATGATTGACTTGCAGCAGATCGCGTTTGCCCTACAAAACTGCACTGCACGCTCCTTGCTCGTCGTGGATGAGTTCGGTAAGGGCACGGACTCTGCAGACGGCGCGGGACTATTTTGTGGCCTGATGGACCATCTGCAGGCTCTCGGAGGGAGTTGTCCAAAAGTGCTTGCTGCGACTCACTACCACGAACTGCTCGAGCGCAAGTTCCTCGTCAGCTCGCCGATGCTGCAGTTTGCCCATATGGAGATCCTCCTCAACCCGGACGCCCCAGACGTTCAGGAGCAGTGTGTCTACTTGTACCGCTTGGCGCACGGCATGTCCATGTCGAGCTTTGGCACGTGGTAGGGTGAATGCGGAAGCATAGCTAACGCAGCTGTGCGGCCATGAACGGAATCGAAGAGGCGATTGTTTCGCGGGCTGAGGATTTGGTGGTGCTGATTGCAGCCGGCGAGGACCTTTCCGCTGCGTTCCTTCATCTCACGCAGGAGGAGAAGGAGCAAGTCGAGCATGCAGAGGTGATTGCACGCCGCTTCCTGCGCTGGAATCTGGAGGAACCCATTTCGGATATTCGCTTGCACGTACAAACCCTCCTGCGTCCATAATCTATATCTATAATAATCCCTATCGTATGACTACGTGAACGCGACACTCTTGATGGTCCTGCTGGAAATACCAGACAACTCGCCATGGTACGCTCCGCGATCCGCCTTCACGAGCGGCTTCCGCGTCGCGAGCTTCTTCTGCGCCTTTGCAAACTTCTTGCGTTTCTTCACGCGCGGATTGCGCTGGTCCTTGCCGCGACTCGGCATGAGCCCCTTGTTCTTTTCAATCTGCCGATTCAGCGCGCGCTTTCCATGCGTCGCAATCTCTTCCATGGAGTATCCGTGCTCTTTCAGTGCGTCGCGGGTCCCATCGTGGTCCCGCTTCTTCTCCCGCTTGGCTTGCTTGCCGGCCTGCGCCACTGAGTCGTAATACGCCAAGCTCTCGTTGCGCATCGCCTCCCCACGACGCAGCTCCGCGTCGTCGGCCTCCTCCCCATCCAAATCCTCGCCGCGCGCGCCTCCGCGCTGAACTGCGGCGCGATGCTCCCGCGCAGCGCGCTCCTTCTGACGCTCGCGGTAGGGAAGGTCGGTGTCGCCGGCTAGTTTTGCCGCTTGGTCGCGTCGATGTCGTGTCTGGTCGATCTGCGAGGCATGGAATCGTAACGACTTTCTTCGCGCGCGCTTGTCCTGTGCGTCTACTTCTGCGAGCAGCGCATCCACATTCAAGCGGTCTTTGCGCTTTGTGCTCTGGGAGGGGAAATATCCGGTCTCGATGTGAATCTCGCCGTCCATGTCCACGTCGGCGACTTTTCGCTTCTTCTTCTTGGATGGCGGGGTGGGTAGCGTGGTGGTGGGAGATGTCTCTACGACTCTTTCTGGATGCGACTTTATGCTCCGGATGGCCTCCCATAGCTGCCTTGTGGTAAGAATGCTCGTCATAATATCATGGTCCCGAAGCGACTCACTTTCATACTGCTTGGATGCGCGCATGGCAAAGTAGGTTGCCAGCACGCCAAGATAGGTAGCAAGAGCCGAATACTGCGCCGCGACGAGTCGATGGGCCGGGTCTTTTTCATATAGCGATTGAAGCGGTCCAAGCAGAGTATAATTGGCGACAAACTCCGCCTGCAAGGCTTCGAGTTCGGGGAAGATTGCGTCCATGAGATCGCACTTCTCCTCCATGCTCATTTGGGAAGGCGACTTTCGTGTCAATGGCGGAGCAGAGTCGGGTTGCTGTGGCAGATTCTTCCACTCGTCCACTTCAAAGTCAGCATCCGCGAATCCTTCCAACCGTTCGCGTTCCATTTTCTCAATCTCTGCTTTCTGTAATTCATAGTCTTCTTCATTCTCGATGCTATTTCCACCATAGTACTCCCGTCTTGACCATTTCATATCTTCTCCTTCCTCGTCCTCCTCTTCCACTTCTGACCTGGAGCTCTCCTCGTACTTCTCGACCTCCACTTCAACATCATCCTCTTCATCTTCCGTCTGGCTGCCTTCTATGGAGAAGACCTCTTCGTCGCTGAACTCGACATCTTTCTCAGCAGCATGTCCGTCAACCGCAATACTGTCCCGGCCTGCCTGGAACTCATCCTCGCTGCTCCCGACATCCTCGTAGCTTTGAATGGCCTGTCGCACATACTTTCCCTTTGCAAACTCGTCTCTGCTCTTCTCTTTGCTACGAGCCATTTGCTCTCGATCTTCTTTTCCAAATTACTTTCAGTCACGTGTTTGACGAAAAGCTAAAGTCAGGTGACTTGATGAACACCACAAGCGCCCTATTGGACAAGCGCATCGAGACATTTGCATACATCAAGCGGCTCCATCTACAGGATACTCACTACTTCAAGACTCTCGGCTTCTCAAGCTCTTCAGCCCCGGCTGCCTTCCCCTCGTCACGAACGCCTCTCTCTCCGTCCACGAACGCTCTTCCTGGCGGTGCCGGCAATGCAAGATGCTACTTTATACTCGGCACGTCAATCGCAAATTACGTTGACGCATCAGTCTCAGCGCCTGAACTGTTGCGACAATTGAACATGGTGCTCTCAGAGTACGAAGCTGCATTTAAAAACAAACGCGTCTTTTCTCTCTCGACAGCCATTCGACGACGCGCTACGGAGGCTGGGAGTACGCATCTCACCTTGATTCATACTGCCTTTGACCTCGATCTCCACCAAACTCTGGCTACACTCTGCGACGTGTTTATTGCTGCATACACAAAATTGCTGCCGCTTGGTGGCCAAGAGGTCCAGCAATCCTCACCAGACCTGGAGCTCTTTACTAAGGTTGATGGACGAATGAAAAGGCTCGTGTTGCTTGATTTAATACAGGAAATGGATGAGAAGACGCGGACCGGTATTGCTTCGGAACTGAACAATCTCGAGATTCTTATTGATGATTTCACGTTACCCTATGTGGTATGACGGTCCCCATGAAAACCATTGGAGGTGCATAATAATTAGCGGTCACCAAGCTGTAGCATGACGCTGTCTTTTGGGAAGCTCACCAGTCACGATGATACGCCGCAGGAGGTTTTGGTAGACAGGAATTCATACGACGAGCAGGTGCATGAACTTGGAGCAGCTGAATCCGCGGAAGCCAAGCGACGGGGGTTGGGAGTAGTGAAGCTGAATCATGAAGACCTCACACCCGGATCGAAAATTAGAATACTGTGCTATTTTGATTGCTCAAAGGACAGCAAAGTCGACTCAAGGACAAGGACAATGGCAGAATTAAGCAAGTCTATTGTAGCTGTGATACTCTAAAACGTTTCCATTTTTAGTATCCGTCAGCCTTGCGGACAAGATTTATCATCTTCTTGCCGGCGGCCTTCCTCTCAATATTTGTTCCAATAATCTCTAATGTCCGCGGCATATACTCGTCCGATATTCCAGATATATGGGGCGTTATGTAAACGTTTTTGGCTTTCCATAGTGGGTGCTCGGATGGCAATGGCTCTGGGTCTGTTACATCAAGAGCAGCTCCTCCTAGCGTGCCGTCGTTAAGGGCTTCTATCAGGTCGTCTGTGGCAATGATATTGCCGCGAGAAACATTGCAGATGAAGGCTCCTGGCATAAGCTGAAAGTTCTTTTTGCTCAACATGTGCAGTGTGAGCGGGGTGGATGGAAGCGTTGCTACCAGTACATCCAACCCAGAGGACAAGAACTCATTGAGCTGGTCCTGTCCAAAGTACCATTTCGATGGAAGTGTTCCCTCCGGATCCCCTGAATGCTTGGGCGTGTACGTATCGCTGGCCTTTTGCTCGGGAGTTCGTTTCTCATGCAACGTATACACGACCACATCCATGCCGTGTCCCTTTGCGAGACGCGCTGTCTGTCTTCCAATCGCACCGTACCCCAAAATCCCCACCCTTTTGCCGAAAATCTCGCCCTTGGGCTTGTAGTCGTTATCTCTCCACTTCCGCTCCCGCTGCCATTCAAGCATGGTGGGTAGCTGATGGTAATGCGCGAGCATGCTCGTCAATATCCACTCCGATATTTGAGTCGCATGCACCCCATTGCCACTCGTCCAGGTGACTTTGTCCGATTTATACAGAGGACTCTGAAGGACTTGATTGATTCCGGCGCTATATAGATGGATCCACTCCAAATTGGGAACCTGCTCTATGCTCTCGGGGAACTTGCCGAGTGTAATGATGATGTTTGCTTTTCTCCACGTATCCGCTGTGACTTCCCCCGTTTCTTTGGTGTTGATATGAACCACCTTGTATTCGGTGTACTTCTTTTCGAATTGCGCATAACTGTCGGGGAAACCAGGAATTGGTAGGACCACCAGGAGTGTTTTGGTCATTGTGAGGGCAAGGAAATGTTATTTCAATGGGCAGCAGTTTAGGTTGCGCTTCTCCGTGACTGATTGCAGTTGTGTGGTAAAGTGCGGATATCGGAACGCGGCTGGCTATACCCGCCACATTTGATCAACGACCAACAACAGGAGATCAACTGGGCAATCGTATTGTAAACATCACAATTTAGTTACATTAACACATCTTCTCGCCTGGCTTTGGGCCTGTTGCTGAGATGCCCCACGCAGAAAGGTGAATGCGCGTCGCTCCAAGTCAGACACTTGGTTCCAATGTCTCACGATGAGAGCGCTCAGCTTGGCCCCATCGACTTACATATGTGTCCTTGTTCTGGTAAAGTAGTATCAGACTCCTCTGCATTTTCCTGTACTCGTGAACAGGTAGTGCGCCGTCCTCGAGTCGTCCGGCTTGACAGTAATCAACATACGTTTTCAGAATATTGTTTTTTCTACCGGACGCACCCTCAATTAGTAAATCCACTGAACAATGACTGAGGGCCATTTTCATGGCCTTCATACAGGAGGAATTGTATAAGTATGGAGCCCCAGGAGTTAGGAACGGATATGGCCGCTCTCATAGAAATTGGGGCCGCAAACGAAGCTGACATCCCTGTTCTTGGCCAGCTTGCATCTAAGGCATTTGCAGAAATCCCACTCGACTACATCGGGTATAAAGCGCATCGCCGTGGAATTGAGTCGGTAAAGTTGTTCACAAATGTAGCCCGCGAGGATATGGCAGATCCTGCATCACACATCTTTAGAGCAACAAATAAATCGAATGGTGAAATCGTCGGATATGGTGCTGTTACATTTGTGGACCCGAAAAGGAAAGAGAAGAGACCAGGACCATGTGGCAAGGAGAGCATCGATGTGAATCCCGAATTTGCTAAACTT
>JAABUO010008155.1_pt1 | contig 11882 bp, 19 predicted proteins | sample 5559291 | NCBI WGS metagenome assembly JAABUO01 (sample SAMN10711878, study PRJNA513372) | rock metagenome | isolation source: Antarctica rocks | place: Antarctica: Victoria Land, Finger Mt sud | reverse complement strand
GTTGATCCGCAAGCTGCCGTTTCAGAGGCTTGTCCGCGAGATCGCTCAGGACTTCAAGACAGATCTGAGGTTCCAGTCATCAGCAGTGCTGGCACTTCAGGAGGCAGCTGAGGCTTACTTGGTTGGTCTGTTCGAGGATACCAACTTGGCTGCCATTCACGCCAAGCGTGTCACTATCATGCCCAAGGACATTCAGTTGGCTCGCCGTATTCGTGGTGAGCGTGCGTAAGCTGTAACAGCTTGCAGCACCTCATTCTCCATCCTCAAATGGTGTTATTTCAACACCACCTGATGGACACTCACCAAATCTATATCATGGTTGGAAGGTTGTCAAGTTCAAGAACATTCTGTGCAGTATGTGAGTACAAGGACACTATGTGCAGTACATGAGGACAAGGATATTATCTCTGCATGAGTGGGTGACAATTGAAGGCACGCATTTCCTTGATAGATGGGATCTCAGATACACGTTCCCACGAGTGCAGAGCTGATAACATACCTGGATCATGGAGATATTATGGCACAGTACACAGTCATGCAAGGGCTTGTTAAGCTGCACAGTGCAAATATTTAATGTGGGAGGCATATATTTGCTAGCTCTGCAAGCACTACACTGACTGATTACCCAGTATGTGTACAGCACAAATAGTTTCAGTATAAAATCACTGAGAACGTGATCTATGACGACCTGTAATGTGTGCTTTGAGTTCAAACAAATATGTCCCTAGTGGCTTGTAGGAGAAAGACAAGTGAGTTGAAGAAGAGCTTCTTGTCAAGTCAGCACATACACTCCTGGCAAAGGCCTCAAGGGGGCATGCATCAGACTGCTATCAGACACAGCTGTGCAAGCTGCTTGAGCCAAGAAGTGATGTGGTGACCCCAGCTTCATCTGATGATTGCTTGTCTGCTTGAACCTTACCTTCCTCTTCTGTGTACACGGCATGCCCCACCCAGGCAGTTTCGCTTATAAACAATACAAGTCCTAACAGGGCAGCTGCAATCCACCAATGGGTGCTCCACCATGTGTTGCCAAATTGCTTGCATATCATGTATGTCAAGCAAACAGCAGATGCGTTCCATAGTAGAAAGACACAGCATGCTGCAGGCCAACATTTACTCAAGCGGAGAGGCTCCTCATCAGCTCTTTGTTGTGCTCTTTGCCACACACTGTCTGGTGTGAGCTTAATGGCCTGCATGTATCAGCAACCAGGCCTTCAAGGGTGCAGGTTGTACAACATGCTCTAAAGGCAGTGGTCAGCTGATGCAAGCCCAAACAGCACCAAAGCTGCAGACAACAAAGGTTCAGCATGACGCTGATGCAGCTCAGACACAGGCACACTTTCAGCAAGCAGACATGATGACAATGTCTGCTGGTATTTGCAGTATATATACACCAACAGCAAGCAAGATTGTGCCAGTGCATGATACAGTAAGGCACAACCACCACATGCTGTAGCTCAACTTATACATTTTGTGCGTGCATTATGATGCACCGTCGCGCTGTCCTGACTGCAAGCATGAGCCGAGCACAGATGTTGCATCTGCTCAATGTCAATAACAAGGGGCACATATGCACCTTGCACCTGCCCTGTGTCAGGAATGCCAGACATATGCACCATGTCAGACTGGGCTATTGTTCTTGTTTTCAGCATAACTCGTCTTATTCAGCAATTGGAGGATTCAGCAACTGGAGGATACGCTTGCAAAGCTCACCAGCCAGATCATGCCAGGCAACAGGATGAGATCATCCAGAAAGCCCAACACGGGAATGAAGTCAGGGATGAGGTCCATTGGACTGAGTGCATAAGCCAGGACAAAGGCAGCAATCACACGGGGCGCCCAGCCAACACTGGGATCCTGACTTGCATAAAACAGTGCCAACACGCTCCTCTTGAGCTGTTTGGCTGCATGCTGTAGCCATGCAAAAAGTCCGGCATGCTGCTCTTCACAAAGAGCCTGCAGACCAAGGTCAGGAAGGTCATTGAGCCATTCAACAGTTGTTGTCTGTCACAGGAAGCACATTTTTGTGCCATTCAGGCAAGGGCATGTCATTGCTGCAGCGCATACTCACAAACCTGATGCATGGCAAAATGTGAGTGCAAACTTGATGGAACCAGGACAGAGTGGTTGACCGCCGTGCCCCGCTGTTGTGTACCACTGGTTTGACAGTGGCAGAAGAGGTTGTCACTATGCATCCATATGGCCCATGCATTACATCAGCAGAAATCACAACTAGGCTTACCGGGGGCCTTGCAGAAACTTCAGCGTCTTCATTGACGTCAGTAGCCATTGCTGCTCTGTTGTCTCACAGGAATTGCATGCTGCACTGCAGAATGCCTTGGGCGGTGTCACGTGTTTCATATAGCAGCAGTCGAGGACTCTGCTGGCACATGACCTTGTTAGGTGCCATGATGGGAACTGCTACACCAAGGCTGTTGTATTTTCAGGCTTTTGGCTTGCTTTAAGCATGCAGTGCAACAGCATCACAGACATAACTTGCTATGCACATCAAGCTCAATTGGATACAAGCCATAGAGCCATAGAGCTGCAGCTGTATGGCAACAGATTACAGCAATCAGTGATTCTCAAATCTGTTCAAATTCATGCCTGTCAATTCATTCTGAGCAACAAAAGTGCAGTGTGAGCAGCAAATGGTCAATTTTGAGCCATTGTGCTCAGGAATGTCATGCACGATCACAGATGCAAAACTTCTTTGCTTTGTGGGATTTGTTTGCAGGCTCACAGGCAACACATGCTGGTCCAGCAAATCGGCAACTTACATTACTTTGATTGATTGATTACTTTGCTGAGTTTGACAGATGCGCTTGAATTCTAACCGTCCTGGCCTGCAGCAAAAGCAACACATGCTGGTCCCTTTGCTGTGCAAGCACTGCATCATGTTTTATGTTGTGCACATCTGACTTTTTGTCCTCACCTCAACAATGCTCAGTCTGTCGAGTACACCTTGCAGGCGGAGCTGCACTGACTGCAACTTGTCCAGGTGAGCCACAAACTCCGTGCTAGGTAGAGTACTTTTAACACAGATGAGGGCTGCAGCATTGCAAGATTTTGGGGGTGATGAAAGCGTTGGCAATAACCATACGTCGTTTCTTGACTTTCTGTCTGGCAGACTTGCATACCTTGCTCAAGCTCAGACAGCTGTTTCAGCAAGCTAGCCTGACTTGCGCTGGTCTCTCCTGCCACCTGCAGGCCACTTTCTACGTTGCAACATTCAAAGCAGGCATTCCATGTTCCATCGACGCACAGCAAAGTGCTCTCGCCTTCTCGATGTTTCGGATGTGCGAGTCGATGCCATCGACAACACTTGAGGGTAGTGACTCTGCCATGGGCATGCAAGCTGTCTCAACCGCCAGATAGATCCAGCCATCGCCACATACGTAGGCGTGCGACAAAACAAGGAGCCTTTTGAGATGGCTTGGTTCCTATGACACACCATGTACATGCTGTTGGTAAATGCATGCATAAACGGATGCTCTGATTGCTAGATTTGCTTGATCATTTGGAGGTTAAAAGCAGAGAGGAAATGTCCCCTCAGAGAAAGAGAGAAGATCTGTGACCCATCATGTAATGAGGCTTCCGCCAAGTACGAATTGACCTGATCCTATTGTAAGCAACACATGCAATGACAGATCTAGTTTTGAATGCTGGTCATGACTGTTTTGTGTTTCTCTTTGCTCATTTCGCCATTGCACTCAGTATACTCTATGCCGAAGGCTGCCGATTTGCACATGCAACAAGGCACATACACAGTCACGAAGTGATTGACACACAGCACAACCTTTCACTCATGCTTCAAAGTCTTCATCGTCATTGTCTTCGTCTGCGTCTTCCACATCACTGCTGCCCTGTGATTCCTTGTCTTCATCTACATTACTGACAGTGAACTTCTTGAGACTGTTTGCCTTGCTTGCCCGGGCCCTTCTTGGCAGTTGCTGCAGCAACAAGGAAGGTGCACCTGAGTCGCTGTCTGAGTTTTGAGAACACTCAAATCATCGTAGCCACCAGGCTTTGAACAGCTAGCTTGACATGGCCCTTGACCCTGGGGGAAGACACGTGTTCCATGAACAATGAACAATTACTGCACGAGATTGCACAATGCATGCAACACATGGCACTCTGGATTGCACTACCACAGCTGCAGTGCAAAATCACAATGCATAGATGCCACAGAGGACAAACGGCTGCTGCTAGACTGCAGACATTTTGCAACTAGCAGAAGACCAGCAAGCCTTACTCTGAGTGGTGAAACTGGCAAAAGACTGCCTTGCAGGTCTTGTGATGCCATGCCAGGGTCATCATCAAGCAGGTCTATCACCTCCCCAACTCTCTTCTTGCCCTTGGCAGATGCTGCACCAAGCATGTGTAAACCTATGTGAGTACAGAGCACAGATGCAGCAGGCATAGGCCCTGATGCATACACAGCTGTGTGAGCTTGTTTTGCTGGGAGCAAAAGTTGTGACATTGTCAGGATTGCTGAAGCTGCCTGTTGCAGCAAATGGTGGTCCCAGACCAACAGAACCTGCATGTTGAGTATGTGAAAGCAACTTCAGCAAAAGCTGTGTCCCAGCATCAAATGGGGCTGACTCCATTTGATACAGCGATTTATCTCCGGACCAGACTTCAAGCAGGAGAGAGGCTCTTATAATTTCTTTGTTTGTATACATTTTTGCGTTTCCATCAGAGAGTGCTGGGCAGACCTCACCTGATGTTCCCTTGCCAGATGTGAGCTTACTGTTGCTGCCTTTGCGACCAGAATCTGACTGTGACAGGAAAGCATTCAGAGTTGGCTGCTTTCTGGCACTGCCACCTACAGACAGAGACATTGGACTTAGATATGTATCTAAATTTGTTTGTGCATGCAGAGTCAATGGGTCTTTTCATGCTGTGCAGGCATGGCCTCCGTCAGGGTCCCCTCAGATGCAATGATGGCATGAACTAATTGCAAGTCAACACATACAGATGAAGGGCACATTTTGTGCTGATGAAGTGGTCAAATTTATGTTGTGATGGCGTCGTGATGGTGACCTGTTGAAGATGTGTTCTTTGGGCAGCGTGTCTGACAGCTGCTTGCATGACAGGGTTGCTTTTACTACAGAGTACTGCTTGGGTCAGTCTCAGCTTGAAAAGTTATCACACAAGAAAAGCAATAGAGTCATGTTGTGCGGTGTGCAGTAAAATCATGCTCGGTCTTTTACAACAACATCATGTCTTGCAATGCTCTCACTAGTGATGTCTGCAAGGATGACCATCATTTGGACAAATCACCTTTCTTGGCAGCAGGGACTGGCGCTGCATCTTCTTCATCCTCATCAGAGCTGGAGGCCACCACTCCTCTTCTGGCAGTTGCCTTGCCCGCAGTCTTGGCGGCATTGCCAGGTTTTTTGGCGGATTTTGCTTTTGCCTTTGGCTGGCTTAGATCCTCCAAAAGCCCAGAGCTGCAGAGAAAGAGCATTCAACATGCACTTTTACAGGTGAAAGCACAACGTTGTCCAGGGCTACATGTTCAGCAGAGCTCTTTTTCCTGTTTCAAATGCAGGTGATGTTGATTGTGCATCATCTGTTGAATACATGTCTTCCCCTAGGGTCAAGTATGTACAGTCCTGAGTACCTCCATGTACAAGGTCCTGTTTGACAGTCAACGCAGTGTGTGTTAATGAGTTCAAATCAGACTGAACAACTTCATGCCAATTGATGTGTTAAAAAGGTGCAACAAGGGTGAACATTACAGCAACAGCATGCAAGTGTGGTCAAGATATGCTCAATCATGCCTGGAAGCACCAATGATGTGGCTTGCCATGGCAATTGCACACCAGAGCTCTGTATCACAGGCATTATTGGCAGGAGCTTAAGGTCAGAAACTGGGACAGTGTATGGGTCAGCTGCAAGTCTGGTCAGTAGATAGTATGCACAAGGATGCCTTCGAAACCTGCTACACTACACTTTGGTTTCACAGACCTTTTGCGCCTTCTGCTTTGAGATGGAGTCCCCTGCTGAGATAGCTTTGGAAGCTTGTGCGCCGCCTCTTCTCCTTCGCCGTCACTATCTTGTAAATCAATTGCCTCTGCATCGCTCCCTGAGTTGCCTGGCTCAGTGTAGAGCGGTCTTTTGCCCTTGTGCCGACTAGATATGCGGGTCGGCTGCATACACACCCACATATCAATGCCAGGTCTGCTGCTTTCTGCTGAATTACTAATGTTGCAATGTTGATACTACGTGTTCAGCAATATATCAATCTCATGGCATTGCTATGTGAATCACCTGTTATGCTTTTATCTATTGTGTTTTGTTGGTGTGCAGCCATTTGTAATGCATTGACAAATGCCTCTACAAACTGCAACATTTGCATCAGTTCGCCCCTATGGCAGCGTGGGCATCTTATCCATGAGGCAAGTGACACCATGCAAGAGTCACACAGCATTTGAGAAAGTCCTGCACTGTCGACCTGATACCTGTGCTGAGTGGAGTGAGAATGTATGCAGTCATGGTGCAAGCATAGTGAAGCACACCTGACTTGGACCTGCTTCATCTCCATCCAAGTCATCATCACTGCTGCTGCCAACCTCTTCTTCACCTTCTGCCTGCACCTGACTGGGCTGTGTCTGACTTGGTTGCGTTGCTGTGCCTGTACCAAGCAAACCCTGCTCAACAGCTCCCTGGTGCAGACTCCACAGCCTTTGTGACAAGCAATCAAGCGAGAGGCACAGAAAAGGATACTGGTGGAATGCATGCGTGGACGAAAAGATGCGGATATTTTGTGGTGAACCTGACCACAATAATACCTATTGACACCCAATTTCTGCTATGACTGTAATGGGCAGCCTACAAGACTACATCCTGCTCAACAAAGAACAGATGGCTGGGTGATGCCTTACCTGTCTGGTTGACCTCGCTGCCAAAGGAGTACTTCTCATGCTTGACTGCTGACTGCAGCTCAGCTGGCATAGGCAGCTCCTTCTCGGTTGGATTCTCCTCCCTGGTGCCGACCCAATGTGCTTCAGGAAAAATGATCTACAGAGCACACCGCAATGATGTAATGGCCTGGGTACATGCTCACTACTGCATGGGATGGCCTGGATTGTCCAAACAGCATTGGTAGGTATGCACTGGCAACTGAGAAACAGGGAGTTTTAGATTAACATGCTGAAACAGCTGTGGTTTGCAGGGCTCATTTGTGTTGTCAGCACCATTGCCAGAACCATGATGCAACTGCATTTGTATGATAGGCATAGGGGCCTGATACAATCAACACATTGATCGCATGGATGTCCAGCAAGGCCTTACCATATTTTCGAAAATATCTTCACACAAGACATCCTTTTGACCAAATTTCAGCAACATATACTTGTTCTTGGGAAACACAATGGTTCCCAAGAATTTCAAGCGGCCCTGGGGAAAGTCCACATACAGCACAGGGTTCTGGCTGTCCAGCTGCGCAAGGCTGCCCTGCATTTGGTTTGTTGGGACCACGTCAGAAACATAGTCAAATCACGAACTTGATCAAGACTGCAGTCCTTCAAAGCAATGAAGGCAAAGGGAAGTCGTACCAGCTTGCCGGCTGCTGCCGGTGCTATTTGAGCGCATATGTTCAGTAGATACCTGAAGCAAAATTGTGGTGAGTCAAGCTGTTGACACATGCCAGGGCGCTCTAGCAGATTGGCATGCGCACCTGCCTTTGCGCTGAGAGCTTTTCTTGATTAAATCCTTGCCGTCAGCCTTGAGCAGGACTGAATGGTTGCAGCAGCTTCATCAAAGAAAGCTCTAGCAGTTGCGAGTTCTAACAAAGCTTCTTTTTAACACTTACGCTTTGGTGTTGGAAGCTCTTTAGAGATTACACGGCGCGCCCCGGCCACCACCTGTACAGCAACTTGAATGACTACAGTTAAGATGCTTGCACCAGTGCCTGCAACATATCACTGATCAGACGCGACGTAGGCAAACAGAACACGTCCGCACCCCTTGAGTTTTAGCTACGGTTTGCAGTCTTTGTGATAATGCTAGCGCTGTCTGCTGCTCCTCGCTCGCCACAGCGGTGTCGTTTAAGGTTGCCTTGTTTTTTTTAGGTGCCATGGTATGTCTCTGGGAACGCAGCACGATAATTGATTTGTTCGATTGTGCTACCACCGGTACTAACGCTTCAGTGATTTCCAAGCACTTCGGACAGCTTACGCAGCTGCAGGCGCTATGTGCTTAGGTCGAGTTTGCGTTCAAACCTGCAGCAGAAGAAGCTCAAAACTCTGAGCTTGATAGTTGTCACTCATTCATTCCAGTCACTAGGAAGTTGTCGAATCATCAAGCATCCAATCCAACGGTGAAGAATGCTTAGGTTGAACAGGAACCCTTGTCAGCACACTCCCACACGCGCATCTGCAGTGCTAATTTCGCGCGACTGGTCTTCATCTGCGCAATTGACGCCATAGCAGTTGCATTGGAAGGGAAAGCAATCAGACATGGCACAAGCAGAGGAGCATGATGTCGTGCCGGTGACTATGCTCAGTGGGTTTCTTGGCGCAGGTCGGTTGATCACCTTGCGCGCAACGACGACACGCTTTCACGAGGCATTACATTCAACTGCATAGTTCTTCATAGGCAAAACGACACTGTTGAGACATCTGCTGGAAAACACGAAGCTCAAGATCGGCTGCATCGTCAACGATGTTGCGACTGTAAACGTCGACGCCAAGCTCATCAGGAACGACCGCACAAGGGACCGAGATCAGGGCAACAACACTACTTCCGACTTGGCCGACACCATTGAGCTGGCAAATGGCTGTGCTTGTAAGCACCGACCGGCTGCCTGCTTTCGCTTGTCCTGCTATCGCTGTCGACAAGCGCGTCAACGACCCTTGGTGTGCAGGCTGCAGCATCGCTGATGAGCTTTTTACATCCTTTGAGCAGTTACTGACGCTGGCAGACAGGAAAGGTGTCAAGTATGACAGGTGAAACACAAGCTGATCAAACTGTTCCTGTCCCCTGCAAGCCATTCCATATCCTGCTTTTCACTAGTCTGTGTCACGTTTACACCACTTACACCATGGCACTTGTGGGCTTGCTGAGTACTGGCCAAATTCGCCTGCAGATTTGTCCTTGAGAATTCTGGGGTTGCTGAGCCGCAGAACATCCGTGACAAGTTCAGTGAAGCCATTGCCATGGGCAAGCCCCTCATGTCACGCATTCAGCTTGACACCATGGCCACTATTGTGGACTCTGGCAGCTTCACTGCTGACTATTCATCACGCACACCTGTCTCAGGTATCTGTGCCTGCCACTTTCACCCTGATTCTCCTGTCTGGCATACTGCATGCTTGTAAGCTCCATGGTTCTCCCCTGATGTCTGCTGGTATGCTGGCTGCAATGTAGCAAGACCAGCTGAACTGAAAGGCTGTGATGAATTGAATACTGTCATTGTCATCGTTTCAACCTTCAGACCTAATCAACCAACTTCAGGAGTACAGGTCACGACATGCTGACAATGTATATTATGACACTTGCACTGGCAAAGACACCGGCACAGTTATCTCTGCATAGGTACAGCACGTCGGCATGTTGCAAGACGCTGAATGGCTGAGCGTAATGTGTGCATGTAGCTCGCCCTGATCTGGGTGAGGGAGGAAACCTAAGACCTGTTGTAGATCTACTGGTGGAGCAGATTGAGTGCGCAGACTTTGTCATTCTGAACAAGACTGACCAGCTGGATGCTGGCCAGCTGGAGAGCTTGAAGGGCATTGCTTCATCATTGAACCCCCTGTCAAAGGTAAGCAGTCAGTCAGGAACCATGAACAAGCAACTTCATCTTGCCTGTTGATGCTACCTGCAAGCTGCTTTGTCCTGTGACACTGGCACCTCAGCCAGTCAAGTCAATGCAGTTGCAGTAAGCATACACAATTCAATATGCATGCCTGGGCTGTTAGCAGCTATCGCCAGCAGGACTGACTTGGTCAGCGTTTGCATGACAATGCCACAACTGCTCTGGTAGCTCAACAGCTTGCTGCTGCTCTTGCAGGTTTTCACCTGTGAGCAGGCTAGAGTAGACCTTGAGCAGGTGTTTGGCAAAGAGGCTCAGTCCCTGGTTGCCCATCTCAACATTGAGGGCCAGCATCGAGGAGCAGTTGCTGCAGCAACTGCCATGTCTGCACATGACTCAGCCCACAGCCACTCAGAGCCAGCACCAGGCGTCGAGCACGACCCAGAGAACTGCAAAATGTGTGAGGACGGTCACAGTCATGATCACAATCATGATCACAAACATGATCACGACCATAGTCACAATGATCATGGGCATGCCATGGCAGAAGGTGATGACCACTCCAAGCATGGTCATGAGCACAGTGCCGGACACAACCATGCTCACAAGCATGAGCATGGCCATGGACACACCCACAGTCACAAGAGACAGGAAACGACAGCTGCTGAGAGGTTCGGCATAAGGAGCTTTGTATACAAACGCAGGCTGCCATTCCATCCCCAAAGGTAAGGGGTCCGCAATGCAGTTTGTGATGGTTAAACTGGGCCACAGTGACCTGCACGTCTGGCAGGTCCTGGTTAGGGCTGACGCCTTCCTGAATGTGGCTGTGTGCAGTTGCTGTCCTCAGGATACTAAGTTGAGATAAGGAAGTTCTCTGGCTATGTAACATGTATCTGTGACCATTTATATGTAGGAAAGGTAGCTCCAATGTGTCTGGCTGCAGTGAGTGCAGCTCTGCATGCCTGAAGATTCTGTTGACTTTTGCTACACTTGTCAAATGAATCACTCAACAGCATCATCAATGCAACAGTGATTGCGGTTGCAGGCTACGTGAGATGGTGCTAAGATGGCTGCCGGTGTCGTCCAATGCTGCTCTGGAGGGCCAGGCGCCTGGGGCTGGGGAGAGCCCCATCAAGACTGTGCTGCGCAGCAAGGGCTTCATGTGGATGTCCCACAGTCACACCACTGCCTGCTACTGGTCCCACGCTGGCCAGCACTTTGAGATCCGCGATGAGGGTGACTGGTAAGACCTCTCTGCTTGTAGGCATTCATGATGACAGTGACTGATACAATCTTCCTGCACGTAAAGAGTTGTGAACAGGGTCATTTGTTAGATTCTCTGGCATACAGGCATGCAGTGTGCTTGTTGAAGTCATTTAGTCTCTGGACCAGATGCGCTTACCAAGCTGGTTAGTCTGATCCTGGTGCGTGAGGGTGTGCTCAGCAGAGTTTTTGAGACACATGTAACCTGTTTGGGCTGGCATGTGCAGCACTCATCACTCATTCACTGTCTTGGCTCTAGCTGTAGGCAGCTGCTTGTTGTTTGTGGGTCTCTTCACCTTCATTGACCTGCATTCCCTTCCCAGTATTGTACAAACTGCCCACAGCCTACTGGTGGTGGTGATTCATCACTTATACTGCTGCTTATAAGCAGCCGCCTTGCATGCACAAGATGCATTGCATGCATGGCCAATCGCAGTTGAGATGTGATCGAAAGAGTCTCTGGCAATGGTGCAATCAACTCCATCCCTTTAGATTGGCGGCAGCTAGCGCAGTCTCCGTTTGTGTGCAAGCCCCAGCCAGCCATTAATTACATGTCTGCCTGCATTGTCACCTTTTACAGCTCTCAAAGAGCATGTCTTTGCATGTACAGGTGGGCGGCTGTAGCAGATGATGAGTGGCCAACACAGCAAGCTCAGAGAGACGTCATGCTGGCAGATTTTGACTTCCAGAATGGCTTTGGGGACAGGTGAGCCAGCTTGCCCTTGGCTTTTGTTGTCTTGGCCAATCATTATACTTGCTTGGCTATTCAAATGGTGCATGCAATGCTGTAATCTGCAATGTCCACTCACGTTGTGCACTGGCATCAAACAAATGCTAATTATGGCTGTTGTTTGGA
>JAABUO010008153.1_pt1 | contig 11884 bp, 13 predicted proteins | sample 5559291 | NCBI WGS metagenome assembly JAABUO01 (sample SAMN10711878, study PRJNA513372) | rock metagenome | isolation source: Antarctica rocks | place: Antarctica: Victoria Land, Finger Mt sud | reverse complement strand
GCAGCGAGAAGCCTGAAGGCGTACGGCCTAAGCTGAAGATATGCTGTGCATGCCCGGAATCAAAGGTAAGCTACACCCAGTACATGCTCTTTGGATCGACAGATAAAAATCTTGTAAGCTTCTCAGGATCTTTTTTTATCTGCAGAGCAAGCGAGACGAGTGTGTTGTCCTTCACGGTGAGGCCTTTTCTTTTTAAACATTGCTGCATACAAGCTTACAGTGGTTGAAGCTACATCTCCCAACAAGCCCTTCTCAAATCGTTTCCAGCAAATTTGCAGGCCCCGAGGCTGAGGAGTGCAAGAAGCTGATTGAAGCTCACAAAGCATGCTTGCGAAAGGAGGGGTTCAAGGTGTAGGCCTGTTAGTAGTCGCCCCTGCACATTTCAAGGGGAGTCAGCATGTCTGGGGCTTGCTGCAAGTCAGTAAATGCTGGGAAAGGCAGTTCATTGTGCAAGCACTGCAAAAGCAGGCTACCAGATACAGTCTGTCTACCTTTGTGGAGACTCCAAGCTGATGCCCAGCGCAAACCTAAACCGACATCCAATGAATCAGAGGCAGCAACATGCAGTCTGCTAATCAAACTGGCTTATAAATAGCCTTGCGCAAGGCTTCTCAGAACAGCCTTGACTCACAATGGATTGATGGAAATGACGCAAGCATTCACACGCAAGCCCTTTCACACTTCCAAGTCAGAGATGGCTGCCACCAATAACTGACAAGTAATATGTGTCAGTCATAGGCAATACTTGTACTTGCCATTGTTGGCACATTGATACACTTTAGCCTTGTCTTTGTGTGCATGTATTATGACATGCACACTGACAAAATGCTCAGGCATAAACCCTAGGCTTGGCAGGTATTGCAATTATTCTACTGTATGTTTTGTTGATTGAAAGTTGCGATCTGAACAAAGACATACTTTGCCATTTGTGCTCTGTTCACAGATGTAAAGTTGGAGCACTCAACCAACACGCTGGACCACACCTGCTCCATCACTCACACCAAAGAAGAAAAAATTGTTTACTGGCTCTCCTTTATGAGAGACAGCTTTCAGCATCTCATTTGCCAGGACACCTCCACATATTGCATTGACGGCTGGCAGATGCTCATCGCAGAGAAACTCCTCTATCAGGTCATCTGGCACATTCAGCTTTGTCAATTTGGCCTGCGTGATGTGCTTCTGGATGATTTGCTTGATTTCTGAATGGTCTCCAGACTGGGCTGGCCTCTTGTGCTGTTGCTCAAAGTCCGCACACGCTGCATCACAGTATTTAGCTGAGAAAGCTTGAACTGCAGCAGTCATTGTTTGGACTATGCATACATGTCTAGTATGTGCCGTGCAGAGGCAGCAGAGCAGGCACAAATGGCATGCGCACAAAGCAGGCACTCATGTGATGAGACTCACTCCACAATGCAGAAGGTCTAGCGTGTGTAACATGCCAACAGATAGATCCTGTGCTAGAACTCTTGAACATATGGCCTGGTGCATCTTGATGCAGCATCTTGTCTACTTCACAGCAACCCAATATGGCTTAGCAAAGCAGCATCTGCTTCACAACCCAATATGGCTGAGCAAAGCAGCAGTTGCCCCAGTGGGGTCACCTGCTAGGAGGCAGATCAGCTTGTGAGACCTCCTGGGGTGCAAGCTGGACCAGTCTGTCTTCAATGCACTCTCCAGACTTGGAAACTGCAGCTCTTGCGGCTTTGACACATTTGTGTCTGCTAGATCTGCACCAGCCTTTTCCTGTACACACAAGCAAGGAAAAACATTGCATGGTCATCAATCATGATAGGAGATGCTGGAGTGATCTGTGGCAGCCCAGAGATTCTTTTTTGGTACTGCAAGGGAAGCACCACCAATGTTGGCCTACTTTCATATGTTCACTTAGTACTTTACAATCTGAGGTGTGGGGGCAATCGTGACTCGTCAGACATCCAGGCTTGACAGCATAAATGCGACAAAACCAAGCTGGTGGGAGTTCCAGTCAAAAAGAGTCTAGTGTTCCACTGATGGCAGTTTCTACAAAATCACAGCTGTTGCTACACAGCTGTTGCTACACAGCTGTTGCTAGCCGGCAACCTGGCACACAGTATCGAGCGTAGCGTCAGGCATACACCTGTTGTGACAGAAAGCTGCCTGTGACACAAGATACAGATCACAGAAGAAGTTCAATTCAAAAGCTATGTCTGCATGCAAGCAATGGTGTGCTGGTGTGATTGCCATGCCAGAGTGGAACAGCAGTCTATGGTGGCAGCATGAAGCAGGCACACTACAAGTTATCACACAGAGGTGACCCTTTCTCACCAAGGGTGTGAAGGTGTGATTATGCAGGTTGGCAAAGAAGCAGGTGCAGGTCCCTCGGGAGGCTGCACTGTAGAACGCAGCTCCATGCGCTGTACAAGCTTGATCCCATGCTTGCTGCCTTTCAAGGCTCTGATCAACCAGCAGAACTACCTGTTACAAGCAACTAGATGGTCAGCTGATTGTACACATGATTGGAAAGTGCAGTCAGTTACAGAAGTCATACACACACAACCTGAATGTCATGATTGTAGCAGGATGTTCAGCTTGTGCGCAATTTGATTAACTGAATGCACAGGCAGGGACTAGTAGCCAGGGTTCAGTGATGTGCTGACCAATCAATCAACAACTAGGCCTGCATGACTCAAAGTGAAACTGCAGATGCAGATTTGATTACCTGATATGATGCAACAAAGCTGAGGTCTTCAACATCTGCAGAACCTGCCTGTACCGTGACTTTGACCAGAGGATTCATTTCCTGGAGAGCTGCAGCACTCACTTCAGCCACACTGCATGGCAATGTACGTTGTACGTTTGCACCTTAACTGCATTTCTTGAACTTTTCATAACTAACTTTCACTGCAAAGGAGTCAAAGAATACACTGCAGACCAGAGTTATGAGCAGTGTACAACCGTTGCTCAGTGCGCACCACTATCATATAACTCAACTCACCTGGCTTGGTGCTTGGCATCGTGTGGCACAAGAAAGTTATCAGGATCTGCTGAGGCGCAGAGTGTGTTATCCATCAACGACAGTGAGCCCACACCAGCCAGTACTATGTTCTTTGCTACCTGCAGAGGCATGTACTTGCTAGTTCGCAAACCAGGTCCAGCTTGTGCAGCTGTCACTGTGCCCATACCTCAACTGCCAGACCAGTGCAGCCAGCAATCAAGATTTTGGCTGCATTCAATCTGCAAGGAAAAGGCTCAACACTTACCGTCAGCAAAAGTTTTGACTGCCTGATCACTGTATGAAAGACTAAATATTGACATGGTCCTACGCACCGTTTTTGCACCTCGATGCCCCAAACACGAAGTTGCCTGTCATAAACAGCAGCCTCTGCCTCTGAATGCTCGGCCATCGCTTTGCTATACTATTGCAAGCAAGATCTGTCAAACACAGACACCTTGAAATGGCGACTTCTCGGCCCGTAAGCCAGCAAGGGTAGCAACAAAAGAGATTAATCCAGATTGCGCAACACGAAGGTAGGCAGAAGGGCTCGCCTGCATAGTCCAGCTTGATGCACAAGCATGACCTATGCACGCACTGCTGGGCTGTGGCACGCACGCATGCACAGATGTGGCTAGCTAGTAACTATAGTCAGCTTCAGCGCATTGAACCAGCCATTGCACCCGTCAATGCACCCGTCAATAGCAGAGAACGAGAAACAAAGGAGTGATATGAGATTGCAGCACATGTTTTATGACTCCTGCTGATGTGACTGTATAAACTGACGACCAGCCTGTGCTTTGACTGTCTAACATGATGAAAATGTGCCTGCAAGCAATGGCACGGTTGTACTGACATGTTTGAATCGTGAAGAATCTTTGTCAAAGTACTCAAGTGAGCCATATGCTGTCTTGGCAACAGTTTCAGCCGACCTGATCAGCGTGTTGAGCATTGTCACAAAGGCAGGGGCACCACAGATTTCTGCTAGGTTTCCAGAACAAGTTTGATCTTTAAAGAAGCTGTGAATGCTAGGCCAATAACACTAATACTCATGTCAGTCTGGTACCAAAGCAGGAAGTTTGACAGGGTAGTCTCTCCTGCCAAGCTTAGATGTAACATATGCACAGAGTATGTATGATGTGTTTGTGCAATCATTCATGAACAACCTCAGTCAGCAACTCTACTCTCCATGAATGTGAACATAGCCTCCGAAATGCATTTCAATGCATTGCACAGCCTAACGCAACCTTGCTTGACTGCATATAAATTTACCAAGCTCTGCAAATTAGTGTATCCTTGGGAAAGTGTATCTGAGATTCAATCTATCAAGGAAACATACCTCAGTACAAAATCAAATGAAGGCTGGGCCGCATTGCAGAAGCCCTCTATTTATCAATTTGATTCACGCTTGTGCTCTCAAGCAGATCAAGACGATGACTCTTCAAGCTGCCTATTTTTGCCAATAGTTATCAATGTGTTTTGCAAGCATACATGGTCGAACCTTTGCCTCACCCTTTGCCCTTGGGGGAGTTCACACCAATTTGAGATGGTGGCGGTGCAGTCACTGGTAAACTTGCCTGGGCTTTTCTCAGGAAGAACCCAAAGTGAAACACTGTGAAGATGACAAAGCAAGAAAAGATCATGAGGAAATCAAAGCAGTAAAAGAATGACTCATGGGTGGCAATATAGCCATACCAGCCATTAGAGAACTCAATCAGCCTGAAAATGTACCGAATGTACATGAAACCAATAGTGGAATACAGGCAGAAGAAGATTGGCCCAAACTCTTTGACATGTCTGAGACCATACCTCCTCTTGAGGTTGATATACAAAGTGATACAAGTGAAAAAGGTGAAGAAGACCAGCTGCAGTATGAGTCCCACAATCAAGAGTGCTTTGGCAGTAACCATGTCTCCAGAGTTTACGCTGGAAGACAAACCAGCACCACTGCCCTGAATTGCCAGGCATAAAAGATCACTTGCAAAGAAACCCTTTGCTACCCAGCCTGGATGCAGGCGACCTCCCCCGTGAGCCATTCTCATCAGCTTGCCTGTTGCACTGTAATCCACCAAGGCCAGAAAGATAGATGAAATGATCAACAGGGCTTGCATGACAACATACGCGCTGTACGACGGGGTGTGCAGCATCACAATCCTGTAGGCGTATCCAATCACTTCCAAAGCAGCAGTGAAAGCGATGATCAGCATGAACCATGCTTTTGTCTTGCATGTGATAACCAAGTTGATCAGCCCCACAAGGGTGAATGCAATGAGAGCAAATGTGGCTGCGCCTTCCTTTGGGATCTGGTGAAACCAGTAGTAGATGCGTGCATCAGCACCATAGAATCCCTCGTCCGGGTAAATATGTTCTACTGGCGCCATGCCTTTGCTCTGCAACAGCAATACAAGCCAGAGTGAGGAAAAGCATTGCAATCTTGAGCAATCCCAGGTAACGTAAGTGCTTGTGAGAGAACTGAAAGGGTGCAACGATCTAAGGGGTCCTGAGCAATACCTTCGATCAACAGAGAGCTCTGCAAGCCCTTTATCGTTGCCACAAATGCAAACGTATGCTGACGTGCTGCGTTGCACTCTGCCCTGGCGCCATGAGGGCCTATGGGCTACTCAGCAGGGAGCACGAGCACAAAATGCGCTTGCAAGGAGTACCATCTTCGTCAGACGTCCGTCAAAGGCGCACCTGCGCAGGCATTAACGGTCAGGCGTATATACATATGCATACACTGGTGGACGTGCGATGACCACGGTAAAATTTGACTGCCGAGCAGCGTCTGTGTGCGCACTTTGCAGAAAGAACTCAAGGAAGCTCTGCTCACCACGAACATCTTAGGCGCTAGCTAGTCGAGTATTTGTTCCATCGTTAATTAAGCTGGTATAAGCTGGTCAAACAACGGTGCCAAAGAGCAGGCCGTGCCTGAAACTGTCATACACCACGAGTCTTGATCCGGTGCACTTCGTTGCAGCGTTCCGGCGGTGTTACTTACTGTGCCGCATTGCCTTGTCTGACGACCGACCGACCGACATGTACTTCTGACTCTTAGTGGGACTTGTCGAGGGTATGTTTACGTGATATTACGTACTCAAACACATCTGTCATCAAATCTAGCAGGAAGCAATCTTAAGCAAACGTCAGAGTAGGCAAAGAAACCTGTATTGGTGTTACAAGTCTGTACAGAGAGAGGTTTGTAGCATGCAGCTGCTGCCGCTGTGTGAGGGCAAGATGTCAACTTGGGTCAATGCAGCAAAATCTGACATGCAAGTACTTACACTAGTGGCATGCGCATAGGCTGTTTTAAATGCACAACGCATGCTGGCAGAGGAGCCACGTTTGCTGGAAGAAGAAACACAAAAAAAGCGGACAAACACGCACAGAAAGCTTCAATGGTCAATGTTCAACAACAGGCTGGTCGGCACAATCTCAGACACCAGCAGGAGAATCAATAGAGTCCAAGGAACAGCAGTCATGTCATGGTCATCAACACACACTGTACATAAAAGAGCATGCGTTGGCAACCATAAGCCTACTTTGATGTTGCGGAATGATCATGCTTTCGCTGACTCACATAGTGCTCCACAAGCTGATTGATCTTGACTTTTCGCTTTTCGTTCAGAAACTCTCCTCCTGACCCACCTGTTGCAGACGCTGCTACCTACAGCAGATAACCGAGGCCTTGTCAATGGGCTATCACATGAAGCAGTGTGGAACAAAGCTCAGCCAAAGCACTACGCCATCATTGCATTTGTCTTGAGCATCCATTCAGCCTTTGTAGACTTATCAGCATTATGGACATGCTGGCATCAGTTTGAAGACAAACTGCACAATGTAGCTTGGTTTCTACATGCCTGTGAAAGTGTTTTCCTAACATTTTGAACACACCATGGCTCTCACTTTCAGTTGAGGCACGGTGTTTGCTTGTTGCGGCCATCTTACCTTTTCAACCGTCTTCCTAACAACCCATTTGTAGTCCTCCTTGGAGATGGCATTGGACTTGAAGCGAGGCTTCAGCAGCTCTCCCACATAAACGCCCACCTGCTCCTTCATCTGCATTGCACAGTATGGGTTTTGGAATCATACCCTAGAGACTGATGCTGTGAGCCCTAAATCTAGATCAAAGCATTTCTTGCCAGAGTCACAATGGTAACAACACTGATCATACCAGTAGTGATGATGATACTAATGGCAGAGGTAACACTACTGGACTCTGTTATAACCTTGTACATCACTGGTCCTGTTTCTCACATGCCATTGCCCACATGCAGCAGCAAAAGCTCTGCATCTGTCAGGCTAAACCACCAGGAGGATAGCCTGAACGCCCTTGTCAAATGACACAGCCTAAAGTTGTTTTGCAGGGAGCATTGCATGCAAGACCCTGCTTGAAGTACACTTTCTGCAAAGGCGTATCAGCTGCCCCACAAGCTGCAGAGGTCAGCTAAGCTCGACACTGGCAACATGTGCTGTCAGAGAGAGCATTGTGTTGACTACAAACTTGACACAAGATATGACACGGGGTGACGAGACTGCACAGTGTGCAATGCTCGCCTGTACGTTGTCTGCCTGGCCCGGTGTAGCCACAGGCGTTGCCTTAGGAGTGGCAGGCTTATCTGCCCTGTGGCGCTTGTCCCTCTTGTCATGCTTATGCTTGTGGCCAGGTTTGGTCTGCCGCTGCTGCGCTCGCAACTCAGCTTGGAATTTGCTGAAGCTCTGTACCTTGTCGCTTCTGTCCTGCATGAGCATTCTTCCAACATTGACGCTGCACTCAGCTGTGGTTCATTGTCTTCACATACAACGTGCAAGCATTATGATCGGCATCTCTGTTTGCCTTGGCGGCGGCTGCAAAATTCACGCAGAGATGGACAGAGATTGGTCCTCAAGCTTGCCATGCCTCACATTGATAATGGCAGCATGCTTATGCTACACACTCGTCTTGTCGCCGGATATCAGTGTTTGTAACAAAAAGTTGGGAGACAGGAATCTGGATGAAAGCAATGAACAGGAGGGCATGATCCCTCAACCTCAGCGTCATACATTCACATCAAAAAGCATTAGACATTAAGCATATTCACGCATTTACATGACCACAGATGTGTACTTGATGCTCCTCCTGCTGCTCAAGAAGCTTGTGATGGACTGGGTTTGTCTCAGCGCCCTTTGTGTAGGCTGCTGCTGTACTTGACCAATGTAAATATTTGTGCATGGTAAAAAAACATATGATGCAACACCTTGATTCCATATAACCGGGAAGCATCAGCAACCTGAAGCTACAGCGTGTCATAAGGGGATTGTCAGCAACTCAAAGCTAGGGCATGTCCTGAGGGGATCATCAGCAATCTAAAGCTAAGGCATGTGAGGGGGTGCACCTGATGCTCCTGCTGCTGTTGGAGGTCATGTTCTGCCTGGATGGCAGCAGCATGCTCTGCATAGGCAGCAGCTTCCGCCTCGGCTTCCGCTGCAATGCGCTCGGCCTCTGCAATGCGGGCAGCAATCTCTGGAGCCAGCTCCTGCACCGCAAAAGCACGTGTGCAATGCACAACAAAGCAAGAGGAGTAAGGACGACGGGTAGAGGAAGGAATCATCATGCTGAGTTTTTGCAGCCGAAGCTTTTGCAGCCTAAGCTTTTACAGCCTAAGCTTTGGCAGCCTAAGCTTTTGCAGCCTTTCCCGGATGAACCAATGTCTAACAAACAACACGTGGCTTGAGAGACAGCGGTGAGCTGGATCTGATTGTGGCGATGTAAGTAAGCAGGATTGGCAAGGTGACAGAGAAGGAGGCACAAGAAGAGGAACAGAAGATGCAAGTTTGGCAGGAACAGAGCTCTCACTTGCTGCTTGGGTGGTGGAGGTGACTTGGGCTCCGCCTTCACATCCTCCATGACTACATCTGACTCATCATGAGCTGGCTCAGCCTTGGGCTCAGCTTTGATATGTGAGGCAGGTGATGGTGTTATGACACCATTCAGCCCTTCTGGGTTCCCTCTGCATATGCCATGCATGATGTCAGGTCTTCTTCACATGGTTTTTGCATCCACTCAATTCTGCATATGATGAGGGGCAATGCTGACATACCTGGGCTTCTTAACAGGAGCAGCATCAGTCCACTGCTTGCACAAACTTTCTGCCAGGCTCTTGACACCCTTGTTGGGGTGTGCCAGCAGACCCCCTTTGTACACTGTGTGGGCCAGATTAGACTCTTTGAGTGCATCCCATCGCACAGGCAACATCAGCAGCACCTGCAGAAGACTGAATGTGAAATGTACTTCTGTGCATGAGTACTGTACCTCTGTGCCAATGCACATTGCATGGTACTAACTACTACTCCAAACATTTGGGTTTTGTTTGATTACAAGCTGAATGGCTGAGACCTCTGCTGTTACAAAGTGTGTGCTGTTGACAGACTGTCCCCACCGCACTGAGAGTGTCTGCATTACAAAAGGCCATCCAAATCGACCACAGGACCAGTGTCTTGTTGGCCAAAGTGGATGGCTGCAGATACAGCAGTGTGCCAAGAGCCATAGCTCCTTTTGCAGCATGTCTGTTGTCTTGTTGGCAAGGCTGCATCCCACAAATCAATGGCAGCAACTCACCTGAATGGCAGCCTGGCAGATGCAGGAAGGCATGCAGCCACAGCACGGAGTCATGCAACAGACAGACAACAGTAAGAATGGGCATTTGTCACTGAGCCCATGAGCTGATGAGTCTCTGAGCACAGAATCCTTGCCTAGCAAACCTGCAGACTGCATCAGGCAAGCTTACCTTCAGGAGGGTCTCCAAAACATGGAAGGACATGCGGTCTTCAATGAGATCCAGCACCCACTCTTCCAATGCCCCGAGACACAGGGCATCACCTGCCAGCTTAGCTCTGGTATCTGGGGTCTCCCTTTGAAGGCACTCCAGCACTTGCATACGCTGTGCTGCTGATGTGCTGCGCTGCAACAGGGCCACCAGACTATCTGACTCGCCTGCACAGATCAATTGAACCATGATCAAGCTGCAGGTAGCTGGTGCATTCCTTTCAGAGCTTTTGACTGCAGGCAAGCTGCTGTGCAACAACACCAAACTACCTGACTTGCGAACACAATACTGGTGATTCATGCATTCACTTGTCAAACATGCATCTTGTCCTAGGATAAAGTAGCTAGAGTCAAACAGCAACAAGAAAGCTGTTCCTTCTTGTACACTACAGCGTACCAACCATAAAGTTGGTCCTTGTCTTAATCAATTGCTTTTTGGTGCAAACCTAATTCAGCTTCAATATAAAAAATCACTTCCTCTTCTGACCATACTTTAAAAAAATCGATATTGGCAATGAAAATATCGCGCCAGTTGATCTATAGCCAACTGCAGAGCGCTCGGAACGCTGCGGCATCGACGGGCACATGCCTTTGATATGCTTGTTAGTGATTTGCGGGATGTCAGCCCTGAAAAGCCAGCTGAGCCTGATGCGCTTTGGTTTTGGGTACACTTCCTGGTTTGGTTGACCTGAACTTGCCCGAATTGTGTCTTAACTCAAAGCCTGTGTCCAAGCTTTCGACAATATGAGTGTATGCACATGCGCACAGTACTGTTACTGGAGTCAAAGCGGAAAACTGTGTTGTGCCAAGCCGAACAACCTGTAATGAAGTGCATTAAATTTATTCCTGGGCATGCCAATTTTCATTAAAAATAAAAAGTAGATCGTTTGTAGAAATGTTATTATTACAAAGGTAATTTCCAATTTTCTGGGGTGTGACCCTTTGGACCAACTTGATCGTTGGTACATTATTTAAGGTTTGCAATATAGTGTGCACTATATAATGTGCCCGATATAGTCTTGTGCAAACTAGCAGATGCTAATTCACCTGAGGCCATAGCTGCAAGCGCTCTCCAGATGAGCTTGACATGGTTGCGAGCCTCCTCTCGCGCTTCTAGCTCTCTCCTCACGTCTGCTGCACTTCTTTGGGGTCGCACCTCTGCACCCACATAACACAGGTGGGACCCCCTCAAAACACAGGTGGACCCTCACGAAACACAGGTGACTTCCCAAGAAAACAGATGATGCCTCACAAAAAAACAGGTGCCCCCCCCAGCCCCCCCCCCTCCCCCCCACCAAACACAGGTGGACACCCCACAAAACACAGGTGACGCCCCACGAAAACAGATGATGTCCCACCAAAACAGATGACACCCCACAGGTGGCGTACACGACATGGTGAGAGTGCCATCAGTGGGGATAAGCTTTGGTGATAGTTTGCTGTTTTGCATGCATCTAGCCTTTTCCTGACAGCTGCTGCGAGGTAGATCCTGTGTAGTGACAATCTAAGGGGGATCTGTTGTGACGATTAAACAACTTGTATTTTTATGTGAACAGACCAGAGAATTTCAATTCATTTGAGCCTTCAAATGCCGCAGGCAGGCTTGGTATTTCAATTTATTGATTCACACAGATGCTCCAGCATGATTGGACATAGATATTGCCATGTTGAAGCAATTCCATGATAAAACCACACCCAAGCCATGCTGTCTCACCAGCTTGCTGTCTCACTAACATCTGCTTGCCGACTTATCCTGAACTGCTTGTTATCAACACTCAAAACACCTCGGCCAAGCCAGCAATGTCAGCTGGCGTGCAAGGATATTCAGCCACTGCTGTATTGGCACCAATCCTTTCTGCAGCCTAAAATTTGCGGGATGAACTTGATCCAGAATGATATATGCAACCTACCTGGCGAGGCAGTCTCCACATCTGCACCCTCCTCCTTCTTCATCCTGGATTTGCGGGGCTTGTCCTTGAGGGAGCGTTTGCGCTGGGCCCCACTCTTTCCGCCGCCAGACTCGTCCCCACTCGTCATGAAATCTGATGCGCTTGGTAGAAGGCCGTCGGTCTGCACGACAAGGGCAAAGAATGGCGGCATGACTTTGACAC
>JAABUO010008150.1_pt1 | contig 11886 bp, 18 predicted proteins | sample 5559291 | NCBI WGS metagenome assembly JAABUO01 (sample SAMN10711878, study PRJNA513372) | rock metagenome | isolation source: Antarctica rocks | place: Antarctica: Victoria Land, Finger Mt sud | reverse complement strand
CTGCCCTGCCCTGCCCTGCCCTGCCCTGCCCTGCCCTGCCCTGCCCTTGCCCTATGTCAAACCTGAGCACTGAAGTCAAAGCTGCCATCAGCGCTTCAAACTGTATGCTGACGAGGTCCATGACATGCAACATCAGTACCAGGACCAGCGCTGCATAACAACTACGGTGATCACAGGGGAAGCCAACGCCCTTCTGTTTGCCTTGAACCGCCCTTTTGTACCTGCCAGTCAGACCCCAGCCACTGGCCAGTGGAACTGGGTGGGTCTACCCCAAGCCATCCTGATTAATGGCAAAGGCTTCTATGGGGACTGCAATCTCATTGGAGGCTTGAGTGTGGGGGCTGGGGTGGCTGGTGCCAACCCCCCTTGCAATGTGACAACAGCAGTTGTTTCTCCAGGTAGGAGAGCACCAACTTTTGGCTGCACAATTCAGCAGCTGTGATTCAGGTTTGGGGCTAGATTGCCTTGGATGCAACGACTTTGTAGTGGCAAGCAAGCAAAAGGTCCAGAATGATTGTCTCTGATGGTGCTAGAGTCTAGCAGCTAGGCAATAGCTTTGAAGAGCCTTGTGGATGTGCCACTGCCGTGGCATTCTAGGATCTGTGCAGTTCAAGTGGCTTGCAAACTACCATGCTTGCGTGCACAAGCTGACGCTTTCGCATACAAACTTGCATGATTAATGCTCTGCACTGAAAACGGCTTGACAACAGTAGCAAGATGGCAGGCACAACAGGATTGCCAGAGAATCAGGTGTCAGTAACCTGTTGACTTTGTTGTCTAGACATAGACCTCATTGATGGAAAATCACAGCAACAGTCCCTATATAGTCAGGATTGTACAGCTCATCCTGCATCCCAGAGAGCATTGCCTTTCTGCAAATCAAGGGCACTCTCATTGTCAGCTCCAAGCTCAAGCTCAAAGCTTTGCTACAGCCACCTTCAATCATGCAAGAGCTCATAAGTGCATTTCATATCCCCTGTTCCGATGAATCTGTACCATCCTAGAGTCACAAAAATCACTGTCCTGCAAAAACCACCCTTCAGAGTCACCAGGCAATCCCAAAAGCGACGCAAGGCAGCACTGATTGCCATGCCATGCAAAAGGCATTTGTGGTCAAAGGTCCATGTTTTATGTCTTTTTCCCTGTGCCCAAATATGCCCCTGGTTGCAGGCAAATCAGTCCAACAGCCCTGGGCATCCCCAGGCAATCCTGGATGTAGCCATGAGAACATCACAGTCACAGCAGGCAAGACTTACAGATTCAGGATCATCAATGGAGGGTCCCTGTTGTACCAGACAGTCTGCTTTGAGGGTCACAATGTGACCATCATTGCTGGCGATGCTACCCCAACTGACCCTGTCAGCTTTGGGCCATGCGTTGACATCAACTCGGGTCAAAGGTGCAACACTGCCATGCTCCAAACTTTTTGCATGTGTTGCATGTGCTCTGAAAGCTGCTGATGCTGCTCTGATTGAGTTTTCAGACCACAGATCCCCTAGCAAAGCGTCAACTCAGAGTTCCAAGGTGAGGCCTTGAGCAACCTGAAACTTCTGGACCCAATGAAGTCAATTCTGGAAGGGAAGACAGTACTCTGGGGACCAGTGATCAGGGGACCCCTATTCTGGGGAGCAGTACTTGGGAAACTTTTGCTTTGGGGACTGTACTTTAAGGACCTGTACTTTGGTGACCTGTACTCTAGGATCTGTGCTCAAGGGTCCCGCACCTCTCTTTGATCTCAAATTTTAGAGATTTCTGCTCCTGCTAGACCTATGCTGGAACCATCTAGCCTTTGAGACCTCTGCCAAAGGTTGCACAGGCTTTGTGCATCATGCAAATGGGCTGTGAGTTGTACACGTGCACAATGACTACATACTGTATAAGTGATACAAAATAATGAGTTATACCAAGAATATAATGGTAATATATGGGTAAATCATGCTGTCAAATCTGACATGCAACTTGCATAGGCTTCAGAACATGCTCAGATCTGCTTGCGGTCGCATGTGCCACTTCTTATGCTGAATGATTGTTAACTTGGCCCATGCTGCAGCACCAATATGAGTGATTGGCATCAGTGATAAACAAAGTTGTAAACCCTAAAGCGCGAACTTTTAAACATGCCCAGTGTGGAGGCTGTAGCTGTGTGCATGTACAACAGCTGTCGGCTATTGCCTTATAGTGCAGGACTGACTGTCTGTTGAACATCCATATGCTCTGTGTATGCTGATTGGACTGGCTGTTGCTCCAGGTATGATGTACTGCTGACTGCAAATGCAACAGTGGGCAACTACTGGGTCACGGCTCAACCCCAATACAGAAAGGGGTCCCCCAATGGCTTTGCAGTGCTGCAGTACAAAGGGGCAAATGAGACCCTGCCTGCTACCCCCACCCCCCAGCCAGGGGCTGTGGAGCCCTGGACTGAACCCCAAGCTGCTATGGTGAGCCCTGAAGGGGTTCTCCTGTTGCTGCATTGGATGTAGTCACTCAGCCTATTTAGTCATTGAGCCTGGTCAAAATTTTCTCCTCATGCGTAAGTGCCCTCTGGGAATAAGGGAATCGTTGTTTAGCTGTCATTGACTTGCGTCAGTGGGAGGCCTTCTTAGGTCTTCCAAAGATGCCACGCAACTCTTTTGGGCAAACTTTTGCCTTCTGAATGGTTTGGTCACCTTTTGCGTTCCCAATCATGATTGATGGCACTTGGCAAAACCTGCAGCAGGCCAACAGCACCTGATCCCTTTGCCAGGCAGAAACTGCAAACAAGTACATAAACCTTGCGATGTTGTGTGTAGGTCGTCACAGCTGCCAGTCTTGTGAACCTCACCTCAAGCAGCAATGCTTCAGGGCTGGAACCGGTTGTCACAGCTGCAGCCCTTGCCCTTGCTGCCCCCCTGAACTCCACCACCTTACGGGTAAACACCATGTAACTCCGTGTGGAAACCGTGTGTAACTCATTGTAGGTGCTTTGTACGCTCTGCCACATCTTAGGTAAGTGCTACTGTAGCAGCTGTACACCTTCCTGTCACCTTGATTTAGGCGACGAGACGCAAGCACAGCCCTTACACAGTTCAAGTACTGCTACATGTGCATGACAGAAGTCCACTGGGTATTCTTTACAGCAGCTGACCCAGCGGGAATGCTTCATGTTGTTCGTACACGGTGTTCACAACAGCATTCACAGCAGCAGCATGAACAGGCAATGCCTTTCCAGCAAAACTGTTAGTTGTAAGTTTGTGCTTGTCTCATTAAAGTATATGTTTGATGCACTGTCTGTCTGAGCATTCTGCTGTCTGTAGGTTCCCCAGAAAGCAACTCGCACAATCACTCAAGTGGTGACTCAGCCCATCCTAAACAGCACTGGCCAACTGCGATGGGCCATGAACAATATAGCCAACAGTGTAAGCCATGCCTGTCATTGTACATGTTTGCGTTGCCCTGAGCATGACAAGCGTGAATGCAAGGAAGGTAAGACACATGTTTGATGAATACATTGATGAATGACAATGTACAGTTGCAAAAGATGAATTGAAGCTGTGCGTACGCACTCCCCCCTGTTGAGGTTGTGCTGATGACTCAATGAGTTGCAACAATGGCAGTACAATAGTTGGTAGCATGACAAGCGTGAATGCAAGGAAGGTAAGACACATGTTTGATGAATACATTGATGAATGACAATGTACAGTTTGCAAAAGATGAATTGGGTAGTAGTTATGTAGTTGGTATGTTGACGACGCTGTTTTCAGATGCACTTTGCACTGAGAATTCCCAAAAGCTCGTTTTGACCCCAGAGGTTGACGACGAAATCAGACTTTGAGAGAAATGTAGGGATCATCTGAAAGTTTTCTGATGGTTGCAGAACACACCGCCATGTGAAGCTCCACTGAGCTTGGTGTACAGCAACAACAATTACTTCACCAACATGGCTGCTGCAAGTGGCTCGTCTGGTACAGTAGATGAGAACCTACAGGTGAAGCAATCGTGTTGCACTGTACAGCATACGTGTTACATTGTACAGCATACGTGTTACATTGTACAGCATACGTGTTACACTGTACAGCATACTAATCTGCAGCCTACCTACAGCAGTCACATTGTGCGCATAACACCTGACGGGTATCAGTTGGTAGATTAGCGTCCCAGGAAGGACTGTGGAAAAGGAGGGAAAAGGGGGGAACTCTTTTTTCACCCTTTTCCCCTCCTGTCCCTCCACTCATCATTGTCTGTGACCACAGCTGTTTGTGAGCACAGCCATCTCAGAGCTTGTGTTAGCAGCGTTGCCACACATGCATGCACACTGCAGAAGCTGCATGAAGATGTTCTCATTGCACGTATCCACTGTCTGAATGAAGATCAGCAGGAGTGTTTACACCATCAGCTCTTGCCAGTGAGACGCACAACACATTGCAGTAAATGAACTGCAGGCTACAGCAGCTGTGCACTTGGCCTGCAGAGCCTACACAAGACAGGACAGTGCACTCACAGACCACTGATTATGCTGTGCTCAACATCCAACTGGCATACGCTGCTTGCAGAGTGTGAACAACAGCAGCCCACTGACGGTGTTCCTGGATGATGGCAGCAGCCCACCTGTGTACCCCAGCACAGGCCAGCACATCATCAACCTGGACATTGGGGATGTGGTTGACGTCATCATGATCAATGAGCCGGGGGACAGCTTCAATGGTGATCTTACGTAAGGCTCAGCTTGTGTCACTGATGCAGTTGCAAATTCTCACGAAGCCTCACTTCTCGGTTGTGGTGCCTCCAACTTTTGCGGCATCAGCTTGGCAGTCAGCATTGACACTTCAACATGACGTCATCAGTGACAACAATGCACTCTGTATTCTGTTTCTGCATTCTGTTTCTGCATTCTGCATTGTGCATTGGGTTTCTGATGGGCTGTGCTGTTGACTCATCATTAATCTGCATGCCAGTGGAGACGTTCATGCTCAACAGTATATTTGTACCAGTTGTCTGCGATAGTTGTCCCAGCTTAGACAATGTGCATCTACATTGCTAACAAGTCATCTCACACGTCCACATCCACACAAAGCTGATGTTATGCTTGTGCAGGGTTGTTGACTGCCAATGATCATCGCCCAAACTTTCTTGCAGAAACTACTGCATATGCATCACCGCCCCCCCTTTGTACGCTGAGTACTGCATTGAACATGAGAAAATGCCTTACTAAAGATGACCCGTTGGTGACTTTGATGGTGACACATGAGTCTGGGCTGCTGCTGCAGCTGAAGCTTCAGCTGACAATCAAAGACTTCTGTTACGATCGTTTACCAGCATCTTCTGGATCCTTCTCATTCTTTTTTCAGTGACACATGGTGTCAGTGGGCTATGCTGTTACAGGGCTGCTGGTAGGCCCGGAGGTCCTGCTGCTCGGAACACCACAGAGCAGCACCCTTTCCACTTACATGGTCACCACTTCTGGGTTCTGGGCACTGGCGTTGGGCCCTACAATAGCTCTGTAGAGGCCACGTTGAATCTGGTGAATCCTATGTACCGTGACACCCAGATTGTGCCTGAAGGCGGCTGGACTGTCATTCGCTTTGTGGTAAGCCGACAGCTGACAGGGCCATCAAGTGTGTCAGCACAGTTTGCTCACTTGCGAAAGGAACCTGTTTTCTTATGCATACAACTGCCCTGTCCTGCCCTGCCCTGCCCCGCCTGTGCCCTAACATCAGTCCCAGTGGCATCTGGAACATTTCCATCCATAGCTTGGTCTTGAATTGTCTAAAGTTGCTACGTTCTACAACTCAGTGTTCTAACTGAGAGTCATGTGAAGTCTGCAGACAGCATGACATGTGCATAACTGGGGAGTGGCTCGCAATCAGGGATGTTTGTCCACTTTTGTTTATGCTGCCGTGTTGTATGTGATTAACCATTGTAACTGGTGTATAATCTGCTGCTGTCATTTGTAAATGATTGCTACAAGGCCTGTCGGTTATAGTCAATGGCTGACATGCATAGCCTTTGTGATGTTGCAGGCTGATAACCCTGGGCTATGGTTCTACCACTGCCACATCATCTGGCATCAGCTAATTGGGCAGGGTTTGATATTTGCTGAGGGTTTGGACCAGATTGGGACCCCGCCTGCTGAGCTTGCTCAGTGTAGCCAGCAGTGCAATTATGACTTTGGGCCTTTTGACCCAGCATGGGTTGCACAAAACTATGGCAATACAACATATGACCTTCCTGGAATTTCCTCTGCTGTAGCTGCATGATATATATGTATATATGCATACGTAGTTTTGTTTTGCAAAAGTTGGCCTAATTTGGGTGGTTGCTGCAAGCCCACCTTGTGCTTTACGCATCCGCTAGCTCAACACCCTGCTACGTCCATAAAATATTCTTGATTCCAGCCTGTGAAGCATGCTATAGCTGGCTTTGACACTGTCGCAATGACTAATATTTTTCCCTCGTCTAGTAGTTAGTCATGGCGCCCACGAGTGCAGAGACCCCTGAGAAAGTCTCGTCGTGCACTCGCAGCACCGCGAATCCATCTGCGCTTGTCTGCACATAGATTTTTTTGCTGATCTCTGCCTGACGTGGCCTTCGGCAAATTTTCGTCTGGTTTCGCTCGTCGAACTAGTAATCTGTCGAACCTGCTACTCGCCTTGTCACTGCGCTGGATCAAATTTGGACGCAACTGTGCGTGACAGAAAGACGTGCACATTCGTCGCACTTTCAGGTGTACGACAGATCGATCGGCACCTTTGGAGGAATTCCTACGCGTTTTGCCTCGCATACGGTGTCAAGCCCTGAATCGCTAAACGTCGCTGAATGTCACCTCGATCAAGATAGGCAGTCAACTTGGGGTGCAGCCGACACCCACTGGATGTCGAGATCAAGACATCCGCAAAGCAGCGAAGTTCACGCTACACAGACTTGGACAAACCATGGCGTGGCTTGTGCTGCCAACGCTTTTGTCGGCATTGGCCATCAGCATTCCCAACGCACCCTCACCATCTGAAGCTGCAATTACGCAGAGCTTGCTGTCATCCAACACCTCATCGGAGTCGATTGCTGCAGTGCTGACTTCGCAGTCTGATCTGGTAAGCAAGCTGTGATGCTGTAGGACAGTGTCAGCTCTTCTGTCAATTATCCATCATGTCTGCTTAATCACCTCACATGCTGTTGCACAGGTATCATGGGGTGCTATGGTGCAGGCAGCAAATGTGTCACAGATGCTGCAGAACAGTGGCAACCTCTTCACAGTATTTGCCCCAGTCAATTCTGCCATTCAAGTTGCCGTTGAAAACGATCTGATCATGTGTCAGGCTGAAGACTATCTGGATCAGCCATGCACATCGCTCCAGGCACTTTTCAATTCAACCAGTCTACCCCAGCTGGTTCTGAATAACAGTAAGTTACAGAAGCTTTACACCACATCAGAAGCAGAGTTTACGCCATGTGATGCACTGTCCAACAGTGATACAATCCCCCGCTCACATTGCCATCAGGCTTTGATGCCTGCACGTGATGTGACTTTGCTCTGTCTGCAGTTGTGCAAGGTCAGTGGGCGTCCACAAACCTCACAAATGGCATGTCGCTGCAGACGCTTGGTGGTGCTGTCTTACAGGTCAGCGCTACTGACTGCTGCTTGTCTGTCACCCACACTTGCATGGTCGAGCTTGCCTGCAGCTAAGCCAGCTTGCAGATGTCTCACCTGCATAGAATCTCCTACTTCACACTGTACTGATGCCTGTCAGAGCTGTACCTGTCAGGGCTTGTAGGGATGCATGCCATCTGCCAATCATGATGCACAACTGTTTGGCAACAACAACCGGCTGTGCTGGGTGAGATGGTGCTCAGCAGCACTGAAGCTTCGGATTGTCTGGAACCGAGAATGGATGTCATCACAATGCCTGCACTCAAATCTCCCAAAGACTTCTGTTGTGATGAGCATCGACACTTCACACTGCATCATTGCTCCTGAAAAGTGCTGCGGGCTTTAGGCTTTACTTACCCATCACAGCTGCTCACCAGAGACAAAGCATCAGCGCCAAGACTGCTGAAACGCAAAGCTGTAGCCGTCCTATTTGCCATTGCAGATTGTCAAGAGTTCAGGAAGTCTGCAAGTAGGCAATTCCACCATTCTCCAGCAGAACGTGCAGGCCACAAATGGCGTGCTGCACCTCATCGACTCCTTCCCCTTGCACACTGCTGCCTTCAACACCAGCATGATTGCCTCGCTGGAGTTGGCGGGAGACTTTGGGCCATTCAATGAGTCTCAGGTTTGCCTGTCGTGGCTTCATGCTCAATAGCCTTTGATGTTGGCTACATGGTTGGTGTTGCTGCTGAGCCTGCTGAACCTTGTTTGTGATGCTGTTCAGCAGCTGTACTTTAGCCTATTGCTTGAATATAGTCAAATTGCTGTTGAAGCCATTGCAACAGCTACAATTCATATGCAGCCAGCAAGCATGCATGGAGGCTTGGGTAGCGCTGCCGCTGCATGCACACCACTAGCATGGAGGTTGAGCAAATGTTGACGTCGTTTGAAAAGCATATCAACATGGGCATTGCCTCCATGATTAGCCTGCCTTGAAAGCATTGTCAACTTTTGCTCAACTCCATGTCAGAGGATGTGCATGCAGTGGCAGGGTTACCACAGCTCGCAAATATGCATGCTAACATGGGCATCACTTTGATGGTTAGCATGCCTTGCAGGCAACCTCGACTTTTGCTCATAGCCTGCACAGTGCTACAAACCAGTGGGTCAGTTCCTTTGGCAACCTCTGACAAGCTGAGTTACCACTGCAGAGCAATTGCAGTCCTGTTGCAGATCTCCTTTCTGCTGAGTTACTACTGCTGACTGCAGAGGCAAGTGATGGTGTCCAACATCACTTCAGTGCTCATCCCATTTTATCATCAGACCCGGGCAGTGGTAGGGCTCCCCGATGGGGGTCTTGCCAACCCCATGCCCCTGCTGTTTGACCCCACCCTTGGTCAAAAACCGATCAACTCCACATGCGGCAATTTTTCATATCCCCAGCTGACCAACATCACCCGACCCAGCAATGATGTAGATCTAGCATACATGACGGTAGGTGCTCTTCCGCTTGTTGCACATGCTGAATGTGTCTGCTGCTGTAGAGCACATGTCTAGGCAGGCCAAACAGCCACAACAGCAAATATCTCATAATGTATTGGCGATGATGCTTGAAACATCTAGTGATATCATCGTAGTGAAGAATGCATGAAATGTGTGGCGGTATGCATAGTGAATGATGCTTGAAGTGTCTAGTGGCCCTCATGGTGAGTGATGCTTGAAAAGTCTAGCGGTGATCCTGGCAATGATGTGCAAAGTGTGTACTGTTGATCTTGGACATGGTGCTTGAAATGCACATGATGACATGCCTGGCTGTTTTCTGACAGGTACTGCAGCTGGGTACACTGATTAGAACCAAGCAGATTACTTCTGTAGAGCTGACTTCGGTATTCCAGCAAAGACTCAAAATGTGAGTGTCCTGATTCTGATTTGGTCACAGTCAATCTGGCAGTTGCATCACACTCTATGTTTAAGGCTTTGGGGACAAGCTTTAGGGGGGATTTCAAAGTTCACGAATCCTTTCCTCTGTCTTGAGTGACACAGAATTGGAGTTGCTGTTGCCGCTCAGTGTGCTTACCTCAAGTTTGGAATGTTACCATTGTTGAGCTACATGATGCAGCATGTAGACAGAGTCATGGATCAAGCAGAGCATGCATGGCGTGTCATCATTTTCAGGCCTTGCACATATCAGGTGTTGCTTCAAAGCTAGGAGTACTCCAGATCAGTTGTGCCTCACAGGGCAACACAGCAGCATTGCCATGTCACCTGCCAGAACAAGTGAGGAACCAACTACAACGCCCTCCTCATCATGCTTTGCATGATATGCAGGTATGATCCCACACTGGAATGTGTCATCACATTCACAGATGATCTGGCACAGCAACAAGCAGCAGCAGCCGATGCCCTCCTAGCAAAAGGCACCTACTTAGGGCCCCTTCATGGCATCCCTTATGGTCTGAAGGACTTGATGGCAGTGCCAGGGTACTTAACCACGTGGGGTGCTGGCTCATTCAAGACTCAGTACCTCAGTGAACCTGCCCAGGTGTACACCAAGTGAGAGATGCCTTCTTTCCAAGCTGCCCTTGCCAAACGTACATCCACCTGGTTGTCAAATGTACATCAACCAGCTGAATTGCTATGTGAGAATTGCGTGACACAGGTGTGACTGATGCACAGAATGTACAAGCTAGTGGGTACCTTGAATGTGGTGTCCTGCCAGCAATGTGCTTGAGACAACCAGAGCATGCTGCTTAATTTTGAGAATTGAATTGTCATGCAGCATTAGCTAGTGTTGGTGCCAGTGTTGGTGCCAGTGTTGGTGTCAGTGTTTGTGCCAATTCTTGCATGCATGCTTTATTGCACATCAACATGGTCAGTTCTGTTACTTTTGTGAGTTTGCTGCCCTCCTCACATGCCCACCTTGGATGCCAAACGCCTTGTTGCATGCAGCTTGCAAGCAGCAGGTGCTGTGCTTGTGGCCAAACTAGCCACAGGTGAGATGGCATATGATGATGTCTGGTTTGATGGGTTCACCAAAAACCCATGGAACATTGCAGAAGGCTCTTCTGGCTCTTCAGCAGGTGTGACTGCTTACTACTGTGGCATTTTGAACCATGCAAACTTTGCTGTTTCAGGCATTTGTTTTCTGCCAAAACAAGGCTCTCAGATCGCCGCTGCATGCCTTTGGGCTCTTCAGCAGGTATGGCTGTGGTAATGTGCTTGCCTTGTAGTTTTCTCAGCTCTGCTCAGGCATGCATGCATCACCTGAACCACTACATTTGTGATGCTCAGAATGAGCCTGTCTGGAAGTGAGTGAGCAAGTGAGGTATTGGACTGCAGGTCCAGCAGCTGCAACCTCAGCAGGGCTGGTGCCCTTTGCCCTGGGGACAGAAACAGGGGGGTCCATCATCTACCCCGCCAACACCTGTGGGGTCACTGCCCACCGCACCTCATTTGGCCTGGTGGGCCGAAGCAACATCATGTCTCTATCAGAGTCTCTGGTGTGCCATCCTGCTTTGTCTCCAATTGCTGCTGCTGCTGCATGTACTGCTGCTGCATTCACTGCTGCTGTTGTTGTCATGGTGCAAATCTGCACCTGAGCTGCTCTCTCACTTAGACTACTGTCACTGGCTCTGCTGTGGCTGCTGTTTCTGTTGCTGCTACTAATGATCTTGATGCTGCAATTGCTACTGCCAGCGATGCTGCTGATGGGTAATCTCAGAGTGGCTTGCGTGTGCTGGCATGCTATCTGCTTTGGTCCAAGCAGAGCTGATGCCTCAGCTTTTACATTGTGCCCATGCACACAAGCATATGGAGTTGCTCTTTGCTCACTCAAACCGCTGCGTTGTTTGGAGCGCAATGCTTGCTGCTTGAAGACGAGGCGGGCATCTGCTTGCAGTGCTGCTGATGCTGCAGGGATTTTGAACATCAACGCCAACTTTTTCCAAGATGTTGCATGGCAATGTTGGTGCATTGCACGCTGAGTCACTGATGCTGCACTTGTATCAGACATCAATCTCAGGAGAGAATCTGTTGACCTCTTTAGCGCGGGTGTGTCTGTAGCAGTACTGGTTCTTACTGACTCTGTCACCCTTTGTGCACTGTACATTGAGTCTTACTGCTAGCTCAGTTCGTGCTGCTGCTTGCTGAGCCACATTGCTGACTCAACTCGTGCTGCTGCTTGCTGAGTCATGTTGCTGACTCACTTTGTGCCGCTACTTGCTGAGTTATGTTGCTGACTCAGCCTATGATGTTGCAGGACAAGGTGGGGCCTTTTGCACGCAGTGCTGCTGATGCAGCAGTGGTGTTGGACGTCATCAGGGGGC
>JAABUO010008147.1_pt1 | contig 11889 bp, 15 predicted proteins | sample 5559291 | NCBI WGS metagenome assembly JAABUO01 (sample SAMN10711878, study PRJNA513372) | rock metagenome | isolation source: Antarctica rocks | place: Antarctica: Victoria Land, Finger Mt sud | reverse complement strand
AGTTGAAGGGGCCGAGGAGACAGGGGAAGGGGGCAAGGAGGCAGAGGAAGGGGCCAAGCAGACAGGGGAAGGGGAAGGGGGCAAGGAGACAGGGGAAGGGTTTAAGGAGACAGGGGAAGGGGAAAGGGGAAATGAGAAGCCCAGGCATGGAAGGGACAAACAGCTACCAATACATAGCTCATTCCTGAAGCAGTGCATGCCGCCATGACCTTGTCTCATACCACATGCTTGCACCCCTCTGCCGCAGTCAAACGCCCCTTTGTATCACCTTAGCAACATGGCCATAACATACAAATCTGTAATAAACAGGCAGTGCATAAACAGGAAGTAAGATTCTTCTGCCTTTACACACCCTTCATCTTCTTCAAAATTAGTTTTGCTAAGATTTTACTTCAGAGAAGGCTAAGTTAGATGCATTTGGCAGAATCTTGTGGACTGCAAGTGGTTTGACCTCACCTCATGGAGCGTTGGTTGCACCTCACACATGAAAGTCACGGGCTTGATGCTATCCATGGGTTCTCGCATCAGGATGCCCCTTTGAGTGGTCATGCTGTCACTACGTCGCGCCTTGACTTCATACCTCACATCTGGCTGGTCCACATCTGTTGACTTGGACAAATACTCGAAGGCTTTGTGCACCTGCAAAGCAAGACTTGCGTTACGTTTGTTGCATTACCTTTGTTGCCTTACGTTTGTTGCATTGACTTTGTTGCAGTATGTGACTGTCAAAATTGGCTTTTTAGTAAGCCTTACAGGGATGCACAAACAGGCTGCTCTGGAGAGACCAGACTTGTCCTGCACGTACCTAGCTCATTATAAGCTAAAAAGCACGTTGTTGCAAGGGCATCCACAAATGGCATGTTGACAGCAGCCTCAGGAATTGCTGAGCAGCTGACCGAGAACAAACATCATCATGCAGCATGTTTGCTTGTGTTAGCTTGACTGCCAGCGCAAAAACTCAACACTGCACAATCTAAAACCATAACATATTAAACATGTATGACACATACATAGTGCATATACACTGACAGAAGTAACAGATTGTGGAAGGATAGAGCACGCACACACCTGTAGCAGGCCGCGGCCATAAGTCAACACTGCATCTGACTTCTGCTCCTCTATAACTTGACAGGTATTTTCCAGCGCCCTTCGCACCCTGCATGCCACAGCAACCCCTTTTTCCCCCTGTCCCAAAGCTGCAGCTCAAGATGAGGCCAACACAGCGAAACCTGAGGGCCAGAAAAGGGAGTTGTTCTTGCAAAGCTTACCAAAACGCCCCGGCTGCAGTACATTATGAGGCAAAACTGCCTGCTGTCAAGCTGATGTTTCTGCCTCCAGCAAGGGGTGCTGATCACAATAGCTTATAGACGATGTCATTCAAGACAAGATCAGCTACAGCATTGAAGTATGATGGCAGGGCTCAGTGTGTCATCATGCTAGACTGTCACTGCAGACGCTTTGTTGTGATGATGCAAGGAGGTGCTTGAAGTAGACCACAGCAAGTTGAACATCTAATCAAGCCATGGTGACACATATGAGCGGATGTCTCATATGTTGCCTGACTTGCTGAACTTCCTGGAATCGCAAATCCCTTGTACATACCTCACGGTGTAAAATCTAGCATAGACATGTTCACATGGTAAATGCCTGAAAAGATATCTAAGGTGTGTACAATAGAGTGTGAACACTGAGAAGAACCACAGCTGCTGTCAAAGCATGAAGGAGGTGTCAGCGCAGTGTCATAGCCACTGAGTACCTGCTGGTCTGGCGCTCTCTTGTCAAATCTTTGGCGGCCTGCCTGGTAGCTTTAACATAGTCTTGTAATGTAGCTGCTTGTTGTATGATATCCACATCATATTTATCGCCAGGAAAATTCACTGGCTGCAAACTCTGCCATCACATTGCTGGCTTTAGCAATCAATATCATAGCTGCTTTGCACTGGCATTGAAACAACGACACGACTTCCTCTACTTATTGGAGACCTTCCACACACTGTGTCAGCTGAGCATGTAGCTGCCAATGAGCTTGCACTAAGCAGCAGGGATTTGATGACTGACATCAGCAATAATTATTGATGCTGCATCGAAACTAGTCAATACTCATGTATCTGGCTGTGCTTGTGAAATGCAAGCTGCACAACAGATGGATGCTGGTGATGTGCAGTGACCTGCCATGTATATGAGTGCACGGTCGACTGCTTTTGCAGCTTCTTCTTCCGTATAGTAAGCTCCCAAGGTAAAAGTCTGGCGCTGTAGGTAGGCAAAGGCCCACCATTTACCCCGATGCGGATGCACACCCATAAATCTGCACCACTACTCAAGGCTGTGCCATGCGCTCCACAATATGTCAACACGTTAGACAACCTGTTCGGCACCTTGGCACAAGCAAGTCTTGTGTTGTTTGCGTAATGGCACAACAATGATGGTGTCGACAAGTTGACTGAGTAAAAGCCAACTCATCTGGAGTGCTGCATTGGCTTCTGACAAGATACATATGTGTTAAGATGAATATATTCAGATATACAAATTATGTGCAGAACATGCTATACATATCATTTTATACACATAATTTTACATACACATGAGCATAAACACAATTGCACCTGCTTGCTTGGTTGACTCTTGCTGCTCGCTTTGATGCCTGCCGTTTCTGTCTGGCAAATTCATCTAAAGAGGCATGCCTGCGCACCTCTTCAACATCATATTCCGACAAGCTGAAGTTCACAGGCTCCTTATGCTGCATCCAAGAAAGCGCATTTGTCTACAGGCTACATGGGCATGGAGAAAAGTTATTGACAGTTAGGGGTTTTAGGATGCTTGAGTGATCTGCACAAGCTGATTACAGACCTCCTGCAGGGTTGTTGAGCATGCAATGTGCAGCAGCTGCAAGCACACACTTATCAATGCAATCGGGGTGCAAGCACCCAAAACCCTCAAACTAGCTCAGATTGAAGTAGCGCAGTGGTTCTGATGGCCCGGAGCAGCATATCTGCTCGTGAGCCATAGCAACACAAGACCTGATACAACAAGTGCATCCGGTCAAGTTAGCGTCAGACTGCGTCTTTCACGAAGCCACCCATCACATGCACGCTTGTGGATATTACCAAAAAAATACGAGCCTCATCATATGCTCTGGCAGCCTGATCTTCAGTTGGATACACACCGAAAAAAACATGCCGGTCTCCTGCTTTGATACTTGCACCCCACTTTTTTCCCTTTCTAGCGACACCCATGTACCTGCTGACACCATGAGTGGTCAAAGTCAATTCTGCAAAGCCGAGGTTCTTGCTCAGAGTGTAAAGACAGACCAGTTTACGGTAAGCAAAACATACATCAATTTGTGAGCAAGCACAGAATCCCTTGCAATGCTTATCTGCAGGCTTGTTTTGCTTGCAGCAAAGACAAAGTCTTTGACAAAGCTTAGATGCATATCACTGCATGCATGGCCTAAACACATGTTGTGAAGGGCACACGTTTTGTGCATAAGAGAGATGCGGATAGCCTGCTGGAGATTTCATCGATGATGCCATGTAGCAGGACATGCAAATAATGCGACAGCCAAGTCTGACAGACATGAGACCTGACCTGCTTGACTGAGAAGGCTGCTCCTTCTGAGCCTTGCTGACAGTCGTGTGCCATTTGTGCTTGGCTCTGTTTGAATATGCAAAGGCACTGTGAGCAGCAGAAGGTGAATAACCGGTGGCAGAAGTGCCAACATGCGCTCTGGAGAGCTGCTGGTTGTGGTGAGGCAGTGAGCTCAATTTGAGAAGAGTATCAACTGGTGTTCTGGAAACCTGCTGAGACCTCTTGCAGTTGCCTGACAGCAATTGGCGTCGGTGCAGCTGTGTCTGCTGAGGTGAAGTGTTGGGTAGCAGGTCAGGACTCCTTCGGAGGCAGGTGGTTGTTGAGCACTTGCAGTGATGCATCAGCTTGTTCTGCAGCCAAGCATGCATTCACAAGCTTGCAGCGCGATGGTCTCAGCAGACGAGTGCTCCTATTTGGTGGAACTCATGGCTGTGGTGTGAGGCAACGTACTGGTGGACGCAATGCAAGAGCCGATGTCCCCTCACGAAAGGGCCTTAGCCTTGGCAGGAATGTAACGATTATGCCGGCAAGCATTGGGGTAGCACAAAACAAGACAAGACAAGACAAGACAAGACAAGACAAGACAAGACAAGACAAGACAAGACAAGGCAAGGCAACGCAACGCAACGCAACGCAACGCAACGCAACGCAACGCAACGCAGCACAACACTCCTTGATCAAACTGCACACTGACCAAACTGCACACTGACGTAGACAGATTCGAAGTGCTACCTGCGTGTCATCCTCAGAGTGTAATCACCGTTCCAATAAAGCTTTCAATACCCCCTCACTGCAGCTCTATCCAATAAGTCTGTGAATACGAGGTAGCTACAATAGACGTATCTGGGACTTGGTGAGTAATCGAGGCATCACAGCTACGTGAAGTCAGCTTTGTGACTATTGTTGCGCTTACGAGTGTCTGTTGTGGGGCCGCAAGCTGCATGGAGCTTCCATAACACGTCAAGCATGCATTGCCTGTCTGGGTGGCATTGCGATCGATCTTACGCGTCGTTTTGTCAACCCAAAGTCACATGCATGAGCAGAATACACTGCGTTACTCACAAGCGTGCGCCACAGGACAGCCGTGCGTGATGGCTTTGCTACCACAGCATCAGTTGGGCATTGAGTAGCAATTTGGGCATTTCAAAGACGTGTTGCTCTGTCGTGATCAGTCATAGTCAACCATGCAAAGCCAATCTTCCGTTGATAACAGTGCCGGGGAAGATTCCAGCAAGTCTAGTACTGTGTGGGAGGTTTATTGCAGCCTCATACACACATTGTAACTCTGCTGGACATAGGTAGGGGTGCTGTGCAAATTCAAAATTTTGAACCTGCACAGGCAGAGATGCCTTGTGTGCACTTGTATCACAAGAGAACATGATCATTTGTTGCAGACCTTGTGCTTTGTGAAAAGAAGGAAGGTACAACCAAGCAAGGTAGGGCATGGATGCATTTCTCACACTATCTATGTGCAACCTGTGGTTCTACAAGACTGCCATTGACTGAATATGCCTTTGTGTCTGCTCAAGGCAAGGACAGAAAGCAGCATGGACGATGTGGTAGATGCTGCACATGACAGGGCTCAGCACTCTGCAGCTTCTGCCCTGGCAACAATGGGTGGTCCACCTGCATCGAGCTCCTTGCCTGATCTGACTGGTCTCTCTACTGACGAGGTGCAAATGCCTCTGCAATTTGTCAAACATAACAACAGCATGGCTGTTTTCACTATTGAATAGAACAAGCTTCATGCGCCTGAAAGCAGTCTTTCAGGATGCTATTCCAAACGCATATATGTTTGCAGCACATTGACAACAAATTGGACACAATTTTGCTGTGTGTGGCTCATGAATCATCATGGGCATATTTCTATTGTGTATCTAGCAAGCTTTCTTCCTCACGGTAGCCCTTCGCATTGCATTGCATTGCATTGCACCACTTTCTGATAGATTGCTTATTGCAGATGCTGCGGATGGTATTGACAAGAATGATTGCCATAGATCACAAGATGGACAACATAGTTCAAAGGGTGGACACCCTGGCAGAGCAAGGGCACCAAAACCATGCCGTGACTCAAGCAGCGGCTCATCACTTGAGTCGTCTCAGCACCCTTGTGTCAGACGTCAGTCTGCAGACATACCAGATGCTGGTTCAGAGTGGTGTACATCCCACACATGCAGGGCTGCCAGCAAACCCCCCCAGCTGCTGATACAGAGGGCACTCAAGCACCAGCTACTCACAGTGCTCGGACATGCCGCAAGACTGAGGTCAGCTGGCAGCAACACTTGCACAAGCAGCGTGTGGCACAGCTGGAATCTCCACCAGAACAGCAGCTGGACGAGCAAGCAGCAGCTCCAAGGCCTGAGCCAGTTGCACAGGCATCACAGGTCCAAGCTACTTCTGGCGACCCAAGGGAGTCATCAGGGATCCCAAGGGACCCATTGGGGACCGTTGAAGGGCTGCCTGGCATGACCGCCACCCAGGCGCAAGCAAAACCTGGCTTGCCTGCAGCTAGCATGCCAGCTGCTGCCACAGGTGTGGGAAACATGACACATCCTGACATTCCAGGAACTGGACAGACAACACCATGGACAGAGTGGAGAGGCGCATATCGGAACTTGTCAGGTGATATGACCAAGTAGCTATGGCATTTGTCACCCAATGTTGGCCCTGAATGCCACATCTTGTGCTCTGCACAAGCTGCTTGGTAGCAGGCTGTTTTGATGTGCTATCAAAGCTGCCCTCACTGATCAATGACTGTGCATGCTTTGAGCTTGCCCCAGACTATTTGCTGTGACTTCTGGTGCTCTTGTCTTTGTTGAATGGCACACCTGCTGTCTGCTTCTTGCCGTGATTGCACTCTCAACACTAGGATGAACACCATATTCTGACGTGCAGACTATCCAAGCCTTAAGGAGCTCTACATGGAGTGGACAGACGGCATCCTGCTCAATAAGACCACTCAGCTGCGGCAGTGGCCATTGAAGGTGTTGGAGCACCGGAAGAAGGCTGAGGCAAAGCAGCACAAAGTGCAGTGGCGTGGAGGCGGCTCCAAAGTGAGAGGGGAGGTCAATGAGCGCCTGACCATCATCTATGCCATCCTACGGCAAGTCTACAAACTTCACAGCTCAAAAGGTACGCAGTCTGGCAAAGCACAGTTCACATCCAATCAGTCGGTCAGTACAGTTAGCCATTTAGCATCAATGCTTGACTCAGGACTTACACTACTTGCCTGGCACATTGTGTGATGCATGTCAGAGATTCTTGTGGTAAATGGAGCTACCATGCCCATTACACGGTGAAAAATGGAAGCCTGCGCGTACCATATCGTCTGTGTATTGTCGATTGTGCGTCTTGCAGATGGTTGAAGTTTTGATATGTTTCAGTGTGCCTCTGCAGGGTCCTATCCAGTGACTGACCCAGTTGTGGAAGCAGCCATAGAGGTGGTGGAATCAAAGCGCAGCCAAAATGGCACCACCCTGACTCTGAAGAAGCTGGCAAGCTTTCTGCCCAATGAAAAGGGGGCAATCTGCAACTCAGAGTTTGAGCTGATTCACTTTGGGTGGCCACTGCCTACCAATATGCTAAAGGGCAACCCAAAGCGCAAGCGCACAGACCTTGATGACTGATTGTCTACATTGAAAGCATAGCAATCTTGTCAGTGTGTGCGAGGTGCTGTGTGAAAGCTATGCCTTGCGGATGATGCTGTCGTGCTGCGTGTGTCCATCTGCCGCATGCTGTGACTTGCACGCTGTGCTTTGTTGGTCACCCTGCTCAGCATGACAGTGCAGTGGGCCTGGACTCTGTAAGCAGTCGTGAACAATAGCATAGCGCTGTTCTTGACCAAACTTTCTATGTCTCAGCAGAGCTGTGCAATGCTGCTTGTCCCCATGCTTTCTGCCCTAAACCAGGACATTTGGTGACTGCAGCTTTCCTATGATTGGTTGCTGTCTCTGTATGTTGTGATCAGCTGCTGTCTTTGATCGATACCTGTTGTCATAATATCTCAGGAAGCAAGCTTAGAGTGTCGTCTGGTACGTGACGCTGTCCAACGTTTGTTTTTGGAGGTTTGGCCTTGCATCAGTCCCTATGACACAAAGTAATAGTAGCACTAGTAGCAGATAATATCGGCATCATGCAGTGGTGCCTCTGCTGTGCCTGCATACTGAAGGAATGATCACAAAAGAATTGGCCTTGCATAGACGTCATTCGCATTGGGATGCGACGTCGGGGAATCGAACCCCGCCCAATTGCTTGGAAGGCAATTATGCTAACCACTACACCAACGCCGCTGTTCAGCGGAAATCAGGATGCAAGTTACATGATGCGGAAATTGGTAATAGTACAATATAACAAACCACTGTAGAATCTGTCTGTTAACGTTTCAAAATACAGCACGACAAACAAACAAGTGCATAGATACTTTTTGTTTGTCCTACTACTGGGTGTACCGGTGTTACTCTGCTCATGGGAGACTACTGCAGCTGGCTTAAACAACATCACTAACGACTCCTGAGCATAATGACCCTGGATCTGGCTCTGCCTTATTATGCAGATTCATTTGTCTTTGGAGTCACACCCTAACGAAAGCGTGCATCCATCTATATCAACCCTTTGGCAATGGAGGCTTGCCTGTTGGTGCAGGCCATGTCACCTGGCAGCTGCAGTGATCAGTTTGCAACACCGGCAAGCTGAAACCAAACAGGAACACCTCCTTGCATCAAAGTGCTGCCAAAAGCAAGCAGCACTGAATGCAGGCAAAGTGACAACATAGTGACTCCTGCTTCATCATAAACTCCTGAATGGAGAAGGCAATGCTTCAAGAAACCCTTGCACAGCCTGGTTAGTTCTTTTGCCTGCTACCACATGTGGCTCATCTTCTTCCACAGGAATGATTGGTGCTGGCACCCCATGTGACAGGCCCTGGATCACCAGGTTTGCAGCCGCCAGGCCAGTGATGTACGCACGCTCTTGAGACAGACCATTGGCACCATGGTCTAGGCCTCTAACCCAGTCCCCAGCCATGAAGACATTTCCGAAAGAGGTTGTTTGCAGAGGGCGTGAGGTGTATGAGCCTGGGCTGAAATGAGTCACTGCACTGGACCAGCGTAGCACTGCACTGTCTACCACCTGCAGTCATGAAACACACATTTGCATATGACATCATTAGGGTTTTTCATCAATTCGTTCATCAAGTATGGATCTGCCCCTAGGGTCGGGTACTTACAGTCCTGTAGCTCCCTGTATGAGGCCTGGTTTGGCAGTCACCAAGGGATAATGAGATTATGGGCATTGAAGCAGCAGGCCCTCCTTATGCCAGACATTCAGTAGTGGCCAATGCAATACGTATGTATTGGCTTCCATTCAGCTTGGCAGAACATGATCTACATGCTGGCGCAGCAAAAGATAGGCAGTGCGTGCAAGGGTACAAGCTGTGTCCTGATGAACCCATGGTGTTCACCCAGGCAGTTGCCTCAACCTGGCTTCTTGACACAGGAACACCACCAAACAGACAAACTCAGCAATCAGGCAGATGTTGCAATGCATGTTTTTGCATGTGTGAGTCAAGTCCACCTGAGCAGATCTGAAGATTGGTTCGCAGTGATCCAGGTTGCTCTTGACTTTGGCCACAATCTCAGCATCTGGAAGGGGCATGAGGGTGTTGGAATGGTAGAAGTCTGCAGCAATGACCGTGCCCGGTTCTGTCTTGTGCTCATCCTACATACAAGGATGCAAGATTCCAACACCTGCCAAACGAGCTTGTCCTGCTGAGAAAGAAGGAGAAAAGAAAAGACAATGTTGTTAGGTGTTTGATATAGAGAAGCTTGAAATGATCCGGAGTTGGGCCCAAGCTTCCCTTGGGTCCTGCTGACAACAGGCCGCAGCAGCTGGTGTTGAGCTGAACGGCTCACAGAGGCAACATCCAGCCACCAATTCAGAACTAGCCGCAACTGCGCACGTGACTAAGGGCATGTAGATGTGCTGCAGATCTCAGCTGGCATGCACAGCCACATGCTTGTCCTCTCTGGATATCCAGCTGGCAGCATATTGCAGCTGTTTTGCCAAGCCACAGCTTGGGCTGAAGGGTGTCAACGGCAGTATGTATACACACACATGTATGGATACTGATAGGCTTTGACGCAGCCTGTTGATACAGCACAGAGAGGTTGCGCACACCCAACACAGGCCAAAGCTGAAAGCGCACAAAGCATGAATGCAGGTAGAGCCAAGCTGACCTGAAGCTCAGAGAGATTGAAGTAAGTCCCGCCAACGCCGAGCTCAAAGCCCGCCAAAACATTGGCGGGAAACTTTGTTGGTAGGCTTTGATCCAGCCACAGCCTGGTAGCTATGACATCAAGCCCCTTGAGATTCATGATCCCCCGGAACTCTGGTCTGGTCCCCAGAGCAGGGCAATTTGAGATCAGCTTCTTCATGCCTAAATCAGCATGATGCGGCATGTTCGCTGCTCACGCTTCGACCCCACACCACAATCTGATGCAGGACTTCTCTATCAAACATCAACGAGCCCAAGTGAGCTGGACACAACAAGTCCCATTTACCCAGGCTCTTTGCAAGAAACTAAAGAAATGACGCCGCCGTTAGGCGTTCAATATACAGAAGCTTGAGGTGATCCCGAATTTGGGCCAAGGGCTCTTTGCAATGCAGCTTGAACTGAAACTCTGCACTTTACATCCACTCACAGATCAAGCAATGATGCACATCTTTTTTATAACATCATTGTAGCCTGCCATGCCATGAAGCCAACAATAGCCAGCACTCACCAATGCAAACTGCAAATCTTACCTGTGATGCCTACTGCAAAGATGACAGCATCTGCTGGGTAGTACGTCGACTCCCCTTCCTTAGTACTAGCATGCACCCCAGTTGCAGCACCAGTCTCTGAGTCAATGGTGACATTAGTCACCAGCTGCCCTCCATTGATCTTCCCTCCTGACTTCTTGATCAGATCCACCAAGGGGGTGAAGATACGCTCACTTACGGAGCCCTTACACCAGCATACGTCGAAGTCGTTCTGGTGCGCCAGCGCTGCAAGAACACACTGTACAGAGCATCAAGGTGCAATAAGCATAATGTTGGCAATTGCTTGCCCAGGTAGCAGCTTCACACCAGGTGTCCTAACTGCTTAAGACTGACAGCTGCTGAAGATTGACAGCTGTTTAAGAGGTTGATGCTGATGTTCACAACCTATCATTTGCTATTTCGTAAAGGACTTGAACTATGACAGAAGATCGCAGAAAGCTACAGCGCTCAGCAAAGGATCCTGAAGACAAGAGTTTTCTGCAGACGTGATTGAGGTCAGGTTGGCAGGACCCGAAAGCAAAATGATCAGATGCATCAGCTCATGCAGGGCAATATCATGCATGGCCTACTTGTTCAAATCAAGGAATGGGCAATGAGCCCAGCGATACATGGGAAGGATGAAGAAAGGATCAGAGAATGACAGGCTTACCATAGAAGTAAAGAGTGCCAATCACAACAGCTGCCGACAACTCCTCTGCAGGTGCAAACAGGCCTACCAGCAAGAGAGGCCTCAAAAAGTCCTCAAAGAGCCTCTTGCTCACGCCATATCTGTAACACAATTGGCCGTGACTAGCGTAGCTACATACAGACTTTGCTTGCAAACAGCTGCATTGCAGTGGTTCATTCTGAGAGCACATTTGGTCAGGACAGTAGACACCTATGCAAGCTGAACACTGACTTTGTAAGGATTATAAGGATTGTCAGACTGCAACACACTCTTTGCCGCAGGATCAAGCACCTTGGCACAGTTGCATGAACAATCTGACATAATAACAGATGCAATGATTTTTGGCAATACACTTTGCGAGCTATGAACAATGCTTGAACACCTTTGCTCTGTTCACATGCAAGAAAGAAATAAGTCACCTCTGAAAAAGATCCCATGCGCTCATTTTGTCGTACTGCTCATAGGAGGCTGGGGACCTGTCATAGTCCAGAATGCTGTACAACAGAGGCAGCATCGTCAGCCTATCTGCCAAAGGAATGCTCCTGCACTAGCACAGGACCAATTACAGACATTGCAGCATGGTGCAGAAGACGCTCAGACTCTGGATTGCAGTTGCTGAGACATGTGATACCCTGGACATGACATGATATTCATGATACAATGCCTGTTCAATGCTTCATGGACCACTGCAGGATGCTGCTGCAGTGACGAGGTAGTGAACAAGTGGAAGCATAGAAATGGTGCCAGCCAGACGGTCAAGCAGCAATTTGGTGCCACCACAGCGCGTGTAGGCATCAAACAAGAGCAGTTCTGGTCAG
>JAABUO010008146.1_pt1 | contig 11889 bp, 13 predicted proteins | sample 5559291 | NCBI WGS metagenome assembly JAABUO01 (sample SAMN10711878, study PRJNA513372) | rock metagenome | isolation source: Antarctica rocks | place: Antarctica: Victoria Land, Finger Mt sud | reverse complement strand
ATTTTCCAATGCACCATTTGCAGTAACCTTTCAAACCAGTCTGCTTACTGGCTCTCTTGAATTCACAACTTCTCACTGCAGGCACCGGACCAGAGGTTTTCGGAAACACAAATGCGCCACCAGCAGTGACGTACTCGGCCATCATCTACTCCATGAGGTGCATGGTACCCCAGGAGATCCCCCTCAACCAGGGCTGCCTAGCCCCCTTGACTGTGCGGATACCCCCCCACTGCCTGCTGAGCCCCTCATCTGAGGCTGCTGTGGTTGGTGGCAATGTGCTGACCAGCCAGAGGGTGACTGATGTTGTGCTCAAGTGCTTCAAAGCAGCTGCTGCATCTCAGGTGATTCTGACTTGGCAATGCTTACTGTACCAAACCTGCTTTCTACGCCAACCCTGCTTTCTTTAGGCATGAAGCTGCTGACAAATGTCTCTTCACACGGCAATAGGCCATGAGTTGAGGTCTTGATTGACAGGTCGTGGGAACTGTGGAGATGGTGGATGCAGTCTCATTGTGATGACACAACTTGAGACATTGATGAAACCTTTGTCTTCAGGAAGCTGATGCAAATGTGTTAATGCCTGAAGAACACAGTGTTACATACATTGCATCTGTAGTGTGGCATAACAGCATGCTAGAAGCGATTGTTGTGCAGGGCTGCATGAACAACTTCACATTTGGTGACTCTAACATCACCTACTATGAGACCATTGCGGGAGGGGCGGGGGCAGGCCCTGGCTGGGTGGGTCGCAGCGGGGTGCACACCCACATGACCAACACCAGAATCACTGACCCTGAGATCCTGGAAAGGCGGTACCCTGTTGTACTGCACGACTTCTCCCTCAGGAAAGGCTCAGGAGGTGCTGGCAAGTACAGAGGGGGTGATGGTGTCATCAGAGAGGTGAGCATGAGCTGGTTCTGAGCATTCAATGGTGACCTGTAACTTGTTAGTTAGTCATACATCATGGCCAGCTATTTACTTGGTTGCATGCTGCTTTGAAGGGGGACACATTTGAACATGCCATACGCACTGCATTTGCTGAGCATCAAGGTCAAGCTGAGCTTAAATGTACACAAGCTCATAGACAGACAGGTGTTGATTGCACCTGTCGCTCCTTGCATCCCTGAGCCATGTGCTCAAGAGAGGGGTGTGTATGTGCTGTCTGAATCCCTATTGCCATGCAGATGGAGTATCTCAGGCCATTGACGTGCTCCATTCTGTCAGAGAGGCGAGCCCTGCGGCCATATGGACTCTTGGGAGGGCATTCAGCTCTGCCAGGCCTGAATCTGCTGTTACACCCCGACGGCAGAAAAGTCAACATGGGCGGGAAGACCAGCGTCCAGGTCAAGGCGGGCGACCGCATCCGTATTCTTACCCCAGGTATGCAATTCCTGACAACAGTAAAGGCTATGCAGCCGTCCTGGTGCAAGAGACCAGGACACTGTTGACAACTTCTGAGGCTTTGACCCAGAGTGAGATGTTGCTCACAGAGATGCTGTTTGAGTTGCGCAACAATAAGGGTGCTGAACCAAGCCCTGATGTGTGTTTGCTTTGCACACTCAAGCTGCCATTCTGGGCCATGTGGTCAGCATCTTGCTCTTCTCAATCCTGAAACCTCTATCTTGATTCAGAATTGTCCATTCTACAGTGGAAGTCTCAACTCAGAAACGCTTGGGGACAGTCAAAATGCGTTTCTACATTGGGGAGATGTTTCAGGTTCATTCAGTTCATTCAATGCAGGGGGTGGTGGGTTTGGTGCTCCTGAAGATGGTGAGGCTGCAGACTACCATGAAGGGGAGAATCAAGGAGTGGAGAAGGCTGTTGCAGACAGGGCAGCAAAGTGGGTCAAAGAGCACAGTGCTGCTGTCAGGTCTGGCGGCAGTGTGGCCAGATACACATCTGAGCAGGAGTCGGCCTGATTTCTGCCCTTGCACTACAAGTAATCATGCAAGTTCTTCTTACAAGTACTCGATATGAGCAGTCTTACTCAACATACCATTTCATTCATTTCAACCAGGTATTGCATGACCCTGTACAGCGTTCAAGGTATGTATATGCACTTACAACTAGCAGCCATGTTTGTTCTCAGTCCTGTTTACTCTTAACAGTATGTATGCATGCATGGTTTCTAGTAGAGCGTACTTTTTCAAAACACTGGTTCTGACCATCTGTATCAGATACAGATTCTGCAAATGTATTGCGGAAGCCTGTGCAGCATGCTGTTGTCTCTATCCACGCACAACTGGCAGCAATGATTGTGGATGTAAATTGTATGCATAAATGCTCTGCAGTAACAGATCTTTTGTCAAACAACTGCTTGTTGTCAAACAATACGTCAGGATGGGTCAGCAGTACACTTACAATTCAGCCTATACTCACTGGCCTATTGCACAGAGAGTGTTGAGTGGCAGATCCCTTTGTACAGTGTTGTAGGGCACCAAAACCAGTTGTTGTAGGGCAAAATCCCACATTGCGCATTAGATGCCGCTGCTACATACGGCCCCACGGTGGTCATCAGTGCACTGGGTGAGGCCTATGATGTTCTCTATAGTGTGTCTCAGTTGTCGCACATCCAAACGCAAGCTCAAAACTAACTCTGTAACTATCCCATCTGCATCTTTCAGTAACTCTTGGCAAAGAGAGTACGCCTGTTGGTCACTAGAGCGCACTGCAACTGCAGTACTCCATGCACTTCAGTCACATGGGTGACAGTGATGCCTACTTGATGTTGCCAACTTCAGCCTGATGATGTGTGTGGCTACCATTGGCTACATGAAGCTGCCAGCTGCTTGCACCTGTCGACAGCCAGGTGTAAGCATCACAGCAGCTGTGCTTCCCAAGCAACTTCCAAGTCTGACACAGTGTGAAATATCTTCACCACCTGTCGATTCATTTGTTTTCCCACTCAAAAGTTAGGGTCCTTCTCACCACTCAGTACATTGTGGCAGTACACTGAACTTTGTCATCATCTCACGTGATGCAGCATATGAGTGCACCGTCACACGCACATGCCTGGCCTGAAAGCTCAGGAAGCTGTTGCCTGCGTCCTAGCGATGTATCCCAGTAGGAGAAATGGTGGCGTGTCAAGCTGCAGAAGCATGAAAGAGGCGGGATGTCAATGTTACATAATGTGGTCAACGTTGACCAGGTCAAACTATGACCGCGTGCAGAAACCGTCCAGGCTATAAAGGCCGCGACCTGCTTTCGGCTTGCTCACTAGTCTTTTGGAGTTTGTTCATCGCTCTCGTTGTAGCCTCCATCCGTCGCACGATCCCCTTGTCCTAACGTTGCGACACAAGGTAGGCGCCTTTGTACCACGGCGGTGTCGCGCCCACTTAGCTTCCTGCGCTGATACTTGTCTGAAGCGTTGTTGCGCATGCCGCTCTCCTTGCTACATGCATGCTATGAATGCTCTGCCTGTTTCACTTAACATGATCTGCACTGCGTGTGTTCTTGCTGCGACGCAGTGACTGAATGCAATATGACCGCCATTTTCAGGTGTTTGCCAGTGTACGCTTCTGGCTTCTGCTCGGGTAACCATGAAGACGACTACCGTGCAATGCGTGCTACTGGTGCTGTCTTCGTGCCTGCTGGCCAACGCGGCGCGAAACCTACAAGAAGGTAAGCCGCTTTGAAAATTTGCCTTTGCTGCACGCGTACGGCCACACCAGGGCCCTGTGCTCCTCTGTGAAGAGTAGCCCCCACATGCCTTTCTGCAGCACTGTCGTGCAACGACTGTTGCATCCGTCGCGTTGCTGCTTGTCGTGTGCGCCGCCTTCAGCCTGCAAAGCTGCATTCTGGTGTGTCACAAACGCCTATTCATGGCTGCAGTTTTGTTTCAATGTCAGCAGCTTTCTGCAACATCTGAGTCAGCAAACGTGTAAGGGTGTTGAGGAATCAGTTGAATGCAGAACTTGAATCTGATTGCAGGTACTGGTGTTGACCAGCTAGAGACAACTTCTAGCAGACATCTCCTTCAAGAAGAGTATTACTATGGCTACCACAACTATCATGAGGGAGGTGCTGCGGCAGCTGCTGCTGCTGCTTCTGGTGGTAATGGTCCATCTGCTTCTGCAGTTGCCACCTCAGGTACGAATCAAACAAGAAGTTTTGCTTAGACTAAGTCGCTGTACAGTGAAGAGTTGTACAGTGGTGTTGTGATGTATGCCTCTCACCAACTATCCGGATCCTCATTGTTAGTCTGCATGCTCTGCCATCCATCCATCCTCTCTCCATACCATGATAAGCACATTCAGTGCGCTACTTACTTTTGCATACTGCTGAGCTTCTGTGTCATTGTTCACTGCCAGTACATTCTGTGAGTGAGTGCTGTCAGTGCTTATGCTTACCACCTCTGTGAATCACTCCGTTAAGCTCTTCTGGGTCTGTGCAGGTGGTTATGATGGCTACTTCAAACACAGTGCTGCTGCTGCTGCTGCCGCTGCTTCCAACTCAGGTATGTCGTGAATCCTGTGACGCTCTGCATGCTGCCTCACTCCAACGTATCACAAGCTGGCCAAAGCTTGTGCATCAGCAATGTTGCTGCCTGCAATCAGCTAGTGACATCACAGCAGGACTATCCGCATCCCGCTTTACCCATCTTGGCTGAGTTTGCGCTGTGTGCTATGACACATGTTATTGTGTGCATCTTGGTTGACTCTGTGCTGTGTTCTGGCAAAGGGTTTCCTAAGTCATGTAAAGCATGTGGCTGTCAGGTTGTTGACTGTCTGCTTTGCTTGCAGATGACTACGACCATGGGTATGGTGGACACTACAACCATGACTACCAGCGTGGCTACTACGGTGATGAGCATGGCAACTACCTCCGCTCTGGTGGAGCTGCAGCTGCTGCATCTGCCTCTGGCAGACGCCTCCTTCAAACAGAGTATTACTATGGCTACCACAACTACCATGACGGAGGTGCTGCTGCAGCTGCTGCAGCTGCATCAGGTGGCAATGGTGCATCTGCTTCTGCAGTTGCCACTTCAGGTACAAGCTGGGCTGCCTGAACACTGGCTGTATGACTGTCTGAGTACCTGATGGTATGTCTGCAGCAGGCACCGTGACTTGTATCTTTAGCATGTCTCTGTGCAGATGACATTAGCCTGCCACTCTGTTGTGGCAGTTCGCATCCCTTGATGTTTGCTGTGACAGGGTATTTTGCACGCATGTGTGCAGCGCCATGTCTTGCAGAAGCAGTATGTGAAAAGACTGCGGTTGCACACCTGCTTAGAGCTGCTGTCCACTGCTTGGATGCAACGCTGCGCAACGCTTTGACAGGCACTGGACAGACTCTTGTGCAAGAACATAAGTACCATTGCAAGCTCTGATCAGCTTGATTATGCAGGTGGGTATGATGGCTACTTCAATAAGGGCGCTGCGGCTGCTGCCGCTGCAGCTTCCAGCTCAGGTATTGCACTGCCTCATTTTGCTGCTTTTGATAGCTTTCCTGTGTGTGTTGGCTTTTCTTTAGCCTTTTGGCTGCTTTGTGATGTTGCGCTGCAAGGGTGCATAAGCTTCCCACTGTGGTAACATACCTTCCACCTGCTGCATGCAGTGCATTGGACTTGGTGTACAACGTGCAGTGTCACACTGTATATTCACAGTGCGCTTCTGATGTTGTGATTTTGACCTGCAGATGACTTTGACCATGGGTATGGTGATCACTACAATCATGACTACCAGCGTGGCTACTACGGTGATGAGCATGGCAACTACTACCGCTCTGGTGGATCTGCAGCTGCTGCAGCAGCTGGTGGTTCTGCAGCTGCTGCAGCAGCTTCTGGCTAAGTCAAGAGGATGACTTACCTGCCTGCAGCTTCCAATGATGCAGTAATGCTGAAGGAATTAGTGCAGGACTACTAGCCTGAGCATTGCTAGCCAGATTTAGATAGTCCCTCCCTGCTCAGCTGTAGTCCTGAGTAGTCTGGTTTATGCTTTGGTGCTGATGATGTTACAATGCCTTTCAAACCATTCTTTGCTTGTGTCCAAGATTCAGAGCTTTGCCTTTGAAAGAGTTAAGCCCTTGCCATCCTGAAAGTGTCAAGCTGCCTCCCCGTTTTGAAGTACTCTGCAGACTATTCTCTTTTGTGTTAGCTTTGCCCCAAAGTATTGCTGGTAGTGCTGCTGTTTATTCCTTGGTACACTCTTGCTTTCTTTGAGAAGTAAATCAACTGCAGTGTGTGCTGTTCAACACCTAGCTTTGCTGAAGGTCCAAGCACTCCTTGTAAATATCATATGCCTTGCCACAAGTAGCGTATGTGCAGTATGCAGGCTGCTGCACATCCTTTGTTGTGTTTCTGTGTTGAGTGCAAGCCACCTTGCAGACAAACCACATGTTGTGTCAGCAAACATTTCGATCCTTGATCAGGACAAACCATAGCAACACAAATGCTGCAATGCTCTTCAGCGTGTACTTGATATGATGAAGCCTGATGTCAGAAGCACACATCAGAAGATCTGCAACTACCTGCCTTGCTCGGCATTGCACGTGAGGCTTGGCAGGACAGTGCAGTGACCTGCTGTCTCGGGCTGTGCTCATGCTGTGGCAGGGGATGACAGCCAATGCCATTACCAGTGCCACATGTGCGCTACAGCATGGCTCAGTGTGTCTGAGTCTGTGACCAATGTTGACTCATTGATGGTGATGTACTTCATTTGCAGACAGGATGCTGGTTGCTGCTGCTGCTGCTGCTGCTGCTGCTGCTGCTGAGTATTGCTGCTGCTGAGTATTGCTGCTGCTGAGTATTGCTGCTGCTGAGTATTGCTGCTGCTGCTGACCGCTTTTGCTGCTGCTGAATGCTGCTGCTGCATGCATGCTGCTAAGTGATGCTGCTGCTGCTGAACGCTGCTGAATGCTGTTGAGAACGCTGCTGGTGAAGCCTGCTGCCTATTTACGCATATGTGCTGTGCTCCAGGAGAGCGCCATTTGACAACTTCTTTGTGACTCTCCTGCAGATGCTGCTGGACCTGTGAATCATGTTGCCTCTGCTTGAGTTTTGAATTGCACTGCCCTGTGTACATGTTTTGTGACTTCAAGCATTCAATTAAGCGTGCCCAAGCATTGCTACACTTTATTGGCTCCTCAGAGAACTGTGTGGTTCCCATTCCCAAAGGCCTGGTGATGTAGTTGGTAATGGGCTAGCCTGCAGCTGCATGGTGGTGCACCCATATCTGGAACCAGGTGAAGAAGCACAATACCAACATGTCACCAGTAAGTCTCATATCTGGACAAGGTAATCTTGCAGTGCCCTCGCCAGTGCTCCCAACGATCCCAACGATCTTGCATGTCTTGGTGGTATCTGGCAAAAGCTTTTAGGTGCAGCACTGCCACAGCCTGCAGCTTTGATTCCAGCACCAAGTATGGCTCTGCACTCTCACAGTTGACAAAACAATGTTGTCCAAGCTCCGAGCACCTGCATTGAAGCCTCTGAAGTATGCCTGTCACAACAAGCTAACCAGCATGCCATCTTGGAGCAACAACATTTGCTGGTGTGGGGTTCTGTGCTGGTGTTGCTGCAGGTGTCATGCATGCTTTGCAGTAACAGATGCACCTCTGTCAGTGGCACTCCTCCTTTCTATTGGTAGCCCAGCTGCTTGGCATGGCCCCCATAACCTTTCTGCATGGTCCTGACCTGAGCACTGAGCATGGAGTTGCCTGTCTGGTTGGCTGAGCTCCAGATGGCTGCAGCCCAGCGGTTCAAAACCACTGCAGAGGTGAGACTCGGTGCTTGACAAGCTGGCCTGGTGCTGCTATGAGCTCTCCATCTGCTGGCATGGACCCTGCAAGGCTGAAAAGCCAATGCTGTGTGAGGTGCACTTGCGTCTCTCTGGGGATGCCTGTTAGCATGGTCCAATTGCATGCAGCCTGCTTGCTTTGTAAGGTGCCATCAGACCAGCAGCAAGCTTGAGACATGCTGTTGCAGCGTTAGAATTGCTCAAGTTGAGCTTTTTTTTGGTGGAAGGGTTGGTGGCTGGATTGGTGCTGTGCAGAAGGAGGCGTGATTTGGGTTAGTGCAGTGGGGTCTCCAGGGTTGGACTTGACCCACCCTCCCTGTCCTGTTTGCTTCCAGTTGCCCTGGGGCATTATGAGATTTGTCAGGGCCAAATGCTTGTGTTAAAGCAGATTTGGTAACCCTGCTGCTGGCAGATGCTGATTGTATTGCCCATGCCACATTTGTTCCTTGCGTCGCTACTACATTGCTACATATATGCGCCGCCTGATGACTGCCTAGTTGATAGGTGCCTTAGGCCAGAATGCATAGTTGCCAGTGAGGCAATGTGTACAGCCCAGCCAAGCCAATTGTATGTTGCCACTGCGGCTGCTGGTTCAGCTTTTGACACACCATGACCGTTCCCTTGTAAACTTCATTGGCTTTCTCACCCAACAAACTGAGAATGTCACCACAATCACCTGCCTCAGTAGACTTTCAATTGACATGGCAACATGGCTCCCGCTGGCCAACACGCCTCAAGCTTTAGCTTACAGACAGCAGTTGCGGCCGATAGCAGACATTGTCAGAAGCAACATTGCCTCACTAGGCTACACATCGATTGCCCGTCGCTGCAAGCACTGTATGTGGACAGCAGTCAATGCAAATTGCAAGAATGCATGACCATGTGTTTGTGTCTAGCCTAGCATCAGTGCTCAAACACTGTCTGCATCCCTGTCCAGGTCTAAATATATCTGTGGCATCAACAAGTGGTTATGAGTTACTGTGGTAACAGGAAGGTCATGACCATACTGTGCATGTGATCAGCCTCTGGACATGGTCCAGTAGGCAGTTTCTACAGTGCACAGTTGTAATCTCAGTCTCAATGCTGCACCTGCAGGTGTCCCTGCAGTCACTCATTTCCACTGCACTCTCTAGCATATAGATACCACTCGCCAGTGTAGGTTAAAACCTGAAATGATCAAGTGAAAGTTCCTATCCTGCTCTGGGGCGCTTGAAACGAATGACACAGCTATGAGCCCAGCGAACTGAACCTGCTGCAATGAACTGCTGTTGTGACAGGAAGCCTTGCTGCATGTTGCTGCTGCTTCGGCACAGCAGCTGAGACTTGGATCTTTGTCAATTGCATGCTCAAAATGGCAGTCATAGTAATTTCAGGTCTGTGACTGTCCTTTGCATTGATTGTCAGGTGTTCTGCTCAGTAGCAGCAGCAGCAGCAGCAGCAGCAGCAGCAGCAGCAGCAGCAGCAGCAGCAGCAGCAGCAACAGCAGCAGCAGCAGCAGCAGCAGCAGCATTAACAAACAGAAGAAGGAGAAGATCACAGGCCGGGCATGCAAAGTTTCCAGACTTCAGGAACGAACGAGTGTACGTGTGAAGCCTTGAAGGGAGCATTACATAATTCTGATGTATGCAGTACAGAGCTATACTGCTTCAGGCCGTAGCTGGGTGACACCCAATCTCTGCAAAGGTGTTACGGCTCTTATGAAAGCCTGCAGATGACGAGGAACCACCTTGCACGCGTTTGATGTTCACTGACTAAAGTTTTATTTTTGACAGCTGTGGGTGTGTCGGAGCCAAATGGCTGCATCAACAGAGCCAGTCTGACCGAGGTTGAAATATCTTCAAGCACCTTCGCTGAATTGCTTTTCCAAAATCCTCATCCGTAAGTCGTTCGGTATGTATTGATCTTGGATACCGTAAGTTCCTTACATCATCCGGAAGGTGAAAAGGTATGAAGTGGCGGTTCGCTTGTCAGTGCATGTCAGGTGCGCACATGTAGTGTCGTGGCGAGCTTTGCATGCAGCAAATGTAGCGGTCACGTGGGATATAGGTGAACAACGACCCTTGCTGCCGTAAGCCAAGTCAACCTTTGACCTTGTAGGCAACGCTGCACCTACAAAAGCTCAACCCCATCCGCTCATTTGCACACCACACGTACGACAGGCCGCCATCCCTACTTTCAGAAGGGCACAAAGGACCCGTTTTGCTCAGCAGTGGGCTGCAGCATTGCGTGAGACGCAGCCGGAGCTTCTCAGTGGCCGCGGCAGCCGACGAGTTCCACCCGGTAAGTTGCCTAATTTGAGCGCGGCTGTCTGCACGCTTTTTCGCACTGCCGCTATGGAGCATAAGCAGTGCGCTACTGTGTGATCTTTTGCACTGACTGCTGACCGCGCTCTAGCAGCCGCGAAGACCTCTGAATCCGGCACCGCTGACTTCGTTGTTGCTTCGCAGGTCGACCAGCTCAATCTCAGTGACCATGAAGGCCACTGGCCTGACCTGCTTCCTCCTGATGCTGTCATCTGGCCTGGTTGCCAACGCCGTCAGGACCCTCAAAGGAGGTAAGTGTACTATTGTCGGCCTTGACATGGCCCTGTCGGCCTCATGAGGCTACTCCGCTGACCGCTTTGGTGTGACGTTCGGCGCTTGTGGCATCTTTGCTTTGTACGGCTCGCATATGGCTGCCCTGCGGTAATGGTGGCCATGCGTGCCTGTCTGCCGCAACTCTTCGTGCCTGCTTACGTTATTCAAAACTGAGCTGCGTTGTCTTTCCTTCACAGCTGATACAAACGACAATTGACGTCCTTGGCTGTCCTGCAGATGAGACTTACTTCGGCTACCACAACTACCTCGAAGGAAGTTCTGCAGCTGCTGCCGCAGCTGCATCAGGAGAAGACTCTTCTGCAGCTGCATCAGCTGCCAGCTCAGGTGATCACAATCTCTGCTGTCCATCAATGCCGTTTGTGCTGATAGCACATGATCAGACTTGTTGGCTAGCTAAAGCATTGTCAACTCTCACTCTCTTCCTGTAGAGTGTGTCAAGAGATGTTTTAATTGTACATTCCAGGGCCGCTGTGTTTGACTGCATGAGCTGCAGTAAACACCCATTAACTCTTTTGCAGACACATCTGTTGCTGCTAAATGCAGGTGGGTATGATGGCTATTTCAAGGGCAGCGCTGCCTCTGCTGCTGCTGCTGCCTCCAGCTCAGGTATGTCTGTGTATTTGTGAAATGCATGCACACAGCATGTCTCAAAACACAACACAGCAGTTGAAAAATAACGCAGCATTTGGTTTACTGACATCAGCTTGTACCCAAACTTGTCACAATCCCTTGCTGCAAGCACATCACACTGCTGTTTCAGCAGTATACATTCGCTGCCATCATTGCTCAGCACAGTCAAGCTACAAATCACCTTGGCTGATGTCTGCAGATGATTATGACCGTGGCTATGGTGACAACTACAATGATCACTATGGCAGAGGTTACTTCGGCGATGAGGATGGCAACTTCCAGAGCAGTGCTGCTTCTGCTGCTGCTGCATCCTCCTCTGGCAGGCGCCTCCTAGGTGATGGCTATTACTACGGCTACCACAACTATCATGAGCGAGGTGCTGCTGCAGCAGCAGCTGCTGCTTCTGGCGGCGACTCTTCTGCTGCTGCATCTGCTGCCAGCTCAGGTGCAAGCTTTGTAGTGTGATCATACTTGCCATGCATACCTGCTGAAGCTGGTCATACACACAGCAGCTTGCAAATTGCATTGCAGTCAAATGCTGAAATCCTGTGCCCCCGTTTCTTGCTGGAAGAGCTTGGCAATTTGTTCTTGCATACCAGCATCTGCATCAGCATGCAGCCTATTAGGTTAGCAACCAGCTGTCTTGACAGGCTTTCCCCGCCATGGGTATATTTAGCACTGGTACTGCTGTCAGGATGTGCAAGCGTGTGACTTTGCAACTTTGGCCTACTTTGCTGGTGCCCAACAGACAACACTGCAGTGCATGTATCTTAAACCTTATAGACTTGCTGACAACCATGTTTTCTCGCTGACTGCTATGATTGTGCAGGTGGGTATGATGGCTACTTCAAAGGCAGTGCTGCCTCTGCTGCTGCTGCTGCCTCCAGCTCAGGTATGTCTGTCAGCGCTGTGTGCAACAACCTGCT
>JAABUO010008145.1_pt1 | contig 11889 bp, 10 predicted proteins | sample 5559291 | NCBI WGS metagenome assembly JAABUO01 (sample SAMN10711878, study PRJNA513372) | rock metagenome | isolation source: Antarctica rocks | place: Antarctica: Victoria Land, Finger Mt sud | reverse complement strand
ACCCAGGCCTTGCTCTGCACCGCCCGCGACGCGACCCCGGAGCAGATCGTGGCCTGGTTCGTGTTGCGGTGGCACCGGGACGTGACCTTCCATGACGTGCGCGACCATCGCGGCGTCGAAACGCAGCGCCAGTGGTCGGACCGGGCCATCCGCCGCGTCACGCCCGCCCTCCTGGGCCTGTTTTCCTTCGTCACGCTCCTGGCCCACGATCAGATCACGGCCGGGGCGTGCCCCGTCCGGCAGGCAGCCTGGTACCCCAAGCACGACCCGACGTTCTCCGACGCCCGCGCCCTCGTGCGCCGCTCCCTGTGGGCCGGGACCACTTTTTGCATGTCGCCCCCAGCAGGGGACATCATTAAAGTAAAGTCCCCCGCGCCCTCGTCGATCACCTGAGCGAGATGCTGTGTTATGCGGCCTAAACGGCCAAAGTCTAGCTGAGGGCCCGCTCCACAATAAGTTCACCAGATTCGCTGGCCTCCTCACCGTGGATGTACCCGATGGATGTATAGGTTATTCAGGAGAGGGGCCTAAGAGCTGGGACAGCCCCTCCCACGACCCACGAACGCTCCTGTCCGCCCGCGACGTCGGGCGCACGGCCATGCGCCCCCACGAAACTCCCGCGCTACGATATCCGTCGCCGTCCTCGGGAGACAGCGGGAGACGGCGCTAGCCGACGGCCGATAGCTGGCGGTCGACGGCCGGGGCCGCGGGTTCGTCCGCGCCGTCGGAGAGGGCGAGCAGGCGCGGGGCCGCGGGGTCCCACGTCAGGGCCACGCGCGCGCCCGCTCCCAGGGATAGCGCGCGCGCGCTTCCGACGTCCACCATAAGCTCTCCCACCGCGCTCTCCATGGTGAGCCGCGTCACCGACCCCCTGAAGGTGTGGGTTATAACCCGACCCACGAGGCCGCCGTCCGGCGCCGCGGCGCCGTCGGCCAGCGGGTCGAGCGCGATGGATTCGGGGCGGATCAGCAGGAGGACGCGCGTCCCGCTCGACCAGTTGCGCGCCCCGCTGGCGCGCAGCATCGCATCGGGCGTCTCGACGACCCCGGCGCCGCTCGGGGCGCCCTCGTTGGACCGTGGGACTGTACACGCGATCCTGTTCATCGTGCCGATGAACCCGGCCACGAAAAGCGTGCGCGGGTTCCCATAGATCTCGGCCGGCGCGCCGACCTGCTCGATCTGCCCTTGCGAGAGGACCACGACGCGATCGGAGACGGACAGCGCCTCCTCCTGGTCGTGCGTGACGAACAGCGTGGTGATGCCGAGCGTCGTCTGGAGGCGGCGGATCTCGTCGCGCAGTTGCGTCCGCACCGTCGCGTCGAGGGCCGAGAGCGGCTCGTCGAGGAGGAGTACGCGCGGCTCGATCGCCAGCGCCCGCGCCAGCGCGACGCGCTGCTGCTGTCCGCCCGAGAGTTGGTGCGGGTAGCGGTTGGCGGCGGAGGCCAGCCCGACGGTCTCGAGGAGCGCGGCCGCGCGCTTGACGTGCTGGGCGCGCGCCACCCGTCGGACGCACAGCCCGAAGGCGACGTTCTCCTGGGCGGTCAGGTTGGGGAACAGGCTGTACGCCTGGAACACCATGCCCATATCCCGCCGATTGGCCGGGGCGCCCGTCACATCCCTGCCGTCGACGACCACGCGGCCAGCGTCCGGCTGCTCGAAGCCCGCGACGATACGCAACGCCGTCGTCTTGCCGCACCCGCTCGGGCCCAGCAGCGACACGAACTCACCCGAGCCGATCGTGAGGTCGAGGCTCTTGAGGGCGACGACGTCGCCGAACCGCTTGCGCAATCCCTGTAGCTCGACCCCTGCCATGGCTATCTCGTGCCTCCGATCTGCGCCTGGCGGCGCCCTATCCCCCGCGTGCCGCGCCCGAGGAAAAGGATGCCGAACATGGCCGCCCAGGTGAGCAGCAGGCTGATCATAGCGAGGGCCGCCGCCTGGTTGGCCTGCTCGATCCCGATCTGCTGCATGTAGGTGGCGAACGTGTTGAACAACATCAGACTCGCGATCGTGTACTCGCCCATGACGAGCGTGACGGTCAGGAACGCGGCCGAGAGTATGGCGAAGCGCAGATTCGGCAAGATGATGCGCAACAGAACGGTCGTCCAGCTTGCGCCGAGGCCCCGCGAGGCTTCCGTGAGCGTGCGCAGGTCGATAGCCCGCATACCCGCGTCCAGCGACCTGTAGGTGAACGGCAGCGCCAGGATGACGTAGGTGAGCGCCAGGATGTGCGGACCGGAGAGGAGCCAACCGACCGGCCGGAACACGCCCAGGATGGCGATGGCCAGGGTGACCGGCGGGACCACGAAGGGGAGCACGCCGATAAAGTCCAGCACGGGCCGCAGGCGCGGCAGCTTGAGGTGGACCCAATAGACGGTCGGGACCATCAGGACGATGCTGATGACCACCGTGGCCACGGCCAACTCAAGCGATAGGAGAAAGCTGCTCTGGAACGCCGGGTCGCGCAGGGTCTTGCCGTAGGCGTCGAAGCCGAACCGGCCCGGTCCCGTCTCCAGGCTGAACTCCGCGCTGCCGACGAGGGGGACCAGGAAATACAGCGCGGCCAGGACGAGCCAGAAGGCGTCCCAGGGCGTAAAGCGCCCACGCTTCAGAGACCGCGCCGTCGCCGTCTTCATCGCCTTCATCGCAACCACCTGCTCGCGCGGCGCTGCAGCAGGGCGTAGGCGACCATGGCGACGCTAATGATAAGAACCATACCGAGCGAGAGAGCGTTGGCCATCTGTGGATTGGAGGCGAAGTCGCCCGAGGTGACGCGGCCGATCAGGATCGGCACGAGGTTGATCTCGGAGCCGACCAGGGCCGTGGCCGTGGCGTACGCGGCGAAGGCGTTGCCGAACAGCAGCACCAGCGCGCCGAGGAGCGAGGGCCACAGGATCGGCAGGGCGACCCAGCGCCAGAACTCGCCCGGGGTCGCGCCGAGCCCCGTCGCCGCCTCCGCCCATTCGCGGCGCAACCCGTCGAGCGCCGGGCTGATCAGCAAGATCATCAAGGGGAGCTGGAAGTACGTATAGACGAGGGCCAGGCCGAGGAAGGAGTAGAGCGTGAAGCCGTTCTGATAGAGCGCGACGCCGTGGTCGGCCAGGAACACGGTGAGGAGACCGGTGGTTCCCAGGGTCGCGACGAAGGCGAAGGCCAACGGGATACCGGCGAAGTTCGCCGCCACGCCCGCGAAGGTACTCAGCAGAGGCCGGACCCAGCGCGGCGCGCCGTCCTTGACGGCGGCGTAGGCCACGAAGAAGCCGCAGACCGTCCCGGCGAGCGCCGTGACCGCGCTGATCTCCAGGCTGGTCAGGTAGGCGTTACGGTATTGGTCGTCGAGGATTGCCCGCACGTTGGCCAGGGTAAAGCCGCCCGACTCCGTCTGGAACGCGCCGACGACGAGCCAGGCGGCCGGCAGGAGGAGGAACAGGGCGATATACAGGAAGAACGGCGCGACGGGGACCCACGCGAGCGCGCGCCCCGGCGACGAGGGGCGTCCTTCCGCCCGGAGGGGGTGTCCCGTCGCGATCTCTCGCGTCACGTTCGCCAAGCGCCCTCCTCTTCTCCTGCTCAGTCCGCGGCTCCTGATGGGCCCGCGCTCGCCCCGCGCGTGGGTCCCCCAGATAGCGGCGCCAGGACGACACGATGGGGTAGGGGCGCGAGGCCTTGCGTACCCACTGGGACATCTCCACGCCCGCGGTCGGCGGGCAGCGTCGTTAGCTCCCGGTGACCTTCGGCCCCCACTGCTCCTGGAGAATCTGCTGCGCCGCGGCGATCTGCGCGGTCGTGGCGAACTTCACGTTGTTGTACGCCTCCGCTGGCGGCAGCTTGGCGGCCAGGGTCGCCGGGATCTTGCCGCGCCTGGCCAGATCCGCGTAGCGCGCGGGGTGTGTATACCCCTTGAGGAACATCAGCTGTCCCTCGTCGGTATAGAGGAACTCTTGCCATAGCTTGGCCGCGTTGGGGTTCGGCGCGTACTTGCTGATGGCCTGGCAGTAGTAGCCGGCGTAGTGTCCGCTCTTGGGGATGGAGACGGTGACGGCGGGGTTGCCGCCGAAGACATCGCGCGCGGCCAGGAGCAGGTAGTCCCAGCGAATCGCGATGGGGGTGGCGCCCTTGGCCACGTTCGCGTTGAGGGCGAACGTCGGGTTGAAGTTGCCGGCCTTTTTGAGCCGGGCGAAAAAGTCGACGCCTGGCTGGATGTTGTCCAGCGACCCGCCGTTGGCCAGCGCGGCCGCGAAGACCGCGCCGAAGGCCTCGCCGGCCTGGCGGGGGTCGCCGCCGAGGGCTACCAGCCCGCGCAGCTTCGGGCTGAGCAGGTCGGGCCAGTCGCGCGGCGCTTCCTTCACGACTTTATTGACGGAGAGGAAGGCCGGCACCCCGTAGTAGTCGCCGTACCAGTAGCCGGCCGGGTCCTTCATCGACGCGGGGATGGTGTCCCAGGCCGCCACCTTGTAGGGGACGTATAGCCCTTCGGACTTGCCCTTGGCCGCCCAGGCGGGCGACACGTCGACGACGTCGGGCGCGCGGTTCTGCCCCTTCAGATTGTTGATCGCCGCCACCTCCTGGGCCGAACTGCCGTCGGGGATGGCGTCCGCGATGGTCAGGCCGTAGCGCACGCGGAAGGTAGCCATGATCTCGTCGTAGTCGGCCCAGCCGTGCAACGGGATGGTGATGACGTTCAGACGCCCTTCCTTCCGCGCCGCCGCGACGAGCGGTCCGCCCGGCGACCCGACACCGCTGGCGAACGCGTTGGAGATGTCCAGGACGTTCGTCAGGCTTCCGAGCCCCGCCAACCCAAGGCCGCCCAGCGCCTCCCGGCGCAGCGCCGTCCGCCGGTCGATATGCCGCTTATCCGTGCTCACGGTGTTCTCCTGATGACGACTACATAATGACGCGAAGAGAAGCGCGGCGCTGCCGGATACGGCGGCGCGCGGAGGGACGCTAGCCCCGGTCGGCCCGCCCGCGCCGCCTCTCACGAGAGCGGCGCCCGGCCACGGTCCGTCCGCGCCACACATTATCCATACAACACCTCTACCCTAACACGGTGGCATTAAGGCAGTATTAAGGGCGTGTTAAAGGCAGTTTAAGAGAGGGGGTCGCGGCGCGGTCAGGAGTCGAAGCCGAGGCCGAACCGGTCGAGCGTGCGCAGCCACGCGTTGCGCCGACCGCCCTCGCGGTCGGCCCGCGCCAGCGACCAGCGGGTGAGTTGGATGACCGCGAAACGCAGCGGCTCGGGCGGGAACGGGGCTGGCTTCGAGCGCACGAAGCGCAGGGAGACGCGCTCCGTGCGCTCTCCCGAGAGCAGGTCGAGCATGACCTCCGCGCCGAAGCGGGTCGCGCCGACGCCAAGCCCGGTGTACCCGGCCGCGTAGGCCACGCGACGGTCCATCGCCGTCCCCCAGAAGACGCTGAAGCGGCTGCACATGTCGATCGCGCCGCCCCAGGCGTGCGTGAAGCGCAGCCCATCGAGTTGCGGGAAGGTAGTGAAGAAGTGCCTCGCGAGCAGGGAGAAGGTCTCGGGGCGCCGGTCGAACTCGTCCCGCAGCCCGTTGCCGGCGTGATAGATCGCGTCGTAGCCGCCCCAGAGGATGCGGTTATCGCGGGTCAGCCGATAGTAGTGGAATTGGTTGCCGCCGTCGCTGAGCCCCTGCCGGTTGCGCCATCCGAGCGCGGCCAGTTGCGCGTCGGAGAGCGGTTCGGTCACGAGCACGTAGTCGTAGACGGGGACGATGTATGGGCGCGCCCGGCGCAGCAGCGGCGGGAACGCGTTCGTGCCGACCGCGACCCGACGCGCCCGGACGCGGCCGTACGGCGTGGCGAGACTAATCCGCGCCCCCGCGTCGTCGAGCGCCGAGACGGGGGTCTGCTCGAAGATGCGCACGCCCAGGGAGAGGCAGGCCGCCTTCAACCCCCAGGCGAGTTTGGCCGGATCGACCAACGCGCCGCCGTTCTTGACCCACAACCCGCCCAGATACGTCGGCGAATCGACCTCCGCGCGGACGCGGTCGCGGTCGAGCAGGTCGACGTCGTACCCGAACGGCGCGACCAGTTCGGCCTCATCGCGCAGCGCGTCGAGTTGCCAGCGATCGACGGCCACGGTGAGCAGACCGGTCCGCTCGACGTCGCAGTCGATGCCGTACCGCCGCACGGCGTCCTCGAGCGCGGCGACGTTCTCCCGGCCGAGTTGTTCGAGCCGGTAGATCTCGCGCGGGAAGCGGTCGCGCCCGTTCGCGACGCCGTGCGTGAGGCTGGTTTCGCAGAATCCGCCGTTCCGACCGGACGCGGCCCAGCCGACCTCGTGGGAGTCGAGGAGGACGACATCCGCGGCGGGGTCCCGCTCCTTGGCGAGCAGCGCGGTCCACAACCCGGTGAACCCGCCCCCGATCACGGCGAGGTCGCAGGAGGCGTCGCCGACGAGCGACGCGCACGGCGTCGGGCGGTCCGCGCTGTCGAGCCAGAAGGGCGTCAAGCGGACGTCGGCCAACGCGCGACGGCAATCGTGGGTCATGACGAGGGCGGAGGGGGTTACGCGCCGGCCGGGACGGCGGCGCCCAGGTTCTCCTTGAGGAAAGCGACCGCCCTGGTCCAGGCGTCGCGCGCCGACTCCGCGTCGCCCATGCCGTGCGCGGGGTTGACGAACGCGTGCCCGGCGGGATACGTCCGCGCCTCGTACCGCTTGCCGGCGGCGGAGAACAGGCCACGCAGCTTGTCGACCTGGGGCATGGGCACGCTCTGATCCTTCTCCCCGTAGAAAGCCAGGATGGGCGCCTGGATCTTGGCGACGTCCGCGGCGGTCGGGTCGTAGCCGGCGCCGTAGAAGGGGCAGACCGCGGCCAGTTTGTCGCTCTGCTCGGCCGTCTTATAGGCGAGGAAGCCGCCGACGCAGAAGCCGATGAGGCCGACCTTCTTAGGCTCGACGTCCGGCCGCGCCGTGAGCGTCGCGATGGCGCCGTCGACCTCGGAGACGGCCCGCTCGACGTTGCTCTGGATCATCATACTCATCTTCTGCGCGTCGTCCGGCTCGGTCGCGATCTTCCCGTGATAGAGGTCCGGGACCGCGGTCACGAAGCCCTCGGCGGCGAGGCGCTGGGCCAGATCCTTGATGTGCGGCTCGAGGCCCCACCACTCCTGGATGAGGACGACGCCGGGCCTCACGATGTCGTCGTCGAGGCGCGCGACAAAGGCGCTCGCCCCGTCGCCGTTGACCTTCAGATCGACCATCTCGGTGCGTACAACAGCCATAGTCTTCGTGTTCTCCCTATTTATTGTCACGGCGCTACACGCCGCTGGTCGGCGCGGCCGGTCTCGCGGCGGCGCGCCTGTTCCCCGTCGTCTATTCGAGGATACGCCGATACGGGCGCGCCGACAAGTCGAGGGGGCCCTTGTCAGAGTTATGTCATGCTCGATTCAGCGCGGCGGGCGGCCGCCGCGGCCCAGCAGCTCCGCCAGTGGGCGCGTGAGCGTGCTTGGCAACGCGAAAAAGACCGCCAGGAGGATACACAGCGCGAGGCTGGCCTCGGCGCTCACGAAGGCAAGAAGGACCGTCAGGAGGTAGAGCCCCGGCCCGACGCGGAATTGCTTGGTGATGCTCTCGACCAGCCGGCCGTCCGCCGCTGGATCGAGGAGCCGCCCGTCACGGGAGGCGTACGCCCACATGCGGTTATAGACCAGGGCCATGGCCAACGAGAGGCTGCTGTAGACGGTCTGGGCGGCCTTTTTGTCGGGGTCCGGCTCCCGCAGGTACGCGGCGAGCAGCGCGGTCGCAAAGGGGATCGCCGTGATGACGAGCAGCAAGAGCCCGTTGAGGAGCAGGAACAGGTGGTCGGCGCGCCGGATAAAAACGAAGAGCGCGTGGTGGTTCACCCACATAATGAGGATCGTCAGGAAGCTCAGCGCGTAGGCCAGGTAGACCGGCCACTGGCCGGCCAACGCGGCCACGAGGTGAGGCGCCGGCCGGCCGTCGGCGAGCCGTGGGACGGCGAGGTTGAGGGCCAGGAGGGTGATGGCGACGGCGAAGACCCCGTCGCTGAACGCCTCCAGCCTCCCCGTCTCGGTCTGCCCCGCGCCGCGCCGCCCCTCCGTCATCGCGCCCTCCCCTCGTGTCCGCCGTCCACCGTTCACCTTCTCTCCCTATTCGCGCGCGCCGGCCCGTCGGCTCCCACGCGCTCCTCCTTCAGAATCATGCAAGACTCAGGCGCCGCTTCGTCTCTGAAGGCCCTCGTCGATACTATACTATTGACACGGAGTTGACCCGCCAGTTCGTCCAGCACAACTCTATCCCGTGTAAAATTACAAGAGGTCGGCGATGGCGCCTTCTATGCGCCGTCTGGCTTATCGAGCGCGTCGGACATCTTGTCCTCCTTGCGGGGCAATCGTTCATAATAGGCCCACGCCGCAATAGAAACCAACGCAATTGTTCCAATAAACAGACTACCCATGATGACGCGCTCATCGTAAGGGATGAGCATGGCGAGGGTAAGGACGCTGCCGTGTGTCGCGAAGTCCCACGAAACGCCGATGGTTGGCACGGCCACGAAACCGAGGGCGCTACTCAGGGCAAAGGCCAGCACGATATCCAGGAGAAAGTCGGATTGAGCAGCAGCTTTATGATGTTTCGCGCGCAGGGCGAACAGGACACCTGTCAGAACCAATCCGCCAAGGACGAAAGTGGCGAACTCCATCCCTCGCGGCTATGGGCGGCGGGGCAGTTGTTCGTGCCGCCGCAGCGCCTTCACGATGAGGGGAAGACCGAGCGCGCCAAGGGTAAGGCCCACGACAGCGCCAGGTAGCCCGAAAGCAAGGTTGGCGACGATGCCTGTTAGAATCGCCCCGCCCGCGGAGGATAATACCGCCTCATCGTGTCCCATCGTCCCCTGCCCTTTGTCGTCCGCGCTGTACCAGTGATGTTTGTCGGAACGTCTCGTATATAGTTCGTATATAGAATGTAGCACATTGTGGACAACCGTAGATAATGTGGGGATAAATGGCCGTCAAAAAATCTGAACTCTACAGCTCTCTCTGGAAAGGCTGCGACGAACTGCGCGGGGGCATGGACGCCTCGCAATACAAGGACTACGTGCTGGTCCTGCTCTTCGTCAAATACGTCTCCGACAAATACGCCGGCCAGCGCGACGCGCTGATCGAGGTCCCCGAGGGCGGCGGCTTCGACGACATGGCGGCGCTCAAGGGCGATAAGGAGATCGGCGACAAGATCAACAAAATCATCGGCCGCCTGGCCGAGGCCAACGGCCTCAAGGGCGTCATTGATGTCGCCGACTTCAACGATGAGGAGAAGCTGGGCCGGGGCAAGGAGATGGTGGACCGCCTCTCCAACCTCGTCGGCATCTTCGACAAGCCGGCGTTGAACTTTCGCGCCAACCGCGCCGAGGGCGACGACCTGATGGGCGACGCCTACGAATACCTGATGCGCCACTTCGCCACGGAGTCGGGCAAGAGCAAGGGGCAGTTCTACACCCCGGCGGAGGTCTCGCGTATCATGGCCCAGGTGATCGGCATCGGCGGCGCCACGCGGGGCGACCAGAGCATCTACGACCCGACGTGCGGCTCCGGCTCGCTGCTGCTCAAGGCTCACGACGAGGCCAGGAGCAAGGCCGGGCTGGACCTCGCCATCTACGGCCAGGAGATGGACAACGCCACCGCCGCCCTCGCGCGGATGAACATGATCCTGCACGACTCCCCCACGGCCGAGATTTGGCGCGGCAATACCCTCGCCGCGCCACACTTCACGAGCGCCGACGACCGCCTGAAAACCCACGACTACGTCGTCGCGAATCCGCCCTTTTCGAGCAAGGCGTGGAGCAACGGACTCGACCCGGCCCACGACCCCTACGGCCGCTTCGCGTACGGCGTCCCCCCCGCCAAGAACGGCGACTACGCGTTCCTGCTGCACCTGCTCGCCTCGCTCAAGAGCGGCGGCAAGGGCGCGATCATTCTGCCCCACGGCGTCCTATTCCGGGGCAACGCCGAGGCCGTCATCCGCAAGCGCGTCGTCCGGCAAGGCCTGATCAAGGGCGTCGTCGGCTTGCCCGCCAACCTGTTCTACGGCACCGGCATACCGGCCTGCATCGTCGTGCTGGACAAAGAGGACGCCGCCGCCCGCGCGGGCGTCTTCATGATCGACGCCTCCAGGGGCTTCCTCAAAGACGGCGCCAAGAACCGTCTGCGCGCCCAGGATATCCACCGGATCGTGGACACCTTCACGCGCCAGGCGGAGACTGCCGGGTACGCGCGGCTGGTCCCGCTGGCCGAGATCGCGGCCAACGACTACAACCTCAACATCCCGCGCTACATCGACGGCGGCGAACCGGAGGACGCGCAGGACATCGAGGCCCACCTGCGCGGCGGCATCCCCGACCGCGACGTCGACGCCCTCGACCGCTACTGGCGGGTCTTCCCCACCCTCACATCCTCTCTCTGCGCCCCGGCCGGCCGCGCCGGCTACAGCCGTCCCCTGGCGGCGGCGGGCGAGGTCAAAAGCGTCATCTTCGGCCACCCTGAGTTCACCGCCTTCAACCGAACCGTGGATGGCCTGTTCGAGGCGTGGGCGCGCGACAACCGGCCGCGCCTGAGGAGCGTCGAGCGCGGCTGCCACCCCAAGGAGCTGATCGCGACGCTGGCCGAGAGCCTGCTGGACACCTTCCGCGCGGCCCCCTTGCTCGACCCCTACGACGTGTACCAGCGCCTGATGGACTACTGGGCCGAGGCCATGCAGGACGACGCCTACCAGATCGCCCTGTACGGCTGGCAGGCCATGCTCGACGGCAAGCCCAACGCCGACCTGATCCCCCCCGCGCTGATCGTCGCCCGCTACGTCTCGGACGAGGCCGCGGCCGTCGAGGCGCTGGAGGCCGCGCGCGACGCCCTCACCCGTCAACTGGAGGACCTCGACGAAGAACACGGCGGCGAGGACGGCCTGCTGGCCGACGCCAGGACCGACAAAGGCAAGCTCACCGCCAGGAGCGTCAAGGACAGGCTCAGGGAGACGATGGCCGACGCCGACGCGGGCGAGGAGCGCGCCGTGCTGAACAGCTACCTCACGCTCAGCGGCGGGGAGGCCGACGCCAAACGGAAGATCAAAGACGCCCGGAAGGCGCTGGACGCCAGGGTCGCCGCCCAATACGCCGCGCTCGCCGAGGCCGAGGTCAAGACCCTGGTGGTGGACGACAAGTGGCTGGCGCGGCTCGCCGCCGACGCGCAGGGCGAGATGGACCGCGTCTCGCAAGCGCTCACCGGCCGCGTCAAGACCCTGGCCGAACGCTACGCCACCCCGCTGCCCGTACTCTCCGACGACGTGGCCGAGCTAACATGCCGCGTAGAGACGCATCTCAGGAAGATGGGGTTCGCATGGAAGTGAAAGCGGGCTATAAGCAGACCGAGGTGGGGGTGATTCCAGAGGATTGGGAGGTAAAACGACTAAATGACCTTGGCCCCTGGAGAGGCGGCGCTACGCCATCTATGCAAATTTCGGCTTTTTGGTCTAATGGGAACATACCTTGAGCGTCGTCTGGCGACATTAAGTCGACTTTGCTTTCAGACACGCCGATGAAGATTACGGCCGCTGCCGTCAAGCAATCAAGCACCACTCTTCTGCCACCCAACTCCGTCTTGATCGTGACAAGAAGTGGAATTCTCAGAAAATACCTGCCTGTTTCAAAGAACACAAAATCGATGGCTATCAATCAAGATATTAAAGCATTAATCCCTAATAACAAGGTTGCCTCGGATTATATGCTCCACGTGTATCACTCTAAAAACTCGGGGCCAGCTATACTTCGCCGCAGCGGCCCGCTTCTGCATCGCCCATGACGAACTGCGCGACCATCTCCGCTCCCGCCGTCACCTAAACGAGACCGTGTCCTTGGCAGA
>JAABUO010008144.1_pt1 | contig 11890 bp, 14 predicted proteins | sample 5559291 | NCBI WGS metagenome assembly JAABUO01 (sample SAMN10711878, study PRJNA513372) | rock metagenome | isolation source: Antarctica rocks | place: Antarctica: Victoria Land, Finger Mt sud | reverse complement strand
CTTGGCATTAGCCCCCTGGGTCCCAGCATTCTTCCCACTCCCGACTTGTTCAATTTTTGCGTGCTATCCACATGGCAGAGGCATCGATCAAATTCGATCTGACCTTGCTTGACGGCATTAAAGACCGATTCTTCGCCCACAAGGATAGCGCCAGCTTTGAGAGCTGCGGCAGCTATGGCGCTGTCTGGAGGGCAGATGACACATATTCGGAGGTCTGTCTTGACGGGATGCGGCAGCTGAAGACGATTGCGTACGGCAGGTCCATTCTTTTGTGTGCGAAGCTTCACGGCCATATCATATTTGGAAGAGGTTGCGGATCTACCCACTTCGAAAGCGCGTATGTATCTAGGTGAGGGCTAGTCAGCGAGACTTTGGAGGGAATTTTGGAGAGTCTTTTTATACCGCATAGCATCACATAGAGAGTATTGCTCAGCATCTTTCAGACTATATTGTATGAAAGAGGCTCTAGCTTTTTTCTTCTTCTTGGATTGATCAGTCTTGTTTGATGCGTGTCGTTTCGCAATGGGTAGCAAGCTGCTCTGTAGAGCAGATAGATGGAAATTAAGATGCACTAATGATCGATGCGCCTGTATGCACGACCGTGGTATCGCTATCGTGGACGCCATCATCAATGTCGAAGATCGAAATCGTACTAAAGGAACATCAAAAGGCCTCTTCATCCTGTCGTAGAAAATATGACTAAGCAGCAAGTTGCATTGGGTATTTCTGCATCGAGAATTTACAACGTTTAATAGTAATTCTACATTTTGAGAGTATTTCAGAATTAACATATCTCGCGACGAGCAAAGTCAAAATTATCATCACCTATGACTATTGTTGAAATATCACAGGATAAACATAAGGACAACTTGATCAAATCTGAGTCTCATGCCCTCGGATGCAATGACTAAGCCAGCTGTTCTGAGATTTTGAGGCAAAGTCTTAGCGCAGCAACAACACCTGAGTGACCAAAGTTTTTGATAGGTAATTTAGTGCAAACAAAATTCGCTAAAGTCATATACTTGGAAGGTATTAATTTCCATAATGGCGACCCTCAGTATTGCTTCAAAGGCAAATCAAGCTACAAGTGTTCCGGCGCTGCTCGTTGCTAGCTACGCAAATCGATCAGATCCAAATGCCTTAGTTGACATAAAGTTTGAGGAAGCTGAGACGCTCAAATCAAAAAAAGGAACGTCGGTCGAGTTCGTGTCAGCAAGTGATGCCCCTGTGTATGGGTCTGAGCATGCCGTGGGCCGACTTATTGAGGCGTATCCTTTCCTACAGGTGCACGGACAGCATAAGGCTCCCGTAGGCTACTTTGTTTTCTAGTCTTGTAAAATAAAGAATTAATGATAATGCAGTCAGAAGAGTGGTTAGGTCGCACAGCTCGATACGCTCCAAATGACTTCAAGTCCATTGAAGATCCATTGCTCGAGCTTGACGCACATCTGACGCTCCGCACTTATGTGGCGGGATACACCCTCACTGTTGCAGACCTTACAGTGTGGGGAGCCATTAGAGGTAATAAGATTGCGTACGCGGCTGTGAAGAAAGGTAGCATGTCGAATGTTAGCCGGTGGTTCAAATTCATCGATGAGACTAATTCCTGGATGTCAACTGCGCTCCAGGCGTTGAATGCTCAGGCGCAAGAGAAGAAGGCAGCTAAGAGCAAAGAAGGAGGGAGTTTCGATATTGCACTACCGGAAACAGAGAAAGGCGTTGTCACACGATTCCCTCCTGAACCATCGTAAGAATCATCTACGGGTAATCTACAGTTATCATATGCTGACACGGGAAAAGAGGTTATCTACACATCGGTCACGCAAAAGCTGCCTTGCTCAATGATTATTTTGCTCACGAAAAATATCAAGGAACTCTGCTATGCCGATTTGATGATACTAATCCGTCCAAGGAGAAGGAAGAATTCCAGGATGCCATTGTTGAGGACCTGGCCCTCATGGGGATTCGTCCTGACAAGACTAGTTACACAAGTGACTACTTTGAAGAACTTTATCAATATTGTATCAGAATGCTGAAGGAAGGGACAGCATATGCCGACAATACGGATCAGATGACTATGCGGGACCAGAGGATGAATGGAATAGCTAGCAAGTGCCGGGATGCTGCTGTTGAGGAAAATCTTGCACATTTCGAAGAAATGAAGAAGGGCACAGAGGAGGGGATAACGTGGTGCATCAGAGCCAAGATGTCCGTCAATAATCCAAACAAGGCAATGCGTGACCCAGTGATATACCGCTGCAATCTATTGCCGCACCACCGGACTGGAGAAAAGTGGAAGATATACCCTACTTATGACTTTTGTTGCCCAATCGTGGATTCGATGGAAGGTGTGACTCATGCCTTGAGAACGATCGAATACCGGGATCGAAATCCACAGTACGAATGGATGCTGGACACTCTGAAGCTTCGTAAAGTTCACATCTGGGATTTTGCTCGCATGAACTTCATACGCACCCTCCTTTCGAAACGGAAGCTCACCAAATTCGTTAAGCAAGGTATCGTCTGGGGTTGGGACGATCCAAGGTTTCCAACGATCCGCGGTATTCGACGACGAGGTATGACCATCGATGCCCTAAGAGAGTTCATTCTCAAGCAAGGCCCGAGCAGAAATATCGTCAATCTGGACTGGACACTTTTCTGGGCTACTAATAAGAAATACATCGATCCAATTGCACCCAGACATACGGCCGTCACTAAGGAGAACGCCGTGAAAGCCGCTGTAAATGGTCTTGGTGGACCACCTCTTACTGTAAATAAACCTAAACATGGCAAGAACCCAGAGCTCGGCACAAAGAGAGTGGCATACGGCCCAACAATCCTCATTGACCAGACTGACGCCCAGGCTTTCCAGCAAGGAGAAGAGATTACTCTCATGAATTGGGGTAATGCAATCGTACGGGAGATCACGCATTCAGGCAATCCTCTGCATCTCAATCAGGTGACGGCCCTGGAACTTGACCTCAACCTAAAAGGTGACGTCAAAACTACGAAACAAAAGATTACCTGGCTGGCCACCGAAGCGCAAGAGCTTATTCCGGTTGAGTTGGTCGGCTTTGACTACCTGATTACAAAGGACAAGATCGAAGAAGACGATAATGTAGATGATTTCTTGAACGAGCATACGGAGTTCCGAACCGAAGCATTGGCGGATTGTAATGTGGTAGAGCTGAAAGAAGACGATGTCATTCAGTTTGAGCGAAAGGGTTATTACAGGGTTGATAGGGCGTTCAAACATGGAAAAGCAGCAGTGTTTTTCAACATTCCCACAGGAAAGACCGGGAAGTAAGGATACCAAAGCCTACGTAAAGATAGACTTTGAATTTGCGGGGAGCAAGATTGAAGTGGGAGAGGTTTAGGAAGAAGTGTTGCAATAGAAACCGGCTTGATCAGATATGAGCAGCTCGAAAACACATCAGCGAAAAGGCTGTTTTCAACCGAGTCGTCGCTCCTGAAAGTTTGAGAAGTTTGGGTGACGTACTGTGGACGCCGCGGAAGCATGTTAAACGCTTGAGGCGTCTGTAATCTGTCGGCTAGAGTGTAAGTAGTCTAGTCGCGCTTGGCACATCTTCCTCTTATCTTACTTTGGGAAGCTCCATTGATAAGGTCCCAAATACTAATAACAGTAATGAGACTACACAGTAATCGTCTACTTATGAGCAAGTAGATACCGCAGAGACCAATCGTGGTTGTTGTATACAAATCACACATGCAGTTTGCATTTGCCTTATCTGCTTTAGAATGTTTACAGCTGTCAATGACTAAATCCGACTGCAGTTTGGCTGTTACAATCCAACCCCGGTATCCTGGTTGACGGTAGTCTTGCTTACCCTTATCGGGACACCCTCTTTCCCGGAATGGGAGGGGCCAATCCACTATATCGGGAATTTAGACCCTGGAATGATCACCTTGTCCCTGTACCCACGCGTTATCCCCGCATCGGGGTGTGCTAGGACCGAGCGGGGCAATCGGTGAATAAGATTCTTCATCCTTGAACGAGGGGCAACCTTGGTCTAGTAACAATAAGAGCTGTTATCGTCACTCTTATCCTGCAAGGTCGTACGCCAAACCAAGAGAAGCAGCTGCAATGAGCTCCATTATCGGCATCCAGGTACCGTGAGACTACGATATATATACCGCAATGGTCGCCTCTAGAAGTGATGGAGAGTGCTTCAGTCAATCAATCCGCGAAGAGATTCAAGGAAGCCCAAGATGTTCTCTAACACCCTCTTGAAGCTGGTACTCTTTACCTTCTTTTCCGCTCTCTTGATTGGATCGACCAATGCCAAACGATCTTCTGATGATCGAGGAGATGATGCTGTGTCTGCTCAATGCACGACGAACACCGGTATTCCTGGCGTGCAAGTTCTTTATGCAGCACGAACTAAGCATGTCATAGTCAAGGGCAAAGTCTTCCCAACGTTGATCGATGTCACAACCGAGGACCTAGCCTATGGTCTGGAGACTGGCCTTTTCACAAGCGTTGATCTCGCAACGGTGCGTCCTCCCCAAGCATATCGACGGATTGGGATCTCATTGTCGTGTTTTAGGCCTACATCGACCGCATCAACGAGGTCAACTCGACCCTGCACATGGTCCAAGAGATCAACCCAGATGTTCTAGCCATTGCAGCTCAGATGGATGCCGAAAGGAAACAGGGGAAACTTCGAGGGTTTGTGTTCGCTAATGTCATTTTAATTCGTATTCTAATCGTCTACAGGCCTTTGCACGGCATACCAATTTTGATCAAAGCCAATATTGGAACAGCTGACAAGATGAGCACAACTGGTAATTTCGGTATTCTGAGTCCTAAAAATTCTAGCTCAATCAATTTTAGCTGGATCTTTCGCTTTGTATGGCGCAAAGCTCCCCCGTGACTCTGCTATGGCTGCAAAGCTTCGACAGGCGGGAGTAGTCATTTTGGGCAAAACGAACTTGTCCCAGTGGGCAAATTACAGATCCTCGAACTCATCCAATGGCTGGAGTGCCTACGGTGACCAAACCTATGGTGCATACGCCCCACTTCAAGACCCAAGTGGAAGCTCTAGTGGAAGCGGTGTATCATCGTCAGTCGGCTTAGCTCTCGCTGCTCTCGGCTCTGAAGTAGGCAAATGACCCCTCTACCGTATCTTTCTTACTGACATACCCCAGACAAGCGGAAGCATCCTCAGTCCTAGCAATGTCAATAACCTTGTAGGTATCAAGCCCACTGTAGGACTTACCTCCCGGAGCCTGGTTATACCCATCAGTGAGCACCAAGACACAGTAGGTCCTATGGCCCGTACTGTCAAAGACGCGGCCTACCTTCTTCAAGCCATTGCCGGAAAGGACCTTGCCGACAATTACACTTCCGCCATTCCCTTTGACATCCTCCCAGACTATGTAGGTGCCTGCAAATTCAACGCACTTCACGGGAAACGTATTGGGATCCCCCAAAACGTCATTACCCCCAGCAACACCTCCGGTCCCATTCTCGCCGCCTTCGCCAACTCAATCAAGATCCTCAAAGCCGCCGGCGCCACCATCGTCGACAACACCAACTTCACCGCCTACGCCGAATTCAGAAAAGGCAACACCACCTCCATTGTTCTCGACGCCGACTTCATCGTCGACCTCAAGAAATACCTCGACCAACTCACCGTCAACCCAAACAACATCCACTCCCTCGCCGATGCCTCGAATTTTACGCATCACTTCCCGCAGGAAGACTGGCCAGACCGCAACACCTTCATCTGGGACACCACCCTCGCCCTCGGCTTCAACAACACCTCCCCGCAATTCTGGGCCGCGTACCAGCAGAACCTCTACTTCGGCGGACCCGGCGGCGTCTTCGGCGCCCTGAAAAACTTCTCCCTTGATGCCCTGGTCTTACCCACCGCGTACTCCCCCGGCGTCCCCGCCATCGTGGGTTCCCCCGTCATCACCGTGCCCATGGGCTTCTACCCCGCGAACCAGACGGTCGTGAAGAACCCACGGGGCAATTTGAACGCCGTGGCGCCAAATATCCCGTTTGGGCTCAGCTTTCTAGGGGATAAGTGGACGGAGGCGGAATTGATTGGGTATGCGTATGCGTATGAGCAGAGGACGTTTGTGAGGAATCGGGTGCAGCCGTATATCGTTAGCAATACGGAGTTGGGGGACGTGGTTGGGTTCTAGAAAAAAGAGGGTTCATATGAGTATGACAAATGACGGAAGTCGGATGGGCTGTTCTGATGTGGATGATCGGAATTGCAGGGTACGTATGTATATATTTTCATATCAAAAAGATGACATTTTTCAGCATTACTACAAATTCGGTATACATCCGGTACACGCAACTCCCATTGATAAGTAATTCCTATAATCCTTGCAGTCTTCCAGCTCGGGGGGGGGGTTTTTCGAAGTTGAGAAGAAGCGTTTCCGTATAGTGGAACCGCGCTTCAGAATATATCCCTACATGAACTTTCAAGAGAAAAAGTTGAACTCTGCTTCAGGGCTCTAACAAACAAACCAAGTTATCCATCTTTCTCAGTCCTAAGGGTATTGTTCTCACTCGCCACGGCATTCTGCCAGCGTGGTCCACCCAACCACGACGAAATGTCTCGTACATCAACCTTTTCACGCATCTTAAAACACTTTGCTTTGTTAAATTGTTACGTCTAAAACATATGCGCTCTTAGATTGGAATTACTGTTCGGATACTGTTTCAGAGGCTCATAATGGCGTTGAAGCGTTTTGTTGTATTGTTCTTACGGCAGATGTTGGAGCTTCTCGGAAATTAGCTCACTCCGCCGTATCAATCTTATCGAGGCTTACGATTCTCAGATCGATGAATGTGATGAATACCTGTATGCTAGGTTTGAGTATGCCGCGTCTGCCCTGCTTTGATGGTTGTCTGCGAAGGTTTAGGAGCGAGAGAGAGGAAGAATGGTAACCTGTGTGATTCAAGACGTGGGGTTTCAGTTGTTCGCAAGGTAAGTGAAGTGCGGAGTTTGCTTTACGAGGATGGTGTTAGAAGTCCTGGTCCTTGGAATGAAACCCTCAGCAGGGGAGGTTGGCGCTGCTCGAACCGGAGCCACTAAAAAAAATGCAAAGATTGACGATTTGGTTCGTTCACGTCCAGGGATAAAAAATATGATTCTGACTGTTTGTTTCCTCATAAGCCGCAGGAACCGCTGAACTTCAAGTAGACTTCGCGCCTCCAACAAAGTCATGTTTATGATCGGATCTTGAGTAGCGGTAATCGGATACCTAGCGGCTGGTCCGCTGTTGGTGGAGGTCAAACACATTCAGCTTATGTGCGGGGGGCGGACTCGATGCTAATGACAAGCGAAGATGGATATAGCGTAAGTCAATGCAGACGTTTTAACCACGGAAGACGGGTCTAGACTAATAGGGGGCTCAGAGTTCCCTCGGGATCGTCGTCCGGTTCCGCGGTGGGAGTACATAGCCGCAGGGGTATGCGCTCATAGCTATTGGCACCGAGACGGGACGGCTCGCTGGTGCGCCCTGCGGGGCGAGCAGATGTTTACACAATGAAACATACCCATCGGACTCGGGGCCACAACAAGCTGGAGTTGCGCCCTGAAGTCAACACTCTTTTCGATTCGGCAGGTCCAATGGTCAAGACTCCTTATGATCTTGCAGTAATTCTCGACGTCATTGCGGATGGAAAACGCAATGGCGAACAACGGCATAGTTACACCGCTGCCCTTGACCGAGACTGGCGAAGACATCTGTTGCAACACTGGATCCGGGAGAGGGGAAGTTTCCTCCAGAGATTCTGAAACTGGTAGATGCGGCGACAGGCTCAGATTATACGTATAGAATTCCTATACAGATGGGAAATGTGCTCGTATTGCAAAAAAAAACGAAGAGATTTCGCTCGGTATAGGCATTGATAAAGACTTTGGCGAACTCATTGCGGGAGATTGTTCCGGAAATTCAAGCTGGAAAGAATAGCGAGGTCGTTGGCACGAGTGTGTGTGTTATGCACGTGGCATAAAGAAGTTCTACTAGCTTCTAATGTAAGTAGAGGCGGGATTTCATGATGACTTGAATGATTACTTCCGAGATCGAAACAAAAGCACTGTTCACGGTCTAGAAGAATTGAGTCGGCATGGGAAGCGCCTTTCGTCCCAGCCTTCCGCCTCCTGCCCTACTCGAGGGAAAGTCACCGAAACTTCAGACAGACTAGGAAATTCCATTTCCGCTCTTCATCTTCTGCACCAGAGTATTTTCCAGAGCGGATAAGATCCTGGTGAATCTGTTCGGCTTCAATCCTAACGGACTCGCTCTTTTCTCATTCACCTCTTGCCGACCATGCTTGTGCGTACTTGTTCATGACGCGGGCGGTGTCTCCTCTGTCGCTCTTTCCTCGTTCGTTTAATCGTGTGATGAGGAGGGCTTGCGAGGTGGGCACTGGACGTTTGTTAGGTTTTGGAGGAGAGATGTACGGTAAAGGAAACTTGCGCGGTGCTTCTGAAATTCGGTTTTGCATCAGTCTTATGCAGCCTAGTTTGTACAGGGAGGCTGAGACCCAAGATGTTGTTGAGGCATCCTTTTTCGCGATTGCGAGGGCCTTTCCGGAAAGCACGTATGCTTCGTCGTAGTTGCCTTCTCTGCACATGAGGTCCGATAGGATGCGGTAGGTATTATCGTTTGTTATGCTCTCGTCTCGCAGGCGGCATTGCGAGTACTCTTACTTGTTTAGATATCTTGAGTCTTTGCCAACCTCAGCCTCTACATACTTGGTCGCCAAATCGAGCTCTCGTCGCGCATTCTTGAGATCGCCCAAGGCTCTATAAGCGAAGCAGAGGTTGTAATGTTGCAAATGCAACACTTTATCCCTGTCTTCTTTCGCATTGGACATGTCGATTTCCAATACCTTCAGCAGCATCGCGAGCGCTTTCTCCAAATCTATTCTGGTGCCTATAACCGATATGGCGTAATTGCTAAATGCATTCGCGATTTCGGCATGCACCGGGTCGAGCAACTCTGATCTGATACCCAGAACGCGTTCATTGTAGACAAGGGCTGACTTATCCTGACCCCGTTCGCAGAGGATCGTCGCCATGATGACGCAAAGGTTGGAGTACTCGAGAGATCGCCCGTTCTTGCAGTGGCGGAAACCGGCGCCGACAACTTCAGCAGATGCATTGTAACGTCCGATTTCGAGCAAGGAACTGTCAAGGGTCGCTCAGATCACTGCGTCTTACTGGCTGCGACTCGAAGTGGCTTACCTTGATGCATCCGACGTCAGGTATACAAAATCTGATACATTCTCCAGATTGCCGCTTGTATCCTCGCCTTGGGACCTACCGCAGAGTACTTGCACATGTTCAATCAGGCTTTCACATAAGACCCATTGATTGAAAAGAGCGAACCCTTTCTTCTGCTGGGGAACCGCCCCATGGAGGATAATCGCAGCTTCGGTGACTCTTCGTCGTCGATCTGCAGCGTTTATATGCTACCTGAACTCCCCTTGAAGAAGTCGATGTACCGAGAGCATCTGGAGATCCTTGTCCACTTTCAGCAGGGCTAGACTAGTAAGCTCGGTTACGATACTGTCGAATCTACCGGAGTAATGAGCACTGTTGTTAAAAGATCGATAGCTAGCGCATGGCCACCCAGCGTCCTGGAAAATTTCGTCGACAGCTCGACATCTTTAGAGCGACCATCTACGAAGCCTAGCTCCTGTCGTAGTAACAGGCCGCCCTCTTCATCCGTGAAAGCCAGCGCCTCTGCAATTTCCGTGAAGGATTTTGCCGCCTCGGACTCGTCTTCGCTCGCAACCCAGAGGATTGCCTTGATGCCCTGTGCGCTTGCGGTTAGCGTAGCGTATTCCAAGGCTATCTGCGTCTTTCCCATGCCTGCAGGGGCCCAGGAGCGGTGGACCGGAGCGTTTCAGATGGTGCGGGTGTGGTGAGTGTTTCTTCGATCGTGGTTAGGATGTCCTCTCTTACGTGGAAATTCGGGGTTGGTGGGAAGTGACCGTGGTAGCATGGCAGAAGAGCCGTATCTTCGGTTTTTAGAGTGTGCTGGTGCCGTTGTAGTCTTGTTGCGTCTGTAAAGCTAGATATCCCCACCTTTTTGTCAATCTTTCCTCTAAGTTTTTTGTTGGTCTGGCTGATGATCTGCTCGTACCTATATGTAGGTCGGGAATTGTTCACTTATGGGGAGGGGTTGAGGGCGAATTAACTTGATAAACCTAGCTTGAAACCTCTGTGAAGCTGGTATGAGGCTCTGTCCGTAAAAAGTTGAAACAACGCATGCAACAAGCTGACATGAAACTTTTGATTTCGCTGGAATGGCACTTGCTATGAAACTCAGCAGTTAATGCTAGCATCGAGCTTGAAATTCGCGTTCTGCCGACTGCACGGTACCTACTCCGCCACTTTGTACGACCACGCAGACGAGTTACCTGACTCAACGCTGCTGGCATGATGGAGCAAGCTTAGTCTACCATTCGATACAGCAATATAGTAAAACCGGTCCATAACGAAGTCGCAGATCCCGCTCAACCCCTTCATTGAAGAGGGGATATTGTTATATCGAAAGCTATGTTCACGTGGAACAATCCCTGCCGGGTCAAGAAATCTCTTCATTGAAAAGAGATTATCGTTGTATTGAATATCTTTGTATAAAATATCGTCGTATCCGAATATCGTTGTATCGATGTATCGATGTATCGAATATCGATGTATCGAATATCGCTATGAACCGGTCTTACTGTACATTTGATCGAATAAACCGCAAGCTTGCAGTTTTTATCGTGCATTGGGCATTAAGTGTTATTCGACACACTCTTCCCCGACAAAGGATAACCATGAAAGGCGATCTCAGTCACTGAGCAAGAAACAGAAAATACTTACCGCATGTCATCAGCCTCAACACAACGTACGCGCCCTGTCTGAATAAAGCATTCCTGACAACCTTGAATTTGCGAAGCCTCGTCGCGATATTGAAATTTTCCTTCTCAATTTGGAAGTTCGTCTAAATGTGTTGCCGATTCTTGAACCGCGGAAAGTATTTGCAGCGGATTATAATCCACGCAACCCCTTGAAACTGCGTCAAGGTATGCGAACGTACTCTGTATCCTAGCCTCATATGATCAGCATAACGGCGAGAAAGACCGAGAACGGAAACTCAACAGAGACTCAGAGCCTCGAACTTACGCGAAGAGCACTTCAAATGAATTGCACGGCAAGGTGTTACAGCCCTGGACATGGCCAATTCTGAAAGCTGATACGCTCAGTTCAATCGAATTGCAGACGCAAAGTGGACTGAGGGAAGATGACATAGTGTTACTGCCAAGCAGGGACTGGAGAGACTCTGACCGTGAAGTTCGATATAAAATATGGCGAGGTTTCACTGATTAGAGTTACGTAGCAGAAGAGCGATGAGGCTAGATTGTTTTCAAAACGCTGCCTTGAGCTCCTTCGAAAGGAATTGAGCCCTGATCATCACCTAACAGTATGATTTAATTTCCTTCGGGCGTGTATCAGGTTCGGTATCGAAGATCTCAAGAAAACTTTGATTCTTCACAAAGAAGCCTTCCAGAGCTGGCCGAGCACATCGGGAAGAGCAAAACACGAGACTGTGGCAAGCCAATACAATCTCACTGTGTCATATCATGGAACAGATAGCCTCGGGAAATCTGAGTATGCTCCCTGGTATCACACAGCGTTACAGTGCCAGGTATAACAGATTTTTAAGCAGTTATTCAGAGACATCTTGAAACGCAGTTCGCCGGATTAACTGTGGGAAAGGAGACACTGCACAAACAAATTCCTTTCTTTCGCTTGTACTCCGTGAGCAAAGCAAGCCTTCGGGGACAGACACCCTTCGAAAGGAAGCATTCGACCTGAGATGCTCTCTCAAGTGGAAAGGT
>JAABUO010008143.1_pt1 | contig 11890 bp, 13 predicted proteins | sample 5559291 | NCBI WGS metagenome assembly JAABUO01 (sample SAMN10711878, study PRJNA513372) | rock metagenome | isolation source: Antarctica rocks | place: Antarctica: Victoria Land, Finger Mt sud | reverse complement strand
CCGCTCATTGAGTGCGGCGCGCATCAGATCGAATGCGGCTGGTGCTTCGTGCTTCTCCATCGCGTCAGCATAGCACACCATCCCTTTAAATGGCTATCTTATTTAGGAGAGAGCCCAAAGCCGCGCAGTTCAGACAAGAGCATCCGTGGCTGTACACGCTATCGTCCAATGCAGCCGATACGCAGTGAAACCACTATCCGCTCATGGTAAGGGCTTGTCATTGCGATAATTGGTCACAACAGTGAGGAATCGATCGATGATATCGACATTGGATGGTGACCCGCGCACCTACCAAATCTTCGCTGAGACTTATTGGTCCGATTCACGAGCCCTGGCGCGCTTCTACCGGGACTTGCGCCCGATGAGGAGTAGGTGGTGGCACAGGCCCAGGATGCTCGGATCGCCGGCCGTCCGGATGGCGAGGTCGAGCGTGGCCTGGTAGGCGTCCGGGTCGTCGCCGGCCAGCGCCGAGAGGGCGTCCTCCAGTCCCACCATGATGCTCCGAGAGCCCAGCAGCGCCAGGGTGGCTAAGTTGTGGCGCGCGAAGAAGGGCGTGACCTCCTCCGCACACACACCGTAGGCGCCGGTGAAGCGGCCGGGCACATCGTTCTCGAACACGCCGTCGTCGAGCAATTGGCGCATGAACAGGGGGTGCGCCAGGGGGTGCGCCAGGCGGTGTCGCTCGTCGGGTTGGGCCAGCACGCGGCGCAAGGCGTAGCGCGGCATCAGTGCGATGAAGGCGAGGCCGCCGGGCCGCAGCACGCGCGCGAGCTCCGCGGCCGCGCGCCCACGGTCGGCTTCCGCGGTCAGGTGGTAGAACGGGCCGAACGACAGGGCGGCGTCGAACGAGGCGTCGGGCCAGCGCCCGAGGTCGCGGGCATCGGCCTCGACGATCTCCTCGACGAGCGTGTCCACGCCGGCCGCGGCTATCCTGGTCGCGCGCCTCGGACAGCAGTTCCGACAAGATGTCGGCCAGCGCGACGCGATGGCCCTGTTCCGCCAACCAGATGGCGTAGCGACCAGGTCCGCCGCCGATGTCGAGCACGCGCGAGCCCGGCGGTAGATGCGCAGTGATGGTGTGTGCGTTGACGGCGAACTCGACCGAGCCGGGCGGTCTCGCCAGCCGCGCCCACTCGTCGTGCCCGCTCGCGCCGGCGTAATAGGCGCGCAGGTTATCACAGCGCGCCCCAAGAGCTACTTTGTCAAACTGAGTGTTGTTCATGACCCGCTCTCATCGTATGTCGGGTGATACACTATACCCACGACCTGCAGCCACGGTGGGTCCGGGGATGGATTGCGGTCGATGCGCATGCCCGCCTTCTCCATCACGCGGATAGAGGCCCTGTTGTCGTGACTCGTCGTGGCGATGATCCGGCGCAGGCGGAGCTCCGTGAAGGCGTGATCGATCAATGCGCGCGCCGCCTCGGTCGCGTAGCCCCGCTCCTGATAGCGCGGGGAAACGGCCCAGAACAGGCCGAACTCCGCGCTGCCCAGACCCAGGGTTTGTTCCGTTGTGTCGATACGCAGGGAGGGCAGACGCCCGAATTGGTCCAGGCACGGCACGTAGCCGCACGCGCCGATGACCTGGCCTGTCCTTTTGAGCGCGACGGCGTGCTCGCCGTAGGGCGGCTGGTAGAGGGTGGCGTACTGCTCGTAGCCCAGCACTGTCCAGCGCAGCCAACGTTCGCGCGCGTCGGGCACCTGCGTCCCCTCCGCTCCGACATCCGCGTCCGCCAGCTCGACGTCGAGGATGTGGTGGATGGCCGCGAGGTCGTCCATCGTGAAGGCCCTGACGAGCAGGCGCTCGGTCTCCAGGGGCGCCATGCGCATGCAGCTCTCCCTACGCCCTGGTCAGGCGTTCTCCGTTAGACGAGCAGAATACCGTCGCCGTACGCGGCCACGGCTCTATCGTGCGTGATGAGGCGCATCGGCTCGAAGCGCGCCTGCGCGACCAACGCGCGGTCGAACGGGTCGCGGTGGTGGTCGGGCAGGCGCGCCACCTCGCTCGCGTGGTCCGCCGTGAAAGGAAGCGAGGCGAAGCCTCCATCCGTCGTCTCCGCGCGCACCGCGTCGACATCGGCCGCCATCTTACCCAGGCGCGTCTTGATAGCGATTTCCCATAAAGTCATCGGGCTGACGAATACCGTGTTGGCCGGGTCGGCGATGAGGGTTCTGGCCGCTGCCGGCAACGCTGGGTCCTCGGCCAGCCACCACAGCAGGATATGCGTGTCCAGGAGCAGGCGCATCACGCGCCGCCCTCGAACAGGGCGAGGATCTCCTCCGGGAGCGGCGCGTCGAAATCGTCGCCGATGTGGATTTTCCCCTTGAGCGCCCCGGGGCGACGGGGCAGGCGGGCGCTATCGGCCGCGACCAGCCGCGCGACGGGTTTGCCCGCCTTGGCGATGACGATCTCGTCCCCGCGCGCCGCGTCCTCGACCAGGCGCGAGAGATGAGTCTTGGCCTCGTGGATGTTGACCTGGCGCATCGGTCCTCCTATACTCGACTAAACTTAGTTTAGCATGCGGGTGCCGCACGGACAACCAACGACAGCTGCCAAGCAGGGCTCCTGAACTATGGGCAGGCCACGCCGGCGATACTGGCGGCGCGGGCGTCCCGCCCGTCCTCGGCGTCTTTGATGGGGCAACCGGAGACGGGCGGGGCAGCCTTTGCGCCATCGCGGCGTCATGCGGCCGATAGAATCGCTCCTACACATGGCCGGATTGGGTCCTCAGGATGGCGTACTCCAGGCTGTCGGAGAGGGCCAGCCAGGAGGCCTCGACGATGTTGGCCGAACTGCCCACCGTCGTCCACGACTCGCGCCCGTCGCCCGACTCGATGGTCACGCGTGTGGTGGCCGCCGTGCCGCTGGAGCCGTCGACGATGCGCACCTTATAGTCGAGCAAATGCACGTCGCGCAGGGAGGGGTAGAAGCCCCCCAGCACTTTGCGCGCGGCGTCGTCGAGCGCGTTGACCGGGCCGTTGCCCGAGCCCGCCGTGTGGATGACCTCGTCGCCGACGCGCACCTTGACCGTGGCCTCCGACACGAGCGCCGCGCTGCCGCGCCGCTCTACCAGAGCGATGAAGTCGACAAGCTCGAACGGCGGCCGGTAGTCCTTTTCCATGCGCTTGACCAGGAGATGGAACGAGCCGTCGGCGCCCTCGAACTGATAGCCGTCGTTCTCCATGGATTTGATGCGCTGCACCAGCGTGCGCGCCTCCTGCTCAGTCACGCCACCGCCGCCGGCGCGCGCGGCGACGAGCTCCTCGGCCTTGGAGAGCACGTTGCCGCGGCCGGAGAGCTCGGAAATGAGCACGCGCTGCCTGTTGCCCACGATCTCGGGCGCGATGTGCTGGTACGAGGCCGCCACTTTGCGCATGGCGCTGACGTGCACGCCCCCCTTGTGCGCGAAGGCGGAGCGACCGACGTAGGCCGCCCCGTTGTGCAGCGCCATGTTGGCCGTTTCGCCGACGAAGTGGGCGAGCTCGCTCAGCGTCTCCAGTCGCCCCGGCGGCAACACCTCGTAGCCCATCTTGAACTGCAGGGTGGGAATGATAGAGACGAGGTTGGCGTTGCCGCAGCGCTCGCCGTAGCCGTTGATCGTGCCCTGCACGTGTATCGCGCCGTGGCGCACCGCCGCGAGGGTGTTGGCCACGGCCAACTCACTGTCGTTGTGCGTGTGGATGCCCAGCGGCGCGTCGGGTCCGAGCGCCTCGCGGGTGCGATCGACGATGGCGGCGAGCTCGTCCGGCAGCGTGCCGCCGTTGGTGTCGCACAGAACGATGCAGGAGGCCCCGGCCGCGCGCGCGGCGCGCACGGTCGCCAGCGCATAGGTCTCGTCGGCCTTGAAGCCGTCGAAGTAGTGCTCGGCGTCGTAGAGCACGTCCCGCCCTTGCTCGCGCAGGTAGGCGACCGATTCACCGATCATGGTCAGGTTCTCGGCGCGCGTCGTCTCGAGTACCTCCTCGACGTGTAGCGTCCAGCTCTTGCCGAAGAGGGTCACGGTCGAGGTCCCGGCGTCGAGCAGCGCCCGGATGTTTGGGTCGTCTTGCACCGAGATGCCGGGGCGGCGTGTCGAGCCGAAGGCGGTGACCGTGGCGTGCGTCCAGTCCTCGGCGCGGGCCTGCTCGAAGAAAGCGGCGTCCTTGGGGTTCGAGCCCGGCCAGCCGCCCTCGATATAGTCGACGCCCAGCGCGTCGAGCCGGTGCGCGATCTTGAGCTTGTCCGCGACCGAGAGCGAGATGCCCTCGCCCTGCGTGCCGTCGCGTAGCGTCGTGTCGTAGATGGCGATACGGGTGCGGGTCATGGCGCCTCCAGTAGGTAGTTATTAGTAGTTAGTAGTTAGAAAGAGTAGCGATGGAGCAACTAGCTACTAACTACTAGCAACTAGCTACTCGAAGGGGCGGCTGCTAGCCGCGCGCAAATCGCGTCGCCCATGGCGCCTGTGCTACTAACCTCCGGCTGACGGCTGGTGGCTGACGGCTGAGAGCTAACAAGATCGGCCGTGCGCAGGCCGTCCTCGAGCGCGCGCGACACGGCTCCCTCGACGGCCGCGGCCTCGCGCTCCAGGCCAAGCGAGTGGCGCAAGAGCAGGGCGACGGAGAGGATGGCGCCGAGCGGGTTAGCGATGCCACGGCCCGCGATGTCGGGGGCCGTGCCGTGGACAGGCTCGTAGAGTCCCTTCTTGCCGTCCGCGCCCAGGCTGGCCGAGGGCAGCAGGCCCAGCGAGCCGGTCAGCACGCTCGCCTCGTCGCTCAGGATGTCGCCGAAGGTATTCTCCGTCACGACGACGTCGAACGAGGCGGGATTGGTGACAAGCCGCATCGCCGCCGAGTCGACCAGCAGGTGCTCCAGTGTCACATCGGGATACTCCGGCGCCAGCCGCGTCGCCACGCTCCGCCACAGGCGCGAGGTCGACAGCACATTGGCCTTGTCGACCGACGTCAGCCGCCCCCGGCGTCCCCGCGCCGCTGCGAAGCCGACGCGCAGCACGCGCTCGATCTCGTCCTCGCCGTAGGCCATCGTGTCGACGGCGCGCCGCTCGCCCTCCTCTCCGCTGATGCCCTGTGGCTTGCCGTAGTAGAGACCGCCGGTGAGCTCGCGCACGATCAGCAGGTCGACGCCGGCGAGGCGCTCGGGGCGCAGCGGCGAGGCGTCTATCAGCGGCGGGTAAAGCCTGACGGGGCGCAGGTTGGTGAACAGGCCCAGCTCTTTGCGCAGGCGGAAGAGCGCCTGCTCGGGGCGCGCCGTCGCGTCGGGGTCGTCCCACTTTGGCCCGCCGACGGCACCGAGCAGCACGGCGTCGGCCGCGGCGCAGCGGGCCATCGTGGTGTCCGCGATTGGGACACCTTCCCTGTCGATGGCGCCCCCGCCGGCGAGGTGTTCCTTCAGCGCGAAACGATGCCCGAAGCGCGCGCCGGCGGCGTGCAGTACTTTGACCGCCTCGGCCGTCACCTCGGGGCCAATGCCGTCGCCCGGTAGGACGGCGATGGAGCTAATAGCCATCAGCGGTCGGCTTTCAGCTGTGTAGTGGGCAAAGGTTACTCCTCTCGATAAACGTCGTTGGCCTGGCCTTGAAGGACCATGGCAACGACCTGACCTTGAAGGGTCCGCGACGGTTTGACGACCACACACACCTTTTAAGGTCCATACCCTGCCCTGGCCCTTCAGGGCCAGGGCGCGTCGCATTCGTGACGGTTGGGTTGACGCATCGATGGTCTCACGGTGTCGCGGCGACGGCCGCCTTACGACTGGCGGGTGTCGGCTGAAGGCCAACCGCTATGACCCTATTGAGCGCGTCGAGGTAGGCCCGCGCGCTGGCCACGACGACGTCGGTGTTGGCGGCGCGGCCCAGGTAGGTGCGCGCGCCGGCTTCGACACGCACGTGCACCTCGCCGATGGCGTCGATCCCCGCCGTGACCGCCTGCACCGCGTACTCGGCCAGGCGCGGCGGCTCCGTGCCGGGCGCCGTCGGTAGCGCCGGCTCGACCAGGGCATAAACCGCTTTGAAAGCGGCGTCGACCGGGCCGGTGCCGGTGGCGGCGGCGACCCGCAAGTTGCCCGCGCGGTCGAGCAGGCGCACCGCCGCGGTGGGGATGCCCGGCTCGCCGCAGGTGACCTGCAGTCCGTCGAGGCGGAAAGCCTCCTCGACCGTGCGCACCTCGTCGGCCACCAGGGCCTCCAGGTCGAGGTCGCCCAGCTCTTTCTTTTTGTCGGCCACTTCCTTGAAGCGCAGGAAGACGCGGCCAAGGTCCTCGGGCGTCAACTCGTAGCCGAGCTCGCGCAGCCGGGCCTTGATGGCGTGCCGCCCCGAGTGCTTGCCGAGCACCAGGCGGTTCTGGCCCAGCCCGATGGCGCGCGGGTCCATGATCTCGTAGGTCGAGCGTTCCTTGAGCACGCCGTCCTGGTGGATGCCCGACTCGTGGGCAAAGGCGTTGGAGCCGACGACCGCCTTGTTCGGCTGCACGAGGACGCCGGTGCGCGCGCTGACCAACCGGCTGGTGCGGTGGATCTCGGCTGTTTCGATGCGTGTGGTGTAGCCGTAGGCGTCCTCGCGCGTGCGCAAGGCCATCACGACTTCCTCCAGGGCGGCGTTGCCGGCCCGCTCTCCGATGCCGTTGATCGTGCACTCGACCTGGCGCGCCCCGTTGGCCACGCCCGCGAGCGAGTTGGCCACGGCCATGCCGAGATCGTCGTGACAATGCACGGAGATGACCGTGTTCTCGACGCCGCGCACGCCGCCCCGGATGGCCTGAATCAGCGCGCCGTACTCCTCGGGCGTGGCGTAGCCGACGGTGTCGGGGATGTTGAGCGTGGTCGCGCCCTCGGCGACGGCGGCCTCGAGCACCTCGAGCAGGTAGTCCCGATCCGTGCGCGTGGCGTCCATCGGCGAGAACTCCACGTCCTCGGTGTGGGCGCGGGCGCGGGCCACGGCCGCGCGCGTCGCCTCGAGCGCGCCCCCCCGTGTGATGCGGAACTGATGCTCCAGGTGGATGTCGCTCGTCGACATGAAGACGTGGATGCGCGGCCTGGGGGCGACGCGCACCGCCTCCCAGCAACGGTCGACGTCCGCGGGCACGGCGCGGGCCAGCCCGCAGATGACGGGGCCATGCACCGTTTCGGCGATCCCGCGCACCGCTGCGAAGTCGTCCGGGGAGGCGACAGGGAAGCCGGCCTCGATAATATCGACGCCGAGCCGGGCGAGCTGGCGCGCGATCTCCAGCTTCTCGTCGCGGTTGAGCGTCGCGCCCGGCGATTGCTCGCCGTCGCGCAGCGTCGTGTCGAAGATGCGTACGTGGTCCATCAGGCCTCCCTATTTCAGCCAGGTCATCATCGCGCGCAAATCTTTGCCGACGGCCTCGATCTGGGTGTCGTGCTGGCGGCGGCGCATGGCGTCGAACGCGGGGCGGCCGGCCCCATTCTCAGTGATCCAGGCCTTGGCGAACGTGCCGTCCTGGATGTCGGACAGGATCTTCTGCATGGCCGCGCGCGACTCGGGGCCGATCACTTTCGGCCCGGAGGTGTAGTCGCCGTACTCGGCGGTGTCGCTGACGGCGTAGCGCATGTACGATAGGCCTCCTTTGTAGAGGAGGTCCACGATCAGCTTGAGCTCGTGCAGGCACTCGAAGTAGGCGCTCTCCGGCTGGTAGCCCGCCGCCACGAGCGTCTCGAAGCCCGCTTGCACCAGGGCGCTGACGCCGCCGCACAGGACGGCTTGCTCGCCGAACAGGTCGGTCTCGGTTTCTTCGCGGAAGGTCGTGGCCAGCACGCCGGCGCGCAGGGCTCCGATAGCCTGGGCGTAGGCGAGCGCGTTGTCGGTGGCCTCGCCCGAGGCGTCCTGCGCCACGGCGATGAGCGAGGGCACGCCGCCGCCCTCCTCGTAGACGGAGCGCACGAGCTGGCCCGGTCCCTTGGGCGCGATCATGCTGACGTCGATGTAGTCGGGCGGCTTGACCTGCCCGAAGTGGATCGAGAAGCCGTGCGCGAACATCAAGGTGTGGCCGGGGCGCAGCTCCGGGGCGATCTCGCTCCGGAACAGGTCGCCGTGGATGTGGTCTGGCACGAGCACCATCACCGTATCGGCCGTCTCGACGGCCGCGCGCACGGGCAGGACGGTCAGGCCGTCCTCCTCGGCGGTGGCGCGCGATTTAGAGCCCTCGTGCAGGCCCACCACCACGGACACGCCGCTGTCGTTCAGGTTGAGCGAGTGCGCCCGCCCCTGGCTGCCGTACCCCAGCACGGCCACGGTCTTGCCCGCCAGCCGTTGCGGATCGGCGTCGCTGTCATAGTAGAGTTGGGCCATGTAGCTTACGCTCCTTCGTCTATTTGGTCATCGCTATAACGCCCGTGCGCACCATCTCCTTGATGCCGTAGGTGCGCAACACGCTCACGAGGGCGTCGATCTTGTCCTCGGGTCCGGTCGCCTCGATCAGGACCGCGTCGGGGGTGACGTGCACGACGGTGGCGTCGTACACCTCGGCGAGTTGCAGCACTTCGGGGCGATGTCCGGTCCCGGCGTTGACCTTGATCAGGGCGAGTTCGTGCGCCACGACCCCCTCGTGCGTGACCTCGCTGACTTTGGTCACCTCGATCAGCTTGTAGAGTTGCTTGGTGACCTGCTCGACGGAGGTTTTGGCCCCGTCGACCACGACCGTCATGCGCGACAGGCCCGGCTGGTCGGTGTGGCCGACGGTGAGGCTCTCGATGTTGAACATGCGCCGTCGGAACAGGCTGGAGACCCGGTTGAGCACGCCGGGGTGGTCCTGCACCTGGGCCACCAGGATGTGGTGGTGGGCTGTTGAAGGTGTGGATCGTGTGGTCATGCAGGTGCCAGCCGTCCTTCCTCGGACTCGATCATGTCGTTGACCGTCATGCCGGAAGGGATCATCGGGAACACGTTCTCCTCCTGCGTCACGTGTATGTCGAGCAGCGCCGGGCCGTCGTGCTCCAGCGCCGCCGCGATAGCCCCCGCCACGTCGTGCGGGTCCGTGACCGTCCAGGCCGGGATGCCGTAGGCGGAGCACAGCTTCACGTAATCGGGGCTGAAGATCGGGGTCGCCACGTAGTTTTTCTTGTAGAAGAAATCCTGCCACTGGCGTACCATACCCAGGTGCCCGTTGTTGAGGATGCAGATTTTGACTGGGATGCCCTCCTGCACGAGCGTGGAGAGTTCGGGGATGCTCATCTGGAAGCCGCCGTCGCCGCAGACCGCCCACACCGTCGCCTCGGGCCGCGCCATCTTAGCGCCCATGGCGGAGGGCAGGCCGAAGCCCATCGCGCCGAGACCGCCCGAAGAGATCCAGCCGTTGCGCTCGTCGCGGTTGTAGAATTGCGCCGCCCACATCTGGTGCTGCCCTACGTCGGTCGTGACGACCAGGGGGGCGGGGGATCGCTTGTAGATCTCCTCGACGGGGTGCGCCGGAGAAATAGTCTCGCGGCTCAAGTAGTAGGCCTCGCCCACGCCCTCGCCGGTGCGCCAGCCCTCGATGCGCGCGATCCAGTCCCTGTGCTCGGCGGGCCGCACGTGTTTGTTGAGCTCGGCCAGCACGGCGCGGGCGTCGCCGACGATGGGGACGTCCGCGTGTACGTTCTTGCCCACCTCGGCCGGGTCGATGTCGATGTGGATGACCTTGGCGTTGGGGGCGAAGTGGCTCAGCTTGCCGGTCACGCGGTCGTCGAAGCGCATGCCGATGGCGATGAGCGCGTCACACTCGTCGACGGCCTTGTTGGCGTGGACCCAGCCGTGCATGCCCAGGAAGCCGTAGTTGAGCGGGTGACTCTGCGGGAGGGCGCCCATGCCGAGCAGCGTGTTGAGCACGGGCACGTGCGCCGTCTCCACGAAGGCGCGGAGCTCGTCGTAGGCCTCCGCGATGACCGCGCCGTGCCCGACGACGGCCAGTGGCTTCCTGGCCGTAGCCAGCAGGGCGGCGGCCTCCTTGATCTGCCGCACATTGCCGCTGTAGGTCGGCTTGAAGCTCGGCAGGTCGACCGCCTCGGGGTAGAAGAACGTGGTGGCGTTCTGCAGCACGTCCTTGGGAATGTCCACCAGGACGGGACCAGGCCGGCCGCTACGCGCGATGTGGAACGCTTCTTTAATGGTGCGGGCGAGGTCGGCCACGTCGCGCACGAGGTAGTTGTGCTTGGTGATGGGGAGGGTGATGCCGGTCGTGTCGGTCTCCTGGAAGGCGTCGGTGCCGATCACGGCGGTCGAGACCTGGCCGGTGATGGCGACGACGGGGACGGAGTCCATGTAGGCCGAGGCCAGGCCGGTCACGAGGTTCGTCGCGCCGGGGCCGGAGGTGGCGAGGCAGACGCCGACGGTGTTGCGCGCGCGGGCGTAGCCGTCGGCGGCGTGCGCGGCGTTCTGCTCGTGGCGCACGAGCACGTGGCGGATCGGAAACTCGGGCAGGACGTCGTAGAGGGGGATGGTGACCCCGCCCGGCAGCCCGAAGATCGTTTCCACGCCCTCGCGCAGGAGGCAAGCGCACAGGATGCGCGCGCCGTTCATAGTCTCTGTTTCCGCTGTCATCATCGGCCCCTTTTCCCCTTCACTATCCTGCTCGCCAGGTGTCAGGCGATGTCGCCATTCGCCGCGCGTCTATTCAATACGCCCCAATAAGCCCCTGCAAGGCGCCTGTTACTCCGTCGTCCAGGTCGAGCCCCCGAAGGCGTCGATGTGCGCGCCGGAGCGCGCGGGCATCGCGGCGGCGATGTAGTACTCCAAATCGTTGGCCGTCATGCCGTCGTCGGCCACCAGGCCCTGCACGCGCGTCAAGGCGCGGTCGATGTGCTCGTCGCTGGTCTCGAAGCCGAGGTCCTCGCGCACCCACGTGGCGAAGCCGCCGCGCACGATATCCACGCCCATGTCCTGCAGCTGTCGCACGACGACGATCGAGTCGATGTTCCGCATCCTTACTCCCCCTTCCGGTATACGTGCCCGTACGCGCGCCCAAAAACACAAAAATCCCCTTGCCCACCGTGGGCAAAGGGACGAGACTGGCTGCGGACATATCGTACCCTGAGCGCCAGCGCATGCGCATGCGCGCGACGACCGATACAATCGACCACAAACAAAAAAGCCCCTCATCCCCTAGGGACGAGAGACTTCTCGCGGTGCCACCCTTTTTGGCCGGACAGGTCCGGCCCACTCTGCGCGATAACGGTGCGTCCCGGCCCTTCCCGCGCATCAGAACGCGCGACCAGATCGGGTCGGAGGCGTTCGAACGGCTCAAAGGGCGGCTCAGAGGCGAGTTCGGCGGCGGATCCTCACCGGGATTCCAGCATCCCCGGCTCTCTAGCAGCATCCGCGCTGCCTACTACTCCTCGTCGGAGCGATCTTGGAAGAGCGCCATCGACGACGGCAACTCCTCGTTGATGATTGTATTGTAGCGGACGTGGGCGCGGCAAGGCAGTGGATAGGGTGGACACAAGTCCCAGCCCTTGTGGTAGTCATAGTATCTACGTCGCATTAATTCGATGCGGCTTCGCATTGCCCGTGCCATGCCAGTTGGGTAGGGTTGCGGCGGCAAGCGCGCAGCGATATGGTGAGGCCTACCCCTGGTTATTCGGCGGCTGGCGGCCAGTGCTGCGTGCCGTGGACGATGCGCCAGACCTCGATGGTATCGCCCTCGATGTGGTAGACGATGCGGTAGGGATAGCGGGTCACGATGCGCTCGCGCGTGGTAGGAACCTCGCCCGGCCGCCCCATCAGCGGGAACTGGGCGAGCCCATCGGTGGCGGCGAGGATCGTCCCCACGACGCGGTCGACGCTATCCAGGGTGCGTTGCGCGTAGTACGCGTAGATGTCGGCCAGGTCTTCTCGCGCCGCGTCGGTGAGGGCAACCGTCACACGCCGGCCTGCCCCGTTTCATCCTCGAGTGAGAAACCGGTGGA
>JAABUO010008140.1_pt1 | contig 11891 bp, 14 predicted proteins | sample 5559291 | NCBI WGS metagenome assembly JAABUO01 (sample SAMN10711878, study PRJNA513372) | rock metagenome | isolation source: Antarctica rocks | place: Antarctica: Victoria Land, Finger Mt sud | reverse complement strand
GCCGCCGGCCCCGCCAGCGGCGCGTTGCTGGCACCGCCGCAGCCCGCCGCAGCGGCGCAGGCGGTGGCCGACAGCAGGCTGCAGGAGCTGCCGAGCCTGGGCCTGCCGCCGGCGGCGTCCGTCGACTGGCGGGTGCCCGACGTCGGGCAGCTGGACATGCTCTCGCCCTGGTCCAGGCGCGCCCCGTCGTTCATTGACACTCCGCTCGCAAGCGCGAGACCGTCCAGCAGCGGCAGCATGTCCCCCGCCGCACCGGCCGGGCATGCCTGGCCCGCGCAGAAATATGACAGCGAGCTGGACTAACTGTATTCACATGCATCCACTGCATTGGACCACTACAGTGGACCGGCCAGGCAGCTGATCAGGCTCCGCAGCGAGAGGCGCTCTGAGCCCGACCTGCCGCCACGCAGCGGGTGCAGCCTGGGCGACAAGCCGGAGTCGGTCCTGCTGGCGGACCTGCTGGGCAGGCGCGGCGAGCTCAGCCCGCCGCCGAGCGTGTTTGCGGGGTACGCGTGCACGCTGGCCGCGCGGGCCGCGGAGACCGTGGGAGCCGCGGCGCCGGGCGCCGCGGCGCGACACTGTGCGGCCGAGGCGCTCAGCGAGCAGCCGCTCTCGGGTGCGTCGCTGGCAGGCGAGCGAGATTACCGAGTGCTCATGTGTGCTAACAGCGAGCCTTGGCAATGCGTGCAAGGGGCTCTGGCCCAGCGCCACTTGGCAGGTCACTTGTAGTGCACATGTGCGCCCTGTATCTGCTGTGTGGGCTCTGCCTCTGCAGGGTGCGCCTCTGCAGACCTTGGCCTTCTTTGCTGGGTGTTTGCTGCCGGTGTTTGCTGCCCCAATGCAGAGAGCCTTTGCTGCGGTTGCGCACAATAAACACCGCCGGCATGTCTGGCCGGATGCATTGACGTCAGTTCGCGCTCTACCGGCAGGTGTGCAGAGGGGCCTGTCATATCCGCACACGCCGCCGCGCGTCCGCAGCGGCGGCTACCTGCCAAGCCTTGCGGCCATCAAGGCCGAGCGCGTCCCGCACCAGGGCGAAGAGTCCCCGACGGGCCACGCGTGCCACGGCCTTGGCGACGCCGGTGTCGGCGGCTTTGCGCACCCCAGCCTGCCCAGCTCGCCGGGCGCGTCGCGCTCCGGACAGCTGGCGGCCGCGCCGCCGCTACGGCCGGGGCGCAGCAGCGCGCCCGAGCCGCACGTGCCGGGCGCCGGCGGCGGCGGTCCGGCCGCGCCCAGGCCGCGCGCGCTGGCGGTGGGGGCCGCGCCGATGCGCATCTGCGTCAGGCGGCACGCCTCGGCGCCGCCGGTGCGCTCGCTGGAGGAGCTGCTAGGCGCATACCTGCACCTGCGGCTCGCGCCGCATCTCAGCTTTGACGAGGTGGCGGCGGCGGCGGCCTCGGCCGCGCATAGCGCCGCGGCGGCAGTCATTTCGGCGGCGCAGTACGAGCATGCCATGACAGCGGTGCGCGCCCTGCCCCGCACTCCGCGCTCACCGCCCACAGCCCGGTCAAGTGCGGCTCCGCAGGCCGGCCCCGTCGACATGCTACTCACAGGCCGGCGCGCCTGCCTGCCTGCCTCGCTCATGCTGGGCACCTGGTTGTCGCCTGGCGGGCACTTGAGCAGCAGCCCCGTGTCGGCTGCCCGAGGGTGTGACCTGATCGCCAAGATCAGCTATGCCTCTTCCGTCGACCGGCGTCCTTGCGGCGACGCGCCGCGCCGCAAGGCCCCAGCAAGCAGTTTGCCCAGCCAGTCTGCGCTGGACGTGCGCCGGGAGGCGACCAGCTGCGGTGCGCCAGCCGGCCCGCCGGCCCGCCAAAGCGCGCGCATGGCCGTGAGACCCGAGCCGACGCGCGCAGGCGCAGCCGGGAGCCGCCCTGCTCGAGGGTCTGGCCAGGAGCGGGTCCGAGGCGTGCCTGCTCGCGCTGCGCAAGTGCGCGCCGGCGCAACACCTGCCCGAGCCCTGCATGCCGCAGACGCCCGCCAGCGCGCGCGCGCGCACTTCAGCAGACCTCGTCCGGGGCGGCCGCTCGTCGAGCCTGCCCGCGCAGTGCGACGCGCTTGCGACGCAAGACGCACACGCCCCTCCGGGCCCCGCCGGTCGGGCTCTGTTCGTGCTGCATGAGCCCGCTGGCGCGCTGGCTGCCGGGAGGCAGCGCAGCCGCCTCCCCGCAGCAGCGCTCCTGGCCGGCTGCGAGGACGCGCCCGCGTGCGGCGTCGCCGAGCCCGCGCGGCCGCAGCGCCCCGCGTGGCTGGAGCAGGCTGCGCAGCGCGTAGTGCGGGGCATGCGCCTGTGCGAGTGCGCGTCCTCGGGCTGCACCTGCAAGCCGCACTGCGCGCCCGCCAAGTCGCTGCAGCACGTAGTGATGTAGCGCGCCGCCGGCCAGGGTTTGGCAGCTGCGGTCTGCTGCTCGGAGGCCCTTGAGCCGGCTTGGGCTGCGCGCGGCTGCGCGCGGCGCGCAGCGCTGGCTCTTTTACACAAGATAGACTGGCGATCGTGCTTCGGGCTGCCCTGATGGCGTGTCGCACCATGTGCCATGCCCATTCTCCGTGAGTGCGCGGCTCCTGACATCTGAGCTGAGCCTGCATGGGCTCCCTGGCAGGCTTGCGCACAGCACCAGGTCGCATACCGAGCAGCGATGGCACAAGCGTAGCGCGGCCTGCCTTTATCGCAGGTCGGTACCTGACTCTGTCTGCCCTGCTGCCGAGCATCAATTGCTGCTGGGCAGTAGCTCCCCTACCTGGGCGCCGCTGGCGGCGTGTGGGGGTGGCTCTTTGGGGTTATCAATGCTGCGTACCTTGTGCATGACCTGTGCGCCCACGCGCGAGGCGGACCGCAGCCGCTTCATTTAGGGTCCTCTGCACTCACTTTCTTGGGGCCTGCCTGTCTCTGATTGTGCAGGCAGGCAGGTAACGAAATGGGGCCAGTGGTTTCTGTCACCAGCTCAGGCTGTGGGCGGCTGGGCAGGCTATGGGTGAGTCATAGCCTGCCCAGCCGCCAAGCCGAGTCAGGTGAGCGTCACGGGGTGCAGGCAAAGCAAGAGGTGACCCGTCCCAACTGCTCGTCTGTGGGCGGCCTTCCCTGGTTGTTGCATTCTGGACTTCAACATATGATGCGCTATCATGCAGTGCAGGCAGACGCTTTGCTTTGTAGCAGTAATTTTTCCAGGGTTGATTTCGCTGCTCTTGGAGCGCTGCCTTCATGCTGTGCCAGCCCCAGGCATTTAGGCGCCCTGTGGGGCCGATTTGCTTAACGTCAAGCAGCATGTGTGAGGATGTTTGGCACGCTGTGTTCTGTCCTGTTGCCCATGATCCCAGACATGTGCTTTGTACTGTGCAATTGTGCATGAGCCTTGGCAAGTTCTGTGCTTTGGAGCCCACATGCGGGTTTGGAGAGCGAGGTCTCCTGTGTCATGCTGCTTTGAGGGCGCGTCGATCATGATTTTATGATGTCTTATGAGTGAACCTGCATTGTGGTGGAAAGCAAGTGCAACTTCAGTTGTATGGGTCTTGATGATGAGGACATGGGCAGTTGATGCAAACCTGGCCCTGTGTTTGAGGGCTGCTTTGATACGGTGTGAGGGTACAGCTCACCTTGGTGCATGCAGCAGGCTCCCATTGGATGCTCGCTTTGACTGCCCGCTTGCGGCTTGTCACTGTGCTTTGCAAGTGTTCATGCTGTCGTGGAATGTCTGACAGGGTGCTCTGCACCCAACACGGTCAAGCAATTCGGCTGGTATCACATAGCCCTGCATGCGGACCCAGCAGCCAGCTGTTTTGCCCTCCCTGTGGGCGTAGGAACCTGCTTGAGCCAGCAATGGTGCAGCCCTTTCGGGTTCAGCGCACAGCTCAAGATGGACAGGCCTGCTTGTGCAGTGCTGTGATGGAGCGCATTGCTCCTGCGGTGGTGGTCACTAAAGTGTTTACGGCACCAGTCCGTCGATGCACTAGCTGTCTGACGCAGGCCTGTCATGACTACCTGTTTTGCTTGTGCCGGATTTTGTGCGATACGGCATGTCCAATGAGGCCTGCGAGTGTGTGCTCTAGTTCTAGCTTAGATGTTGTAATGGCTGACAGTTTACATACTTTTAATATGGACTGATGTCCCTGGCACATGCTCTGAGTCTGCCAACGCGTGCAAGACTTTCTTTTCCTGGACACCTGGTCATGGAAGCCCGCCTGATTGCAAGCTGAGCTGAGGATGTCTTGATGTTGGAGGTGCATTTGGCGTTGTTAGATGGCGCCTAGTGTGCAGTACGCATAAATAATGCATCAACAATCCATGAGCGCACTGCCACATGCAACTTGCAAACGTCATGAGCGTGTTACCACATCCCTGGACACGGTCACGCTGTCCGAGCATCAGCAGAGACTAGACGTGCAGGATGGACAACCAGGTTCAGTGACACCCTGAGTGCTCAAAACTGCTGCAGCTGATAATGGCTGCAGGTGCGCAAACCTGGCAGCCACACGCAGCGCCTCACAGGGTAACAGTCATTGACGAGGGCTGCGCTTGCCTCCCCGCAGGGCCGGACAGGCCTATCCGCATTTACGTGCCGTATTGGCAAGCAATCCTTTCTTTCACCCGTGTGCAAAGAATGCTGCAGGGTCACATGAGTTGCTGCGTCCCAAAATTGGCAGCCCCGCATATATGTGCTCACCTCGACAGCCGGATGGCTTTCATACAAGGACCATATCAACCTCAAGAAACAGTAGAGAGACCATGCGGCAGTATGCTGATCGGGCATGGCTCTGAGTGGCTACTCTTCAAGAGACCCGGACAACCCTGCCATGCACACAGCTCATGCATGTAGCTGCACGCAGCATTGCATGAGCTGTTGTGCGGCGTGGACCCCAAATCCATGACATGCCTGGCCCCAATATTCTGTTGGGAAAAGCAGGACTAACAAATAGAGGGGGGCAAAGTGCCTGCTTACGGCTGCAAGCAAGTCTAATATGGCAATGCATGTGCTGACAGAACGCCATACCCTGCACAGAGCTCATGAACCTAAATGGCACAGAATAGCATGTCAACAAAGTCTTGGGACTGGGAGCCAATACACGAGACATATTTTTAGGTATGAGCTTCCACCCTGTGTACACTCTCAAACAAGAGGGTGGAGAGGAGCCTGCCGGCGGCTGCTGGCAGGCCTTGCGGAGCAGAGCGCATGCAACCGGACTGTACACAGGTTGGGGCAACGACATGTGCCACATTGCACCTGCCCGAATAGCGTATGGACGCAACGAATCATGGCCCAGAGCGGCAGAAAGCACGCAGTACCGGCATCATTGCCACAGCTGGCAGCCCAGAGAGGCGACCAAAGGAGGACGACCCGAAGGCCTGGTGTAGCAGCACATCGCCCTCATGCGCGCAACACACATGCGACATGCCCCAGGCCTTCACCGACCATTTTATACATGCAGCACAGCCCCGCCCTGCTGCTTTACACGGGAAGCAGAACTAGTAGCAGACCCATGCAGGCGCGTGCTCACTCCCCAGGTCATACCCTGTTTCACAGCAGGGCCCCTGTGACAGCTCGGCAGGGCCGCTCTACCATGCAGCCGGCGCTTGGTCAGTCGCTGCGGATAGTGAAATCGTACACGGGCGCATCCCGCGACCGGGCAGGCGGCAGCGTCGCCCGAGAAGGGCGCGGCCTGGCCGACGAAGCCAGGAGGTGCTGTGCAGCCGCGATCACGGCCACGGTGTGATACTCGAGTGCGGAGCTGAAGCCGCAGGGCGCGCCCTGCGGCGCCTGCACCGGGGCGCTCTAGCGTCAGGCCCGGCTCAAAGCGCAGACGGTCCCACGAAAAGCCCGCATCTGGGCACAGACAGTTGCAACAACCCACAGCACTGCATAACGGGCACATCACGCAGCGCTGGCGGACTCAGGGCGCGCTGCGCATGCGCCAGGGGCAGGCAGCGGGTGTGAGGAACACCGGGTGCGACTGAGAGAGGGTGACCCACAGCCGCCCAAGTGTTTTTACTTGAAGACACAAGCACATACAGCGGCCGTGCCAGGCGGGCGCGCGCCTGCAGCGTGGCGTGCGCGACTTGGGCGTCCGGCCAGCGCAGCACCGCAGCGTCGTCACATTCGTTGCTGCCGGGGCCGCCGGCCGCGGGGCGCGGACGCGGCCCCGCTGATGACCGCAGCGGCGACCACCCGCCTGGCAGGCTGCCGCCGCGCGCGCCGCCCGAGCTTCCCTGCTGCCCGTCGAACAAGCCACCCGCATACACTGACGGGATGCAGGCATCGCCGGCGCCCATCATGGCAGCGCCCAGGCCCGGCGCATCAAACGGCGACGCGAAGCTGCCCGGAACAGCGGCCCGCTGCAGCAGCACCGTGCCGAAGGGATCGATGGCTGGATAGTGCGGCGATGCGGCCGGTGCCGAGCCGGCCGCGAGCAGCGCCGCAAGTGCGCCCTCGCCGTCCAAGGCCTCGCCGTCCACGCTGTAGGAAAACCTGCAGGGCCCCGCGCCAGCCCGGGCCAGCTCACGGTCGGCGGGTGCGCCGGCGCGGGGGTGCGCGGCCGGCAGCACAGCCGCCGGCCACGAGCTGGCCAGGGCGGGAGCGAGGACGGCCGGCGGCGGCGCCTGGCACCAGCCGAGGTCGCCCGGCGCGCTGCCGCGGGTGGGCAGGCGGAGCGAGCCGGAGCGGCCGCGGCTAGGCTGGCCGTGCATGGGCACGACCGGTGCCTGTTCGTGCGCGGCAGCGGCGACCAGCGGCCGCGGCGACGGCGGCAGGCCCGCCCCGCGCAGGGCGCCCGCCGTGGACCAGTCCTGAAGCGGCAACAGTTCCGGCAGCGCCGCGCTGCATGCGGCAGCGCCGCTGTCCGCGTATGAGGCTAGGCCGGACGCGCTGCCGAAGTTGCCGGACGAGGCGCCCGCCCAGGGCGGCGCGCCGCAGCGGCCGTACAGGCCCGCGCCCAACTCCCCGCTTAGCGCACCCAGGAAGCTCATGGGCGGCAGAGTGGTCGCAGTACCCAGGCTCTGCTGCAGGCTGGCCGTGGGCGGCGGGCGCGCGTACGGCGCCCGGTCCTGAATACGCGGCGCCGTGCGCCCTGCCTCGGCGCCGTCGCCGTCGCCCTGCCGAGCATGCGACACAGGCTCTGTCAAGCCTGGCACCAGCTTAGCAAAGGCTAACATACGCAATGACGCAGTGCCAACTGGAGCGTCCGCAGGCGGGGCGGGCCGCCGCGCACCATGCCGGCAAGGAGCGCGGCGCTGGGCGCTGACTGCGTGCGCGCCAGGCGCGGCGCCGCGCACGCCGGGTGTCTGGCGCGCTTGGTGGCGGGGCAGGCGGTGTCGCCGTCGCTGTCTGCCTGCGTCTCCCGCTTGAGCGCGCTGTTCCAGCGGTTCTTCACAGCATTGTCCGTCCTGCGAACTCGCCGAAGCTCAAGCGCGGCCGAGCAAGCACGTAAAGGGGGTGCGTGGCAGCGGCGGTAATGTGTGGCGCACCTGCCGGGCAGGAGCCTGGCAATCAAGGCCCAGCGGTTGCCGTACTCCTGACGGGCCTGCGGTGCGCATACCACGCCTCTGTACCAGTACATACCACTCTGGAAACTCACCGTGTGTGCAGCACCAGGGCGGCCTGGACGGGTCTGGCAGACGCGCGCCAACCAGGTGGCCGCACGGGCGGCTGCACACCTTGAGGATGACCTTGTCCTCCTCCGCGCTGAAGGCAGCCTTCCTGACGTCCGGTGAGAGCTGGTTGCACCTGGCGCCGGAACAGCTTGGTGCAGCGCCTGCGCAGACGGGCCTGCATGCGCGACCCCAGCTATCCTGGCCGGGACCAAGCCCGCACCATCGCAGCCTGCAGCTCTTGCCGGAGCGCCTGCCGCCCAATTTCCTGGCCACCTGTGACCATGAAAAACCGGGCTGCTTGCAGCCTCCACGCTCCTGCTGCATTACCTCACACAGGCGCTGGTCCTCCTGCGCGTGCAGCGCACACGAGTGTCGGGCTGGTGTACACGGCAAGCGATCCGCAGTATGTGGCAGATATTTTTCAGCAGTACAGGAGAGAAAAAAGAAGCGGCCGGCTGACCTCCTGGTGCCAAGCCCCTTTCACCATATCCATCGCAAGGGCCGGTCGGCAAGCTGACGTCCAGACGCCAAGCGCGGGGGTCTGGTGTGGCAAGTCTGGGCAGTGTGGCGAGTCTGGGCACGATGCAAAGGGACTAGCCGGGCTTTGACCTTAATACGCCTGCATATGCCCCGACGACCAGCATTCCCCCACCGTTTGCGAAGAAGGCCGACCGTCTAGCTGAGCATTTGCAGTCTAGCTGAACGTAAGGGTGTGAAGGGCTTTGACACGTGGTCCAGCACAGTACAGCAGGGTCAGCCTGCGCAGGCAAGCGTCCCTGCGGCGGAGCCCAAAGAAACAAAGCGCGGCGCCTCGCTGGCGTCAGCTTATGGCCTGCCGCGCCATGGGAGGAGGTCTGTGCTCTGAGACATAGGCCGTGCTAACAAAGTAAGATCAACCCGCTGAGAGGCAGCCAGCGCCCCCAGCAGAGCAGCAACGCGCGGCCCACCTGCCTTGCTGCAGCACGGGGTCTTTGCGGCCAGGACACCGACACCGTGTTGCGCACGCAGCCCACGCCTGTGTCCACAAAAGTCTGCTTGCCATGCGTGTGTGCTGCGCCATTGCACGATGTTTTTTAAAGCAGCCTAAGGGTCGTCACCACCAGGAGCGCGGTGAAGAGCGCGCTCTGAACAGTCCCTGTCGAGTGCGAACAGCCTGTTGAAACAGCCGATGACAGTTACTTAACCAGCATAGTGCGTACTGTTTGCTACTGCAAGCCGGAGGCTGTTAAACATACTTGAGCGCACCTGCACACGTCCTCAAGTGCCCGTGCCTTCTGACAGCGGGCTGTCTTCATTCTGTTCTATGCCTGAGTTGTCCCCCTGCACCCCATCAGCTGCATATGTGTTTGGCACTGTCCTCTGTCCTGTGGCCAGCTGCACGTGCTGCAAATGCTTGGAGGACGATGTGCCATGCGCTTGGCCGGTCCATTAGCTGACCACCAGTTCACGAGCAACACAGCCGACGGTGCAAAGCGACGTGCGAGGACGCTGTGCTTGTGGCTGCAGAAGCACAGAGTGCTCCCAGAGGCTGGCACGCACTCTGGGTTGTCCCAGCCTGGCACCGCCGTGCACGCAGGGCCTGCTGTCATCAGCCTGCTGTGCTGTAAGTACGGATGCAGCTCGCATTGGTGCATGCGGCATGTTCTCGTCGAGGACATGTCAGCTGCGCCTGTGCCTGCCCACGCTCCTGACTGCGCTGTTGCAACAATGTCTGCTGGCAAATTCGCCGGCGTGGGTCTGCAGCGCGGCCAGGCAACCCCGCCAATGACACACAGCCGTGCATACTCAGCCGGTCGCATGACAGCATCTCACACATAAACGCCTTGCTTTTACCGTTTCGATGGCGCAGCGATTTGGTTGTCTGCATAGAAGGCGCCACAGGAGGGCGCGGTGCCGACCAGGCCACCGTGCCAAGGTACCGTGCTGGAGTTTGCAACGCCAGTGCTCTTACAGGGCGCCCGGTGAGCCGGGCACCTCCAAACATGAACACAAACCAGCATAGGCGCACTGCACGGCAACGGTAAGAGGCCGGGTGCTCCGTAGCGCACGCTCAGCGTGCGCCACGTGCTCGCCAGATCAGCCGCCGTGCAGCGGCAAGGTCGCGCGCGCGCACATGTGAGCAGACACCATGGGCGGGCAATGCCCTCCGTGCACAAATAGGATCAGCCGTACAGGGGTGCATCCAGCACAAAGCACACCAAACATCCCACCACCAATGTGAGGCCGAGACGGACGGCACACGCGCAAGCACCTGACCGCACACGCTCGAGGAAACAACCCGGAAATGGCGCCCTGCCGCTCGCGGCGCAGTCTGAATGGTCAGTGCTGTGCGGGGCTTATGCCAGGCGCGCAGCGCTCGCCGATCACATTGATATCGACCCGACCGGTCTCCACCTACGCCGACGGCGGAAACAGTCCCGGAAAAAAAGTAGCAATCAGCACTCACCGTCCTGCCCAAGCTCCCACAAAAATTCCCACGAAAGCAGCCATACTTCAACATCCCGACTGAACTGCCAGGCAGAGCACATGCCCTGGTAGGAGGGGGCACATCCGCCCGACAACCCATGTGCCCTGCCGGGCCGCAGGCCGGCAGGGCCAAGCAAGAGTACATGCACATTGAGCTAGGTGGTTGAAGCCACCGCATGAGGCAAGAAGGCTGTGAAACAAATCACCTTCAAACTGACAAACAGCCCCTGCGTAAGAGGGGGGAGAGGTGCCCGCCCGCGGCTGCGGACAGGCCACGCCACAGCCAGCAGCAGGCAGACGGGATTGCACAGCAGGTATTGCACGGCAGCAAGCGCACTCGGCACCTGGCCCCAGCGCTGCCACTGCGCCAGCGCGCGCCCTCACGCGGCAGGAATGCATGCGCGGGCTGCGCGCAGTCGCAATGGACAGGCCGGTGGAAAGAAAGTCTCAAGTCTACTAAAATAATTCAGCAGCACCCCACAAGACTGTGCCCTCAAGCAGGCTACCCACAAGCGGTGATGCGCAAAATGTGATGCTCCCGAACATTCCAGGCGCCCGAATAAAGCCTGTCTGTTGCTGATACCCATTTCGAAGCTGCCCCTGTCCCGAAAGCTGGGCAGGGCCCACACTGCCGTGCAGAGCGTCCACCCTGTCGTCAAGCATGCTCGCCACCCATGAAGACCCATTCATACGCACAAAGCTGTGCAAAAATAGGCTCGGGCACTGGGCATGCACGCCGCCCGCCGGCCTCCCTCAGGTCGACTGCACCTTGGGATGCACGGCGGGAGTTCAGCCTAGAGCAGCCTAGCCCACGCTGTGCTGACACGCAGCCCACCCGCGGGCTCTCCCCAGTGCCGCAGCAGCCCGCCGCGCAGGGTGGAGGGCCAGAGCAGCACGCAGAGGGCCAGAGCAGTGCGCGCAGAGTGTGCACCCGTGCGCGCTCGAGCGTGACTAGAAAGGGGTTGTGGACTCGTGTCGTCCCCAGAGCACGGGAAATCGGATGCGGCGGGGTGGCCCAGGTCGCCCTGGGCCCACTCACAGCCGCGTAATAGGGCTCTCGACAGGCGAGCAGCTGCCGGGGGGTCGCCGTCGCCCACAGCGGTCCGGGCCAGGTGTCCCTGGGCGCACAGAGGGCAAGGCACGGGCTCCCGCTCGCAGCCGCCCCGTGCAGGCTCACGCCTGCCTGCAGGGCAGCACAGCGCTGCGGTCTATATATAGCAAAGAAAAAAACCGCGTCAGATCCATGGCTCCCCTGGCACGGCGCCCCATGCCCGGAGGGCTGCAGAGCCCGCTCCTGCCCAGGTGCGCCGGGACCTGCGCGTGGTCAGCGCCTGCAGGTGCCAAAGCCGTAGGCGGGCTGGTCCGGGTACGTCGCGGGCGCTGCCGGGGCAAAGCGCGGCCCGGCGGGCAGTGCCTGGGCGCGCTGGGTGGCCGCGACGGCGTCAGCGACATCGAAGTCGAACGCAAAGAGGTCGACCGGCGCGCCTGGTGGCGCCTGCGCGTGCACGAGCGTGAGGCCTGGCCCGGCAGGCGCGGGCGGAGGCATGGGCGGCCCGCGCGCGTGCACAGGCAGCTGCGCTGCGCGCGCCGCGCTGCACCACAAGCGCAGCGCGGTGCGCCCGCAAGCCAGCATCTCTGCGTGCGCTTCAGGCAGGCAGCGCAGGTAGTGAGCGCCAAGCTGCACACGGCAGAAAGCCGCAGAGCTCCCGCCCAAAAAGGCGATGCTCGCCGGGGGCGCGCCTGCAGCGTTGCCAGCGCGGTGCGGAAGTCGAGCCCGAGCGGCAACCCCGCGGTGTCCTCGGACGCGTTACTGCCAGAGCTGGCAGCCGTGGCGCCCGGCACCGCT
>JAABUO010008138.1_pt1 | contig 11892 bp, 19 predicted proteins | sample 5559291 | NCBI WGS metagenome assembly JAABUO01 (sample SAMN10711878, study PRJNA513372) | rock metagenome | isolation source: Antarctica rocks | place: Antarctica: Victoria Land, Finger Mt sud | reverse complement strand
GGATGAGGCATCTGTGACGGTAGCCAAGAATTTGCCCAGAGGTGCTGAGAAGTCGCTGTCTTGTCTGTCAGCTACACCAGTGAGCAGCTGGGGTTTTGAGTATTGGCTAGACCCGTGACAGGTATACTGACTGTTTCCTTTATGGGTGCAGGATCATATGACCGTTTCCTCAACCTCCAGATTGGGCTGATCATCGGCATGCAGCTGCTCATGTGCCTCTTCTGCTCCATTGCATCTCTCATCTGGCGCGAGAGGTCTGGCAAGGAGCGCTACTACTTGGGCATGACTGAGTATGTGCAGGTCAGTGTCTCTTTGCTTCATGTTCCTGTGATTGGCAGCATCAGCCTGGGATGGCTGGTTGGTGTAACATTTGTTTGGGCAGCATCATCATCTATGCCTGAATAGACAATCCTGCCAGCTCTCTAACCCTGTGCTTTGCAGCAACTGATCAATTTCCTCCGTACTGGATTGCCTTTGCCATCTTGCATGGTACGTTGACTCAAGCAATGCATGATTTAAATTGTTGTCAAGCCTGTAGTCTGTGAGATTGTCACATTTATGGTTCAGACGTCACATGTCGAGCCTGTTGTGATGGAGTCTGCTGGAATGGATATCTGCATGTACAGGGTAACTATAAGAGTGGTGGAGTCTACTGGATCATCCTCATGATCACCTTCTGGATTCTGTACTCCTACCTGGTCCCCATCTCCCTTTTTGTGTCCCTGGAGATTGTCAAGTTCTGGCAGGGCTTCCTGTACATCAATCATGACAGGGAGATGAAGGTATGCCTTGTCATCAACTGCCACTTGCATGTCACACTGACTTGCCATGCTGCGCTTTGATGGGACCTGTATGACTTTCACGTGTGGTGCTGCTGCGCATGCTGAGCTCAACATTGGCTATTGCATTGCTGTACGACTGTGCAAAACTAGGCTCAGTACTGCTTGACGGAGCCGACAAACGCTCGCTCACATCATCATGTTTACTTGCACTGTAACAGGGAAAATCTGTATATGTAGTCTGTATTGCTACCTTGCCAGTGCTTACAGCAGATACTCGTAGCTGCATGCCATTGTCTGCATGCCAACACCTTATATAGGCCTGTGGTCCTGGTCTACACACAGAGCATCGTCGCCCATCGGCGGTGGGTTGAAGCAGCAACCAGGGCAGGTACCACTCACTGAGCTTTTTGCAATGTGCAGGACCCCACAAGTGGGGAGTATGCCAAGGCACGCAACAGCAACCTGAACGAGGACCTGGGCAAGGTGGAATATGTCTTCAGTGACAAGACCGGCACTCTCACCAGCAATGAAATGCAGCTCAGGGAGATTGCTGTCAAGACCATCCCCCTGGGATCTGCTGAGTTCAAGTGAGAGCTTGTCTGGTTGTTCTTGACTCATACAGAGCATGTCATATTCAGCTGAGCACGTCCTGTTGTGCTCGGCTGTCAGAGTGCGTGCTGAACTCAACCAAGTGTGTCTTGCTGTGCTTTTGACGACCGAGCCAAAGCTGAAGACATGTCGTGGTACATCGAGCGCAGAGCATGCGAGTTTTTCACTTTACGATTCCGAAGTTTTGCTGCTGTTTTTACTGTTGTTTGGATTACACTTGAAAGCGTTCTTTTAAGTGGCAAGGAGCGTCCATTACAGCATTCAGAACAAATGCACACAGAGTCAGCTTTCAAAGCTTTCAACCAAGTATGACAAAGTACTGTGAGCATTCCTGCAGACCAAATGCAGCGCTGAGCTCCTTTGGACCATTTCAGATTTGACCATTGCGTTTCAAGCACCCATTACCCTTTGTGCATTGTGCATTGACGACATGGCCTGAACCCATGCATGCGTTTTTTACTCAGCACATGCATGCCTCAACATCAGCCCTTGTGCAATGTGGTGACATATCTGGCAGCTCTTGTCAGATTTAGTGTCTAGTGACTTAGTCAGTCACTAGTGTGTTCGTGTCTTAGTGTGTGTGTGTGTTGCAGGCTGGAGGAGCATGTGGAGTGGACAGGCCCGGAGACTTTGAGGAAGTTTGACAAGCGCATGGCTGCTGCTACTGATGGCCTCAAGGAGGGTCTGAACTGGGGCGAGATAGTCAATTCAGGGGGCAGCCCTGCTCCCCTTCTGGCCATCCACACTAGCCACCCCACTGAGCAGGTCAGTCAAGCAGACAGTCAGGGATCACACACAGTCGTACTGACTAGGCGGCTGTGATGCTTCCATACCGTTCATGCCTTGTGTACCACTGGTAATGCCACTAGGCAAGGTCGTTGTTGGTGCTGTTGTGTCACATATGCCTTCTACCTGTGGACTCCTGTGCATCCTGTTTCTGGTTGTTTATGGTGGGTGCATTCCGAGGCAGGTCAAACACTTGCTCAACATGATACATGCCTTGTCCTTGCTGATGGTTGTACGCATCCTGTCAGGGCCATTGTGTGCCATCACAACGTCAATGCTGATGTCCTGCCAGACAATGGTGCTGTTGTGACACTGGCAGAATCCTTATTTACATTGCAGTCTCTTGCCTGTGGTTCTGCACGTGTATCAGTCTCTGAACAGGTTGTTTAGGGAGTGCTGCTCTAGTACTTGTACTCTTTGCAGATTTCACATGGTCGTCAGACTGAATCTAGTTTGCCAGATTTGGCAGTCAGAAACCCAGGTTCAATTGCATGCTATCTCTGGTGGGACAGCATGCATGCTGGCTGCATTGATGCTGCGCTGACCCTTACAGATGCTCACAGATGCTCACAGATAAAAGCAGGTCTTCCTCTCGGTCCATGACAGCAGCAACATGACAGCAGCAACATGTGAACTTGCTTGTAGCTTTTGCTGAATCTTGTTTTATGCACATGGTCAGATGCTGGAGGAAATGGATTTGGGTGATATGGGGCCATCTCCAGCGCCAACACCCCAGCCCAGCACTGTGTGGAGTCGCGGCGCACATGGTCACGGACATGCACATGATGCAGACCATGATGCTAATGATTCTGCAGAGGACGAAGGTACCACTCCCCCCCCCCCCCCCCTGCTCTTTACCATCTGTGCCTCTGGACTCAACCTTACATCAAGACTTAGTAGGCAGTGCTGTTGGTGTTGTGTCCTTAAAACAGTCGTTGTCCTCTCTCGTGCAGTCACATCAATGTGCACAATGTGCTCAATGGTGATACGCTCAATACGGCAGTGTGTACAGTGATGCCCTCTGTGTGCTGCAGACATGGATGACACGGTGTTAGGATTCCACACAGCAGACTTCTGGCTCAACATCTGTGTCTGCCACTCTTTGATCGTAGAGCACAAGGAAGGTGCAACCAGACCTTCATTCCAGGTGGGTGTGCATGTGTGTGTGTGTGTGTGTGTGTGTGTGTGTGTGTGTGTTGCGTTTGCATTGCACCATCTTCAGTACATGCATTGCACACTTGCTGGTGTCAGGTAGACTAATCTCCATAACGCCATCTTCAGCATGACACAGTTTTTGGAGGCATGACAGGACCAATGCATGCAGCCTGGGCTCCCCAACCGCTGCAGGGCACGGTCAGCTCACAGCAGCTCAACAAGGCTGCTGTCGAAACGACGTCTTTGCATGTCAAATTGTTCACTGACCTTTGTATGGTTGAAGTCGTCAACGTAATCAACAAACAGGCTCTGAAATGCCTTGCTCACTTCGCATCACAGCAAGACGCAAGCCAGGCTTGCAATTGCAGGGACCGTCTCCTGATGAGGTAGCTCTAGTGGAGGGCGGCCGCCAGCTCGGCTTTGAGTTCCTGAGCCGCACCATGCAAGGCGTCACGCTGCGCATGCTGGGCCATGAAGCCACCTTTGATGTTTTGAACATGATGGAGTTCAGCAGTGAGAGGGGCCGCATGAGCGTGATTGCCCGCAGCCCTGACGGCACCATCCGCCTGTATGCCAAGGGGGCAGACAGCAAGATGCTGACCACCCTCAACAAGAACACCAACCAAGAGCTCCTGGACCAGACTGCCAGGAACCTGCACCTGTTTGCCACTCAGGTATCCATCTCATGCCTGGACTCTGACAGGCAGTGTTCTGGGTTACTGTGGCCATCTCTCATGGCTTGCAGGAGCGTTGTGGCCATTATGTGTTTGAGTCCACTTCAGAGTACACTTGGTGCTGTGCATTCACTAGGATGGATGGTGTGCACTGCCTGCCTGAAGGTCACCACAACTTGTCTTGTTCTCTTGCCCACATTATCTGCGTTGGGTTTAGCATTCCCGATTCTTGGTTCATCGCACCACATGCGTCTGTCAAAGGCCGCCTTACCTTACATGGCTCGCTCAACTGCCATTGCACAGCACACCACTGCAAGACGTACATTCACCAGAGCCAGATGTCACAACTGGTCTATGCAACTCTGCTGGGACTTTTCAGCACAAGTCATCAGCCACTGCTGATGATTCATTCTCTCTGCAGGGGCTGCGTACTCTGGTACTGGGCACCAAGGTTCTGAGCGAGGAGGTGTGGGCTGACTGGGACTCACGCTACCAGGATGCTGCTGCCCAGCTGGACAACAGAGACGAGGCTCTGGCAGCCCTAGCAGTGGAGATTGAGGCTGACCTGGAGTTTGTTGGGGTGACTGCCATTGAGGACAAGCTGCAGGAGGGCGTGCCTGCTGCCATCCAGTCACTGCTGGATGCTGGCATGAAGGTGAGCGCCTGTAGGCAACTCAACAGTGGAGCGAGACTCTCAGCTGTGGTGTTATGCTGTGGTGTGTTGCTTATTTGCTTTGAAACGTCGTGTGTTAGAGCTGGGTTGGGCCTTGGCAGCAATCACAAGACGGACAATCTTGGGCGGCAAGATTGCGCACTCCATGCTTTTTGCAGCTGGTAGCTGCATTTGTATGAACCTAGGCAGGCCCTGTAGCCCATCATCAAAGCACTTGATTGTGACGATCATACTTTTCACTGTCCTGTCACGAGCTGTTCACGAGCTGAAGAGAAAGTTTTCCTTATAGATGCCCCAACAAAGCTGATAGCCCCATTTTGGATGTCGAATTTGCTTCCAACTGTCTTGGCCTGGCGTGTTGACAGGTGTGGGTGATCACCGGTGACAAGCAGGAGACAGCCATCAACATCGCCATCAGCTGCAAGCTCATCAGACACCCAGACTCCCTGCTCATCTGCAATGCCGACTCACCTGAGGAAGCTGCTCAGCGCATCTCAGACCTGACTGCTCAGGTATGCTTCTTTGCTGTTCGTGTATGCTACACATCCTGCTTGCACAGCTTACACCACATGCTGTGTATCTACAGCATAGCAGTGGGCAGTCATGAAAGCAAACATCAGCTGGTGTTGTGTCCAGCCTCTGCACAGTGCTTTCATTGAGCATTGCATCTAGCAGCTGTGTAATGAGTTGACACTTGGTGTCGTGTGCAGCTAATGCACAATGATGTGCGCAGCCAAGCTGAGCCCCTGCTTGGTCAAAGCCGGTGTCAGTACAGCTGTGATCATTTGCATTCTGCTTGTCAGGCACTCCAGCAGACACAGCACATTGTAATGCTTCATGGCCGTTTAACCCCCAAGCTGCACAACAAACTTTGATAGCTGTTTTGTATGCTTGCCATTGAGGCTAACACACCAGCATAGATTTTGATAGCATTACTTTGCAGGTGGGCCAGACCAGGGGGGTACCCAAGGGAGCAGGGGCCCCACACCCTGCCCCCAAGCGCAAGACCGGCTTGTTTGGCCGCCTGTCCAGGATGTCTGGCAACTTGAACCCCTTCGAGGAAGAAGAAGCCAACCCAAGACATCAGCACAACCTGCAGATGACTGTTGGCAAAGTGGGCGAGCTGGTGATCGACGGCAAGACCCTGGAGCATGTGTTGGGGACCCCCCAGGAGCCCCTGCTGGCCCAGTTGGGGTCCCAGTGTGGCTCTGTAGTCATCTGCAGGGCATCTCCATCACAGAAGGCTGCCATTGTCAGAATGATGGCTGAGTTTGAGGTACAGCCTCACCTGTCCCGCCTATGCTGTTCATGCTGACTGTCAAATCAGAGCCTCACACCCTAGACCACATTAGCACACATTGTTATTGGTACACTGAGTGGCGAAGCAGGACCACAAATGGTCAGCATGATGAATCCAGCATCATACTATCGCCCTGAGCTGTTTGGCAGTTTTGGGTATTTTGTCCAAGCAGCAAAGTGCCTGTTGTTGGGTGCTGATAGGAAGCCAGCAGTAGCAAAGCAGCGTGTGAAGACACATTTCCTTGACAGGACTGGTTGCAGCTCGCAGCTGGCATTGAGGCCTGTACCCTCGAGCACACAGGCTGCACATCAAGATCATCGAAGGTGGCTATTTTCAGAAGCACACGTGTTCAAGAACCTTTGGCAGAAGTCAAACTCAAGGACATTCAGCAGAAGTCAAGCTTAAGGACATTCAGCAGAAGGCAAACTCTCCTCCCATGGTGCACACAGGGAGCTACTGAGGACTGTACAGACCTGACCCATGGGAAAGACATGAATTTCAGTGAAAGAATGCATGAACAATTTGATGAGTGGTGCTGACATGGCTGTGTACATGGTGCAGATGAAGAAGGCTGAGGGTGGGTCCAAAGGCATCCAGAGGTGGCTGAAGCGGCAGCAGCGGCGCTTGAGCGGCAAGATGCTGGGCATTGGGGACGGTGCCAATGACGTGGCGATGATCCAGGCCGCTGATGTCGGCATTGGCATTATGGGCAAGGAGGGCCGCCAGGTCACCCTCACATCTTCACTCAATCCTTTTTTTTTTGTTGAAAATGTTGAATATTTTTTTGGGCGATTTGCCGTATCAAGTTTCACAGTAGTTTCGCTGCAGTGCCACACTAGTGGATCTGGCTCAGGATGTACTTGAGTAAGAATAGCTGAGCTGTTTGGACAAGCTCGTTGTGTTATGCGTCCTGTGCACTCGGCAATCTTGCATGAGAGCATGACGGTCGATCCACTTTCTTTTGCAGCTGGTTTATGAAGCTGTCACAGACTGTCACATTCTCACTGCTGCTAGCTCGTAAAGCAATCGCACGGCTGTTCCCCTTGGTCGACACATTGCTGCATAGCTTCTGGTCAACATGTCCCACTCAAGCCAGCTTGTCTGATGAGTCGCAACTGGCTCCACACCCCAGACTGCAAGTCACTATGTAAGACGTCCTTGTTCCTGGCTGCAGGCTGTGAACAACTCAGACTACGCCATTGGGCAGTTCCGGTTTCTGGTGCGCCTGCTGTTGGTACATGGCAGCCTGTCCAGCTACCGCCTCTCCCGCCTCATCAAGTACTCCTTCTACAAAAACATCTCCTTCGCCTTTGTCCTCTTCTTCTACCAGTTCTACAACGGCTTCAGTGGGCAGGCTCTGGTGGATGACATCAGCGCTGCCGCCTTCAATGTCGTCTTCACCAGTATCCCCATCCTGCTGTTCGCTGTGCTGGATCGCCCAGTCATCAATTTCTCCACCCTCATCCAGTATCCACAGGTTGGCTCAGCTTCTTCCCTTCCTGCTTGAACTGCAAAGGTTTCCTGGGACTGCAGCCAGCGTCTTGTACAATCACTTGCATCATTGTGCTGATCGTGCTGTGCCGGCCTGATTAGTCAGCAGCCTCCCATCCTGGTTAGTCAGCAGCTTTGCATCCTGCGTAGTCAGCAGCTTCCCATCCCTCATGCAATGCTCTCATACGGCTGCACCTGGCACTGGCCACATGTCCTGCACTAGCTCTTCTTCGTGGCTGACGCTGTGTCTGTGAGACCATACTGTTGCTCTGTCATGCTGGACTGAGATGTTGGTTGACCATTGCCTTGAGAGGCTGATCTTGATTCACAAATGGAAGCACCAAACTTGATGCGCCTACAGGCTTTCAGGAATCTGTGCATGCTGCAGTCACCTTTTCATGCCTTTGCACATTTTGTCACATCATGCCCAGCATCGCTTTTGTGGCCAGCTTTTCCTTTTGTCCCTCTGAATGTTATACAAGCATGTTGCCAGGAAAGCTTGCTGCTGCTGCTGCAGGTATACAACAACCAGAAGAGTCTGACCACGCGTGTCTTCTGGAAGTCTGGAGTGGGCATGGCTCTGCTAGACGCCGCCATCGCCTTCTTCATCCCCTACTACAGCATCGTGGAAGCAGGCCAGAACTCCATCACCGACGTCTACTCAGTCGGCAAAGTCGTCTTCATCTGCCTTCTGAGCGCCGTCACACTGGAGATCTGTGTCATTGCCCGCTACTGGACCTGGCCCTTCCTCATCTTCGTCTTCCTGTCCTACTGGCTGGTCTACCCCTTTGAGGTGGTCTTTCCCGCCATTGAAAAGGGCATCAGCTACTACGACCCTGGCCAGTGGGGTGTGGGTGAGAACGTGTTCCGGTCGCCCACGTTCTGGTTTGTGCAAATCACGGTGGCTTGCACCTGCTTTGGGCATAGGTACCTGGAGCGTGCCGTGGTGTGGCTGTTCCACCCTCAGGACAACATGATTTTGGAGGAGATTGAGGCACAGCAGGGGGGCCCAGATGGGGATGAGATGGGGTGGCAGACCAAACAGCGCCTCAACATGCTAGGTAACTTCTAGGTGACCTCCACATGATGCAAGATGTCAGACCTGTGTGAAGTCATGGAGTCCAGTCTTGAGATGAGACCCTTTGCATTGCTGTGCAAAGCTAACATCTGCCAGTGGCGATGAGTTGGCCCTTAGCAGTGAGGTAAAGCCTGGTGTGCTTGAGGGTGTCCTGCTTTGTCCTTGCTTGATGTCCTTTGCTGCTGCGGTCCTGAGATAGTCAGACTGTTTTGGAGGTTTAGCATCCCCTTCCTGCATGCCTTCATGACCTGAAAATATGGCAAGTAGACGGCACCTGGCAGCAGCTGGTCTGTCCAGTTCTGTCTCTCAGATCTTTGCAGCGCCCTTTGCTTCTGCTGATCTGCTAAAACATGTCTCTGATTGGGTTTGTGTGCATGCCAGGTGTGTCTGGAGTGGGTAAACCTGCTGTCAAGGCGGACCCAGAAAACCCAGAGGCTGCACGGGGCCTCATGAATGGTCACTCCCACTCAGATGCTCAGGAGCACATGCATGAATTGCCAGTCTCAAACGGAACCGGCCCATATGGCTCTCCAAATGGAAGTGGCTACAGCACCCCAAAGCCTCCTACTGCCCCTGGGTCACTTCTCAAGTCTGGTAGGCCCAACAGGGACGTTCCCATTATTCAAGCAATTGATGATGACCGGCAAAGGCAGGCAGGCCTGGCAAGTCAGGCATACTTTGCACAGCAGCAGCAGCACCAGCCGCCAAATGGTGTGAACATCATGGATCAGCCTCAGGTCGCACCCTTTGATATGCCCGCTGAGCTGGAGATGACTCATCAACCCAGCTCAGGCAACCCGTTTGGGCAAGGCGCTTTGCCTTCATCTACTGCATGGCAATAAGTGTCTGTTCAGTTTTAGTCGTCATCCGTATGGGGCCAGTGAAATCTAGACGTTACTCTGTTGTAAGCATCGTCAGTTCAAGGACGTTTTACCTTCTTGCTGTAATTGTGTAGGTTAATGGCACTCTGAGCTGATGCCTTACACCATGGCCAACTTGTGCATTAGCCTCATGGTTGTTGTCAACTTCATGATGTACACTGAGTTCCCTACTAGCTGTGGTAGCTTTCATGCAACTCTGAAGCGTATTTTTGCTGTGTTTGCGTCTACTCCCAGCACACCTTGGCAGCGTGCTGCTGGAGGCGAGTGTACACCTATCAGGTAGGAGGTACATGCAGCATGGCTCCTGGCATGAACAGCATTGCATGGCTCAAGGTCCTGTTGCTTCAGTTGTTACCGTGGACCCACATAAGCAGGCCACTCTGCGATTGCAGGCAGATAATGACCAGTAAAGGGTGTCTACTTTTGCTCGCAGTCCAACAGTACTTACAAACTTAATTTGCAAAAACGGTGTCAACAACAGGAACAAAACGTTGATACAATGTGTATCAAACCACAGTTCTTGACACACACTACAAAAACACAGTTTGAACGCACCACTTTCCACAGGTACAGCATGACTCAAGTAATACAGCAATCAACTGATGCACTTGGGCTTGACAGGTCTACGCCCTGGATTGAAACTCAGTGACCGAAACAAAAATATTGACCGAGAAAAGTCAGTAGTCCAGAGCAAAATGACTGAACTTGATGAAGGCTTCCTCTGACAGTGATGCATATGACAGCAAATCCCAGATGGCCTCTTGGGTGAGCCCATCATAGTCCTGCTGACGCTTCATGATGATGTGACCGCTTATTTCAAAGGAAGCAGGGTCCACCTGGCTATCCAACAGCTCACAGGGCACCCGTCCCTGCATGGAGAGCGCCACTGCTATGACAGACTGCTTTACAGCTGGCCCAAGGTCCACTCACAAGTGTTTGAAACAGATAACATGCCAGACAAGCAGACATCCAAATGCTGTGCATTGTCTTGCATTAAAAAATGGTGCAGCAAAGCAAATCTTGAAATAGGTCATAAGCTGATGATGGTTGCAGGCAAAACAACACAAAGTATCAAGTCATGATCAAAAACTGACGCAACTCAAAGCATCTGCTCACCTCAGCCTTAGCAGCAGCAAAGGCATTGGGGTACAGGAAAACCCTCATGCCACAGTCCACAATGAATAGATTGTGGGGAATATTGCCCTCCTGCAGCCTCACACACACCTCCGCCACAAAGTCTGCCATATCAGGCAAATTCTGGCCGCACTCAAACACCAAGCCCCTGACAGGGTATTCTGCCAGCTGATACACACGCACATCCTTGAAGCGACGGCTGCCAGAGTATGCAGGGAGGGGTGCGGTAGGGGCCCGCTCAACAGGAAAGGGAGCTTGCAGGTAATAGCCCTACACATCAAGATCACTTGCTTAAATACAAAAGCTGAACCTGCCGTCAAACACAGAAATGCTTGCAGGCATTGCGAGACCTATATGTATGGTCCTCGCACATTCAACACAGCACTGACATGAAAGTTTGAAGCTCCTAGTGTACGCATGATGCAGGAGACAGGAATGCTGTGACAGCTGGGCGCCTCAAGATGGACTGGGCAAATAACAGATGAAAGTGGTGCAGTTGACGCAGAGGCTGCGCACCTGGAAGTGCAGGTGGTTGATGGTGCCATAAGCCCCCAACGAGTTGTAGCACAGCCTGAAGTACGGGTTGCTGCTGTGCTCACAGAACTGCAGAGCCAGGCGCATGGACTTCTGATCCACCAGCTGTGTCAGGTCGTCCATGACGCGCGGCACCAGCAGAACATGGCCGTACTCGATGGGGCTGACATTAATGAATACCAGGTTGGGACTGTTATTGGCTGGCGAAGCAGAGATGAATTTCAGCTGGTTGCTGTCATCTGGCAAGCCAGCTTCATATTGGAACAGAATCTCCTGCTGCAGCGCTTTCTGGAAGTTGAACTTCTTCGCATCCCAAGGCTGGCAAACCTGCGCATGCGTTGCAATACCAGAGTCAGATGACTGTTGTGCTTTGATGTGCTGAGCAGTGTTGCGGACTACCTGTGCAAATGCATGTGTGGATGTACAGCAGCATGTGCACTCATTACACCATATTCAACACAAAGACTACCTTCCTTGCTGTGCGTAACACACTTATTTTCATGCATAACATCTACATGAAGACGGTGACCAGCAGTGCTGTGCGAACAAAATTGCTGGGCTGCACACATTGCTCTGGACTCATAACCATCTGAAGCCAATCCGCAGTGCAGCATCCAGCATGACAGGGCACTGACCTGATCAACCCTGAACTCAGTAGCACGCTTTTGAGAGGCGCGACCTTCATTGCACTGGGCAATGAAACCATATGTGCCGGGCACAAGCTGTGTTGGGCAAGCTGTCACATCGTATCTGAACAATCCTTGCTCAGCTCGATCCTCCCATTCAGCCAACAGA
>JAABUO010008137.1_pt1 | contig 11894 bp, 10 predicted proteins | sample 5559291 | NCBI WGS metagenome assembly JAABUO01 (sample SAMN10711878, study PRJNA513372) | rock metagenome | isolation source: Antarctica rocks | place: Antarctica: Victoria Land, Finger Mt sud | reverse complement strand
GACCAGGCTGATTGAAAGGGCGCAACAATTTAGACCTATTTCTGTATATGATCGTACCATTTGGGCAGGTTGATTATACTGCTCTCCTCTGACGCGATCGAATTCATTATTGTCACGGTTGGCGGTACCATTATCTAGCAATTGCTGATATTCCCGAGGATTGCCATGGTAGAAGTGAGCATAAATCCCGAGCAATATAATACCGACAGAAGCTATGGTCAATATAACGGGCAAGATGAAGAGAATGTAATTTGTACGAAAACACTCAGTGATATGGTCATCGCTCCACAATCTCTCGCAAAAGAATGTCTCCATTTCCTAAGACGATGCATGCTTCATTCGTAGAATTAAGGCTGAAGGCTGGTGAGTCAGTTTCGCTCGGCCACAAGTTTATTGTCACGTGCACCAGCATTTAGGCTTTGGTGCATCAACCTTTGTTCTCAGGATTCCTTTGTTCTCTATTGTTCGCTCGAATAGGGAATTATCTAGTCTAGTCTATATAAAGGCCAGAGGAGAACCTTCTCCTCTGGTGAAGAATACTACAAACCTACTACCCATAATAGTAGCCCGTCCCACGTCTCCTCCGAGACTCACCCAAGCTACCCTCTGCCATCCTCAAGCACCCTCTAGCACACCCAGCCATCACAGCTCGCTCCGCTTCACCGGCACTCTGCGTATAACCCTTCGGTATACCTACGACAGCTTTGTGACATTTATGTCATCAAACCAGTCACGTGCGCGGGGAAGTGCCTAAATCGACTAATTACCGTGGATGGACCATCTGGCTACTGCTGCATTCATAGGTCATGGGTCTGATGCGTCCGATGAGCGTGACGGTCGTGCTCCTAAACGGCAACGTACTGCTGTGGCTTGTGAACCGTGTCGGCTTCGTAAGCGACGCTGCGATGGCGCTGTGCCGTGTAAGAATTGTGGCGAGCTGAAAATAGAGTGTGTCTATCATAAACCCTCGGCATATACGAATGGAGCTCAGAGTAAGAGCGATCGTATCCTAGGAAAGGTTAATCGGATCGAAAGCCTACTTCTAAGTCTTCACAAGGATTCTCCAAATGTCATGGAAAGGGACGGAGACACCAGTGAAGACAATGAGGATGGGCACAGAAAGCTGCATCTTATGGCAGCGGATATTCCAGCTTCACACACCAGTGCAACAGAGCAAATGATGTCCTGGAAAATATTCGACCAATACGTATCTGTGCGCAATTCTTTCGAATGTATATTTCAGATTGAGAATGCCAGAGCGCAATTTGACCTTACACCGACAAATCAGATATCATACATAAGTGATGAAGAGGCAAACAAGTCCAAATATAGCTTTTCCGGGTCGTTCAATTTTTGGTATCCGGTAGTGGAACACGTACAGCTGGAACAGTGCTGCCAGATTGCTGTAAACCACCGAAGCTCGCCAAGCTGCGAGAAATGTTTAGGACTTCTGGCTTTGGCCCTGGGTAGTGCTGCTCGCCAAAACGAAAGCAAAACACTTGTGGAAGTAAATGAATTTGGGAATATGGCAGCATATCTTTTCAAGTCAGCATACCAAATGATCCACTTGTCCGTTTTGGTCAATTCATCAGAGTCTCTGTTGTGTCTCTTCCTCACGGCAATTTACTTTCTGTATGTACAGCGGCCTCTTCAGGCCTGGCATTTTATAAACCAGGCCGCCATGAAATTCCAACTTATGTGGGCCTATACAGCGTCTGATTGTAACTTGACTCAGATTGAAATACTCAAGAGGGTCTTCTGGTCCTGTTACAGTGTAGAAAGCGACATCGTGGCTGAGCTTAATGAGATCCCACAAAGTGGCTTGTCAAACTCCGAAGCGTTGGTGCAATTGCCGGATCGATTGGAGTCTCACAGTAGCAGCGAAGTATCACAGGACAGTACTCTTTATTTTCTCGCGTGCATTAGTCTTCGACGGCTCCTGAACCGAACACACAAACTACTTTATGCCAAAGCCCGAATTGAAACTCGATTTAGTACACTTGTTAATGTAGCCACAGAACTAGAGCATCAGCTTAACCAATGGCGAGAGCTTTTGCCTCCACAGCTTCAATTCCCTTTGGATCTTACAGCAGCACCAAATGAGCAATCTGGGTTTTTAAGACAACGGTATTTCACGTGCAGGGCAGTAATTTTTCGGCCTTTTCTTCAACAAGCTCTAGTCAGTGGCACTGTGGATACTCCTGAGCAACTACAAATGTGTAAGAGTTGCCTCGAATCATGTTGTCTTCACGTTGGTAATCTACGGCGGTACCGACAAACGGTTCTTGTAGATTCCTGGATATGTGCACTATCTATGACTGGAACCATGATGCTATTACTAGCCTCACTAGATCTCGAACAGACCCGTGGACTGACTCCGACGTATGCAAAAAACTTTGGTCACAATCTGATTTCCTTTTTCACGCAATGCCATAATCCGGTTACTGATCAGTCCCCAACCGTTCAACAGTGTATTTCGACGATTGGCCTGATCGACGAGTCAATGAAAGCGCGGTCGTATGGTGTCAAAGATCCAATGTTTTAGCGATCGCAAGAACACTTTCGCAAATTCACAACTCACCTGGTGCATGCTTGAGAAGAGCGAGCGTGTCTCGATTTTGCGAGAGCTGCTCGTTACATTTGCACTGCTCTCCATGACTTGATTTCATGAAATCAATGATGCAGACTCTAAATAGGAGCACGAGAGTGAACGATGGACTGAAAATACAGCTCTTGGTAAACACACTTAGCTGTTACCCCCTGTCCGAATGCGTTGACAGCAGCCAGAGCCGTGGAGATGCTACGAGCTGTGGGACATCCGGTGTCAATCACAATAATGATGAACACCTTGCTAGAGTGTCCTGGACTACGGTCTTTAAGCTATTGCATTTATAATGCTATGACTCGCGTTGGAAAAGCCATGTTTATTACTCTGTTGAAATGCTCAATTCCTTTTGCCTTTCGCACTAGACCACCAAGGAGAAATGTTATGATCCACCACACAATATACGCGAACAAATTTCATGGTCCACAACACGTTGCAATAGATTGCGATCAACGATCTCAAAATTGCAGGTAAATATTGAAGCACATCACAGCTCAAGGCCATACATATTGATATCGAGGGGATAGAACTAGTCGGATGCACAAATTTGTGGAAAGTTAAGTAGATTCACCACAATCATACGAGATCGGTAGCAATCACCTTTCGTCCATTGAAGTCATAGGCACGTTGCGAGCAAGCACCGATGTTCCCGTCCTTGCATATGATGAAAGCGCGTAATAGTATTTCCAAGTATGCAGCCCGCGGAATCTTACATGCTGCCGTTCTCCGTTTCGTGTCATTCACGGTGGCCCTCTCTTCATAGGCCGGGCGCATGGAGCGTCGGCTGGTGACTGCCGTGCAGACGTACCAGCGCCTTTGATAGGTCAGAAAGTATCTTCTCTGGAGTCCAACAAATCGGTCATTGGGTTGGCACAATAGAAAAGATGGGCAAGTGGGGCTTCATCCTGATCCATCCTGATTAACTGGATTCTGCAGAATGCAAGTCGTATGCAGTCTTTCGCCGCTAGTCCTTTCAAGAAATCATTCAGCAGTCCATAGTACAATCCTGCTCTGCTTCTCTGCCGTTTTGGCGATGTGAATCTCGACTCGCGCAATAGCTGTCAGTCCGCCGTCCTCTCATAAGCAGGTCATGGGGTGAGTCCTGTGTGACGAAAGCGACTTAGCTGGGCCCTTTTCGTAGAGGTGTTTGTGCGAGTAGATGGTAGAAGCATTTGCTTTGACCGACCGAAGAGCTACTACGGCGACACGCTTCTTGCTACCGAGAACACGCAAGCGCATACGAAACACACAGCTGCTACGGTTGTCTAATGGCTGTGTTGCAGGCAGCATCGGCTCTTGGTCTTTAAAGTCTGCGCCCATTTGGAGAAGACTCGGCAGCTTCTTGCTCACTGCTGATGGAGAAGTAGGACGGATTCCAGTGCAGTTGAGGATTCCAAGGCCACATACGACACGTGGTGGAGGGGTTTGCATGGCAAATCGCGTGGATTGAGATCCAACTGAAGCCCAGATCACCTTTTGCATGCCGGGCAAAAGGAACGCTGCTGCAGACAAAGGAAAGGCGTCCACGGACCAGGCTGAGCTAATTGTGCTCGAGTACCTGCGCAAAACAAACCGCCCATACTCTGCGATAGACATCTCAAGTAATCTGAACAACCTGGTCAGTAAAGCCGCAGCGCAGAAGCTGTTGGTTAAACTTGCAGAGGACAAAGTCATTGAGACAAAGACATGGGGAAAGCTATCAGTCTATTATGCGAAGCAAATGCAAACAGCAACAGTCTCTGCAGAGGACCTAGCAGAATTGGATGCTGGAATCGAAAAGCTCAAATCAGATATCGAGAGCCTCAAGAAAGAAACCAGAGACCTGACCACCGGCCTGAAGCAGATCCAGGATACTCCGCAAACTTCAGATCTACCCGGTCTGCTATCTCAATGTGAGGAGGAGACCCATTCTCTCCAGCAAAAATTGGATTGCATTACGTCTGGTGCTGCACCTTTAGTGAGCGAGGAAGAGCTTCAGGAGGCTGAGAATTCGCACAAACAGATGGTCAAGCAATGGCATAGCCGGAAGAAGTTGTTTCAAGCCATGTGGGCAGAGGTTGTCGAGCAGGTAGAGAAACCAAAAGAGCTAGAGGAGAAGCTAGGCATTGAACACGACCCATAGGCTGGGGCCTGGGCTCATGCACACGACTAGGGAGCGCAACGGATATAAGTTATGTATTGATCTGATTCGAATATGACAAGTGATTATTTTCCATCTCGTCTGTTGGACTCTGTATGATGGCCCTCAACTCCTTTATGATTAGAACTACAAACTCAAATGCCCAAGTGTAGCAACGCTTTCCAACCCAGTGTCAGGATTGCAAAGGGTCGATGGGCTCAAGTCAACACCGCCGTCCAACATACGAACAAAGAATACACCCCCACAACACGAGAAAGCAAACGAAAGGGATAACAAACGTGAGTGATGAAAACATTAAAATTTAATTTAGTACAGATTTCTGGCCATACGGCCATTCCAAGATATAAATAACATGCCAGACCAAGAGTCCCTAAAGAAGTGCAACGGCACCGGCAACAATGGCCAGCAGACCAGCGACTTGTCCCCTTGAAGCAACGTTGGCAGCGACCTGTGCAATGGTTGCTTTGGTAGCAGCGACCTGCGAGACAGTGACACCAGCGGTAGCAGCAACGGTAGCAGCAGCAGCGTTGGCTGGAGCAGTTTTAGCAGCATTGGCCGGAGCAGTGTTGGCAGCGTTGGCTGGAGCAGCGTTGGCCGGAGCAGTGTTGGCAGCGTTGGCTGGAGCAGCGTTGGCCGGAGCAGTGTTGGCAGCGTTGGCTGGAGCAGCATTCGCCGAAGCAGTGTTGGCAGCGTTGGCTGGAGCAGCATTCGCCGAAGCAGTGTTGGCAGCGTTGGCTGGAGCAGCATTAACAGAAGCAGTGTTGGCAGCGTTGGCTGGAGCAGCATTAGCAGGAGCAGTGGCGATGACAGTCTGGGTGGCAGCAGCAGTGGTGGAAACAGCAGTTCCCTGGATGCTTATGACGGTAACAGCCTGAATGGTGCTAGACGTTGGGATGCTGATGCTGGTTGGGAAGACGAAGACCGTCGAGCTTCCAGGGCAGGTGGGGCAGGTGACCGTGGTCGTGCTAAGCGCAGCCTGTGAGAATGGCATCGAGCTAATACCCTTAACAACAGTGGTCTGACCAGGCTGCACGGTGTGCGGGCAGGTGATGGTGTAGAATCCACTAGTGGGGCAGACGTAGAAGTTGTTGAATGTAGTGATGGTGGTCGACTGTGGGACGAAGATGCACTGGTAGACAGCGGTGGTCAAAGCCGGGCAGACTGGGCACACACCAAGGGTGATGTCGACGTTGACATTGATGTTGACATTGACATCGACGTTGACATTGACAGTGGTGATGTTAGAAGCAGTGGCGACAGCAGAGCTCGAGGTCATAGACGAAGAACTCGAGCTGGAAGCAGTGGCAGAGCTCGAGGTCATAGACGAAGAACTCGAGCTGGAAGCAGTGGCGACAGCAGAGCTCGAGGTCGTAGACGGGACCATAGACGAAGAACTCGAGCTGGAAACGACTGGGGCAACAGCAGCTGGGATATTGGCACAGGCAATGATTCCAGTGGTTGAAGAGATAACAAGAACCTTGCCACCGATGTAGGTAATGCTAGTCGCGTCAAAGGAGATGACAGTGTCGAGGTATGAAGTTGCAGTAGGGTTGGTCAGGAGCCCGTGTCGTCCGCTCAGGTCACCACCTGCGGAAAGAGTACCAACATTGGCGCACCCGGCAGAGGCAATACCGGTGAAAATACCGTAGGAGAATGAAGCAGCTTGACGCTTGCGGGCGGCGAGAGAGAACACAAGGTTGATGTCGACGGTAATACCATCAATTGAGAAGAAGAATTGGAAGTCACCAGTGACGGTGGTTCCAACTGTTCCGTTTCCACTGAAGGCAGGGAAGTTGATGGTCGCCTCCAGTTGTTCGTTGACGTTCTGGCGCTTCTGGACTGCCGAGGCAGAGGTGAGGGTGAGGAAGCTTAGAGCAAGAGCTGCAAGACCGAACATTTTTGATAAATAGATGTGTATGAGGGATGAAGTTGAGCGAGTGTAGTAACGAAAGAGAAGAGTTGGTAGAGGCAATTGGGCGGAAACCCGTCTTTATAATGGGCGGGACTAGTGATTGACTTGGGAAACACTGTTTTCTTTCCATTCTCGCGCTTCGATTAGCCTTTGATTGGATGCATGGGGCAATTGTAGTGCTGATCAACACCGCGCATTTCACATTCTTGGCCTCCGTCTCGAAGATCATTTCTTCTTATGGAATTGGGGATGGACGGAAGGGGAAGGCGGTGTCTGTGCTGGGCCGTGTGCGATGCCTGATTGGCCCGCTCGCATAACTAGGGGACGGGACGAAGGGATGGCCTGGATTGTGCAACTTCCCCCTTTGGACACGACGTGGGAGAAAGGGGTGGATCCGTTCATGCATTGGGATATCTATATTTAGATATAAGCCATCGGAGATTGCCGCTCAGATCATTGCTCCATGCGGTGGAAAAGGAGCTGAATTGGGCCGATGTCCGTGCGTAAAGGGGTTCCAAATCGGGGGGCGCAACGATTATGAACCAGCCCCTCCAAAAAGGGGGGGGGAAGAAGTGCGGCATATCCGTATACCCGTAAATCCGTGAAAATGAAAATATTCACACGCGGGCCTCGTGGTGTAACCTCTGAGGCACAATCCCGACGTTGCAATAGGATTTTCCCCTCTGCTTCCATTCCTTGTAGCAACATTTCCGATCTTTTGCATGAGCTTGACATGCTGTGCAAGGGCCAGGTCTATGAAATGCATGGCATAACACGATGTACGCCATGCGCTTCATTTCGACACAATGTCTGTAAATGCCCAATGAGCATGGTCGTGTAATCTATCCCTTCAACAGAATAATACGTCATTCAATTGTTGACTCGAGCAGCTTATGTCGAAGAAGCCTGATAATGCCTTTTCAATGCCTGGCGCAGAAGGCTTTGTAGCCTGCCATACTCCCATTTCCTCACACTGAGATGCGGATGGCACAGCCATTTACGAAAGCATTCGACGAGCTTGTGGAGCAAGAATTGCAGAAGAAGCATGTGCCGGGACTATCCATTGCTGTGCTGGATGGCGCTGCTACCCATGTCAAGGTCGGTCGTGTCGTCAATGTACTCATGTAGGGCTATGGCATGGCTAAGCTGCCTTCGACTAGAGTAAGTCCTGAAACCCTCTTCTACACAGCCAGTACGACAAAGGCATTCACGGCGGCTGCTCTTTCCATTCTCATTGATGAGAGTACCTCCCCCAAGTCTACATCCGCTCCTCTCGCCTGGACGACGCCGCTTGCAGACATTATTCGCGACGACTTTGTGCTGACGGATGAGTACGCTACAGGGCATGTTTCGTTTGAAGATGCACTCTCTCACCGATCTGGTATGCCAAGGCATGATCTGACCTATGGCGGGAAAGCAAACACGGTAAAAGACATTGTCCGCAGCTTTCGCCATCTCCCATTGACGGCAGAGATACGTACAAAGTATCAGTATTGCAACATCATGTTTTGTGCAGTCTCACATGCCATAGAGACCATTACCGGCCAATGGTTCGGCGACGTGCTCAAGTCCAAACTATGGCATCCACTGGGCATGAACTCCACGTTCCTCTCCTATTCTGATGCCCTCGCAGCACAGGAGCGGGGCGGCTCGCCACTTGCTATGGGATATATCTGGGACGAGAAAGACCAATCTTTTAAACAGCAAGACTATATCAAAGGCTATGAATTGTCGGGGGCCGGAGGCGTGATTTCCAACGTGCGTGACTACGCCATGTGGTTGCGCATGATGATGAATGGAGCGGCTCCTGTGTCTGAAAAGGGTACACGCTGCTCTCACCACCCCGCGGAGCTTTGTCCCCTTAGAGGGTGATATCCCTTTCACTGGCCCAGAGACGTACGCCCTTGGCTGGCGCTTGAAGATATATCGCGGGCAAAAGATCACCATGCATACCGGCGACGTGACTGGCTTTGGGTCTTTTGTTTTGTACCTTCCGGGGAGGAATTGGGGGGTGGTGATGTTTGGAAATGGTGTTGCCGCCTATGACATGGAGACAAAACTGGCCTTCCACCTGATTGATGAGCTGCTACAAACGCCGATACCTGAGAGATTCGACTGGGACGAGTCCTTTGAAGACACCAAGATCAAACACGACCGGGAGATCAAAGAGAGCCGACACCGATTGTATCCGAACATTGACGAAAACGTGCCCTCGCTTCCGCTGCAGTCCTACACTGGCACCTACTCCCACCCTGCCTATCAGAGCCTTGCGCTCGACATTTTCAACGATGTGCTGCAGGCTGACGTGAAGGACCGAGCGTGGCCTCATGTGATCACATTCGTGCGATTCTCTGGGGATCACTTCCTCGCCGAGATCCGGCGCGGCCCGCCACCAGACAATACAAGTCACGCTGCTCGCGCGAGATTCCATGTCGGGGCAGATGGCAAGGTGGTGGAGCTCGGAATTGGCATGGAGCCGAGTATGGGAGAGGACCTGATCTGGTACAAGCGGGCGACGTGATTTGTCCACACAGCCAGTGTCAAGATCCAGGAGTCTTGGGTCTTTATGCAGAAATCGATGTATGTATAAGCCATTTCCTACTCTCTTGATTTGACGCTGCTCTCGTATTGTGAGCCTTGATGCACATGGAAGGATGAAGGAGAAGAAGAGCCAGAGCCGGCTGCTGCACCGGCTGCTGCATGGACGACGCGCAGACAGCTTTGCGCTCTCCCCCGAGGAGCTGGCCACCTTGAGCAAGCAGGGCTGGGTGTGTCCGCGGCTGCGCTACAAACGTGCCGGCGCACTGGCGCAGGGCATGCGAACCTATTTTGCCCGCCCGCTGCCTGAGAAGCAGCAGGGCCCCACCTACGCCAGCAAGGACGAGCGCGGGTATGGACGCGGCGCGGGTGGAGGCAAGGAGATGTACTTCATCCGCACTCAACCCCTCCCCTCGGACTTTGACGCCGAGGCGACGGCCTTTTGGATCTGGAGCCACCGCCTGGCGCTCTCCCTGCTGCGCCAGATCGCCGTCTCGTGCAACATGCCCGCGGAGGCGCTCTCGCGGGTGGTTGAAGCGGGCTCCGCCATTCCGCAGACGGCGCCCAACAGCAACCTGCTGCGCCTCTTCCACTACCTGCCGGGCGAGGGGCTGGCAGCTGGAGTGCACCGCGACGCGGGGCTGCTGGCTATTGGGCTGCACACGGCGCCCGGGCTGCAGGCGTGCGACGGCACGGCGTGGACAGACACCGAGCGAGGCATAGCAGACGACGCGGTGGTCATCATGGTGGGGCGCACGCTGACGCGGCTGACCTCCCTGCGCTACAACAGCTGCGTGCACCGCGTGTGCCGGGGTGCAGCAGCGCGGCTCTCCATGGTCTACCATCTGCGCGTGCGGCGCGACGCCGTGCTGCGCTCCGCCGACTTCCCCGCGCCGCAGGGCATGGCGCCGCTGCCCCCATTCGAGGCGACGGGCGAGGAGCTGCACGAGTTCTTTGCCCGCGCGCTCACATCGACAAACGCATTTGATCCTACATGAATTACATCAACACTCGCCGTCCCACGTGCGCCCATACGCACCGGTCCACTTGCCGTACGCCACAATCTTGCCCGCCATGGCCGCCTCGATCTGCTTGAGCGGCGCCTTGAACGGCAGGTGCAGCGGCTCGCTCAGGCCAACCACCATGTAGACATAGCGGTGCTCGCCGTGGTCCACCAGCGGCCGCGCTGCAATATACCTCACATTCATCATTGTCTTGCCGTACATGAGCGTGCCCTTGCCCTCCTCCACGCCGCGGATGTCCTCGTCCGTGAGCGTGTGCTGGCTGGCCGGGATGGCGTAGAAGGAGCCGTGCAGCGCTGGACGGGGGAGGGGCACGTCCAAGTCCTGCGCCAGCACAACGAACTCGCGCACCTTGGCCTGCGTGGCTCCGTCTGTCTTCCAGGCCAGCGAGGGGAACCGGTCCTCACCAAACGGCGTGTGGCGCTTGAGCAGGTGGTCCGTCACATCGGGCTCCGTGCAATCGACGTCAATGCTCTGCGGCACGTCGGTGAACATGGGCTTGTTGGTGAAGAGGAGGGCATCCAAGCCTTTGCGATTGTAGAGCAGCCAGCCCATGAAGGACTCGAAGCGGCGCATGAAGGACATTTGTCGTTCCCCGCTGATTGCCTATGACCAATTCCTGTGCTCCTCTCCCTGCACCGATGGAGAGACAACTATCCGATGCATGCGGCGAAGTGCGGAGAAGGAGGAGAACTATGCGATGATGGTCACCAGGCTACAAGGGCTAGGAGGGAGAGGAAGGTCTCGGTCGCAGACAGCGTTGTTGTACTATGTAAATGGGGTTGATGGCAGCAAACCCTTGAGCAAGTCACTCGTCTTCTGTCCACACGAATGAAACCGAATTGCCATGGAGCATGCTTGTATTTAAGATCTAGTGGGTATTGGGTCTTTCCGTACCTGCAGCTTTTGAAGGCAGCTTCTCATTATTTGAGCTGTTCCGTTATTTGCATTTCAGATGCAAGATGGTTGGGCGCCAACGTATGAAGCTGATTGCCGCTTGTCTCATGATGGAGACGAGCTGTGTCTCCGGGCAGTGACTATGTTCAGCGATAGTGAACTATGTGAGGCTCAAAAGAAGGAGTCACAACCCGGGTTCGGTCATAAACGGCAACAACGCGTCCACCATTTGCCGTACCACCTCGAGCAACTATTTGCCCTTGTCCCTCACTCGCATCGATCCGTCAAATGAGAGTAGATGTCCTCAGTCGTCTTCGATCCCTTTCGGTAGGCCTTCGATACGACGGGTAACCGCCTGATGGTGCATTTCACTTAGTGAGCTCTTGTGCCCATAGGGACAGGCTTCAAGATAAAGAAGACATTATTCTGCGCATTCTCATTCTTGGCATGATTCCATTCAGTCGTAATTCGCCCATCGCTCCTCCACCAGGACAAGCGTCGGACTGGACGGGTGTTTGTGTCCACACAGGGCCGCTGCAGCCGTCCCTTGCGCCCAGCCGTACTGCTGCTCGCACAACATCGCCATCATGACTTCTGCATCATGGGGTCCATGAAGACGTTCCAAAGCGGAATTCCGTTTCGCCGTGTCCCCACCTGTTAAGGAGGGTAGCAACCGAGATTCCTAGAGAGGGATACGGATAGCTCAGGACTCCTTAGTGGACGGTACTTGGCTAATGGGATAGCTAGTACGGGAAAGTATCGACGGGACGATAAGTCTGT
>JAABUO010008136.1_pt1 | contig 11894 bp, 15 predicted proteins | sample 5559291 | NCBI WGS metagenome assembly JAABUO01 (sample SAMN10711878, study PRJNA513372) | rock metagenome | isolation source: Antarctica rocks | place: Antarctica: Victoria Land, Finger Mt sud | reverse complement strand
TGCCGTCGTGAAGACGCCGCCTCCGACAGGGCCGATGGAGCGGTTCAGCGCCGGAGCGTGCGGTCTGGCGCCCGGCACGGGCGCGGAGAGCGACGCGCTGGGTCGGCTCACGCACACCAGCCACACGCGCACCTATCGACGAACGGCCAAGGCCACGGGGCCGCGCCCCTATCGGACCCGCGAGGATCCGTTCGCGGGCGAGTGGGACGAGATCCACGGCTGGTTGGCCATCGAGCCGGAGCGCACCGCAAAGTCCATCTTCCTGGAGTTGCAGCGCCGCGATCCCGCGCGCTATCCCGATGGGCAACTCCGCACCCTCCAACGGCGCATCGGTGCGTGGCGCGCCACGGCCATCCTTGCGTTCGACGACGGGTGGCTCGATGAGGACACGCCCCTCGGTCAGAGAGGGCCGGGCGCCCTACGGCTGTGCAGCGAGAGCACCGTCGCGGCCGCTGCAGGGTGAGCGGCGCGATGGCTCGTTGTATGTTACGCTAGTTTCTAGTAAAAACTAGCGTAACAATGAAAGGACGGATTTGGCGATCAAAGAACGGCGCATCAAATGTGCTGTCTGTGGCGAGCGCGAGACGGTCATCCGGGGCGAGCGTGGCCCCCTCACCGCCTATTGCGATGTCTGTCGAGAGGAGCGCAAGCGTGAGCAAGCGCGTCAGCGTATGGCTGCTCTGCGTGCCCGTCGGCGGTAACGACTGTCCGGCTACGCCGGACCAAGGGGCAAGCCCCTTGAACCCCGTTTCGGCTGCGACGGCCACAGGTCAGGTCCTGGCGGCACAACATCTCCACAGCTGACCTGTGGCCGTCCTCGCCGATCGTTATGGTCCCGTTGCGGTAAGATATCCCATGAGGCAACAACCCGTCGAAGGGTTACATTCTTCCATGAGGCAATACGCATTCTAGTTGACGTTAAACACAAGGATGGCCGCGCCGAGGGCGAGCAGGTCACCCTCGACGTCGGCGCAGAGGCTCCAGAGCGCCTCGTCCGGCACCGCCCCCTCCCGTTCGTCCCCGTCGACACCTGGGGCCAGGGGCGCCGGATCGCTCGAATCGTCGCCGACGGGCGCGCGACATCGTGGCGGGTCCGGCGCGGGTGACCGGAGAGCGTCGAGTCGACGCCAGGCCAGCGTCATCGGGTCGTAGATGTCCATCTCGGCGTGGCCCTCGTCGCGCCGGGCGGACACCATGACGGTGGTGCGCACGGCCTGGTCGCCCAGCGCCCAGCGCGCGACCCCGTGCGCGTGCGCCCCCTCTATCCAGGCCTCGCGCGTGAGCAGGCGCAGCGCGACGGGGGGACCGCCGCCTGCGGGGGTGACGCGGTCGCGCGGGATTGCTCGTGTAAAGATCGGTGTCTCATGCATCGACGTGTCTTCCCGCGGCCCGTTGGGCCGCATGTGTCCCCGTGCTCCCCGGAACCCCGCGCATGTGCGCCTCTCCGGGCGCGTCGGCTCGGGTCGTGGCTCCGTGGCGCCTCGGGGGGATGGCCTGTGCCGGTCGCCGCGGTGTGGCGACCGGCCCGACGCGCCCGTTGGTGAGCCGGCACGCCCGTTGGTGAGCGCGACCGGCCACCCGTGTGACCGGCGCGCCGAACACCGTCGGTCGCCTACCCGGCATCGCCACGGCGCGGGACCATAGGCATGAAGATATAGGTGAGCGCGGCCTCGTCGTCGACGGCCCGCAGGACTCCGGGACGGGTCGGGCCGTGCAGCGCCAGGGTGACGCGCCCGGCGCCCGCCAGGGCGGACAGGATCGCGGAGAGGTCGCCGGCCTTGAAGGTCGCGCCGGCCGGACCGCCGGTGACGGCCGCCCGCGCCGCCGCCGTGGCCCCGAGCCCGTCGGGGACGGGGATCCCTCCGTACGTCGTCGCGTCGAGATGTCCGCGCACCTCGATGTGGTCCGTGTCCAGCGCGACGGCGAGGACGCACGCGTGGTCCCTGGAGGCGGGGCGCAGCGTGGCCGCCGCGACCGCTGCGGCGAGGTCGGCCCGCGCGATGCCGGCCTCTGTCGCCTCCTCCGTCGGGACGAGGCGGCGGTAGTCCGGATACGCCCCCTCCATCAAGCGCGCGACCAGCCGTACCGTCCCCCAGGACACGGTGAGCATCTCGGCGTCGATCGCGAGCGTCGCCGGGTCGTCGCCTTCCGGCAGCAGCGCCGCTAACCGCCGCAGGATGCGGCCGCGCACCACGACGGAACGCGGCACGGCGCGGCCGGTGGCAATCTCCTGGCTCGCCGTCGCCAGGATAAATCCATTGGCCCCGACTACGGTGACCCGTCCCGGCTCCCGCGCGCAGAGCCCGCCGCCCAGGATGCCCCGGTCCACGTCGGCGGTGTCGGCCACGGCGAAAACGACCGCCGTCAGCAGCCGCTTGAGGACGCTGGCCGGCAGGGTCGCGGTCTCCTCATCATGCACCGGGCGTGTGTCGGGGAAGAGCGTGGGATCGATGCCCGGAACGGCGCCGGTCACGCCGCGACACGAGGCGGCGAGCGTGTGGTCGTCGGCGCCGGACGCCAGACGCACGCGGCCGGGCGGCAGTCGCCCCAGGAGGGCGCGCAGGTCGCGGGCGGCCGGGACGGCGACCCCGCCCTTGCGCACCTGCGCGGCGACGGTCAGGTCGAGCATCATCTCGAGGTCGGTGGCGCGCAGGCGCAGTCGACCCCCCTCCGCAGCCAGTTGGATGGACCCGAGTGCGGGCAGGTGGCCCCGCGGCCGCGCACAGACGGGCCAGACCGCGCCGACGGCGCGACGTAGCGGAACCAGGGGAAGTGAGGCGTCCATGCGGTTTCTCCTTCCTGACGATGGTGATGGGCTGGTGATGGCACGCCCGCTGACCACCCACGGGGACGTGGCCAGATAGGCGCGCCCGGGAGCGCGGCGGCCGCCGTGGTGGGGCTGCGTGCGCGCGGGAATGCGCGTCATCGTTCGTCGTGGCTTAGGGGGAGCGACACGGTCACGCGACGACGCGGGAGCGACACGGTCACGCGACGACGCGGGAGCGACACGGTCACGCGACGACGCGGAAGCGCGTGAGCACGCGCGCGAGCAGTCCCGGCAGTCGCGCCAGGTCGTCGGTGGCGATCACCCACTCGCGCCCGAAGATCGCCTCCATTTTGGCGACACCGTACTGCGGACCCAGGTAGAGTCCCAGGACCACGATCCCCTCGCGCCGCACTCGGGCGACGGTCGCCGCGACCTCCGCGGGCGTTTCGTCCGTCGGGTCGCCGTCGTGGATATAGAGGATGAGCTTGGTCTCTGCGGCTTGGACGCGTAGCGCGTCCCGGGCCGTCCCGAGCGCCGTGCTCACCGCTTCGTTGTCCGAGCCCGGGTAGAGGCCGGCGATCAGCGCGCGGCCCCTCGGCCTGCGCGGCGTGTCGAAGCGCTGCAGCCACGCCACGGCGCCAGGGAACTGGAGGTAGCCGCGCCGGTGCTCGGCGCTGAATTCCTGGCAGGCGAGGCCGATGGCGTGCGGGATGCCGGCCCCGGCGCAGCCGCGCTGCAGCAGCATCAGGGCGGGCCGGACGTGCGGCATGCGCGCGTGCGGGTTGTCGAAGCGCGCGGGATCGGCCGGGCCGCCGTCCGGGGCTACCCCTCGCGGTATCCCATACGCATCAGGCTAAGAAACATGGAGGGAAGCCGCTTTGGCATCATAAGGGTGTAGATAACCTTAGGAGACAAAGGAGCTTCCCTATGACCACGGTACCACAACTGACCCAAGCGTTGCAGGAGGTGTTCACGACGACAGCGGATGCGCTCGCGCGCCGGACGGGCTTTGTCCAGCGGACCTCCAAACTCACCGGGGCGCTCTTTGCCCAAACGCTGGTCTTTGGCTGGCTGGCTAATCCGCAGGCGTCACTGGACGGACTGGCCCAGGTCGCGGCCGCTGTCGGGGTCACGCTCCGGGCGCAGTCGCTCGACGCGCGGTTCACGGAGGGCGCGGCGGTGTTCCTGGACAACCTGCTGGCGCGGGCGGTGCAGACGGTCATCGCCGCCGATCCCGTCGCCATCCCGCTGCTGGAGCGTTTCACGGCGGTGGTGCTCTTGGATTCCTCGACCATCACCCTGCCGGCGGCGCTCGCGCTGTGGTGGCCGGGTTGTAGCGCGGGCACGGCGGCGCTCAAACTGCATGTGCGCTACGATCTGTGTCGGGGTTGCCTGAGCGGGTTGCTGGTGCAGGAGGGGCGCATCTCCGACCGTAGCACCACGATGCAGACTGCTCCCCTGCCGGCGGCCGCGCTGCGCATCAGTGATCTGGGCTTCTTCACGTTGCGCGTGTTCACGGCCATGACGGCGCAGGGCGTGTATTGGCTCTCGCGTCTGGCGCCGGGGACCGCCGTCTATACCGCGGACGGGGCGCGCTGGGACGTGCTGGACCTGCGCGCCGCCCAGGGCACCGCGACGGTCGACCTCACGGTGACCCTCGGCGTGGACCACCGCCTGCCGGGCCGCCTGCTCGCCGTGCGTGTCCCGGAGATGGTATCATACGATGTAGTGATTGTTTAATCGTTGTGATTGTAGGATTGGGGACGGAGGGGTACGATGGCGCGACAACAGACCGCCGGCGCCGAGATGTGCGCCGCGCGGTGTATTCACGCGGAGGACGTGGCCCACACCCGCGCGCGCCTAGAAGACGACGGGACGTATAGCGAGTTGGCCGAGGTGTTCGGCGCGCTGGCCGACGCCACGCGCGCTAAGATCGTGCATGCCCTGCTGCACCAGGAACTCTGCACCTGCGATATCGCCGCCATCGTCGGCATCAGCGAGTCCGGCGTCTCACAGCACCTGCGCCTGTTGCGCGCCCTGCGTCTGGTGAAGTCGCGGCGCGCCGGCAAGTTCGTCTACTACAGCCTCGATGACGCGCACATCACCCTACTCATGCAAGTGGGCTTGACCCATCTCGGGCACGGCGTGGGCGACGAGATCGGTACGCTGGAGCTGCCGCGCGCGGCCTCGGCGTGGGAGACGCGGTGATGGCCGACGAGCACGGGCACGACCATGCGCACAGCATGACGGGGCGCACGCTGCGCACGGCCTTCTTCCTGACCGCCATTATCCTGGCCGTGGAACTCGCCGGCGGCCTGCTCTCCCACTCGCTGGCGCTGCTCTCCGACGCCGGTCACGTCCTGACCGATATCGTCGCCCTGGGCCTGGCCTGGTATGCGACAGCCCAGGCCGCACGGCCCGCCGACGCTCGCAAGACCTACGGCTACCACCGCACCGGCATCCTGGCGGCCCTCGCCAACGCCGTCACGCTCATCCTGATCGTGATCGCCATCGCCTACGAGGCCATCCAGCGTTTCCAGCACCCCGAAAAAGTCACGCCCACGCTGATGTTCGTGTCGGCCGCGGTCGGCATCGCCGTCAATCTCTACATCGCCTTCGGCCTTCAGAAAGAGGGCGGCGAGAACCTGAACAACCGCGCGGCGCTGCTACACGTACTAGGCGACATCGGAGCCTCGGTCGGCGTCATCGTCGGCGGCGGCGTCATCCTATTGACGCGCTGGTATCCGGCCGACCCACTTATTTCGCTCTTCATAGCGGTGTTGATCGCGCGCGGGGCCTGGCACATCCTGCGCGAGGCGGTGGATATCCTGATGGAGGCGACGCCCAAGGACGTCAACGTGGCGCAACTGGTGCGCGACGTGGTGCAGCAACCGGGGATCAGCGACGTACATGACCTACACATCTGGTCCATCGCCGGCGGCATGAAGGCGCTTTCGGCGCACGTCCAGGTCGATGATCGTCCCCTCTCCGCCTGCGATGAGCTGCTCGTCGGGGTCAACAAGCTGCTGCAGACGAAGTACAAGATCGGCCATTCGACAATCCAGGTCGAGTGCGCGGGCTGTGACCCCAACCATCTGTATTGCAGCATGGACCCCGAGGGCGGGTCCGAGCATCAGCATGCGCATGGGGACAATCACGGGCACGACCACGATGGTCCCACGGATGGGTTACATGTCCCTATGACCGCATCAGGAAGGAAGAAATAGATGGCACAGCCCATGATAACAATCGAGTCGCCCCGCACGCGGAAAGAGCGCGACCAGGCGGTGCGCGCCGGCGTGCGTGTGGAACAGCTCACCATCGCCTGGATGGTCGTCGAAGCGGCCGTCGCCATCGGCGCCGGCGTGCTCGCCCGTAGCATCCTCTTGACCGCGTTTGGCATCGACAGCATTATCGAACTCGTCACCGGCGGCGTGTTGCTCTGGCGTCTGCTGACGGAGGCGCGGGGCGTGTCGTTGGCGCGCGTCGAGCGCGCGGAGAACCGGGCCGCCTGGATCACCGGCGTTGGGCTGGTCCTGCTGTGCCTCTATGTGGTCACCAGCGCGGCCCTGGGCCTGTTCACCCATAATAAGGCCGAGGTGTCCATCGTCGGAATCGCGCTCTCCGTCGCCGCCGTCATCGGCATGCCGGTCCTGGCCCGGCGCAAGCGTGCCATCGCCGCGCGCATCGACAGCGCCGCCCTGCGCGGTGATGCGGCGTGTTCGATCACCTGCGCGTACATGGCGGGGACTCTGCTCGTCGGGCTGGCTCTCAACGCCGCCTTCCAGTGGTGGTGGGTCGATAGCGTGGCCGCCCTCGCCCTGCTCTACTGGCTCATCCCCGAGGCGCGCGAGGCGCTGGAGGGCGCACGGGCCGGGCGCGGCGGCTGTAGCTGCGGCGATGACACATGTGGGACATAGCCCCCATGGAACTCATGGGAACGATCACCTGCCCCTCCTGTAAGGGAACCTCGACCGACACGATGCCCACGGACGCCTGCCGCTATTTCTACACCTGCCCGCACTGTGCGACGCGGCTACGACCACGGCCCGGCGATTGCTGTGTGTTCTGCTCCTATGGTGACGTGCCCTGTCCGCCCACACAGGCCGACGAGTCCTCCTGTGTGGAGAGTTAAAGGAGAAACGCGTTGACACGGATGCAATGCGGGGTGGCCACACCGTGACGCAGACAATCGTCGGCCTCTTCGCGGAGCCGGCGGCCGCCCGAGGCGCGCGCGCTGAGTTGATGGCCGCCGGCCTCATCCGCACCACCACCTACCGCGAGGACGTCGCGGACGGAGTGGCGCACGGCCACCACCTGGTGCTCGTGGAGGCCGACGGTCGGGAGACCGAGGCGCGCGAGATCCTGCTGCGCGCGGGGGCCGAGGGCCTGGAGGCGCGGGCGGCTGGCACCGGCGTGGCCCAGGCGCACCTCCAACGCGACGGTGCGCCGACCATGCGCGAGCGGCCACGGGAGGAACGGCATCCGCATGGGGGGGCCTGGTTGCGCGACATCGTGTTCGGGCTCAACGACGGGCTGGTGACGACGCTCGTCTTCATCATCGCCACCAGCCTGGCGGCACAGACGCACGCCGCGTTGCTGCTCGTCGTGCTTTCGGAGGTCACGGCAGGCGGCGTCTCGATAGCCCTGGGCGGCTACCTCTCCGCGCGCACGGAGGGCGACATCCTGGCCTACCGCATCGAGACCGAGCGCCGGGAGATCGAGACCGAGCCGGAGGAGGAGCGCGCCGAGTTGCGCGAGATCTACCGGAAGAAGGGGCTGACCGGGCGCCTACTTGACCGCGTGATCGCGCACCAGACGGCCGACCACGACCGCTGGCTCAACGCGCTGGTGCGCGACGAGTTGGGCGTGGTCACGGAGGAGCCCGTCGTGCCGTGGCGGCAGGGCCTCCAGATCGGGGCCTCCTTCGTCCTCGGCGGGCTCATCCCCACACTCCCGGTGCTCCTCGGCCTGCCGTCCCCGGCGATGCAAGGTGCGGCCTACGCGCTCACCGCGCTCACCGCCCTCGGATTGGGGGCCATCAAGGCGCGCTACAGCCTCAAGGGGCCGCTGCGCAATGGGCTCGAATTCCTCGCTATCGTCACCGCCGGCACCCTCGCCGGTGCGGTCATCGGCGCGGCGCTCCACGCAGTGTAGCGGGTACGACGTCCACCATTCAAACGGCGCGGCTCTACACCCTCATCCCGCTCCTCGCCGCGACGCTGGCTGGCGCGATCGCGGCCTACAAGCCACCAGCGCGGTGCGGCACATCGCCGCCGGCGTCATCTTCGCCGCCTCGGCCATCGAACTGCTGCCCGAACTCCTCAAGCACTCGCCCGCGCCCACGCTCATCGGGTTCGCCCTCGGCATCGCGACCATGTTCGCCCTGCGCTACGTGACGGATCGGGTCGAGCGCGCGGGCCGGGGCGGCGCCGGCCTCATCGCGGCGACGGGGGTGGACTTCCTCGTGGACGGCGCGCAGACGTCCGATCCGTGCGGCGAGGGGTGGATGTGTGTTGAACAGCAGGCGCGCCTGCTTGAACAGCAGGTGTTGTGCCCGCTCTGCCTTGCGTCCGCCGTGAGCGACGACCCCGGCCCGTGCCATCAGGCCCAGGGCGTCGGTCAAGGCGAGGGCGTCGCCATTGACCTGCACACTCCCCCTGTCGGCTGCGTATTCGCGTGTGCGGGAGAACGCTCGCTGGAGGAGCAGCGCCGCGAGCGGCGCCACGAGGAGTTGGGCCAACGTGTCGGCATCGGGGCGTCCAACCAGGGCCGTGACCTGTTCGACCACGACGACGACAGCGCTGGCAACCGCCAGGGTCATCGCCACTGTGCCCAACAGGGTGTCGCGCCCCCTGATGTGCGCCAGTTCGTGCGCTAGCACGCCCCGCAGGGTACGCGTATCAAGGCAGGCGAGGCCGGTGGTGACCAGGATGGTCGCGTGGTCCGGGTCGCGCCCGGTGTAGAGGGCGTCGGAGGAAGACGTGTCAATCACGGCGATCCGGGGAACGGGCGTCCGCGCCTGTCCGGCCAGCTCGATGACGAGTGCGCGCAGCCAGGGCGCGTCGCCCGACCGGAGCGGACGGGCCCGCGTCACGGCACGGATCACACGGTCACTGCACCAGTAAGCCGCGCCGTCGAGGGCCACGACCCCGCCAAGGCCGACGACCAGGGCGGTGGACCCGCCGCACAGGAGCGTGGCCACCGCGCAGAGCACGATGAGGGCGAGAAGCAGCAGGGTCGTGATGCCTGTCGTCGTGTTGCGCACCCGCCTCACCCAACGCATAGGGCGTCCTCCCTCTCGCTATCTAAAGTCTAGGGCAGGCGCATGAGCACACGATGAGAGGTCGATCAACTCGCCCATCATAGGCAACGGGTGTCAGCACGGAGCGGCGCCGTTCCACCGCCTTATCCCCATAAGCGTCCTCCTCCTCGTCGCCCTCCCGTGGTCGGACCCGCCGGCCGCCGCCCTGGCGCTCACGCCGCTCCCCGCGACCCGTTCAGTCGTTATCCCCTCTGTCATCGTCACGGTCGCCGCCCCAACCCCGGTCATTGTCGCGGTCGCCACCCCAGCCCCGGTCGCTGCCGAAGCCTTGCCCGCCGCCGAGCAGGCCACCCAACCCTCCGCCGCCGCGATGGTGGCCGCCGAGCAACTGCTTGGCCGCCAGACCGGCGATCCCGACGAGCGCGGCTTTGGCCATCGGGTTCGCCAGGACACCACCGAGACCTCCGCCCTGGACGCCCCCTTGTGCGCGCCCTCCACCGACACTACTCAGAAGTTGCTGGAGGATGCCCGGTTGCTGCTGGCCCATCTGGTAGAAGCCCTGTCCCATCTGGTGCGGGTTATTCGGGTCCATCTGCTGCTGGTACGGCGGCGGCATCTGCCGCGCGAACTGCTGGCGCTGGTCGTAGGGCATCTGCTCAAAGTGCTGCTGATAGACCTGCTGTTGCATCTCAGGCGGCGCCTGCTGCATGAACTGCTGGACGTGCCCGTACGCCTGTTGAGGGTCGATCCCCTCGTGATTGCCCGACTCATGGGCCTGGGCGTACTGCTCGTACATTTGCCGATTGTTCTGGTCGAATGGGTACATCGCTCGTCGTCTCCTTCGTTGTGCGAGGGGCGCGCACACCGCTCCCCTCATCGGCCGGCGTCCAACACACCGGCCTCGATCCACCTATCCACGGTCTCCAACACCTACAGCGGCCGCGTTTCCGACCTCCCGCGCTCCCGATACACGGCGCCGTCCCGCATGTCCCCCGGCCCACGGCGCTCGTCCCGCAGTCGATCGAGTTGACCGCTCAGGGTTCGCAACAGGGTACTCGCCTCGGCGAGCAGGCCGTCGAGACGGGCGTCCCGCTCGGGATGGAGGGGCGTAGACCCGCCGTACCCGGTGCGCGCGTCGCACCCGTACCTGCCCACGCTACCCCGGCGACTCATAACGATCCGGCGATGCGTCGCACCGCCCACACCAGCACTGCTTTCTTCACGTCGTACTCCTAATCCTCTCTGTCAGGCGCGGCGGGATGCCCATTGTCGGCGACCGCGTAGACCGCGCAGGCGTACCCCTCCAGGTCCCCGCGACAGGCAGCTAGCGCCTCCACCGCCTCCCGCGCCAGCACGGCCCCGAAGGTGTCGCGGCGCGCGATCTTGTCTCGCCACGCCTCCAACTTGGCCAGGTCGTCCTCGTTCTCCTCCAGCTCGGCGAAGGTGTACTTGCCGGCCGCGCGCTCGCGGGCCAACTCGGCGTGGAACTCCGCGCAGCGGGCCAGCAACTCGGTGTATTCCTCGTCCCGCGCGGCGTTGAATTGTCCGCGCACGGCCTCCTCATCACCAAGCAGCCGCCCTTGGAAGAGCTGCGCTGTCCCCTCCATCCCCCGCACCTCCTCCGCGACCCCGCGCAGGACCCGCTCGCTCGCTGGCCCAGCGGGCAGGGCGGCCACGCCGTTCTGGAGATAGAGCGCCCCGGCCGCCTTGAGCTTGCGCCAGACGCCGGCCCGCAGCCGGCTTGGCTCCGACGGGATCTTATAGACGAGGACGAGCCACTCCTGCATGCGCGACCTACTTTGTATCGCTATGCGCGTCGTTCACATTTTGTTATATTCTTATTGTAACAGCTGTTAGATGGAGCGCCAATGAGCCACCATGGTCGAGAGTATACTCCTATCCACCCGTGGCCGCTGTGGACTGCTGTCGCGCGCCACTGGATGTCGCTCCTCGCCCTGTTCTGCGGCGTGCTCGCGCCCCTGCTGATCTTCGGTGCGCTGGCAGAGGACGTCTGGAGCCGCGAGGGCTTCGCTTGGGACGCCCCAATCCTCCGCTTCGTGCATGGGTACGACACTCCCGCCCGCGACACCCTGATGGTCGCGATCACGACGGCGGGATCCGCGCGTGGCATGGTCCCGCTCTGCCTGCTGGCCCTCGGCGTCCTGCTGTGGCGGCGCCGCCAGCGTGACGCGCTCTTCGTGGCCCTGGCCTACGGCGGCGCGCTGGCGTTCGCCGGGCTCGGCAAAGCGGTGTTCCACAGCGCCCGCCCCCATCTATGGGTCTCGCCCGTCCCCGAAACGAGCTACGGCTTCCCCAGCGGGCACGCCATGGGATCGATGGCCCTGCTGGCCACGCTCATTCTCGTGGCCTGGCCCACGCGATGGCGCTGGCTGGTCCTTGCCCTGGGTGTCCTGGCCGTGGCGCTGATCGGGCTCTCGCGCCTCTACCTCGGCGTCCACTATCCCAGCGACGTGCTTGGCGCCTGGACGGCGTCACTGGCCTGGGTCGTCGGGTTGCGCCTGATCCTCATCGCCCCCGCGCCGCGGAGGTGGGTCAACCACGTCCGCCACGCGCAAAATAGCATAGGCCAAGGATAATCCGCGTATGAATACCGCTACGGACGGAGGATACGCCATGACAAGCCGAGCCCCCTTTAAGCGCGCGGCCTTGGTCGTGAACACACGGGCGCGCCAGGGACGCCAGCAGGCTGATCACGCCCGCCGCCTGCTCACGGCGGCCGGCGTCTCGATCGCGAAGACGTATGCCCTACGCAGCTCGTCGCGCCTGTCCGCCGCAGTGGGCGCAGCGCTCGACGCGGGCTGCGACCTCATCATCCTGGGCGGCGGCGACGGTACGGTGAGC
>JAABUO010008135.1_pt1 | contig 11894 bp, 7 predicted proteins | sample 5559291 | NCBI WGS metagenome assembly JAABUO01 (sample SAMN10711878, study PRJNA513372) | rock metagenome | isolation source: Antarctica rocks | place: Antarctica: Victoria Land, Finger Mt sud | reverse complement strand
ATAAATAGAAGCTTTTGTACCAACCTTCTTCTGTATTCTTAATATTCAGTTATAGCTACCTCTAAAGATCAAGCACTATCAACCCTGACCTCCATTGGTTGTATCATCTAGGCACGGTCCTGACAGCGAGTAGATGAGCGAGTAGATGAGCGAGTAGATGAGCGAGTAGATGAGCGAGTAGATGAGTGAGTAGAGTGATAAGCATGTAGAATCGCAAGTAGAATGATGAGTAGATGAGCGAGAAGAGTGATGAGCATGTAGAATCGTGAGTAGAATAATGAGTAAATGAGTGAGTAGATGAGCGAGTAGATGAGCGAATAAATGAGCGAGTAGATGAGCGACATATGCAACATATGCAACATATGCGACATAAGTGACGAAAGCAAGATTCAGTTCAGCGCATATGAATAAACGCAGATTTTATCAACAAAAGCGAAATTCAGTTCAACAACATATGAACGAATGCAGATTTTATTGACAAAAGCAGAACTCAGCTCAGCGAGATCAGCTTAAATTTAGATTTTATTCAACTTTAAGTGATAAATGTCACTTAAGTTAAATTCTAAAATTTAATTCACTTTACAAACTGTTGATGCTGAATTGAATGCTTGAATAAGTATTTACAAAGTCGATGACATCATTATCTTTATCAAGTACATATGTTAACAGCATGACATTGAAATAAAGATTTACAATGACATGATTCAGATGTTAAAAGATGTCAACGAGATAAACATTATGTTGAAATGTCATGATGTCAGATCATCAACTCAATTTAAAACATAGATCGTCAATATCTTAAATAATCTTAATTCATTGAATTTGTTTTACAGTTCAATGAATCAAGTCATCAATTTAGTCATCGTTATCTTAATTTAATCTCAGCAATTATGTTTCAATCATCTCAATCATTTTGCAATTTTAAGTCAATAAAACTACTATTTAGTCTTGATTCTGCTCAATTCATGTATAAAAGTTGAGTTTTCATTCTTTTCTTTCATTTTTTATCTTTCATTTTGTACATTATTTGATGTATTGTCTTATATCTAGATTTTATCAAAGTAATAATAATAATATCAGTCTTTTATATTAATAGTATCTTTAATCTAGCTCAGTCTTTGACATTACAAAAGATTTACACTTTCTGCAACGTTTTCATACATTGAAATCTCATCTAGTTATTCTTTCACTCAAATGAAGTTATCTTACAATCTTTTGATCAACAATGAGCATGCTGTTGAACAGTTCACTCAAAGTATGATCAAAAATTCAGTTGAGATCTTTCATGTAATGCAAGAGCTTTAAAATCAAGTTCAACAACATTGTTATGATTCTAGTCTTTGTCTATTCTTCGTCTTGATTTTATTCTAATCGAGTCTAGTAAGCATTTGAGCTAGAAGTGATGTCATTGAAACTCTGCATCATATGTGTAAGACATCAATTCTTTCAAGTCTAGCACAGAGCTGAGAAACACACATATAAGAATCGAGTTCTTTTCTGTAGATACTTTTCTTTCTTAGCATTTATCTATTAGTTAAATGACACTCATATGACTCGCTCTATGCTGATCTTTAACAGTAGATAAATGCTAATCAACTACTCTGCTATTGACGTGTAGATGATACAAAATAATCTACTTCATTTATTCAGAAAATTCGCAAGAAATTTTCTGAATTACTTTCATCAAATTTATTCAAATTTATCAAAATCATCAAACCTCTCATTATCACAATCTATCTATCTTTATCTTTTCATCATAATACGCGACAACGAGTCAGTTGAGTCACGAACAGCTCACTTACTTAGAAGCACTGCAAATAAACGAGTTTCTTTACTATCTTTCAATGTCTCAACTGAAGCTAAGAACATCGAGATCTCATGAAACATTAAGATTGAAGAACAACTACGTCAGTGAGCTCTTGATCAGTTGAACAAGATCATCAAGATGTTAAATGAGTTAAGAGATCAACAAGACATGACTTTGAAATGCAATGAACATTGAATCGTTCTACAAGTTGAACATACTTAGAGACTGAAACAGCTAGAAATCAATCGCACGACAATAAACACTTTAGAAGAGATTAACACTCAATTATAAGAAACAATGTTGAAACTCAAAGAGAAACAACGTTCAGCTGATCAGTCTCGATCTTAACAGTCTACTGAGTCTCGATCTACTATGAATCATCTATCTCAACAAGATATTGAGTCGCATGCTTCTATTGAGAATCATACTCAACGAGAGACGTTTATTAAGTTCATCTCATTCGAAAATGAACATCATTGATTCTACAAATTTTCGAACTCATCTGTATTCATTGATGAAGATGAATCAACTTGAAAAGACTGAAGAAACAAGATGAACAACAAGCTGATTGTCAATGTTGATCAGTTTAATAATGAAACTATCTGCATTGTTTATATGTTGTCTAGACTAGAAGATGATGCTGCTGAGCACATTTACGCTTGACGTCGTCAAGACTCTTCTCATTCATACTACTCGATCTACAAGTTATTTGAACATCTGAAAGAAATATACAATGAAGTAGATAAGAATTGAAAGTGTCGTCGCGAATACAACACTCTGAGATAAACAGACAAGTTCTTCAATGTCTTTTACTTCAACTTTATAAAGCTATTCAGCTATCTTGAATATGATGATTGCACTTTGATGAACGATTTTCAGAATAAAATTCATAATCGCTTGCAGAACGTTCTATCAGTCTGTCTCAAAGATTTCACTTCACTTCATCGACTAAAGATCTTTCTTCAAGATGTGAATAGTAAACAATGAGTCAATTATCAGCTTCGCAGCGAACGTTGCACTGTCATTGTCAAAGTTACTATCGTACCTGACAAACGCGCTACTACTCTCTTGTCAGCAGTGACAACTTCGATAATTGATTATGTTAAGTTTATCATCTTTTCTATCTTTGAGTCTGATCGAGCGAAATCGTCTATCATCTGCTACATCTGCAAGACTTCGAGTCACTTGTTCAAGAATTGCTCTCAGAACAAGATCAACATCTTGACATCTTAAGCTTTCACTCTTCGTCTACATGAAATCATCATTTCGAAGAATAAAAAGAATGAGAAAATGTCATTCGAGAATTGCGAGGCAAAAAACTAGAGACTTTTATCAAAGACGCGATGAAAAATGTGTTAATTTCTTCAACGATGAGCATGTCAAATGACTCTTTTGCTTCTAAATCTTTGACTACTGAATGTGTACTTTCTAGCAATGAAATTAGTTACTCATTGAAGTCATTGATTGACATTGAAGCTGCTGACTATTCGTTCATTGATGAAGTGATCACGCAGATTGTTTGTGATCAGTTGCAAATCAAGTCTCTGACTTTGATCAAAGCGAAGTCAATTCGAGAATTCAATGATCATTATGCTAAGAAACTTATTACTCATGTCATTTATTTGAACCTGACTGTTCAAGATCATACGATTGACACAGCTTTTATGTTGATTACTCGATTAGATCAACATCAAATGATTCTTGAAAAAACATGAATGAACAAAATCGACCTAGTAATTGATATGCGAATCGATTTTCTTTGATTTTCGAATTTCAATTCTACTAGTCAGAAATCGATTGCTCTATTCTTAAACAATAAATCAATCACGAAACGAAAGAGCTTGACTTCTACTCATATACTGAAGAGATCTTTCACTTTCGTTACATCTCAATTCAGTCAAAACAAGAAGTTCATTGAACAGTTAAAACAGCGCGACGCGACTTTAACTAACGTCAAAATTTCTAAATCAACGTCAGGTTCAATGAACATAGCAATGATAGAGACAGCGACATATAAAATGTTAGTCAAACGATCAAACGTCAAGATCTTTGCTGTTATTGTCTTGAAAATCGATTGACTCATAACTACAGTCGAAAACAAGTGTGAAGAAGTGAATCTGCATGAGCTTTTTCACGCTGAAGTTCTCAAGCAAGTCAAGATCAAGCTCTTCTTTGAATATCACGACTATCTAGACATCTTCGATCGAGCAATAATCAATCAGCTATCATTGCATCGTTTCTACAATCACAAAATTGTGTTGATCGATGAAGAAACATTCTCTTGAAGCAGACTATATCAGATGTTTGATTACAAGCTTCAGAAGATAAAGAAGTATCTGATTGATCATCTAAACAAAGAGTTCATTTTCTTCAGCTTTGCATCATACGTCTTGCTCATCTTGTTCATCGAAAAGTGTTAGGGGTCAGCATAGAGCGAGTCATATGGATGTAATGTAACGAGTATATAAATGCTAAGGAAGGAAAGTATCTAGAAGGGAAGAGCCGGCTATCTATATGACTCAGAAGAACATAAGCTAACCCTGAATAGGGTTGGCTTCGGAACAAGCCTATGCCCTAGCGGCGAGCGATCGGCGATAGCTCTCAGGATAGCCATCAACATAGCCATCAACATAGTCATCAACATAGCTACCAACGAAGGTGCGTAGCTAGGATCGTAACATTACCCCCCCCCTTCAACGATTCATGTTCGCATGAATGTATTTCCTTAGCCTTGTGTAGAATCGAAATGCCTATTGTAGCAGGCTCACTATGCGAGGTAGAAGTGCCATTGAAGCAGGCTCACTAGTTGCACGCGAACGAGTCGGCAGACCGGTTCACTGGTAGATAGAGCGATGTGAGTAGATAGGTCATCGCATTGACGGAAGATGCCATTGTAGCAGGCTCACTAGTTGCACGTGAATGTATGACCAGGTCCACTGATGGGTAGAACGATGAGGAGATAGATCATCGCATTGACAGTGCCATTGAAGCAGGCTCACTGATCGACTTGCTCATCGAAGAGGTCGACTTTGGGCTCGCCATTGTAGCAGGCTCACTAGTTGCACGTGGACGTATGATCAGGTCCACTGGTGGGTAGGGCGATGAGAGCGAGTAGACCATCGCATTGACGATGCCATTGAAGCAGGCTCACTGGGGGTTTCGGTATAGAAACAAGCTCAAAGGTTTGCTTGTTGCCGAAGGCATTATCGTGCCATTGTAGCAGGCTCACTAGTTGCACATGAACGGGTAGGCGGACCGGTTCACTGGTGGGTAGGGCGATGAGGGTAGATGGATCATCGCATTGACGGTGAGTGCCATTGAAGCAGGCTCACTGTTGAGGTTTGCTCATCGAGGTAGAGACTTCACGCAGTCCTTGACTGGCCTCTTTGATTGCTCTTTGAGGTAGAGGCTTCACGCAGTCATAGACTGACCCCGTTTGATTGTTCAACAAATTCGAAGAATCCCTTGCGAATCTGAATGAACGATTAATCCGCTGATCTTTGATCTAGTCGGATGATTCCGATCGTTTGTTTATACTCGCTGATCAGCGCACGAGTCCGAATCTTTGGTTTATTCTCGCTGAATCAGCTCACGAGGGGAGGAAGATGAGTGCTGCTGACGGTTGCAAGCCGGCTAGACCAAATGTCGATAGTGGATTGAAGGATCGACAGAAGCACTCGGGAATCGATGCAGATTATTTCACTTCGTCTGTAACGAAGGAGCATTTATATAATGTTAGGAATCAGCATAGAGCGAGTCATATGGGTGTAATGTAACGAGTATATAAATGCTAAGAAAGGAAAGTATCTAGAAGGGAAGGGCCGACTATCTATATGACTCAGGAGAACATAAGCTAACCCTGAATAGGGTTGGCTTCGGAACAAGCCTATGCCCTAGCGGCGAGCGATCGGCGATAGCTCTCAGGATAGTCATCAACATAGTCATCAACATAGTCATCAACATAGTCATCAACATAGCTATCAACGAAGGTGCGTAGCTAGAATCGTAACAAAAAGAAAGACGATAGTCTGCGTTTCTGCGTTGATTACAGAAAGCTCAATGCTTTGATCAAACGAGATCGCTATTTTTTGTCATTGATAGACGAGACTTTTACTTATATACAAGAAAGCAAGTATCTGACTCAATTAAACATCATTGTCACGTTCAACAAACTACGCATGCACTAAGATAGCGAGAATTTGACTATCTTTATTATCTTTTTCGACTTATACAAATATCATGTAATGATCTTTGAATTAATCAACGAATCTGCGTTCTATCAACACTATATGAACGACGTGTTGTTCAAGTATCTACATTAGTTTTGTCAGATCTATCTAGATGACATTATCATCTACAGCAATATCTTGAAGAAAGACAAGCGACATGTACGATTGATCTTGAATAGACTACGAGAAGCTGATCTACAGATAGACATCAACAAGTGCGAGTTTCATGTTCAGAAAACTATCTTTCTAGAACTCTTGATATCAATTGAAGAGCTGAAGATGAATTCTCGAAAGATACAAGCAGTTGTTGAATGATCTACATTCAATAATCTCATTCAGATGCAGTTTTTCATTGACTTCTGCAATTTCTATCAACGCTTCATTAAGAACTTTTCAAAGATTGTTCATTCAATGATTTGACTCACTCAAAAGAAGATCATATTTGAATGAAATGAAGTCTGTCAGATTGTCTTCAATCATATGAAGAGACGTATAATCGAGACTTCTATACTACGTCACTTTGATCAAACTCGTAAGACCATTCTTGAAATTGACTCATTCGACTACGTCAACGATAAAGTTCTCTCTCAATATGATGACGAAGAAGTACTACATTCGATTGTCTTCTATAGCAAGAACATGTCTTCTGCTGAATGCAACTACGAAATATATGATAAAGAACTTCTGATCATCATTCAAGCATTTGAACACTGATGACTTGAACTGAAGCTAACTGACATTTCTATCAAGATGTTCATCGATCATCAAGCGCTCATTTCGTTGATGAAATATAAAGAGCTGAGCAGACGTCAGATGCGCTGAGTTCAGAAGCTCGCTGATTTCAACTTCAGAATAATGTATCAATCTGATAAACAGAACATCAAGATCGATGCATTAACTCGTCAAGCTGACGTCGTGCTCAGAGATTCAGAAGATGAGCACGTTTGCTATCAATGAATCACTATTCTGACTTCAAATCGAATGAAAATTGCTGATCTAGAGAAGAACATCAGTGAATCAATCTATAAACATATTCTTAAGACTAATGAAATCGACGAGAATTGTACGCTACTTCGCGAAGCAATAGCAAGAGACGAGACACAATATGAAGATATCAAATTAAAGAATTGTTGAATTCAGAATGAAATCTTGTATCATGATAGTCAGCTATGAATTTCGTTCAACGAGCTTCTACAAATGAATCTGATTCGTGAGATGCACGATCAATCATCAGTTGATCATTCTGATATTCTTAGAACTGTGAAAGTCATAAAGCGAAATTACTATTGATCATTCATGCGAAAAACGATAGATTGATATATTCGAAACTGCTATATCTGTCAACGTTCAAAGACATCTAGAAATAAATCAAATGACTTGCTTCAATCTCTATCGATATCTGAACAGCGATGACAAGACATAGCAATGAATTTCATTATTGATCTATTTGATTCAAGCGAGTACAACGCTATTCTGACGATCATCTGCAGATTGTTAAAAGAAAAACATTATATTTCTTGCATCATTGATGATGAAGATATCACTGTTGAAAAGACAGCTGAAATGCTGATTCAATGAGTATATTGAACTCATGATCTATCAAGCTTCATAGTATTTGATCAAGGTTCGCAATTCATCTCTATACTATGAAAATTTCTTTGCAAACGACTGAGCATTTTTCTTCGATTATTCATCGTCTATAATTCTCAGATCAATGATCAAAGCGAACGAGTCAATCAGAACATCAAGCAATATCTTCGATTCTTCTGTTTGTATATGCAGAATGACTGATCTAAGTGACTACTCATGATCGAGTTTATTGACAATAACGTCTTGTTCTCAGTCATTTTCGTGACTCTCTTCTTCATGAACAAGAGCTTTCATTCTCATATGAGCTTCGACTCTAACATCATCGAGTATGAAAGCACTTGCGAACGCTTGCAGATCAATCGAGTCAAGAATATATCTGAACAAATGAACAAGACATTGATCTTCGCTCGTGAAGCTCTGATCAAAATACGAAAACAAATGATGAATCAAGCTAACAAGCATAGAAAGAAGATCAATTACAAGATTGAATCAAGAGTGTTTCTGAACGAACGAAACATCATTACAGCGAGACTCTTCAAAAAATTGAATGACAAGATGCTCAATTCTTTTCAGATCATCAATCTCATTGACTCATTCTATAAATTGAAACTGCTCGAGACTATGCATATACATGATGTATTTCAGTCAGAGCTTCTTCATCTCGTCGTCAATGACTCTCTGTCTGATCAGAAGAATGAACTTTCGAGATCAATAGTGATGAACGATGAGAATAAATGAAAGATTGACGATATATTGAACTTTCAACGATATTAAAGACGACTTCAATATCGAGTTAAATGAAAGAGCTATGACAATGATCTCAACTGATATAACGCTGACGACGACGAATTTATGAACGCTCAAGAGATGATTGACGACTTTCATATCAAATATTCAACAAAAGCGCACTAAGAAATAACATTCATGCGAACATGAATAGTCAAGAGAGAAAAATAATGTTACGATTCTAGTCTTTGCTTATTCTTCATCTTGATTTCATTCTAATCGAGTCTAGTGAGCATTCAAGCTAGAAGTGATGTCATTGAAACTCTGCATCATATGTGTAAGACGTCAATTCTTTTGAGTCTAGCACAGAGTTGAGAAACACACTTATAAGAATCGAGTTCTTTTCTGTAGATACTTTTCTTTCTTAGCATTTATTTATTAGTTAAATGACATTCATATGACTCGCTCTATGTCGATCTCTAACAAACATGATGTTATTACTTCATTCTTATTCATCATTTTCAGTTCTTCAGTTTATATAAAGTTGAATTCTCAGTCTTTTGTGATGATAACTCAAATTATTGCACAAATCTTGAACAATTAATCTTTTCTTGTTATTCACTCTTCTGTAATTTCTGTTGCTGTCTTCATCGCTTTTAAATTCAAGAAGCTTCTCGACATATCTAAATATAAAAGAAACAAAGATTGATTGAATGTATGAAAGCAGAATCTGATACAGTGCATGAACATGAACGATGATCATTATCTTTCTCATCGAGTCAAGATCATCTATGTCAAGTCATGATTCATCATAAATAAAAAGATTCACAATTTAATGAATCAATATTGAGTCAATGATCTTTGTATCATTTTCATCTTTGCAGATTGATGACACAAATTGCATCATTGCTGTAATAATTCTTTCAAGACAGAAGATGCTCATTTATATTTTCATGAAATTCTGAAGCAAAACATGAATAGCTTTGTTGATTATTACAATCTCTTTTATCAAAAGAAAGAACATTCTTTGATGAAAGATTTCTCATTGATTGACTGTCTGAAGCACAATGTCAATTATTTCACTCAAGTCATCATCTTTTTCTAATGAAATCTTAATGAAACTTGATCATTTATCTTTCATCAATGAGTTTAAACATTCTCTGACATCAATAAAGAGCTTCAGCAGCTTAAGCATCATCAATCTTGCTTCGTCTTTGTCATAATTCTATTCATCAAAGTCAAGAATGTCTTTGCATTGACTAGTAATTCTTTAAATTCAAAAATCATTATTTCTGTGACTGTTGTTTCAACAGTATCTTCGTCTCTTTCTTTCTCATTTCTTGATGAGTTAATGAATTTAAACTTCATTATTATCATTGTTCAAGATAAGATTCTGATCATTTTTGAAATAAAGAAAATTTGCAACAAGTAAAAGTTGTGTTATATTGAGATCGTGTCTAGAAACTAATCAGAGTGCGTGCGTGACTAGAATGTTTGATCTATAAAGATAGCTATAACTAAGACTTTAAGAATACAGAAGAAAGAAGATACAAAAGACAAGAAAAACGCGCTTTATATAGTAGTTATTCAGATTCGACGCTAGTTTCAAAGAGAACGTGTTGAAACACAAGAAAGATGTTTATTTGAAAGATGTTTGTGACACAAAGAAATGTGTTTGTCATAGACATCTGTTAACTACTCGTAACACAAAGAAGTGTGTTTGTCTAGAAGACAATAGAAGCTGATTAGAAGATGCTAGAAAAGAAAAAAGATGCTGAGTCATATCTGAGTCAAACCTGAGTCAGAACTAGATCAGCTTTCGACTAAATCGTTGACTAGTTCTAATCAATACGCAGTGAACTCGCTAGCGTTCACTTTGACTTGATTAAAATTTGACCTTTGACACATTCGTAACATTATCTTTCTTCTCGAAAATTCATGTTCGCATGAATAGAACAAATGAAACGCAAAAATTTTCACTGTTTTTCAATTTAGTGTGACTTGTCTGAATAGAGCTTATGAAATTCAACTAGATGTTTTTTCAAGCTCTTGAATTCTTCTTTATCGACATAGTATCATTCGTTGTTTCGATTTAGTTTCGTTCATTTGATCTTGTATTGTATTCAATCTCGATAGCGTCTAGAGTTCGAAATGTCATGTATCTCTCAATGATCATCGTTCTCGATTGTCAATGATCTAGAAGATTTTGAATGCTGTTCTGACAACGAGTCTTTGAGATAAGATCGTAATAGCTTCGAGCTGAACATTGAATGCAGCTGCTTCATGCTTATCAATAGATAAAGATGATAGAAGATCTCAACTTTGACAGTGATTTGATAAAGTTCTAGCTGTTTGTCTTTCAAATTCTTACATGATTTAGTTGTCTTTATGTTTCTAGAGAATAATCAAACTCAGTCATCTACTTCATAGATGACGTCTCATTTATGTTTATTGATTTGAGCTTTGATGATCTGCTTCGTCTTTTCTAATTGCTGATGATCAAAGATAAGAAGCTCTTTCATTCGAATGATAATATCATCTGCTTTTCTAGCTTCAAGACGTTTACAAATTGTTTCATAGTCAGTTGTATCTGAATCGAAACTCATTCGTGAGTGAAAACTCTTATTGAAGTAAAACGAAGTCATTGAGATGATCGAGAAGATATTGAAATTCTCGCTGAATTTCATGATGAAAAGTCATTTCACTCAGTCGTTCTGCATGTAATTACAGTAGATTCTAAGTTCGCGTTCAACGTCTTGATTGACTCACTCTGATTGATCATTGATCTCAGAATGATAAATTGTTGATAGATTAATCGTGATTCTTAGTCGCTTGCAAAGACTTTGTCACATTGTTGATATGAACTGAAAATCTCTGTTTGAAACAATGAAACTGAGTAGATCATGAAGTCGATAGACGTTTCATAGCATGATTCAAACCGTTTCTTCGACTGAGATGCTCTCATCTTCTCAATGATAGAAAACATAGTGATGTTTCTTAATGAGACGACATATAATTGTGCAAATGACGTTATAATCTTTTGATAGAGATAGCTCAATGATGAAGTTCATAGCTATATCTTTTCAGCGTTTCTGTGAAATCGATAGAGAATGAAGAAGTTCATTAATGCTATCTCTAGATGTCTTGCTTCATTAACAGACATGACAGTTTCAAATGTAACGTCTAATTGTTGCTTGATGATCTGATCAATAGTAGAAATGTTGAACTAGATCAGTAGTTCTTCGATTGTCAGAGTGAGAGATGAAAGACTGATCATGAATTTTCTTTAGCAATTTCGTATGCATATTCTCAGAAACTCACAGTAGACCTTTTCTGAACAGAACATTGTCAACGATCTTGCAATGCTTTAATTCAGTGCTATGTAGCTTGAGCTTGTTTTCGCTTATAACTTGTCTATACTCATTGCAAAGCTCATTCGTCTTGTTGACATCTTTTACTCGCTGATAGAGATCAACTTCAGATTCAATAGCTAGAATATTTATTCTATCAAATGTCAGAAGAATTTGATAGCAATCTTCAGT
>JAABUO010008133.1_pt1 | contig 11895 bp, 10 predicted proteins | sample 5559291 | NCBI WGS metagenome assembly JAABUO01 (sample SAMN10711878, study PRJNA513372) | rock metagenome | isolation source: Antarctica rocks | place: Antarctica: Victoria Land, Finger Mt sud | reverse complement strand
GGCAGGGCAGGGCCCAGCAGGTGGCATGTATGCATGAACAGGTCACATAGACTCGACATATTGTACATCCGGGGCTTGAAGATGTGACAAATTACAGCGCTGCCAAATTTTAAGTATTCAGCCAGGAAAGGGGTTTGCATCAGACGAGAGATGCAAGCCCGTCCCCTGGCTGAATACTATTTGCAACTGCAGATGCTGCATGGGAAATAGTTGCACAAGGAGATGTGTAGCAAATGGCAACAACTGTGTGTACTATCAAATAGACTGTACACCACAAACTGCAATGGCCAAGCACTGCAGCAGCGGAATGGAGGGCAGACAGGGCAGGGCAGCGCGGCGCGTAGTGCATGCAAACACGGACCCAGATCAGCACTGCAAAGCCTGACATGTCTTGAGTTGCTGAAGTTTGTCTGTGCATGCACACACCCTGCTACAGAAGTCATGCTTGACAAGTTCAAGACTGCCTGGTGGTCAGCAGGCTGAGCATCATTGCAGGCTAGAGCATGTCCAAACCAACCAAAGAGATAATGTCGTGTGGTATGGCTCCTGAATTCTAACTGCTATAAGGGCATCATGCCAGTGCATTGCTCCCTTCCATGTCTCCTTTTCCTGCAGTGCAGCGCAGTGCAAGAAGAGGAACCACGAGAGGATTCTCAAAGCTCACGGTCTCATCTTGACACAATAATCCTATGTCCTGCATGCTCCTCCCAACAATGTGAAGTTTTCACCATCTGCTGTTAAGCTAAGCATGCAATGCTCAGGCACCTACAAGCATGCTTGAAGCACTCTGAGGCAGAAAGGGGGGGGGGGGGGTTCTCCCGACAAAAGTCAGAACGTCCTGAAGCAGCATCCCTGCAGAGCGCCACTTAGTGCATGCATACACAGGCCAAAGATCAACCTCACACGGCTTGCTCCAATCGGATTGCAATCTGACTTGTCTTGAGTTGCTGAACTTTGTTCGTGCATGCATACACCCTGCTACTGATGGCAGGCCTAAACAATTGCAATGTAAGACTGCCTGGTGGTCAGGCCACAGATGCTCTGCAGGCCGATCATCACTGCAAGTTAAGAGTATGTCTACCTCCCAAAGAAGTCATGTCATGTAGTAGACCTCCTGAATGTTAACTGCTACAAGGGCATCCTGCCAGTGCATTGCTCCCTTCTATATCTTTGTCTCCATGGAGTCAGCCGTGCGGTGCACTGCCAGAGAACAGAGGCTGAAGGGGACAAGCTGCAGCAATGTTGCAGCATTCTCAAAGCTTACGGTCTCATCGTGACACTTATCCTCCATCCTGCATGCTCATCCCAACAATGTGTAGTTTTCATGATCTGCTGTCAGGATGAGCATGCAATGCTGAGGCACCTACAAGCATGCTTGAAGCACTCTGAGGCAGAGAAGGGCAAAATTTCAAAGGTGGGGGGGGGGGAGGTTTACCAACAACAAAGGTCAGAACATTCTGAAGCAGCAGCTGATGCTGCCAGACCTGCAGAATGTATTGCAGCAGCAATGTGAGATGTCGTGCTCAAAACACTTGCTGTGTAGACACCAATGCGGAGGCCGTGCTGTCACAAGGTAACATGCTGACAGCCGGTTCAATAGCCTTTGGCGCTTCTTCTTTATGAGAGTTCAAGAACCATCTGTCAGCTTGTTCCCTCACTCAATAGAGGAATGAATGTATATTGATTGTGCTTTTACATTTTAACGTATCACTTCCGCTCAGCTATGACTGGGCAGTAATGCTGATGAAGACGCATGCAGGTCACACCAGTGGGGTACAATGCTATTCAGGCCCCGTATCTGAATCAAGTCCGTAATATAGAAGAGAAGCTTGCTCAGCATTATGCTCAGCACTATTAGTACCCCAATTCATGCAGTGCCAATTGCAGACCTCTTCAGTCATGCTGATCACCGCCTCTAAAGCTGACAAAGGCTGATAGTAATGATGCCAGCTGGCTCATATTTGAAGGCAAAGCAACACAGTGACACTCAGTCTTTGTCATGAGCCTGTGGCATACAGCGGACAATGCATCATGATGCATTGTCCGCTGAATGCCACAGGCTTGCACCTCTGATATCAAAGGTACCCACATCCTTGAGCCTGCCCTGTCATCTTGCTGAGATCATTTTCATGCTTCTGAGCACATGAGAGCAGCATGTGTGTGTTCTGCCAAATCACATCCTGTGTACACTAGTGCTTCCTTTTGTTATATCAGAAGCAATAGTGTGAACAGGTTATGCTTCTGTTTGCCTGAGGGAACAAGCACTTGCTGCATTTCTCCACTGTTTGGCAAGCATATGAATACATGCTTTAGTTTTTTTCTGATGAATGAGAAGTAATTCAGGGCACACAAAGCACTCAGTAGTATACCAGTAACATATGCACAAACCCCAGACTCTGCTGATAAAGTCACTCTGCATGTTGGGGCTTGCTCAACAGGTGTGGTTCCCTGTAATTACTTATGTTTATAAACAAAAATTCAGGCTGCAAATGCTGATCAATGGGCCAACTGTATGCCTCAACCCAGAGTACTGTTACCTCCCAAGTAGTTGTCACATCTGTACAAAGCAGGCTGGTTCACCTCATTTGGTGCTTTGAAATCATGCAGTGATGAATCAAAAGCCTGCCTTCAGTACGGCAGCCACACATACCCAAGCATGTGTGGCTGCCATAATGCAGGCAGGCTTTTGCTGAGCTCATGATCACACCCCATAGCTAATTCTATGGCTGCGGCTTCATGACACATTGTGCATTGCATACAGCGCGTGAGCATGACGCGCCGAGTCATTCACAGTTCTGCCTCATTGATCAAGTTCATGTGAGGCACAAAGGGCTTCAAGCATGCTTGTAGCTGACTCAAACAGCAAACATCAAAAGGCACGGTCCAAAAGCTAACCCTGCTTCCAGTGCAAACTTGCTGACATTTGGCGCATGTTTTGCAAGGTTAGCAGGGTCAGCGTTACAGATTGCCATGCATATCGCACCAACAGTTTGAGATGTCGTGGTCATTTGAGAGCACTTGCTGCATAACAACCATGGGCCAGGCCTTGCTGTCACAAATCTAACAAAGACAGCACCGACCCTTTGGCCCTTCTTCTTCTTCTTCATACAAGGGGTATAGGATCAGCGCTGTCAACTTGTTCCATCACATGCATACACACATGCTCCTGATCTCATTGTGCTCCTACTCTGAATTGCATCAATACAGCTTTGATACGAAAGATAGATCAGTTGAAACTCAGGTCAGCAACACATTGATTGAATGAGAAGCTTGGCTATGCATATATTATACATGCTAGGTAGCTGCAGGCAGCTAGCTAGCTAATGTTTTTTCCTGTACGGGTAGTGACACCTGCAGAGCTCCTTGAGTACATGTGATCACCGCCTCTGGTCGAGACAAGGACTGATGATGATTATGAGGCTTGCGCCTGCCAATTGGCCTCCTCTGATATACAGAAAGGAGCACCCATGTGAACTCATTGTGCTTCTGTATGCGTGGAGGAACAAGACTTGCTGCATTCCTAGGCTACTGTGAATGCTACTGCTACTTTCACTGCTACTGCTATTGTTACTGCAATTGTCACTGCTATTGTTACTGTGACTGCTACTGTTACTGCTATTGTTACTGTTCCTGCTACTTTTACTGCTACTGTTACTGCAACTGTTACTGCTATTGCTTGTGTTACTGCTACTGTTACTACTGAGTGCGTTGTGTCAAGTGCCCTACAACAGTTCCCAAAACCCAGAGAGTACCCAAGCAAGCTCGTGCCAAGCCCTTACAGTATTCTCTGGTAACTGAGAAATGTTGCCAGAGTTTGCAAAGTGCGCTCAGGCATGCAAGTGAGCCCAGACTCTGCTGATGAAGCCAGTCTACATTTTCATGCTTGCTTGACAGGAACACCACAAGGGGTCAGGCTGCAACTGCTGAGCATGCCGACTGTTCACTGCAACCTAGAGTGCTTTTACCTCCCGAGTAGATGTCGCAAGGCAGGCTGTCCTGTCAGGTGTGATGCAATGGAGTCGTGCAGTGATGGTCTGCCTGATGGGCAGCCATGTGCCCACAAGCCATAGGCATGGCCACAGCTGCGGCTGAGTGACACACTGTGCATTGCAGGCAACATGTGGCATATGCTTGTTGAGGCGCAAGGTTAACTCTACGCAGTACATATACGCAGGTGACTACTATAGCCGCTAGCTAGCATACTGATCCGGCTTGCCAGGCAGCCACTTGCATGCCTCACTCTACTCAAGAAGCTAAGGTGGCAAAACCGGAACATTGGTGGTACTGGAGATGACATATAGATGCCCCTCATTGGTTGTAGCCTGCGGCGCTCTCTTCTCCCTCTGTGGCTGAGGACTCAGTCAAAGGGAGAGAATCAAGCCGAAGGCCAGAACCAATGAGGCGCACCTATTCTGAAGCATAGGTGCGCAGCCATCTATACTTGACGTGGTGCACTGATGGCATCATTGTCTCAATTGTGCCAAGTATTGGCCAACATCACCTGCCTTACCAAGATGTTAACGCTGGGCGCATTCACATGTTTGTCATGCAGGTCATGCATAGGACCCCACCTGAGAAGGAACACTTGTCAGTCTCTTGTGGAGGGAGGCAGTAAAGGTGAAGCTTGAGAAGACAGCAGGCAGATGGTTGCCGCAACAAAACGTGCACACAACATGTTTCAAGTGTTTGAAGCATGCTGGGTCACCATATTGATGCAACAACCATCTACGTGCTGTCTTGTTGCTTTGCCATGCTTGCAAGCCTCAAAGCCAGTCGCATGAGGGCGCATGGCCTGCACCATGTTATGATCAGGAGCTGGGTGAACACTCAGATCATGTTTCATGAATGAGACTTCATTGCACGAGACTGTCCAGAATGGGTTGCCAGACTCTGACAGCAGGAAATACTGAGCCGTGCCACATGAAGCACATGGGACAAATGAAGCATATGACTGCCATTTCTGCTGTACAGATCTCTGCACTGCTACTTCTGAAAATGTGTCTCTGCTTCAGGTGCATGTGAAATTGGTGTAGCCAAAAGTTTTCAGGCCATTGACACTATTATCTCAGTATTGAGCAATGAGCTGTCACATGTGCGTAAGCACGATCATACCAGAAAGTGTGCCTTAGCTGCTCAAGAAACATGCTCTTGTAGCTGAAAAGGCATGACATTGAATTTGTGTAGTACAAACTGAATGTCACGACGTCTTCAGCTACAATAGCGTATTTCTGATCAGCTACCAAATGTCGAAGGAAAGCTACTTGGGAAGGTGTGCGCCATGACCAGGACCTGGCAAACTAGACTTGAGAGCTCAGCATGCCATGTTCTGGACATCGTACACAGTTTAGCAGATTGGCTGCACACCAATCGTATATTTGCAAACAGTTCAGCTGAGTTTGATGCTCGGCTTCTCGCTGTGTTGCATGATTAACATACGACTGTAAGGGTGTTTGTACTCTGGCCTCAATTGCAGAATTGAGCTTTTTCACAACAACATTGCCCAAAGTCTGAATGTGAGGTTGCATTTTGGCCGCAAAGATCACTGAAATCACATGGCTCAACATAGTGTACCTTCAAACAGCCCAGCAATGCTGCAATGCAGCTCAAGCTCAAAGACGCACCTGATGCGCGCCAACAATCTTGCCCATATCTTGCAGTACTGGTACGACACCAGAAGCGCTCCAGCAAACGAGCAGCAGGCTGTGGCAGATTGCTAATTGCCACCCCCTTGTAGTCAACAGCCCTGCAAAAGCAAGATATGGTTATTGGCTATGTTGTTACAAGCTGTTGCTGGAATGAGCGGCCTCTGGGTTTTGACTAGTTCATGCATCTCTGGCACAATAATGGCCTCAAAGCAGCAAGAGCCTGCGGAGCCTGCGGTGTAGAGCAGACCTCTACAGAGCTAGCAGCAGGGCAGGGCAGGGCAGGGCAGGGCAGGGCAGGGCAGGGCAGGGCAGGGCAGGGCAGGGCAGGGCAGGGCAGGGCAGGGACAGGCAGGCTGTAGGGCAAGGCTTCCGACATTGTATATGGAAAAGGGTATAGAATTTGCAAACTTGCAAAGTATGGACCTGCAGTTGCGGCAACCAAAGTTTTGTTCAGCTTTGCTCTCGCAGCAGAGCTGGACAAAACATCACTTGCTGCAGCTGCAGGTGACTGAGCAGGCACTGCAAAGTGCTAGCAGCAGCAACAACCTGCAGCAGCAGTTGCCAAGCATGACAGCAGTGCAAATCTGCGCTAATAACAAGATCTGCAGCAGCATCAGCTTCAGACTGCATTTTCTTAAACATGCTGATGAGTATGATCTACTATGTGCAACCCTTGCTGAGGTGAAGACAGCTGGATCAGCTAGTCTGTATAGTGCTGGCATAGATCAGTGACAATTTCCTTGCGCTTGCACAGCTTTCTCCATCTCTGAGTTACCAGCCTTTCTAGTGTCTAAACGGATGAATGCTACAGACACTGGGGCGACCAGAAGCAGAGACCAACCTGCAATTATAATTGAAAGGATGCAAATTTAGAGGCTGCTCTCACCATACAATAACCATGCTACTGTACCCGTACTTGCATACTCGTTTCAATGCCCATAGCAACACCAACAGCAGCTGCAGTTGTGTTACACGTAGCCTTGGCAAAGCCAAGGGCATCCAGGCTCACATAGCTTCAAAAAGCAAAAGCACTAAAGGTGTGGTCACCCAGACCTCAAACCCTGACTGATCGTTTGCCTTGGGAAGTTTGCTAGCTGATGCATTCATGACATATGTCATGCATGCTATCACACACCATTATACAGCAGGGTTTCTGCTCTCTGAAGGCGGAGCCAGCAGGCCTAAAGTCCAGCTGCAACAGCTGTACAGGCTGATACTCAAGACTCAGCTGACTTTACCTTCAAAAAGCGCAAACCCTCCTGCTTGATGATGTGATGACGAGGGGTGGGGACATCAACCCTCCAGATCTAGTACAGATTGGTATATTCAAGGGTCTGGAATTGTCGGTGGATATGTCAAATCATGACAGCAAGATTGTGATCATGCATTGCAACCACAATTTCAAGATCATGATACGACATATCCACCGACCATTCCAAACCTTTCAACATTCCAGTTGCTATGTAGGCAAAGCAACAGCTTTCAGCATGTGCTGGCTGTAGAAATCGGTCAATACTTTGATGTCACACAACCAGAGTTGGCCAAGACAGTGATCACAATGCATGAACATTGTGACTAGCATGACTTGAGATGCCACAAGCTTGCCACTGAAGGTGTGGTTTGCAAGCCCACTTTCATCATCTTGGCTGCCGCAGTTGGACATGGTGAAACACATGATGTAGTTTGTGTATACAGTACATGTGGCTGTGAAGATACCCATGAGGAGATGTGTCTAGCAAATCGCGTCACGTGTTGTTGTTGTTCTGCCCTCTGCAAACTTGCCAGAGTTATGGGCAGTGGAGTTGCATGAAGTCACTGCAAAATGTCTTTTTTGGCACAAGTCACCCATTGTGGTCTTGCTTACGTAGCCAACACAAAGCCCCTTTCTATCTCTGAGAATATGACCAGATAGAGCTGAAATGACTGCAGCTCAGATGTACAGAGCAGCAGTAGTCAACCCCTGCAAGCGACTCTGTGTGGCGTCACTTGCAAAGCCTGAACAATGCTGCTCTGTCTGGGGTCAAGTGTGCCAACCGAACCAACTGTTTATATAGAGTATGCCACACCCTGCATGCTAATCAGCTATGCGCGTCAAAATCAGTCATAAGCTATGTACTAGGTTCATTAGGACAGCTAGCAGTCCAGGCAAACTCACCCGCTGTTATATCAGTCCATGCATATTGTGCCTTCCCTGCTTTTATCTTGCTTCATCAAAGATTGTGAGAAGTGCCAAGAGCAACAAGAACGATCGACACCAGCTTTTCTCATGTGTCCTCAAGTTGTTACGTCGTATTGCACTCACACCATGGACAAGAAAATGCCATTCACAAGAAACACCATAATGTCCACCACACTCAGGCTGCCCGAATTGTAGTTGAGACTTGTCGCCTTGTTACTACGCTAAATAGGGATTTCTATGTTCATCTAGAGGAACAAGTAAATAGCATGCAAGTATAGCCTATTAGCCTAGTAGCATACTGTGTTTGGTAGTCTGCGTCCACTCACACAGATCTGTGTGAGCAGGCATAGACTTTCAAACATAGCATAGTAGTGTGACTACTCAGAGTACAACATTCAGCATAACTGGTGACTTCTCACAAATACACTGCAAGGTTGTTGCACTTGCAAGCCTGAATCCAATCAGTACCTCACCATGATGTTGAGCAAAAGACGCTAGTCATGTGCACAATGACATGCAAGCTACATGTCTTGACTCTGACAACAATCACAGCAAATGGCTTTCAAGACATTCAAAGGACACTTGCTGCACAGACCGAAATTCACCTGCTCTGTGTGGGCATTTGCCCATGCTCCATCTCGCCTCCTGCACCATGCCACACTGCAAGAGCTCCCGCTTTGTCCAGCACCATATCAGTATCATCATGATCGCTTGTCGCACTGGCTCCCATGCATAAGCATGAGCCTGCATATCATATGAGCCTCTTTACACAGCCATACATCTGACATTGCAATGACTTGAAGCGGCGCAGTGTCAGGCAGTGTCAAAAAGTGGGTACCGATGCACTCCAGACATTTTAATTCGTGTTGTATTGCGTACCTTGAGGTACCTTAACAAGCTTGTTTGCAACGGTAAGGGCTTGTGAGCTCTATATCAGCATGCTTGGTTACCACTCTGATTCCCAGCCTACATACCCAGTGTACATGAGTTGCCCTGTATTGTCAAATGCATCACGTGACTTGTTTAGAGCCACAGCATTCAAGTTGCTTATACCTGGCTTGTGGGTTTGCAAATTACTTGTCCAGAAGCCAGCCTGGCGCTTTGACAAGTCGTGGTGGCATCTGAATTGTAGATGTGACAAGCTGTTGAGCACAGGCAAGTTCAAGTGCTCACAAACACGCACAGCAATTTTGAAAGCTCTGACGCTAGTTGGTGTTCAGTCTCTGGCTCCATTTCACTTGTTTTGCATAATGGCTGTGGGTAGCTGCATCCAGAAGTGCAGTCAGGTTTTGAACCAAAGTTTGAAGTTAGAGCTCAAGCAAAGAGCCCTGCCATTGAAGTCAAGTTTACCTGTGTTACCCATTGGCTGAGATGGCCGCTAAGCCACTTTGAGGACAAAGCATAGTGACAGAATATGCACTAACACTAGCGGCAGCTGGTAGCAGTTTCATGCTTGGCTTGATTGACCCAAAAGGACAAATACCTTGCGACAGCCTGAAGGCATGGCGTCGAATGGTGACAGCTACTTTGAAGGCCAAGGCCTAGTAGACTGCTCAGGTGTGCAGATCACATACCTGGCGGACATGTCAGAAGATCTGGATGGACACCGCACATCAAGCGCACATGTGATGATTTCAGGATACCCAACGCGGACAAGGAGACGCAGCGTGCTTAAACGTGCAGTCGTCAAAGCAGCATCAAGTGATGACAGCTGATCAGACGTTGTGACCTGCATTGCGATTTTTGGATGGGCTGTTGTGTACACAAGACGCGAAAGCATCACCGCTGCCTTCTCTGCCGACGTTTACGATGGCACAAAACCCGCCTAGGTTGGGCGCTACGTCGGGTGCTTGACCTAACGAAACAAAAAAAGATATGAAATCCAGAATTGCCGAGGTAAAGAAATTGCAGAGGTAAAGTTTCTTGACCGAGGCAATTTTGTACACCGTTCTAGCAGCGTCTACTCAAGCCATGGGACATTGAGTTTGTCGCTTGCAGATGCTTGAGGAACGTTCGCCTATGTAGTCATGTAGCTCCATGGATCCAGCTTGATCAATCAATGTTACATGCTGATTATGCGTTTATGATGAAGCGCCTAGTATGGAGTGCTAACAGCATACAGCTGGGGCATCTGAATTAGTCCTTATGGAGGTATCAACATACAGCTGGGACCAAAAAATCCCTTTGAAAACAGACTTCTTAGCAATGAATCTGAACAGCTGCAAATACCCCAAACTATGTAGCATTCCATTGCAAGCCCAAGGGTGATGAAGCGCTTGCACGTACTGCTGCTGCTGCCTTGTACATGCCGAGTTATTGCTTTTGGACTTTGCGTGTCAAGTTCCATTTAGGTGCGCATAACAGCTGCAGATTTACTAGCAATTGCAAACTGCAGTGCCCTGCATGTACACAGTGCCCTAGCTATCATGTATAGCAATCAACAACATCACTTCAAGTAAGGGCTACTGCGCCTGTCAGAGACCCTCATGCACATCTGAACATCAGGGCTTGTGTCATGAACCTGATCAGGTTCAGTGCTCTCATCAACCACATAAACAGTACACTGCAAGTCAGCTCATACAAAGCCGCAAGTCCACTGTACAGCTTACCCACATCAATAGGTGACGTGAAGAGCTGATTTGCAGCTTGATGTGAGCTGCCTCTACCTTGTATGCCAGTGGTGTCCGCAATGAAATGCATAAGCACTGTGACTGAGATGGCAGCTCAACCAGTCTGTAACAAAGGGCGGTCACAGAATATGCCCTACAACCGGCAGCAGCTGCTTTTGTGCCAATGGCTTGCTTTGATGCTTGACAAGCATAAATGTGCTGAAAGCAAAGAAGTGAGAGTGATGACCGCTCAGCAAAAGACAAGGCCTGGTAGACTGCTGATGTGTGCAGAGCACATACCCAGACAAGAGAGAGCATTTTAAAGGCATTGCAAACCAGAGGCACAAGCAATGCTTTTGTGAATCGTGACCCAAAGCGTACAAGTAAATATGGCATGCTTGAAGGACCAATCATTAAGACAGCAACACAAGTGAGAACACTGAGGAGGTGCTGATCAGGCATCATGACCTGCATCACAACTTCGGGTGGGCTGGCTGAGCACACAAGGTGCGAAAGCACCGCTGCCGGCACTGCCGCTTTTCAGGCATGCAGACATCCGCTCAGGCTTTGCGCTAAGTTAAGCACTCTGCTTGACCTAACGTCGATACGCAATAATTACAATCCCCGAATTTTCTGGAGGCAACTTCAGGGCTGATCGCGTGACCGCATAGTCAGGACCGAATCGGCCCGACCGATACACAGCCACCACTTTGCTGCAAATTTTGTGCATCATAGCTGCGAAGACTTATCCAATCTGAGATCTTCGTTGCTAAAGAGAGCTCAAGAAAGAGGGCTAATCGTGTTGATCTGGTGCGACAAAGAGTTGCCGTGGGTGATCAAGGAACGTGTGCAACTTGACGCCAGCATCACTTCTTTTTATACGGGGAGCTTGCTGAACTTGCTGAACCTTGCTTGTCTTGATGCAGGTCAAGCAGTACAACACAGCATATAAGTGCGCTCACTTTGTCCAGCTGAGTCCGACAACAACAGGTAGCGTACACATTTCAGACAAAAGTGCCGCTGTTAACCGCCCTGCTGTTCTATTCGGCCGAAACCCCCTGTTCCTGGGGACTGATATGGTTTCAGACTGCTCCTGCTTGCTGCAGGGATTTGAGCAGACAGGGTCAGTTGAGCCTGGATTGCTCAGCTCAGTCTGCTGTCACACTCTCAGACGTGGTCCACGCAGCACCCCGGTTGCTGGAGGTGCTGCCTCCAGAATCACTCAAAGCACTCTCAGCCACATGCTCATTCCTCCACACCTGGACTCGCACACAAATCACAGCATTGACATTGCCAATCTCTGATCACCTGACACTGCTGCAACCCCAGCAATGGCCAAGCTTGTGTGTGGTATGGATCACTGCTACCGCGCGTGACTTACTGTCAGTATGTCTGCAACATGTCAGAAGGGACTGCGCAGTACTTGCTGACCTGGTTTCAAGCAGCACACTTAACCCACTGA
>JAABUO010008131.1_pt1 | contig 11895 bp, 15 predicted proteins | sample 5559291 | NCBI WGS metagenome assembly JAABUO01 (sample SAMN10711878, study PRJNA513372) | rock metagenome | isolation source: Antarctica rocks | place: Antarctica: Victoria Land, Finger Mt sud | reverse complement strand
CGCGCCTGCCGCCCTGCCGGGCGGCGCGGGCGGCGCAGCACGGGCATGCCGTGCCTGAGACACAAACAGAGGCCCCGCTCCGTTTGCCGCGTGAGGCGGGGGGCGGCGGAGCAGGCGCGGATGGCCGCCCCGCCGTCGCGCACGGCTCGCGCGTCAAGGCGCGGCTGGCGCTGCCGGGCGGCGGCTCCGTCGACCGCATCCCGGCCTGGATCCGCTGGGCGACCGTGGAGCCGCGCATGGACGCAAAGTACGACGGCGTGCTCTGGGACCCGCCCGCCGGCGAGCGCCACCAGTGGTGCGCCCTACCCTACCCTGCCCTACCCTTACCAGTGGTGCGCGTGCGCCCGCAGCGCAGCGCGAGGGAGGGCAGGGCCGGGCTCGCGCCGCGCGCCCTGCTCGCGCGCGCGGCGCGCCCGCGCGCGCGCGCTCCTGTGCATTCCCTCATGCTGGCTTCGGAGCGGGCCCGCGGGGGAGGGGCAAGCCGGGGGGGCAGGTGCTGACCCGCGTCCAGCAGCGCGGCTGCCCTGCTTGCGCGGCCGGCGCGCGGGTGCGCGCCGCGAGCGGCCGCGCGTGCAGCGCCCAGCGCGCGTGAGAGACCGCTGACCGGGGCGCGCGCGGCGCCGCGCCGGCCAGGAAGCACGAGCGGCCGCGCGGGCGGCTGGGCGCGCTGCGCATCTACGAGGCGCACGTTGGCATGAGCTCGGAAGAGCCCGTGGTCGCCTCGTACGCATACTTCACAGGCGCGCTTCCCTCAGGCAGCACACCCTGTGCGCCAGCATGGGCTTAGGGTAGGAGAGGGTTGAGGCTAACTCTAGCCCATGTTCGTCTCGTATGCGTCCTGCACAGGCGCGCTGCCCTCCGGCAGTACCACCCTGCGCGCCAGGGCGCGCTTGCTATTACCACGTCGCCGCGCCTGCGACGGCATGGAGTGGTGGGGTGTTCGCCTAGGGTTGCGCCATGCTCCACCTCTGCCAGGCTGGGCGGATGGCATATGCTGGTACTCGGCGGCATGCCGGCCGGGCCCGCTGACGCGCCGGCATGCGCGCACGCGACCACACGACACAGAGTCGGGGCGGCACAGCGGACCATATTCACGGTTTCCGGACCCTATTCCCGCAACTGCTCAGCCCACTCCGGCGCGCTGGCCCAAGCGCGCGCCGCGGCGCCGTCGCATGCACACTGCATCCCGCCGCGCGCAGAGAGCGTCCTGCCGCGCATCGCCGCGCTGGGCTACAACGCGGTGCAGCTCATGGCGGTGCAGGAGCACGCCTACTACGCGTCCTTCGGCTACCACGTGACCTCGCCCTTCGCCGTGGCCTCGCGCTCCGGCAACCCAGAGGCGCTCAAGGCACGGAGGGGCCCTTGCCGGCAGGGCGCCCGGCCGGGGCGTGTGCAGCGTGCGGGGGGTCGCCGTTGCGTGCGGGGTTGGACCGCGACGTGCGCGCGTGCGAGCGTGAGGACGCGGGCATGTTCACCGCGCTGGCGGTGGCGGTCCCGCCAGCGTCTTCAGCAGGCGCTGGGTCAGTGTGCTAGCGCCGGTGGCGCCTGCTCGGGGCTCTGGCAGACGGGCTGCGGCGTGCTTGCCCGCGTGCCTGCAGAGCGCGCCGCCGCCCAGAGCGGCGGCCTGCGCATCCGCACCCCACATGTCGAAAGGAAGACAGTTTTCACAACGGGCGCCTGAGCCGCGCGGCACGCGCAGGCGCTGATCGACGAGGCGCACCGGCTCGGGCTGCGCGTGCTGCTCGACGTCGTGCACAGCCACATCTCGTCCAACGCGGAGGATGGCCTGGCAGGTGCGGCGCCGCCGGGGCGCCGCCGCGGCCTTGACAGCCGCCTATGTGTGCCCAGGGTGTGCCTGCTGCCGCTGGCTGACGCGGAACGCGCCGCCGCTGCGACGCTGATGCTTCTGGCGCCATGCCACAGGCGCGCAGCCCTCCATGGTCCGGGCGGCTGACGCTGCGGGGGCGCGCCGCGCGCCACAGGCTTCGACTTTGGCCAGGAGCAGTCGGCGGGCTATTTCTGCTCCGGCGAGCGCGGCTACCACAGCCTGTGGGACAGCCGCCTGTTCAACTACGCCAACCCCGAGGTCCTGCGCTACTTGCTGTCCAACCTGCGCTTCTGGATGGACGAGTACCGGCGCGCGCCCGCCCTCCCGGCCTCGCGCGGAACCCTTGCACGGACCTCGCATGGAACCTCGCACGAAACCTCGCACGGAGCCTCGCACGGAATACCGTACGGAACCCTCGCACGAACCCCTTCGCAACCGCATGCCCGGATTTGGAGCGCAGCGCACCACCTCCTACCGGCCCACCATCAGCCTGGCCCAGCTGCTCCCTCCCGCCGGATAGCGGGCAGCATGCGCACGGCCCTGCGCGGCCCCACCGAGCCGCCGGCACCCCCCGCACCCGCCGCCGGCTCGTTCAAGGCCGCCCGCTCCTGTCCCGGCAGCTGGCGCGGCCTGCGCTTGCGCGCGGAGCCCGGCCCGCGCGCCAGGCTCCAGCGGCGTCGGTGGGCAGCCTGCGTGATAAGGAAGAAAGATAAGAAGAGAAAACATGCACAATGGATTGCAGGTTTGACGGCTTCCGCTTCGACGGCGTGACGTCCATGCTGTACCACCACCACGGCATCCACATGGCCTTCAGCGGCGACTACGCGGAGTACTTCAGCCCCGCGACCAACGTGGACGCGGTCGTCTACCTCATGCTCGCCAACGAGCTCGTACACTCGCTGCTGCCCGAGGCGCGCTCCTCAGCATGTCAGCACCGAGGCCTCGGCTGTGCATGCAAAAGCGCGCGGGCTGTGGTCAAGCTCTTAGGCACGTCTGAGCGCATGCGGACGACAGGCGATGAGGCTGTGATGGCAGCTCAGTCAACATCCCGACCAGGCACGCTTCCTGTCTGTCTGCCGCCTCAGCCCTGCTGCCGCTCACGCGGGCGGGCGCGGCAGCAGGCGAGCGTGGCGGAGGATGTATCAGGTGTAGGATAGGTTAAGGGTGAGGGCCGCTGCTCACGCACGCGCGTGCGGCAGGCGGTGACGGTGGCCGAGGACGTGTCGGGCATGCCCGCGCTGTGCAGGCCGGTCGCCGAGGGTGGCACCGGCTTCGACTATCGCCTGGCCATGGGCTTGCCGGACGCGTGGGTGCGCCTGGTCAGCGGGCAGCGCGACGAGCACTGGAGCATGGCCGGCATCGCGCGCGCGCTGACCGACCGGCGCTACGCTGAGCGCACAGTCGCGTATGTGGAGAGCCACGACCAGTCGCTCGTCGGCGACACCACCCTGGGTGCGGCCTTGTACACCCCTTTTACATATACCTTAACCCTATTTCCTGACCCTGGGTGCGCGCTAGGCCAGCGCGCAGGCAGCATTGAGCGCTCATGAGTGCGGGGCATGGGCTGCGGCAGGAAGCAGCACCTGTGCGTGCTGAGGCGGCTCGCGCGCGCGGGCAGCCGGCCCGTCCCGGGACGCTGCCTGCCGGCCCGCCTGCACGCCCCGCTTCTTGCCCGCATGCGCACCGCCGGCTGCGCGGGCACGCTCACGCCCTGCCGCTGCTGCATGCTGTTGATTGGGATGCGTGCGGCGGGGCGGGGGGCCCGGAGCGGCCCGGGCGCGCCGCTCAAAATGGCGCGCCCCTGCGCGGCAGCCTGGCGGCTGATGGGCCCGGAGATGTACACGGGCATGTCGGCGCTGCAGCCGCCGTCGCCGACGATCGCGCGCGGCATGGCGCTGCACAAGATGATCCGCGCGGCCACGATCGCGCTTGGCGGCGACGGCTGGCTCGGCTTCATGGGCAACGAGTTCGGGCACCCCGAGTGGATCGACTTCCCCAGGCGCGCGGTCGCTTGTCCATGCGCCGCGGGCGCGGCGCCGGCGGCGCCTGCGCGCTGCAGCGCGCGCGCGCCGCACCAGAGGCGCTCGCACCCAGCACCGGGTCATTGCCCGCCGCTGCGGCGCGCATGCGTTGCACGTAGCCAAGCGGCGGAAGCGGGGCCGGAGGGCGGCGCGGCGATGCATGCTAACCCTGACCCTAACGTAGGGAGGGCAACCAGTGGAGCCACCAGTACTGCCGGCGCCAGTGGAGCCTGGCGGACGCGGACCACCTGCGCTACCGCCAGCTCAGCGCCTGGGACGCCGCGCTGCAGCGCCTGGACGCCGCACACGGCTTCCTGGGCGCGGCGCACCAGATCGTGTCGCACGCCGGCGAGGACGAGCAGGCGCGCCCGGGCGCCGCCCGCGGCCCGCCCGCGGCCCCGCCCGCGGCCCCGCCCGCGGCCCCGCCCGGCGGCGCCTGCCGGCCGCGCACACTTTCTTGTCGCGCCTCCCGGGCGACTGCGCGCGGGCTCGGCCGCGCGGTCGGTCGCCCGCCGCCGCCTGTCGAGCGGGCCTGCCCGCAGACACCTGCAAGGGCATGAACGCAGCGCTTGCAACAACAGCGTGTGTCTGTGCATGCAACGGCCAGGATGAACCCCAGCTAGGGTAAACCCTACCCTACCCCTTCGCTGCCGCGCGCAGCTGCTTGTTGCAGAGCGCGGGCCGCTGGTGTTTGTGTTCAACTTCTCGCCCTTCCACGACTACGCCGACTACAAGGCGCGCCGCCGGCCCCGCCGCGCGCCGCCCTGCCGACGCTGCGGGGTCGCCGCCGCAGCGCCGCGTCCGCCTCCCGCCCAAGCCGTCCCGCCTGGGTGCAGCGGCCTTGATGTGGCATGCGTTCTGACACCATGAACCTGAGAGCGACCCTGAGCGCCACTCAAGCAAAAAGGCGGGCAGAGGCCGGGGCGTGCGCGCGTGACGCGCTCTGGCGAGCGTCCCAGGTGGGCACGCCAGAGCCTGGCAAGTACCGCATCGCGCTCGACTCCGACGACCCGCAGTTCGGCGGGCCGGCGCGCGTCGGGCACGGCGCCGAGCACTTCACGCACCCGGAGGGCCAGCCGGGCGCGCGCGGCCCGCGCACCGCCCTGCCTGTCCCTGCTCGGCAAAAACAGACTGTCGCGTTCGGCAGGTCAGGCAGCGGCCAGGTGGCGGCCGCGAGCGTGTGCGCGCTGGAGGCGGGCGGGCGCTGGGGCGGCGCCAGCACGAGCAGCGCATGCAGAGCTTGCAGCAGGCGCGGCAGGCGCGCGCGCACCAAGCTCTCATGCGGAACTTACGCACCGCTCGCGCGTGCAGGCGTGCCGGAGGGCAACTTCAACAACCGCGCGTTCTCGATGCTGGTTTCGGCGCCCAGCCGCAGCGTCGTCGTCTACGAGCGCGTGCCGGAGGGCTAGGCGGAGGCAGGGTGGTTTCAGGTTGTGAGCCGGCTGCGTCGTCCGAACACCTTGGCGAGGCGACCCTGTCTGAACCGTGACGGCCATTTTGCAGCCTGTGTTTGCGCATGCGGTCTGGGAGCAGAGTGCTCAGCGTCCTTCTGATCTGTGTGCCAGACACTTAGAGGTTTTTTTGCATTTCAGCGCCACTGTCAGCACTGACGTGCTGTCGTCATGGATGTGTGAAGGAGCTCGTGTGAGCCGGCGACTTGATCACCAGCTGTTTGCACAATGTCCTTTGACATAAAGGCAGTGCGGCCATTTCCAGTCCTCAGTCTCTTCACATGGCTGCACGCCATCCTGCCAGGCAGCCGCAGCAGCACACACTGGCTTGCCAAGCCCGACTGACAACAAACGCCTGCCTCTGCTGCCTGCAGAGGCAGGCACTTCGCCTGCACGGACTGGCCCCGCGTCCGATCATGCGCAGGGCCGTGGCTCACTCAGCGCCCTTGCCAACAGGTACGGGTAGGGTAGGCATTCTAACACTTGGCGCCCTCCTCGCCGACGTACACCGACACCTCCAGGCCGTCCGGCACGTCGTCGCGCCACTCCAGCGTGGACGGCACGAAGCGGCTGCGGTAGCGCGGGCTGCCGCGCACGTAGTCCAGGTAGCCGGCCAGGCCGCCCGCCGCGAAGACGCCTGCGTTGTCGGCGACCACGACCGCCCCGGCCGCCAGGCTCGCCTCCGCCGCCTGCGCAGCCGCCGCACGCCTGGTGACTGCCCTCCGCCGCCATGCTGCGCCCGTCCCCATATATGGGACATACCCTACCCCATAGCATGCACCACGCCGCCTCATCATCGCCGTCCGGCGCCTGGACAGGCCGAAATCCAGGAGCAGGGCACGGCTGAATGTGGGCCCAGTCACATGGCAGCCCAGCTTCAGGCGCGCGCTCAGGGCGGCTCAGGCGCAGGCGCCCGGGCGCACGCCTGCAGATACTCCAGGTACTCCCGCGGCAGGCCGTCCAGGAACAAGAAATCAATGCGCTGGCCGCGCAGACGGCTCGGCAGCAGCCGCCGCGCGTCCCCCCACCAAATGTCCACGCGCCCCATGCGCGCCGCCTCCTGCCGCGCCCCCGCAAAGCGCGCCAGATGACGCGCGCCGGCATGCACAGGCAGCTCGCGAGGGCGGGGGCGGGCCAAGGTGTCCTGCAGCAGGGCGGAAAACCTCCGGCCAACACCGCGCAGGCCGCGGAGCAGCCCCCAGCGGCCGCAGCTGCAGCGCACCGCCCCACCGGGCGCCCGCGCGCGTTCGGCTCAACCCGCATCGCTTCAATGTGAGGGCTCAAATTGTGCCATGAAGTGGGCTTGATTGTGCCAAGACGCACAAGACCATGCACATGACCACTATCAGCGCGCTCCCTGCGCCAGGTCGCACATGCTTGCCGCTGAATGCGCTGCGCTCTGGGCGGCCTGGCTCGCTTGCCCAGCAGCCGGTGCGCCCAGCAAGCGCAGGCCGGCTCCTCACTCACCCTGGCTGGGGCCCGCCGCAGCAGCCCATGGCCTGGAGCGCCAGGGGAGGGGCGCGCCGCCTGGGAAATAGGGTAGGGTAGGGTAGGGCCGCACCGGCTTGCTGCGCCGCTCACCCTGGCCGGCCTGCCACACAAAGCGCTTGGCGACCAGCGCCCACTTCCAGTCGGCCTCGATGCTGACCAGGCGGCCGCCCGGCGGCAGCGCGCACGCGATTGTCAGCGCGGAGTAGCCTGCCAGCGCGCCCACCTCGACCGCCAGCGCCGGCGCGCGCTCCGCCACGAGGCCCGCCAGCAGCGCGCCCTTGGCCGGGCCCACGAATGGCATGCCGTCCTGCCGCGCGGCGCCAGCGCCGCATCGGCTGCGCATCGCCTGCGCAACGTCGGGGCGCGGACGCCGGGGGGATTCCATGCAGGGCGGGCTCGTCCAGACCCTAGAACTATCGCATGGGCGGGTGGTGGGTCGTGCGCGGTGCGCTGCGCCTGCGCGGAACGCGCGAGTTGCCGTAGACGGCTTCCTGGCCGCATTCCGCCGCAATCGGGCACGGCGGCCCACCGCAGCCCGCCCGCGGCCTGCCCCCGCACGCGCGGCGCGCTCCAGGGCGGCGGCGGGGCGAGGCGGCGCGCACCCGGCGGCCCCAGCGCTCCAGGCGGCGCAGGATCCAGTCCGCATCGACCTCGCGCAGCCGGCTGACGCGCTCGCCCGCCGCGTTCACGGTCACCTCGCGGTCGCCCAGCCGGATCTGCGCCGCGCGCACCTGCACGCCGCGCGCCGTGCCAGTGGCGCCAGGCCGGGTGCCTCGCTGCCGCCATGAGCATGCGTGCGGTGCTGCGCTGCTTGGCCGGTTACAGCGGTAACTGTCGCCGTCGCTGCTCCCGCGGCCACTCCCGCTGCCCTCCCATGCTCACCCGGATCAGCGCAAAGCACAGCCCGCCGCTTGGTGCAGGCCATGTATCGTCGCGTACCCTGCCGCTCGCCCCAGGGGTCATGCTCCCAAGGCACAACGCGCACTAGCTAGCAGCTCGGCTGCATCGCGTCCGCCCAATACCTGCAGCCACTCTCACAGCTTGCTGCTGCGATGGCAGAGAGGCGCGGCCTGCCTGGCTGGACAGGCCTGCAACCCCACCGCAAGCTCTCTTCCCTGACGCAGGCAGGGCTGCTTACGACGCCATGCCCCGCTTCCACAGCGTCCAGGCACCCACAGCGCGTCTATTGGCTACAAGGCACCAGAGAGCGCGGCCCTGCCTGCGTGCGTCGCTCCACGCGTGCGCCGGCAGCGCGCTGGTCCGCGACGAAGAGCGCCGCAAACAGGACGGTCCCCGCCAGGTTGATCAGCACCGTGCTCATGTCCGGCGCCTCGTCACCCAGCTGGAGAGCCTGCAGGTTGCACATGGCTGTTGCTCTCGAGCTGACGCGGTGCAGCACGACGCAGCATGACGTGGGACATTCTGCCCAGGGCACACGCGCGCCTGCAGCAGCTGCGAGGAGCTTATGAGCGTCGCGACGAGGCAGGACGCCGCTGCAAAGCCTGAGAGCGCCAGCCGCAGGGGACGCGGGATAAAGTACCTGCGCGGTTCACCAGCGCACGCTCGTCAGCCGCGCCGCAGCCTCGGTACCGCACGCCAGACACGACCAATGGCGCTGGCAGGCGCACTCAAGGAAGTTCTTGGGGTCTCGCAGCTCATCCTCGACCTGCCGCAGGCGTGCAGCCTCCTGTGGGTCACGCTCCCGCTCTGCAGCTCAAGGACAGATGCGAAGTCAGGCGCTGCACGTGGTGTGCAGAGGCCAGCTCCTTTACGGTGAGAGCAGGAGAGCCGGAAGCTCGCCTTTCAGTTTTGCCCGCACAAGGCAGGCGCGCTGATGCTCACACTTGCGCCGAGCTTTCATCCCCCTCGAACACGGTTGTTGTGCGAGGCTGCAGTGCAACATCGTCCACACGCGCCAAGAGCGCTCCTCAGTGTGGCATTGCCTGTTTCGGAGCGGCGTGCAGCCAGCACTGCTGGTCCACAGGAGCTGGCCAGCCATCCCAAGCTGCGCCGCAGGGGCCTACCCCTGTGCACAACAGCACCTGTGAGAGGCTCTGCAAAGGTCAGACTGCGCTTAATGCATGCTTATGGTTTGAAAGAATATGGTTTCTGTTTCTATGCTGCATTGATTGGGCTCCCTGGTGTACCTTCTTCATGACCTTCTGGCAGACCTCAGACTTGGGTACACCAGAGCATCAGGTGCGACGACCAGCTTGGATAGCTTGCCATGCATAAATGGCTTGCAGCTTGGTGTGATTCAATGCATTACCAACGACATACTTTTCAAGCGTTCCATTGGCCTGCAAGCACACGCATGTACTAAACAAGCCCACAAGCGCACATCATGCATTCAGCTGGGCCCGCCAGGCATGGCCCATGCAACGGCTGCCTCTCAGTCACGTTTCTACATGTTCACAATGCAGAGAAGCCCCTACGACTGTCAGGCGCCCAGCACCATGCGGCCCCCAGTGACAAACAGAAAGCCCAGCACGCCGATCTGGATGAGCGACGAAGGGATGTAGCCGGGGAGGCGCCCGTCGGGTCCCTTTGACGAGTATCCGATGAAGTACACGATCTTGCCTGCAACGCAGGCAGCTCCACATCAGCCCCCTTCGAGCTGATGGGCGCACAACTCAGTATAATGCGAGCTCATGAAAGCAAGCTCTGCATCATTTTCAGTGTTGCGAGCGTCCGTTGTTTTTGAACAGGTTGCGGCGAGGCGGAGGCGCGCGACACTGTGTATCAGCTACTCATCTGTACGCCTGGAGGCAACCTATTATTAAATGTTACATTGTCAGTTTTAAAATAGCACTGTCACACCGCGCCAGGGTCGTCAGCCCAAAGCCCGTAAAGCAGGCAACTTGCAGAAGCGCGGGAAAGGAGCCGCACCAGTCATCCACAGGAAGCCCAGCACGCCGGCAGAGTACGGGTGCATGAGTGCCAGCGCAGCCTGGGCGGCCAGCCAGATCGGCATCTGCTCCAGCACGTTCTGGTGCGCGCGCTGGGCGCAGTTAAACGCGAAGGCCTTCTCGCTGTCGCCGTCCGCGTACAGCTTCGGATAGGCCACGCCGCTGTGCGCCCGGCAGGCCCAGTATCCACACAGAGCACCACTGAAACGGTAGCAGCAATGGGCAATAGGCGGAGCTCTAGAGCGTATTACACGACACAAGCGCTCGTATCAACGAAAGCGTGTAGATAGGCTTGACAGCATGAGGGTCTCAGTCAGCCCGACGAGCCGCGTCAAACTCCGCACTGCTCGGGGCGCACAAGTCACTCCTGGCCTTGGCCACACGGATAGCCATCGCCTGCGAAACGCTCTCGATATCAGCGGCAGCCAGCACACCAAGAGCACGCCCTGCTACTGCAACATGGTTGACGCTATTGTATCACCACGACACCCACTTGTACTCCTTACATACAGCAGCACAGCCCTCTGTCATTCAAGGTAGCACGACCCAGTCCTGGTGCTTAAGACTATACGGACGCGCGACGCTGCGCAAGCTCTGCGTGCTTGCGCTGCTGACGGGCCTGGGCACCAACCTGGTTGCTTAGGCCAACGAACCCAATTGATGCCAGCACGAGCCTGCACGTCGGACCAGAGCTAGCTCAGCCTGCGGCCCAGGAACATCAAGCCAAAGCGCGCATCGCCTTACAACAAACGTACCCCTGGTCAGGCGTGATTGCGAGCGCGCGCGTCACAGCAGCGCCGCGCCGCGGCCTACACGGCTTTGTGCTGGCCGTGAAAGCACACGGCAGGCATGATGCCTTCTGTGTGAGGCCCGCCATTGCACAACCCTTGGCTGACACTGCGTCTCTACGTTCCTTGGGACACTTTGTATTGGCAATGTCCTACCGCGACACATCTACTCCTGCCAGTTTATATTGGCCTAACTAAGAACCCTGCAGGGCTGGGCTTCCAGGCCTGCTGCGAAGCAGGCGTCCACGGCTGCCCAGTAAGAACGCAGGTGCTTGTCGACGCCATGGCGCTGGTGTTGTTGTCTGGCGCGCTGCGGCGCTCTGCGCGCTTTGTAGCACAGGGCGCAGGCCTGTGCAGGGGTGCGGGAGGCGCTGAGGCCCAGCAGGCAGCGCTTCCGCAGGCTCTTGCTGGCCGCGCCCTGTCTACCTGCAGCGCGGCGCGCAGCGACAGCACCGGCGGTGCAGACGAGCCTGCCCCAAGCAGAGCCACGGTGCGCGCTCCACTTGGTGCCTTATGCGTGCTTCACTTGGGCGAGCTTTGTTGTGACGTGCTAGCCCCTTATATATGTTGGAGCTGTGCCAAGTGCTACGTGTACTTCCGGGGAATGATTTTGCTTTATAGGAGCTGCACCCCTTGCATTACCAGCTACGCAGCGCCATGCTACGACCAGGCACACGAGCTTCTTTTCTCTTTTTCATTGCCGTCTATGTAGGTCGGGCCGTGTTGACTGTACGACGTTGATGGTGGCAGCTTTGGCAGCATTTCTTGCCTGTGTAGAGGGCTGTACTGCTGGCACGCGAGCAGGTGAACCGGCTCCTGTACCGCAGCCGCCAGCGCGGGTTCCTGGAGATGGACCTGCTGGTGGGCCTGTTCGCGGAGCGGCGCCTGCCGCAGATGGCCGAGCGCGAGCTGGCGGCCTTCAGCGCCGTGCTGGACCAGGAGAACCCCGACCTGTTCAAGTGGCTGACGGGCCAGGAGCCTGCGCCGGACGCCATGCTTGCCAACGCCACCTTTGTGGTGCGGCCTGCGCGGCGCCTGGCTGGCGGCACACGCTTCGAGGTCTGCAAGATCAAGGCTGCATGCACCTTGAATAGACCGCTGTGCCAGGCACTGCCGGACAATATTGCACCACCTTTAAATTGAGTCCCAATCTTTCCGTCTGTGCCTGTCATGCACTCCTGATTCTGAGCCGGATGCATGATGCCGCATGGTACTGTGCATGGCACTAAGTCATCAAAGTTGCCGCACGGGCGGAATTTTTCTTTCTTGACATGTGTGCGTGCCCTGGCAGGAGCTGCGGGAGCATGTGCACGGGCAGCTGGCAGCGCACTGCGCGCCGGGCGCCGCGTCCGTGCCGGGCAAGGCGTGGGTGCGCGGCTGGGACGACTCGCAGAAGGCCCCCGCCAG
>JAABUO010008119.1_pt1 | contig 11903 bp, 7 predicted proteins | sample 5559291 | NCBI WGS metagenome assembly JAABUO01 (sample SAMN10711878, study PRJNA513372) | rock metagenome | isolation source: Antarctica rocks | place: Antarctica: Victoria Land, Finger Mt sud | reverse complement strand
CCGCACCGTCGCGCACCGCGCTCATCGAGCAGCTTGGAGGCTGGCGGCGCATCTGCGCGATCCTGGGCCAGCCGTATCTGACGGGCCGATCGGTCACCTCGGGCGTCTGGGCGAACCAGGGGTACGCATACCGGACGCTCCCGGCCGCCTATCGGGCGGCCCTGCGCACGACCGCACCCGCCGAAGACGGCTACCGTACTCAGCTCGCACCGGGCGTCGTCCCCGGTGTCGACCAGGACCCCGTCGTTAGCGGCAAGGATTGTATAGTCATGCAGGCCGGCGGCACACGCACCCGTGGTGGAGGTAGCGGCGAGGCCGGCGAACAGACGATGTGGGCGGACCGTCAGGGCACGTGCTGTGCGCGCATAGCACCTGTTTCTGCTCATCGGATGGGCTCCGGATGTAATACACAGCCACCACAGGTTATAATCCGACGCGCGGAGCCTCGCGCCGTCTCACGTCCTGAAGATACGTCGCCGCGTATCTCTTGGCATCCTCGATAATGGCGCCCACTCCCTCGGGCGCAGTCGCCAGGGTACCGTCCACGATCGTCACCGTGGGGATGATGCCCTTACGGAGGGGCGCCCGCGTGATCACGTTGTGGCCGAGCTCGTGCGCTCCCGTGCTCCCCCTGCTCGGGTCGCCCAGGCAGAGGTGCGCGAAGCTCCGATTGTACGTGTCGAACAAGGGGGCATACGGGGCGTCATGCCAATGCAGGACCCCGTCCGTGTGGCCCGACTGCATCAGCGGAGTCGCCCCGCCGACTGCATCGTACCAGCCCTCGCCGGCGACGAGAATCTCAGGGTGACCGTCCCTGATCCGTGCGACGAGCTCGTGCGTCCCGGCGCTCACGCTATACCTGGGATCGTTCCACCAGGCGGCCGAGATGTCCAGGAACACCCCGTCGAACCCGTATCTCTCGATGAGTCCCCGGATCTGCGCGACGAGTGTCGTCTGCCAGGGCGGAGATCCTGGATTGAGCAGGCTGCCCCAGCCATGGTCGTAGTGCCGCGATCCGTCCCAATCGACCGACCCTCCCAGCGGGTTCCCCCCCGCGCTCGTGAAGACCGCGGGCGCGCCCCACCGCTCGTAGTTCTCCGTGTCTTTGTTGACGATGTTGATGCCGAACATCGGCATCACATGCACGCCGATCTCGCGCGCCGCCGCGACTAAGCGCGCAAACCCCTCCTCTCCACCCATGCGCGGATCGGGCCGGTACGCACCATACTGCCAGTAGTAACGCCCCTCCCAGCCGGGCAGGTAGACGAGCACCCGGCGCGGCTCGATGCGCGCGGCCAGCCAGCGGATCGTGTCGAGCACGCGGGCGTAGTCGTTGAAGACATAGCCCGTGAAATGCTGGCAGTGGATCGCGGCGACGAGGGCGACATCGCGCGACCAGGAGGGGACATCGCTCCGTTCCTCCCAGGGGACTAAACCATGGGCGTGCGCCACATACCGCGTGTGGTCCGCGAGTGCGCCCTCGCGGCCCTCGCACGAGCCGATCTCCCACGGGGGGACGCTTATCGTGTCCGTCGCCTCCGTCGCGAGCTCTTCGTGGATCAACTCGATAGTGAGGCGCCCCTCCGCGCGCACGAAAGCGAACCTCTTCGCCCGCACCTGTGTGTCGAGCGACCGGACATTCAGCAGCGATCCATCAGCCTTTTTGATGATGACCTGGGGCGTGTACAGGCCGCGCCACCCGTCGGGGTAGGTAAGGATGAGCCCGTCGGGGCCAATCTCGCGCTCGTCCGACTCGCGCAAATTGACGATGCGGCCGTCGGCCATATTCTTGAGCACGAGCTTCACGCACCGAATCGTCTTGGCGCACCACGCATCGATGGAAAAGAGGGTCTTACCCCTCGATACCGCGGCGCGCAGATGGACGGACCCTTCACACGTCTCCTGTCCACCCGCCCACGTCAGTCCACGACAGGTCACCGTATACGTGTCCGCTTCTTGCGTGATAGTACACGCCTCTCCATCGAGACCATAGACATTCTCGAAAGTGAAGACCTGGACGCTGAAGGCCAGCGCATTGAAGTGGAATAGGGGGTCATGGGCATCGAAACTCACGTCCTGCACAGCCTGTCCTTTGCTTTTGGTGAACAATACACTGTTCGCGACGAATTGTAGCCTGGCGGCGACGGGACGGATCGCTCGGACCCGTCCGTTAGCGCATCCTGTTAGGCGAGGTATCCCACGTGGGAGGGGCACGCTCACGTCGGGCATGCCTGGAGTTAGGGGGTGCGCCCTGAACGACTGAATGTCCGCATGACGCACGACATCGGGGCGTCCCTTAGACGGGTACACCCCGATCAGTCATGTACGGGTGATAAGGGGTGGGCGAGTGGCTTGCGCGACCTGATCGTGGCCGAAGCAAGCGCGGGCTTGCCCACGTTCATCAGAGGCAATCAACGTGACAATAGGCCGCTATCGGCGCCTCAGCATTGAGCTACGACGTGCGGTAGAACGACACACTGTCCGCCGACATGAAATCTCCCCCGTTCGCTTTAGAGTAGAAGCCAATGATGCATTGGCCGTTGGTCACGGTGATGTTGGGGATCGTGATCCGCGCCCAGTTCGGCCACCCATTGAGCGGGACGTTCTGCGTGGGGTGACTACCTCCGGAGTCGAAGTTCTTGGCGTCCATGTAGACGCTGTCGGTCGCGGCGCCCCCGCCGACAACCCACGCGCTCAAGGCGTAGGTGCCGTTGGGGAGGTTGCTCAGCGTCTGCGAGGTATACACCTCGTAACTGGAGGACTTGTCGTGGGTCAAGCGATACGCGCCGGCGTAGCCACCACCCTCGGTGTAATCGGCGTCCGCATCCGTCCCCGCGGTCCCCGGCCATGTATCCCAACTGGAGGGGGTCTGCGTCGCGGCGTTGCCCTCGAATCCCGCGTTGGCCACGAGCGTGTCGTTGTGGGCCGCGGACCCTTCGGCGTAGAACTCGACGTTGTCCACGGACATCCAGTCGCCGCCGCCGGCTTTGGAGTAGAAACCGATGGTGGCCTGTCCGTTCATCACGACGATGTTGGGGATGGTGATTTGCGTCCAATTCGGGGAGCCTGTGTTCGGGATGTTGGCGGAGAGCTGACTCCCGGACGCGTCGAAGTTCTTCGCGTCCATGTAGACGAGATCGCCGGCTTGCCGGCCGCCGCTCATGACCCACGCTTTGGCAACGTAGGTCCCGTTGGGGATGTGCGTGACCATCTGATCGGTGTACACCTCGTAGCTGGCCCCCTTGGTGTGGGTCAGGCGATACGTCCCGCCATAGCCGCCCGTTTCGGTGTAGTCGGCGTCGGCGTCGGTCCCGGCGCCGCCCGGCCATGTGGTCCACCCCGTGGGCGTCTGTGTCGTGGCTCCGTCCGCCTCGAAACCGGGGTTCGTGAGCAGATTGTTCTGGAACACGCGCGCGGGGAAGGCCGACACGTCGACGTCATCGATCTCGGCGTAGTTATCCGTGGCGCTGTCCTTTTGCAGGCGGATCGTATTGCCGCCGGCCTGCAAGGCGACGGGGACCTCCAGGATGTTGCGCGAGAACGCGCCCCAACTACCGGTCTTGGGGACGAGGACTGTCGCATAGCTCGTCCCGTTCACGTAGAGATGGAGCTTGCTGGTATCGCTCCATCCATTGGCGACGTTGACGCTCAGGCGATACTCGCCGGCCGTCGGCGCGTTGACGTTGCGGAATTCGACGTAGCTCCCGACGTTGTTGAGGCCGCCCACATAGCTCCCGTTCGACGCGCTGCTCGACGATGCGACCTGCCCGCCCGACACCACGGTGGACTCCGCTTCGTACCGGGTGGTCAGCGGGTTTGTGACCTGCTCCACATGGAGATCGTCGATCGAGCTCGCGCCACCCGTGCCCGGCGGCACATGCAGCCCGACCGTCGCCGTGCTTCCCGATGGCGTGAAGTAGATCGACCGGCCGATTGAGGCTGGATGCGCCAGGTTGGCGTTGTCCGGAGGGGCGATCATGGTCTGGGAATAGACCGACGTGTAGATGTACGGGCCGCCATAGTTGTCTACGTAGAGCCGGGCCTCCTGATTCGGACGTGCCATCAAGTATGCCGTCGCCTTGTACGTCGCCCCCGCCGTCAGGCCGTTCAGCGTGACATAGAGTTTGCCCTCGGGAACGCTACTATCGGTCGTCACGACGCCTTGCCAGTTGCCGCTGTGCGCGTTGCTGGTCTTCTGCACGTAGATGTGCGTGGTGTCAGGGACTGATGTCCAGGTGGACCAGCCCGAAAGATCGCCCTGCTCGAAATCGGCGTTGTAGATCGGCGCCACTTCGGCCGGCGGATTGGTCGCCTGAGTCGGGATATAATAATTCGTCGCGTCAACGCTGCCGCCGTTGGCCGTGATCTGGGCCTCGGCGTTGCTCTGATAGGAGGATGCGAGACTGTCCCACGTCTGCGTGTAGGGGTAACTGGTGGTGATATGCGGCTGGAAGGCGTATTGAGTGCCTGGGGCGTCGTTCTCGTACACCCCGCTCCCGTTGGCGTACACAATGTTCTTCACGTCTTGCGGTGTCCCGGCCATGCCCCCCATGATACCCAGGATAGCCAGCGCCGCGCCAACCTGGTCCTCGGCGTCGTAGTTGGTCAAGGAGGCGATCTTGGCCGTCGTCACGTAGTCACTGTTCCCGTAGAGGAGCGCCAGGATCAAGAATCCGTTGTTGAGGTCGGGGATGGCCTGTGCGTTGTCCTGGCCGTAGACCATCCTCCGGTATTTGATCATCTCCTGCACGGACGGATGCCAATCCGAGGGATTCTGGGTGTAAAGCTCTTTGGCGCGCAGGTAGATCCGATACGGCCAACTGTTCTCGGGCAAGACGGCCGCTGCCGCCTGGTCGACCACGGACCGGACATTGGTGTTGATATAGGCGAGTGACTCCATTGTGGCGATGAACTTTGCCCACAGGGGGCCATCGCCCTCGCCCTGGACCTGGGCGAACTTGTCCACGAGGTTATACGTGACCAACGGTAGGCCGGGCGCGTCCATGCCGAGCGTGTCGTTCTCCAGATATGGTTCTGTCTCCCACGCATAGTCTTGCCACTCGTACTTACCCGTGTAGGGCGGCAGGACCCCTTGATTCATGAGCGTGACGGCTCCATAGCCGCCGCCCCAGTCCGAGACCCCGTGGGAGACCCACTCGTCCCTGATGTCCTTGGCGGACGGTGTCACGCCGTGGTCGTGCAGGATGAGCTGGTTGAAGAAGTCGATGTGGTAGCTGTCGTACGACCCCACCACACCCGTGGCGTGCAGGCGCACGTAGTTGGGGTAGCTCAAGTTGCCGCACCACGGCTGCGGATAGGGGCCACAGGTAGTGTTCCGCCCGCTGTAGGGACCCTCCAGAATTCCGAACCAGTTGTCAGGCAGCGGAGAGATGGGTGTGCCGTCCGGATTGTTATCGGGCGTGAACTCGTAACCGGTTAGCACCCCCGCCACTTCGCCCAGGATACCAGCCAGGGTCTTGTCGCGATAGGTCGCCTTCGACAGCGTGACCGTAGACGCGTGGGCCATCCTCGTCGGTGACATGACGGGGACAAGAGTGGAGAGCAACGCTAGGACGGAAACGAGCACGCCGACGGAGATCCGAGAGACCAATTTTCTCGCTTTCATCGTATTCCTCTGTCTCACTACGTGTGGATGACGACATGACACGATACTGTTGGTAAATGCGCTTTTGGCCCGCTTTGCATGCTGGGCCTACGCCTGACTCCGTGTCGGCTATCCGCTGGACTAGGCCCCGCGAAAGGATTTACCAACAGTATCATGACACCCCGATGGGCTTAATCAACGCCAGGACCCACGTCCGGGCCACGGCCATGCGGCGTGTACGACCGTGACGTCTGACTATCTCTCCTCCTTTTTGGAACACCTATCCCTCTCTCGGACACCATCCTCATGCTGTTAGGCTTTGACCGCGCCGGCCGTCAGGCCCGTGACGTAGTAGCGCTGGAACAACAAGAAGAGCACGACGCATGGCAGCATGGCGAGGGTAACGCCGGCTTGCAAGGCGCCCCAGTTGACGATTCCCACCTGCCCGTACTGCGCGTTGACCAGCATGATGGGGAGGGTGTATTTGTCGCTGTCGGACATGAGGATGAGCGCGGCCAGGAACTCGTTCCACGCGCTGAAGAAGGCGAAGAGGCCCACCGTGATGATGCCCGGCCGCACGATCGAGAGCAACACACGGTAGAGCAGGCTGACCCGCGTGCAGCCGTCGAGCAGCGCCGCCTCCTCCAGTTCGCGCGGCACGCTGTCGAAGGAGTTGCGCATCACGAACACAGCGAAGGGGAGTTGGAACGTGATGTAGACCAACGCCAGCCCGAGCAGCGTGTTCTGCAGGTGGATGATGTGCATGACCAGGAAGAGCGGCGTCAGGATGGATTGAAAGGGAATCATCAGGGTGATGAGGATGGTCACGAAGAGGACGTTCTTGCCCCGGAACGCGAAGCGCGAGAAGCCGTAGCCGCCCAGCGTGCTGAGCACGATCGTCCCGGCGACAGTCCCCAGGGCCACGACCACGCTGTTGACGAGATAGTGCCCCACGCCCGCCTCGAAACCGGCAAGAGACGTGTAGTTGTCCCACGAGAGGTGCGACGGGAGGAAGGTGGGCGGCGACGCCTGCGCCTCGGCCGGCGGCTTGAGGGACGTCAGGGCCGTCCAGGCCAGGGGGAAGAGGAAGACGGCGGCCAGGACGAGGCAGAGGAGATAGTAGAGCGCCCGTCGCGCGAGGGCGATAGCCCGTGAGGCGTGACGCGGACGCGACGCGTGGCGTGCATGTGACGCGGCGTATTGCATGGTCGAACGTTTCCTCCAGATAGGCGCGAACACTACACCTGCGTTGTGTCGCGCAGCAGATAGAGCTGCGCCACGCTGATCACGAGCAGGATGACTAACAGCACGAGCGAGAGCGCCGCCCCATAGCCCAGCTTGAAATAAGTGAAGGCGTTGTTGAAGATCCAGTAGACGATGGTGATGGTGCCATTCTGTGGACCGCCCTGGGTCATGATGTAGAACTGATCGAAGGCTAGGTAGGAGCCGATGACGGAGAGCGTGAGGGCCAGGGCAAAGGTGCGGCGCAGGAGCGGGAGGGTGATATAGCGCAGGCGCGCCAGACGGCCGGCGCCGTCGATGCTCGCCGCCGCGTAGAGTTCGTCGGGGATGGCTTGCATGCCCACCAGCAGCAGCAGCATCGTGAGGCCGGACGTTTTCCAGACGACCATCACGACGACGGCGAGCAGCGACCCGGTCGGGTCGGCTAGCCACTCGATCGGCGTATGGATGAGACCGAGGCCTTGCAGGATGCCGTTGAACACCCCGACCTGATCGTTGAACATCCAGACCCACAACAGGCTCGCCGTCCCGAAGCCGACGACGGCGGGCAAGAAGTACGCAGTGCGGAACAGCCCGACGCCGGGGACGCGGTGGTGGACGAGGAGCGCCAGCCCGAAGGCGACCACGAAGATGATCGGGGTGACCACGAGTGTATATTTCGTCGTGAAGGCCAGGCTGCTCCAGAACACGCTGTCCGCGGCCAGGGCGCGATAGTTGTCCAGGCCGATAAAGTGGGGAGTCCCGAGTAAGGGCCAGTTGTGCAGGGACATCCAGCCGGTCAGGACGAGCGGCGCGAGGAAGAACAGCCCGACGAAGGCGACGCACGGCAGCACGAACAACAGGCCGAGATTCTGGTTCGCACGCGTCCGTCTGGCGCGGCGGGATCCCGACCTTGTCCTCACATCGGAGACGGTTGACGCCATAGGCTTGACGTGCCTTTCTTTACGCTGTGTCTATGACACGATGTCGTGGCGGTCTCCCGTGCGCCAGCGCCCACGGTGATATGCATCGTGGAAGCGGTCGCGCGGGAGACCCACTCTAGGGATGAACAGACGGCAGCTTATACCGGCGTAACGTCCTTAGCTGGCCAGGATCTGCGTGAAGTGTTGTTGCGCCGTGGCGATCGCCTGGTCGATGTCTCCGCTGAAGACGGCTTGGTGGACCAGCGTTCCCCACGGGCCATTCGGATCATTGAAGAGTTGGTTATAGCGCACGCTGTACGGATCGCGCCCGCGGGTCAGGGCGCTGTTGGCGACGAGGTAGCGCGGGTCGAGCGTGCTGTAGCTATTGGCCGCGAGGTCGGTGCGGACCGGGATGTGCCCCTGCTGGGCGAAGAGTTTGATCTGCGTGGTGGTCGAGAGACACCAGGCGATGAAATCCCGCGCCTCCGCGACGTGCGCCGAGCCGCGCGGGACGCCGATGATATTGCCGCCGGCGAAGGAGGACCAGTTGCCGGTCTTACCCGGCAGATAGCCGACCCCGACGTCGATCTTGGGGGCCAGCACTTTCGTCAGCGCGATGGCGAACTGACCAAGGGCGACCATCCCGACTTTGCCGGTGGTGAAAGCGCCGACGAAGTTGGCGCCCGCATCGGTCTTCGCCCCCGGCAGCATCTGGTTCTCCGTCCAGAGCCGATGGTAGAACGTCAGCGCATCCTTGACGGCCGGCGACGTCAGCGTCGCCTTGGTCCCGGCGGCATTCAAGACATCCCCTCCGTCGGCCCAGATCAACGGCAAAAACTCGAAGGCGTTGCAGGACGCGCAGTTCCCCGAGAAATAAAATCCGGTGATGCCCTGGCCCAGCGACGTGATTTTCTTGGAATCGGCTTCAATTTGCCCCCAGGTTGTGGGCGGTCGATTTGGATTGAGCCCGGCTTGCCGAAAAAGATTCTTGTTGTAGATGAGGATTGAGCTCTCGGCGTCGTACGGCACGCCATAGAGTTTGCCCTGGTAGGTGGCCAGGCGGACATGCGAGGGGCTGAGTTGGGCAAAGTGGGGCAGGGTGTGGGCGAAGGTCGTGATGTCCATCATCTGGCCGGCGGCGGCGAACGACGGCATGGCGACCAGGTCGATGGCGGCGACATCGGGGACCGTGCCGCCTGCGCTCGCCGTGCTGAATTTGGTCGCGAACTGAGGGTCGGGAATCAGATTGAGGCTGACCTGCGTCGCGTGGGTGGCGTTGTATGCTTTGACCAGCGGCTGGCTTGTCGACGCCTCGCTCGCCCGTACCCAGAAGGTGATGGTCGTCGCGGCGTGGGCCGGCCGCGACGGCGGCACGAGGGCTCCGAGACTGGCGACGAGAAGCGCCGCGCCAATGATAGATCGTGTCTTCATGAATGATCGTCCTTTCCTGTCGGTGATGCATCGTGCGCGCTACAGCGGGTCGCGTATGATCCGTTACAAATCCTCGTCGTCCTCCTTTTCTTCGTAACTCCGGCGCACCTCACGCGCATGGGTCGCGGGCGCGCCGCACGAGTCGCGGACGACCAGGCGGCAGGGAACCCGTACCAGGCCCGATTCCCGTTCCCCCGCGATCATGGACAGGAGCTTGGTCCCGGCCAGACGCCCCAGGTCGTGGAGATTCAGATCCACGGTCGTGAGCGGCGGCCGCGTCGCGCCGGCCATCGCCTCCCAGTTGTCGACCCCGATGACCGCCACATCGTCCGGCACACGCAAACCCCGATCGCGCAGCCCGTCGAAGACGCCGCGCGCGATTTGGTCGCTGCCGCAGAAGATGCCGTCGATCCGCGGATCGGTGTCCAGCAGGAGCCCGACGGCCTTGTAGCCCCAGTTCTCTCGCCAGGGACCGTGAAGGACGTGGTCGGCGGGAAGAGCCAGACCGCGCTCCGCGAGCACCCGGCCCATGGCCTCCTGGCGCAGACGCGCGGCCTCGTATGAACGCGGGCCGGTGATATGCGCGAGGCGCCGTCGCCCATGCCCAAGCAAGTGCTCCGTCGCCAAACACGCGCCGGAGGCGTCGTCGGGGAGCAGACAGAGCGCATCGGGCTCCGCGACCTGGGTATAGGCGTAGAGGACGGGGACCCGCGCCGTCCCCACATCGACGGAGGGACGCGGGTCGGTGCGGCGCGCGGTGACGATGATGCCATCGACGCGCTTGGCCAGGAGGGCGTCGAGGTATTGCCGTTCGCGCGCCGGGTCCTCGCGCGCGTCGCACAGGAACACCGACACTTGCGCGGCCCCCAGCGCGTCCTCGATGCCGGTCATGACGGGGATACTAAAACGCCCATAGCTATCGGTTGAGAGCAAGCCGACTGTAAAACTGCGGCCGCGCAGCAGGCTGTGGGCCAGGTCGTTCGGACGGAATCCAAGACGGGCAGCCTCGGCCTGGATGCGTGCGCGCGTTTCCGGGCGCATGCGTCCGCGGCCATGCAAGCCCTGGGAGACCGTCCCGACGGCGACGCCCGCTGCCGCGGCGACATCGTGAATCGTGGGAATAGCCCCCTGATCGACCGATAGGGTATTCGACATGCCCCCCTACTCTCCATCTGTACTCTTGCCACCCGCCCGCGGCGATCAGCAGTGAAAAAACCTTTCATCAAGGCTGAAAAAACCTTTTTCCACGGTTGACTACTATACTACGCCGTTTAATAGGCGCTGTCAAGAGAGACGCGGGCAGGGATCGATCTGTGCAGGAATGAGACGACGGTTGCGCGCTCTCCTTCATCGCTTACCAAATTATGACCGCAACCATCAAGGTTAGCGTCTGACGAGGTCCGACCGTAGCTCACACGCGCACAAGTGTAACCATCTTGTCATACAAGACAGTCGCTACTGGCGCACACAGCCTAACACGGTGTTAGGAGGAATCATCACAGGCGCCCTATGTCGCGACACATCGCGCGGTGATGCGCGAGGTATCGACCCCCATCACTCACGTTGCACTGCTAATCAATCGCTGAGTATAGGCTACATGCGTGATCAGTAACCGATCAATGCGCTCTTGGCCAACGCCATCGTCATGCACACTCTCGCATACCGGTGCATGTTTCGGCGTTCCCCCCATCTACCACCGATGGCGCCCCATGTCGCGCGCCGGGGCCGTTTTTGCCGTCCTTGCAGCCGTGCTTGTATGGAAGACGTCGGGGCACGGATCGCGCGCTCGTTCCGCACGGCCAGGCGCACGACAATGACCGCCCACAATCGGCGATACTGAGGGCGATGGCCCTGCCGCACACACGTCCGCTGGAGGCTCCTATGTCCCGCCCGTCGCCTCGCCCCGCGCACGCCCTGCTCCTCGTCGCCGCCCTCTTGCTCACCGGCGGCGCCAGCGTCGCTCCCGTGCGGGCCGCGTCGCACACGCCGACCGCGTTGGCGGCGGTGATCCTCCCCTCGTCCGTTGTCGTCGTCGTGCCCACGCTCAACCTGCGTGCCGCGCCCCGTCTCTCCGCCCCCATCCTGCGTCGCCTGTCGCAAGGGACCGTCCTGCGCCTGCGCTTCTACCACGTGAGCTGGGCCGCCGTCACCGCCCCCGACGACACCATTGGCTACGTCGATCGCTACGCCCTCCGCCCGCTGGCCAGCGCGCCCGCCCCGGCTCCCCTCGCGACGGTGGATTCGACCCGCGTACCCACCCCTCTCGTCTCCCTGACGGTGGCCGCGGCCGCGGCGAACCTGCGCGCCGCGCCCGAGCGCAGCGCGCCCATCCTCGCCACGCTGCCGCAGCGGACGCCGCTCACCCTCCTGCGTGTGGACCGGACGGAGACGTGGGCGCGCGTGGCGACGCGCGCGGGCCGCGTGGGCTGGGTCGCGCTCTACCTGACGCGGCCGGCCTAGCCCCGCGCGGGACAGGTGTCATTGGCCATTTATCAGGGCCAGCGACAGGCGCGTCGCGCGGCGAGGGCGGCGGAGGGGCGACAGGAGCGCGCGCTGTCCCCGCCGCACCGTGTTGTCCCCACCGGCGCCCTAGACGGGGAGGCCCGCGCACGCGCGGAGAGGACGGGAGGGGGACGACCATGAACACGGTCCTGGGAGGACGCCCGGACGGCTGGCGGCGGGCCGGCCAGCGCGCCGCCGCGCTGGTGGGCGGGCGGCGCCCT
>JAABUO010008118.1_pt1 | contig 11903 bp, 17 predicted proteins | sample 5559291 | NCBI WGS metagenome assembly JAABUO01 (sample SAMN10711878, study PRJNA513372) | rock metagenome | isolation source: Antarctica rocks | place: Antarctica: Victoria Land, Finger Mt sud | reverse complement strand
CCCATCTTACTAGCCGTGTAGAACACCTTCCAGGCTTCTCCTTCCATATCTCTGAACTTGTCAAGCACAGCAACATCTCCTGGCGGCCGCAGTTCACTTGAGCCATATGAGTTGCCTGCAGGGGGGTTTGCATTTGCTACAGCATGGACTGCCCCATGTGAAGGTTCTTGCTTTCTGTCACTTTGCACAGGCTGCCCATACTGATGCAAGGCTTGGGCAGCACTACAGAGCTGTGACCTTGATTGAGACCACTGCCGATCCTGCTGCTGTTGATCTTGCTGCTGTGGGTCGGAACTTGACTGATCATGTCTACCAGATGGTGTCCCGTCCATGGCATCAGGCACGGGATTAGACCTGCCATCTCTGCCATCAGGAGCTGCATGCACATGTGTGTGAGGTGCAATACCAAGATTAGCTATGCCAGCATTGGCCGCACTTTCCCTTGCTGGAGATGGCTCAGTGAGGTGCGAGGGATGTGTGGGTGGACCAGCAAAGACCTGGAAGGCAGATCTGTACTGTGCGTTTCCAATGCTGCATGCTGGTGCAGCTGTTTGTTGTCTGTCCAAGGCAAGCTTCACAGTGTCCACTTTATTTGGCTTGTTGTTTTTATTCCCAGAGCCTTTCTTGTACAACTCAGCAGCAAGCTCCTCAGCAGTACCTGCAGAAAAAGCATTCACTCAGTTGTCCCTTTATTCATTTGCTCAACATACATCTTTCCCAAAAGTCAGATATGTACATTCCTGAGGTGCTGCCTGCCACGTAACGCATGATGCCCAGTGAGCAAGCAGAAAATCTGACCCACAAAAGACAGAACAATGAGCTTGCAAGGTACAGATATGCTGGGGTTGAGCAGGCATCAGAGAGGCCACTGGTGCCTTTGTGCACTTGTGCATGCCCAGTATGAGCTAGTCCCAGAATCACACAAACTGAGTAGCTGCTGCACGCATGAGCTGGTTGTCTGATGCTGAAGGTGCACCTTATGCATAACTTGAAGCACTGCAGAGACAACGTAGAAACAATCTCATCCCACTGTCAAGCAAGTGGTGCTGGCTTTGACAGCATGGTCCATTGCCAAGGCTCTAGTGCTGTAGTGGTGTTGTCAAGTATCAATTGAGCGCAAGCAAAGCAGCAAAGTGTACTTGGAGGGTAGCATGAGGAACCATCTCAACCCATTCATGTGCTGCATGCAATATCACACAAACACGTCCCGCAAATGCAAGAGAACTGGACGTACTCCTTTTCAGCTGGAAGGGGCGCTGCTGAAGCCAGAGTTGGCGGGAATCCTGGCTGACCTTTGTCACCTCACTGGCGGGAAAGGCATTCCCTCTGGTCAGGCCAATGCCTGACTCAGTATACACATCCTGCATTGCAGATAATGTTGACCTGATTGACTTGATGTGGTGTCAACAACAAGGGCAGACAGGCTTGACCTCACATGGCAGAAATAGACTGTGCTGAGCATCAAACAGCATGAGTTGTTATGAAGTGACACAGTCAAGTCAGCTCAAGCCAGCCAATGAAGACTTGCAGCCCTGCCTACCAGAAACTCACAGCCAGTGGGAACAGAACTGAGATATGTAGCAGTAGCAGCCACAGTGTTTGCATTGCCAGCATGAAGCATACCTTCCATGTCAAGCACATTACGTGTGGCAAGACACCGACATTACACTCAGTCTTGCACTATCACATCATCATTGCACAGAATCAACGAAGACCTGCAGCGCTCTTTGTCCAGAGCCTATTTGTGATGCGCCAACAAATGCTGTAAAGCTTGCTGACTGATGGTTTGTGCAGGACTTTGAACTTCAGACAAGCATCTGTGCATGATCTTACATAGCCTTCCACCAAGATATGTACTGTTGGCCCAGCGAGTGGCCTAGCTGCTGGAGTAGGCTTGAGTCCTTGGGGGTTATAGTGGGTTCCTTCTGCACTGTTCCCTTCTGCACTGGACCCCAAATCACCCCTTGCATGCTGCCTGAAGCCCTGAGCCTCAGCCTGTCGTCTGGCTTCCACATCAGCTTCCTGGAGACCTGCAGCTGACTGATGCATGCTGCTGTTTGCTATAATCCTCCTGTGCTTCTTCTTGTTGTTTCCGCCTGAGGGTTCTGGCTGTGCAGAGGGTTCAGTAGAACCAGCTGTGAAACGTGAAGAGGGTATGGGATAGTGGATGGAGATGGCAGGCGTTGTGGGCTTCTTCCAGGTGGTCTGCTGGGGCTGGTGCTTGGGCAATGCCGGCATCTGAAACAGCTTCCTGCACAGGAGAAGGAACTCAATGCTGAGCTGTACTGTTTGCCCTGTCCATCAGCAGCACCGATCTTATCCCGAAAAGCATGAGCTGCCAGTGTGCTCTGGCCAAAGCCAAATGCAGGAGGCCTGAGCTTTCAGTGCGCAACTTTTTGACAATCAGTCTGATGCAAGTACACCCAGCAGCATTTGAAACCTGTAGAGGGCCATTGAAATGTGGGCATCACACCCAAAAGCATGTTCAGCACGTGCAGAGGGCTGGTAAGCAGTGTTTGCAAGTATGTGCGCTTTCTGATTCATGGCACCTGTGCTGCTGGGCTGCTGTGACTGCCAGTTGCCATGGCTTCCTTGGTCTAGCCCACACAGCAGGCAGATCATTTGTATATCCAGCATGCACCTTTTTGCCTTGCTGCCTCAGCACAGCATCTGCACACATCAAAATGATCTCACACGACAGCACACTCTTGTCCAGCCCTCACATGACGCAGAGGACACAAGAATCCACATACGATGCGCAGAATGCAGGCATGCATTACAGAGCATGCACATAATGAGCATGAGCAGGTTGCCGACGCAATGGTTGCTCTGCACAATACTGACAAGCACAACATTGCATGTGCTACTGACAAGCATGCATGCATGCAGACCCTGTTGACATCATAGGCAAACTTAGCATGCACGTGTCAGCGCAGAGCATGCACACATACTCATAGAAGTGGGGACAGTACCTAACAGATCTGTAGCAAAGTGGTAGCCCTGTGCGACGGCTGCTTGGGAGCCCGTCACATCAGTGCACATTGCACCTTGAAGTTCTGGGGTGACAGCAGCACCAGTCCCATCGACGCCTGTTTGCTGTGAGTGTAATAAGTCAGAGCTGTTGACCTGGTGTGATGCCCCTTGAGCTTTGGGTAGCTCAGAGGTGCTAGCTATGGCAGGTGCTTGGGATAATTGAGCCAGGTGGGCGGTTGGCCTTGGGGTCCCAGGGAGAGCTTGTGGTGGGGCCAAGGCAGATAGGGCCTGATGAAGCGCAAGCGCTGTGCTGCCCCACTCTTGCTCTGCAAAACCAGACCACTGCTTGAATGAGGTTTCAGAAAAGCAAAAAAGAAAGAAGTTCCAAATTTCATTGTTGAATTGTTCACCTAAAGGCAAGCTTGATGTTGAGCTATACTTGTGATGTGCCACTTGTGCTGATGCTCGTGGTGCTCAGTTGCACACACACAATCAGCCTGTAGACTTTGCAAAGCACTGCTCTCCAGCTCAGCCATTGCTGCATGTATAGACAGCAAGGACATCTCAGGCAGGCCATGAAGCAAAAAGTCTATAACTGATGACAGCCATGAAGCTCACAACATCAGAGATTCGCCCTTTCACATCTGGGTCATGCATCAGAATCATACATAAGGCACTAGCTAAGCCCACAAGGTGCATGTACATCATGCTATGCTGAATCTGCCAACTTGCAGGTAGAATACAGAGCAAGGCAGAGACTTCTAACAGCTTTAGCACAAGGGACATACCAATGGGTTTTGATGCATCTGGTTGATCCTGTCCCTGCTGGTCAGGGCCTGCTGGATGAGCCATCTCTTCTGCAGCAGAGGGCAAGCCAGCAGCAGCCACCAGTTGCTCTGCCAACTGGCTCTGCCCTTCCATGGGCCCTCTGATGGGCCTGTCCAAGTCTGCCTCCCCTATGACTGCTCCCACTGACTTTGATGCATGTAGTGTCCTCTTCTGTTGAGCAGTATGGGCTGCAACACACCGTGGCAAAGATTTCTGACCTTAAGGTTTGGCATATACCTTCACGAAATGGCAGACTGTCCTTGAATCAGGGTCATTGGATGGGTCTGCAAGATTTTTTGTTGTACCAAACAAGTTGACAGATGAGACAGCACAGATTGTCAGATGCTGTCTTCTTTCTGATTGCAGACTTGCACCTGACAGACAAGTAGGCTTGCATGAGGCAAACAGTCAAAAATGTGTGCATAGACACAAGCATGTAAAGGCTCAGCGCTGTACACAGCAAATTGACGCCACAGGCATATCTGGTTTCCAACGTTGCTGCATTGTGCATCTGGCAGCAGCTACTTTTAAGTCATGCCAATATGTCTCTGACACATGCCATGTAAGGCGACCTCGTGCCGACCAAGCCCGTTTTCCTATAAGTGATGCTGCCCTATGTGCATGTGAGGAGAAGCATGCAAATGTCATCAGACACATGCAAGTGCCGCTGCATATGCTGATTCCTGTGCAGCAGCTACCTTGCAGCGCCAGGCACTCGTCAATGGCTTGCTGCACCATGGCAACTGTGAAGGCAGGGCCGAGGCCAGGAGGGCCGCTGGAAAAGGCCTTCAACCTGTTGATGACCTGACGTGTGCTTGTCTGCTCTATTCGACTGGTCTGCATGCACATCTTGCTTTGTAAACATTATGGCCAAGGCATATGGCCAATGACAAACAAGATCTGGCTGGAGCAGCTTTACACAGCCAGATGTTACAACAGAAGACTACTTGGAACAAAAGTCTGTGTGAGCACAATCTGCATGAATGAGCAGTGCAAAAGCTCAAATCGCGCTGCGCACAAGCCCCAGCAAGTGCACAGCATGCATGCCATACAAGATTTGGCATTGTTTGAAAACTTGCAAGGTCAGCCTAACCTGAAGAATGGCACTGACACGCGCCTTCAGCTCTGTGTCCCATCGGCTAGCATCGCAAAGTACACATTGCCGGACGTACCAATGGTTTTGATGGCCGCACTCCACAAGTTGCCTGCATAAGGCCACGTCATTGTCAGTATGGCATCAAGGAATCTGTAGAGCTTTGTTTTGACACAAAAATCTGCCTCCAAAGCAGCAATCGTATGTGAACAAGCAGTCGAATACGCAAAGTGGACTTGCAGTGTAAGGTTTGTACTCCTCACAGTCCACCACAAAGCGTGCAGGCAGTGATGGCAGTTAGTGCATGCTGAGCATCAGCATCAAATAGCCAACAAGCTCTGCAGGCTTTCTCAACATGATACCAAACAGTTGCTTCTAGGCAATGCCGGCTGCGTCTACATGCCGTTTTTGGCATGTAGAAACCGTTCACAGACGAACGTAAGCCCCCATTTACATTGTGGTCAAGCTCGCACCCAACAGCATTCTTGTGCCTCATGATGCACCGCCAGTCTTCCTCTTTTAGAGGCTCATCAGGTACGCCTGTAGCGCATGCTGACCGTTTGACATCCTGAACATGTATGACCTCTGACAAAACATCACCCAGCAGCGGTCTTGGTCCAGCAGGTGCCATGGCAGCTGCTGCAGCAGCTGCCAGCTGGTCACTGCTGGGTCCATGGTACAGAACCTTGACACCTGCATCGGTTTTCTGCCTCTTTGCTGATGCTGCCTGAGCAGAAGCAACTTCACCATCCATGTCTGACAATTCGCCTTCATCTGAGAAGTGAGCTGTGTGTATGCTGTCTTCACTGCCTGCACTGTTTTCACTGCTCCCATTGCATCCATTGTCTTTGCTGTTCCACTCTGCATCTGAGGCAGTGGCATGTGAGGTTGCCGATGATGCAGCTGTTCCTGAATCTGATGCAGACGCTGCTGAGACGCTTCTGTTCTGCTTTTGTCTGACTTGTTTGCCCCTTGGGCCCGCTGACTTATGCTGAGCCTGTCTGGCCTTGCTTCTGGTCTGTACAGAAAGCCCTTGCTGCAATTTGGTGCCTGCTGAACGGCGGGTGCAGGGCGGTTGCAGGCCGTTGCTAAAAGCTGCAGGCGGAGTTCTGCTGCTAGTGGCAAGGCCGGACTGCTCATCAATCAAGGGCAGACGTGCAAGTGGCCACAAGCTTGCCAGCTCATCATCCCTGCATTGCAGTGAGTTTATATAGCTATAAAGGACAAGTATGACAGCTTATCAAAGTTGCAGTTGAGGCCTTGTTGTGCTGTATAGCTGTATAGAACACTAGCAAACTAGCAGAAATAGCGAATCAGCGAAAAATCGAGTTGCTGAAAACTACGGTGCAATCGAGAATCGAATCAAGCAGCCCAGCAGCGACCTCACAACCTACACTTTGGAGTGATCACTCCAACTGGCCTGCACAGCTCTCGCAACTTGCCTGCGCAACAAGCACAAACGGCGTAGCGTTTGGCACAGTGGAAAGCATGCAATTCATGCCCAACACGCCTCCTACCGAGCGTCAAGCAGCTCGTCGTAGGTGAACACAGCTTGAGACGGTGCTGCTAGATCTGAGCCAACAGCAGGGGTCTGGTCACGGACATTCGCTGCTCCCAATGACACAAGCCGGTCTTTTGACACATGTCCCGGCGGCGGCAGATTGTCCATTGCCGCGCAGCGCTGGCAGTGATGCTCTGGTCAGAGGAGTCAAACCATGACTTTCTGCTGCTGCCGTCAGGCACTATTTACGGGGTATTGTAATCAGTTGGTTGATGATTGATCACATGCAAGGGCTGAACCAAATTTGCCCCAGGAAGGTCTGCAAGGTCAAAGAACAAGCACAGCCTGCGCAAAGCATTCAAAGAGTGCAAACGAGGTGGGGAAAGCAATAAGAGTCGCTTAGCAAGCTGGTTTCCTGACAATATTATTATTGATTGCCATTGTAGTGCGCCGCAGAAATAGCCACAGGAATGCCATAGCAGACAGGAGCTGCGCCTATGAGAGCAGCTAGCCTGCAAGCCTTTCTGCTCATTGCAACGGAGGCACTGACACACACAGACTGCTGCACCATATCGTCTTGTCTCGAGGACCCCTCTTCTGGGACCAACTCTATCCATTTTGACAAGACTCCCTGGCTAAACCGATCTATATCACGATCTGTGACATCCCACAAATTGGCTATGGCCACTGGACAGCCTGCAGCGCAAGATCGCCATGGTTTGAGACACTTCAGATTGCCACAGTGACCAAACTCGTCGAGATGCATTGTAAGCGCAGTCTTGTACGAAAGTTACAATGGTGCAAAAGCTGCTTCAAAACAACAGCATGCCACACACAAAGCAGGTGCTGCTGTGCACATGAAGCGTATAAGCAGCCCATAGCACATGTCATTGTAGAGTGAGCAACAAAGCGGATAGCCTCCCAAATATGCAGACTGGTGTGATAGACTTGCTGGTGTGAGCACCTGCCATGAGGTAGGCCAGAACAGGCCCAGAAGGCTCGTACTGCCCTGCTTTAGCAAGGCTGCCAGAGGAGCAGCCCATCAGCAGGGCTGACGCACAGCGTGGCATCCGCCGCAGGGCCCTGCCACACACATGACGGCTTGTTTCGACGTTACGTTCATTGCTACTGACACTAAAGGTATGTGATTGCAGTTGTGCGTTCCTGGCTTGACATGCAATCTGAATCAATGGGCTTATCGTCGGCAATATAAGAGCAAAGGCACATTGCCGGCTTCCACTGAAGAATACAAAGCAATTGGGCTGCTCTTTTTGCACAGTACTGCTCTGTGAGCAGGAAACAGGAGTGAAGAAGATGCAGTTGATAATAAAGACTACACGGTCTGTTGCCCTGTACCTTGCAGACAGATATTGGTCTCCGCTGCCATGACCAAAGTACAGGAACATGTCATGGCCCTGCAGGGCTGTTGCTAGAGGCCCTGGGGCCATTGGCTCTCCAGCTGTGCCCTAGAAAAAGAAACATCAAAGCAGCTGAGCCTAGATGCCAAATACATGCTCAATTGCCTCAGCATAGGTGATTCCCATAGGAACAGGACAAGCGTGCAAGCAACCCAGAAGAGCAAGCTGGCCTCTGCTGCTAGAGTATCTGCAAAGCAAGCATATACAGGCGACATGTATAAGCTAGGGAGCTGGACACAGCATTGTCTCTTGAGAGCAACAGATGTGGCCAAACTGCATGGAAACCAAGCATTGTCAGCATGATGCAACCCATCATAATCAGGCCAGAGTTGATACCTGCCAGGTGTGCTGCTGCCTGAATGTCTCCTCAAATGTAGCCTGAGTGGAAGACAGGTCACCTGCAGGGTTCACCATGTAGACCGTATTTGCCATGTTGACTGCTGTTGATTCCCTGGCTCTATCTGCTGATGTTCCTGCAGGAGCAGAGGGCTGGCGTGCAGCAACAGCAGCTGCACATGCCAATGACGGTGCTCTGTATATCCTGCAACCACCATCAAGCAGTGTGACAGCCACGTAGACAAACTCTGCCGCACCAATAAACACTACGACTGGGTGCATGTGACAAGAACCATGAGTACATGACAGCATGACTAACCGTGAGCAAGCGCAGTTGAAAGGGACAGGTGCAAACAGAGCTCAAACAAATCATTCAATGCATGTAGCTGGTGACAAGACTGAGTCCAAGGTGACATGTCGTACTGCTGATGAGCCTGACCATACACACCTGAGGCGTTCCAAAGATGGCAAACTTTCCCAAGGCATGGTCTGGAGCTCCCCATCCAGCACCAACAGGCTAGATTGGTGATCCAACACCCTCCCAACCCACCCCCCGTCATCCCCACTGTTCTGCCTGCCTTGCACAGGCTTCTCTTGACTCTGCTCTTCCTGTAGGGCTAGTGCATCAAATCTGGCTTGCAGTTGGCTGACCAAAGCTGGGTCCTGTGGATGGTCAGAGGGTGCAGCTGGGGTTGGGGTGTTCAGGTCTGTGACAGGTGGCGGCCGATGGGCAGGAGCTGCTGTGGCAGCTGACTGCATGGTTGCAAACCTGAAAGCCCATTCAGCAGGACTCAGCATGATGAATCAAGCGGCACCCTTAGAAATGCACCTGAGATGTGACGACGCCATCAGGACGGCACCTTGGGCCCATTCACTTTCATGAGAACAGGCAGTTCCAAGGCGGCTGGCGCTTGCCTTGGATGCATAGGGTTGTATCACTATGGGTCAAAGTCACCTGCAGATGATGCAATGCATGACTTCCATGTACTCAACAGGTGTTGAACATTCTGGTCATGCTTAGCTGCAGCGGTGAAGATGACATGCGAAAGGCTTGCTGCGCACCTGTACAGGTGCGATTGCTGGCCAGTCAAGTGTGGAGCACGTTGTTGGTGAGTCAACACAGCAGCAGACAGAGCATACCTGGAGGGACGGCTGGCCTGCTTGCCGGTGGTCTGCAGAGCCCTAGTGACCGTCTTGCCTTTTGTTTTTGGCTTGGCCACATCAGTGGCTGGTGCTGAGGCCTTGACAGTCACCCTGCTGCTGCCTCTTTTGGCTACAGGTGCCACATTGGTAGTCTCCCTTAAGGCTCTTGAAGCCTGCATGCTATGGTCTGCTGTGCTGCCTCCTTGGGACATGCTGGACCCACAAGCATCATCATACCTTGACCTGCAATGAAGTTCAACACTCACCCATGACTGCAACCTTACTGACGGAACATAAGGCGGGGTCGCCAGCTGTGGGAGCGTGGCCTGTCTGCTAACTCTGTCATGAGTGTCTTGCATAGATTGTAGGTGTAGCAATGCCAAGACAGCCACTGCCAGAGGGGGATCTTTGGCAGCCAAAACGATGACGTATGAACTGTTCATGTCCTCCCGTTTGTATCTCAACAGCTCTTCCCTTTAGTAATGCAAGCCAGCACCTGTGAAGTGATGTTATTTTCTCACCTGATCTGCTGAGAAAGCTGGTCAACTGCTTCATCGTCAGATGAGATGTCTGCCAAGCGCAGCAGCTCTCTGGCAGCGACCTGCAGCTGTCTGGCTGTGAGGCTGGCTGCACCCCACATGAGCGCTGTCATCAGAGCCTTCAGGTTGGGCTGAGCTTGCTCTGTGCCTGTTTCTGTTGACTTTCCATTGCTTTGCTTGAACAGCTCAGACATGACCTCATCAGCAGCTTCTTGCAGACTCACCGCAAGGGTACTGTCTGAGAGTGTGCCATATAGTAACACCCTGTAACAGCAGGCCATGGGTGTCATGACACGAGGGCTTACTCCAAGGGTTGCTGTTGTGATCGTTCAAGGGCTGCAGCAAGGCATCACAGCTTTTTATCAAAGCGGTGACCGCAAACATTAGCCAAGCAAAGCGCTCTATAGGAAGCCCAGGACAGCAAAAACAGTGCAAACAAAGTACAAAGACTGACATCGCAAACGGCATCAACATAAAAGCATAGCACAGTGATGAACTCAAGGACTGCATTGTACTTCCAGGGCCCAAGCCAGTCTTCATCTAGATGCTGCAGCAGTGTGGCCATGCGTTGATCTAGCTCCAGGCGCTTGCGCCACCAAGCCGTCTTGTCAGCTAATGTCACCAGAGGCGCATCTGCCTTCATGCTGCTGGCGCTGTCAGCCATAATGCTGTCAAACTCCTCTAAAGCAGACGCCCTGGCCTGAAGCAGGTGTGCAAGGTTGGCAGGGACAGAGCAGTCCTGGTAGTGCTCTGATGAACTTGGCACTAACATGCTGACAGTGCTGGCAGTCAGCATGTGAGTGCCAAATTCATAGCAACATGGCTTGCTGATGCTATGACTCTGATTTCACTTGACATCAGATGTACATGCCAGCTCAATCCTCAATGTCAGTGTGCTAAGCAAACATCCCTGGCATACAAGCTGTCCTGCCAGTGAATCTATACTGTCACATGCTCATATTAGCATGTCACATACGTGCCGTTCACAAAGCGATATACAAGTGTCACCTGATGCTTCAGCGCCATGGGTGGCTCATCTTCTGCCCCTCTGTCTGACAGTTTGTGAATGCTATGAGATGGAATAGGGATCGTCATGAGTATGGGTGGTTCAGCACCCTGATATCTGGTGATGGTGAGATGCCACCCGCTGGCTTGATTGCTTGCAGGGGATGTGTTGGTGGAAGTGGTGCAAGCTATGCTGAGGCTAGTGATGGTGACATTCGGAGAAAGGTATGAGGCTAGAGCGCTCAAAACGGCTGATGCTCGACTCTGCAAGTCAAACAGCACTGTTGAGAAATTTTGAGACCTTTTGGGGATACGAGCTCATGACTGCTCCCAGGGTGTCAATCATTTGCAAATCTGCACAACAAGGAGGCAGCGTGACAGTCTGTCAAGATACATGCCAGCAATGATTGCCTGATGGTCCCTAGCTTCCTGACAGACATGCTGCCGAAGGCAAGATGCCACACCCAACCCTAGAAGTGTAGCACAGCAAAGGGAGCATCAGTGTTTGTACCTCAATTTCTTGAAAAGCCTCCTTTGCATGTGTCGCACCAGCATCAGACTGGCTGGGTGTGTTGCAGAACAGCCCTGCCTCCAGCGCAGCAACAGCCCTAATGATGGTACCAGATGCCTGCAATGTTGCAGCCTGTCTATAAGTTCTGGTTATGTCTCTACAGTTATCCATTCCACGATCTGTAAAGCTGTTTCACTACTACTGATGAATGCAGACAGCACATCAGGGAGCCTTTTGACGTGTAGAGCATCCTTGCACAAGTGCTAGCTTGAAATCGGGCAGACTTTGAGCGGCGCTTGGACCAGTAGGCATAGGCATACAAGTGACAGGAGGTCTTGTTAGAGCAGTGTGTGCATGAAGCAGCTGCAATGGACAGAGATTATATGACTTGCCTGCTCAGCTTCAGGAGTGGCAGAGCCACAGAGGTGGCGCCGCTCAAGAGCCAGTAGCTTGGAATGCAAGATGCCTCTGTACTGGAGGCTCACACTGGCTCCCAGCGAGGCGTGCTCAAACAGCACAGCAGCATGTACCAGACCTAGCTTGCTGCAGCACTTGC
>JAABUO010008116.1_pt1 | contig 11904 bp, 10 predicted proteins | sample 5559291 | NCBI WGS metagenome assembly JAABUO01 (sample SAMN10711878, study PRJNA513372) | rock metagenome | isolation source: Antarctica rocks | place: Antarctica: Victoria Land, Finger Mt sud | reverse complement strand
GCGTGACCGGGCTGCTGCAGTCGGCTACTTGCGGACCGCGGTGGTGAACGGGTCGCGTTCGATGCTGCGCCGCCGGCGCACCGCGCGGGCCTATGTGCCGCCGGATCCGGGCACCGCCCGCTCGGCCGAATCGCTGGCCATGCTCACCGCCGAGCATCAGGCCGTGGTCACCGCCCTGGCCGACCTGGCCCCCCGGCAGCGAGAGGTGCTGGTACTGCGCTACTACGGCGGGTTGTCCGAAGCGGAGATCGCCGAGGCCACCGGCCTGTCCAAGGGGACGGTCAAGTCGACCGCCAGCCGGGCGGTGGCCAAGCTGGGCGACGTGATGCGAGCCCGATGAGCGGGCCGTCCGGAACGCCGGGTGAACCACACCCGCTGGATGGGCCGGAGCCGAATGGGCCGGACCCGGAGTTGCTGCTCGGGCAGGCCTTGCGGGCGATGGCCGGCGGTGCCCGCGCTCCGCTGCCGAGTCCGGCCACCGTGGCCGCCGCGGAATCCGCCGCCCACGACCGGTGCTGGTCCCGGTACTCCACCCTGCAGATCCTGCTGATGGCCGCCCTGGCCGGCCTGATCCTCGGAGTGATCGCCGGGCTGCTCTCGCTGCTGCTCTGATCTACACGCAGCAAAGCTGCGTGCCTCAATTCCGTTACCCCAGCGGAGCTGTGTGTTGCCCCAGCGGAGCTGTGTGCCTCAGCGGAGCTGTGTGCCTCAGCGGAGCTGTGGGAACATGGACCCCGGGTTGAACAGCCCGGCCGGGTCGAGCGCGTGTTTGACCGCCCGGTGCACGGCCAGCCCGACCGGACCGATCTCCCGGGCCAGAAATTCCTGCTTGATCCGGCCCACGCCGTGCTCCCCGGTCACCGTGCCACCGAGCGACCGGGCCAGCTCGATGATGTCGCCGAAGGCCCGGCGGGCCGCGGCCGCCTGCTCGTCCACGGAGCGGTCGTAGACGATGGTCGGATGCATGTTGCCGTCGCCGGCATGACCCAGCACCCCGATCCGCAGCCCGGTCTCGGTCGAGATCCGCTCGCATCCGGCGATCAGGTCGGCGATCCGGGTCCGGGGCACGCAGACGTCGTCGGAGAGCCAGTCGCCCAGTTTCTCCAGCGCAACCAGCACGTCGCGGCGGCCCTGCAGCAGCAGCCGGCCCTCGGCCAGGTCGGCGGTCCGGTAGGCGAAAACCGCCCCGGCCGCGGTACACAGCGTTTCCAGCCGCTCCAGTTCGGCGTCGGCGACCGGCCCGGCGTCGGACTGGCCGATCAGTAGCGCCCCCGGGGTGGGGCCGTCACCCAGGATCGAGGTGCCCAGGTGGGCCTCGACCGCGTCGATGCAGGTCCGGTCCATGATCTCGAGCAGTGACGGCACCAACCCGGCCCGGACCGCGGCCACCACCGCCGCCCCTGCATCGGCGGTCTCGGCGAACGCGGCCACCAGGGTGGCCGGCGCGGCCGGCTTGGGGCGCAGCGACAGGGTGGCCTCGGTGATCACGGCCAGGGTGCCCTCCGAGCCGACCAGCAGCTTGGTCAGGTCATATCCGGCGACCCCCTTGACCGTGCGTCGACCGGTGCGCAGCACCTCGCCCGACGCCAGCACGGCCTCGAGCCCGAGTACGGCGTCGGTGGTCACCCCGTACTTCACGCAGCACAGCCCACCCGCGTTGGTGGACAGGTTGCCGCCCAGCGTGCACCAGTCGTACGAGGCCGGATCGGGCGCGTAGAAAAGGTTCCGCGCCTCCACCGCCTTGCGGAAGTCCAGGTTGACCACGCCCGGCTGGACCACCGCCAGCCGGTTGCCCTCGTCGATCTCCAGGATGGCGTTCATCCGGGTCATCACCAGGGTGATGGCGCCGTCCACCGCGTTGGCCGCGCCGGTCAGCCCGGACCCGGCCCCCCGCGGCACGATCGGCACCCCGGCGGCGCCGCAGGCCCGCACCACCTCGACGACCTGCTCGGTGTTGGTCGGGAAGACCACTGCCAGCGGGTGACCCGCCGGCGCCAGCGGCATCATGTCCCGGGCATAACCACCGGTGATGTCCGGGTCGACGACCACCTGGCCGGCGGGTAGCAGCGATGTCAGTTTGTCGACCAGCCCGGCGCGATCAGTCATCGTCCGACCGTAGCGCCGACGGTGGCCCGCCGGGTGAGCTGGGTGACCTCAGCACAACCTCACGTCGTTCTCCGTAGTCTTGCCCAGCGTGACCGCCTTGTTGAATTCGACCACGTCGATGCCCGTGTCCGAGATGAGCATCCTGCCGTCGTGGCTGGACCCGACGCACTTCATCGAGGCGGCCGGCCCGTGGGCCACCGTGATCATGATGGCGGTGCTGTTCGCCGAGTGCGGGCTGCTGGTCGGCTTCTTCCTGCCCGGGGACACCATGCTGTTCATCGCCGGGCTGCTGGTGGCTAGCCATCGCATCTCGGTCAACCTGGGGCTGCTCATCGTCCTGCTCTGGCTGGCCGCCTTCGCCGGCAACATGGTCGGCTACGGCATCGGCCGCCGGTTCGGGCCCGCCGTCTTCGCCCGGCGCGATGCCCGCTACCTCAAGCGCGAGTACATCGAACGGTCGGAGGCGTACTTCGCCAAGTACGGCTCGATCACCGTGGTGTTGGCCCGGTTCGTGCCCATCGTGCGCACCGTGGCCACCGTGCTGGCCGGGGCGTCGAAGATGAACGCCCGGCTGTACACCATCTATTCGGCGATCGGCGGGCTGCTCTGGGTTGGGCTGGTCACGGTGGCCGGCTACTTCCTCGGCCAGATCGCTTTCATCCGGGACAACGTCGACCTGATCTTCATTGGCGCGGTCGTGGTCGTCGTCGCCTTCGCCGCGGTACCGGCGCTACTGCACCTGCGCAGCCGGCGCCGCTCGACCGACCCGCTCTGACCGGCCCGTTTTGCTGCTTTCTTCGCAGCAGTCGACGGCGGTCAGCAGCCCGGGAAGGAGACGTCGACACCCAGGAAGTGCGGGTGCGACGCGCAGGCCTGCGCTTTCACCGACGTGGCGTAGTCCACCACTTTGGCCCGTTGCTGCCAGCCGATGAAGATGAGCACCGCGGCCAGCACCAGGGCCAGGATCTTGCCCAGGATCTTTTTGATGATCACGGCGAGAAGAACGGCCAGCACGGCGATGGCGACCAGCACCCAGAGCACGGTGGTGCGGATCGTTGCGTAGTCCAACTGCATCCGGCCAACCTAGCCGGAGCGGTTGTTGTCCCCCGGTTCCACCACCGCGCCGGAGCCCGCCGCCAGGTCGGCGTGTTGGCGGATCCAGGCGTGCATGGCGATGCCGGCCGCCACCCCGGCATTGATTGAGCGGGTCGAGCCGAACTGAGCGATCGACACGGTCGCCACGGCCGCTTCCCGGGCCGCCGGGGTCAGCCCGGTCGACTCGGCCCCGAACAGCAGCAGCACGTTGCGCGGCAGGGTGGTTGTCTCCAGCGGGCGGGCGCCGGGCAGGTTGTCCACCGCCACGATGACCAGGCCGGCGGCGTCGGCGGCGTCCCGCAGTCTGGCCACGTCGGGATGGTGTTCCAGATGCTGGTAACGGTCGGTGACCATGGCGCCGCGGCGGTTCCAGCGGCGCCGCCCGACGATGTGCACCCGGCGGGCGGCGAACGCGTTGGCCGTCCGGATCACCGTGCCGATGTTCATGTCGTGGCTGAAGTTCTCGATGGCCACCTCGAACGGATGCCGCCGGGTGTCCAGGTCGGCCACGATGGCCTCGCGGCGCCAGTAGCGGTATCGGTCGACCACGTTGCGCCGGTCGCCGTGGGTGAGCAGTTCCTGGTCGAGTCGCGGGTCATCCGGCCAGGGGTGGGGGTGCGGCCCCACCCCGACCGCGGCCGCGCCGTCCGGGGGGCCCGCGGCGGTCCATTCGGTGGGACCCGGCTCGTCGGGTTCAGCAGGCGACTCGGGCTCCGCCACTAGGTCGATGCCGATCAGGCCAGGCCCAGATCGGCCAGGTCGAGCAGGTAGCGGTAGGCCAACCCCCGCGCGGCAATGGCCTGGGCCGCCCCGGTGGCCCGGTCGATGACCGTGGCCACCCCGATCACGCTGGCGCCCGCCGCGGTCAGCGCGTCGACCGCCTGCAGCACCGATCCGCCGGTGGTCGAGGTGTCCTCCACCGCCAGCACCCGGCGGCCGGCCACTTCCGGGCCCTCGATCTGCCGCTGCATGCCGTGCGCCTTGGCCTGTTTGCGGACCACGAACGCGTCGATGGGCCGGCCGGGGGCGTGCAGCACGGCGGCAGCGACCGGGTCGGCACCCAGGGTCAGCCCACCCACCGCGGCGTAGTCCCAGTCGGCGGTGAGTTCCCGGATCAAAGACCCGATCAGCGGCGCCGCCTCGTGGTGCAGGCTGGGTAGCCGCCCATCGATGTAGTAGTCGGCCTGCCGGCCGGAGGACAGCGTCACCCGGCCGCGCACCACCGCGAGGTCGCGAACCAGGGCGGCCAGCCGGGCCCGGCGGGCGGGATCGACCGACGGGGCGGCGAGTTCGGCAGGTGACACCCCGCCACCCTGGCACACCCGGCGCCGGGCCACGGCCATCACCACCGCCGGCCCGACATGAAATCCGAGCACACCACCAACCTGCACATCGACTGCACCGTGCGCAATCAGTTCACACCCGGGAAACCGCCTTTCGGCCCGGATTCCGCGCTACGACATTCAGAAAATCCGGTACTGCACTGCGCGCATCAAGCCTCGACCCAGCGATCCTGACGGGCCAGCCCGCCAGGATGCCTACCTGGCTGCATTGGCATCAGTATCGGGGCTCTCGATCCACTTCGGGCAGTTCCTGGCTTCGAAGACCTATATGCGCCTGGTCTCACCCCCACCACCGCCCGACCTTCCGACGGTCAGAGTCCACAAGACGGAGGAAAAGGGTTCGGACTGAACCTGGCGACGTGGATGCTCGTCGATGCGTTCGAGAACGATTGCGAAGTCGCCGTGTCGGCAACCGGACGCTTCACCGGCCGGGGACTTGGTAGGGGTTTCTGAGGAAAAGGCAGAGGCCCCGCCTGAGCGGGGCCTCGCATCCGGCCTCACGAGTCGACCGGGGGTGTACAGGTCCAAGATTACCGCATCATCGGTGTAGTGGACAGCCTGGCCCATCGAACTTGAAGCGAGACCGCTCAGGTCCGCCCGCCGTTGGCCACCCGGGCGGCCACCCGGTTGACCAGCGAGCGCGGCGCGAGATCGGCGAAGACGGCGATCCCCCGGTACAGCGCTCCCGGCACCGACAGCACCCGGTTGCTGCGCAGGTCGGCCAGCGAGCGGAGCACCAGCTGGTCGACGTCGACGTACGCCGGGCCCGGCACCTTGGTCATGTCGATGCCGGCGCGCTGGTGGAACTCGGTGCGCACGAAGCCCGGGCACAGCGCCTGCACCCGCACCCCGGTGCCGGCCAGACTCGCGGCCAGCCCCTCGGTGAAGCTGATCACGTAGGCCTTCGAGCCGGGGTAGGTGGTACCGCGGCCGGGCAGCAGACCGGCGATCGAGGCCACATTGATCACTCCGCCGTGGCCACGGTCCAGCATGGGCGGCAGCACGGCCCGGGTGAGCAGCACGACCGCGGTGGTATTCAGGGCGATCTGCGCGGTCAGCTCGGCCGGGGTGCAGTCCAGGAAGTCGTGACCCAACCCGGTTCCGGCGTTGTTGATCAGTAGGTCCACCGGCTCGTCGACGCCGGCCAGCCGTTCCGCCACCCGGGTCTGATCGGCCGGATCGGTCAGGTCCGCGCCGAGCACCTCGACCTCGGGAGCGCCGAGTTCGCGCAACCCGGACCGAGCCGCGGCCAGCCGCTCGGCGTCGCGAGCCACCAGCACCAGCCGGTGACCGGCCACGGCCAGATGACGGGCGAAGGCGGCGCCGATACCGCTGCTCGCCCCGGTGATCAGGGCGGTGGGCGGGCGGGCCGGGTTCCGGTCGGGCATGGGCATCTCCTCGTCAGCGATGGACTGACGCTAGCCCGACGGCCGGGCGGCAGCGGCCCGGCCGCCCGTGCCGCGGCGAGATCGACGATGGACCGGCACCGTCAGGGACAGGCGGGAAAGCGGCGGTCGGGGGTCGCGCTGTCCTACTGGTCGACCTGGCGGCGCCGGTCGTAGCGTGATTCGACCCCGCCGGCCACCCGGATGGGCCGGGTTCAGCCGGACACCGTGACCGGGGTCGGTGCCGGTGTCGGTGTCGATGTGACCTCGAGGCCGGCCGGGTCGACGTCGGACACGTCCACCGCCACGGTGTCGCCGTCCCGGATGGTCCCGGACAGCAACGCCCGGGCCAGCTGATCGCCGATCGCCGACTGGACCAGCCGCCGCAACGGCCGGGCCCCGTAGAGCGGGTCGAACCCGTTCGACGCCAACCACTCCCGGGCCGAGTCGGATACCTGCAGGGTGAGCCGGCGGGCATCCAGCCGCCGGGCCAGCGCATCCACCTGGATGTCCACGATGCGGGTGAGCTGCGCGGTGCCCAGCGCGTGGAAGAAGACCATGTCGTCCAGCCGGTTCAGGAACTCCGGCTTGAACGAGGCCCGGACCACGGCCAACACCGCATCCCGGCGCTGCGCCTCGGTCAGGTTCACGTTCACGATGGCCTGGCTGCCCATGTTCGAGGTCAGGATGAGCACCACGTTGCGGAAATCGACGGTGCGCCCGTGGCCGTCGGTCAACCGCCCGTCGTCCAGCACCTGCAGCAGCACGTCGAACACGTCTGGGTGGGCCTTCTCGACCTCGTCCAGCAGCACCACCGAGTAGGGCCGCCGCCGGACCGCCTCGGTGAGCTGCCCGCCCGCCTCGTAGCCGACGTATCCCGGCGGCGCGCCGACCAGCCGGGCCACCGAGTGTTTCTCGGCGTACTCGCTCATGTCGATCCGGACCATCGCGCGCACGTCGTCGAACAGGAAGTCCGCCAATGCCTTGGCCAGTTCGGTCTTGCCCACCCCGGTCGGGCCCAGGAACAGGAAGGAACCGGTGGGCCGGTCGGGGTCGGAGATCCCGGCCCGGGCCCGGCGGACCGCGTCCGCCACCGCCCCGACCGCCTCCGGCTGGCCGACCACCCGTTCGGTGAGCGACTCCTCCATCCGCAACAGCTTGGCCGTCTCGCCCTCCAGCAACCGCCCGGCCGGGATCCCGGTCCAGGCGGCGATCACCGTGGCGATGTCGTCCGGGCCGACCTCCTCACTGACCATTGGCGCGGAGTTGGTGTCCTTGTCGGCCTCGGTGGCCGCGGCCTGGGCCAGTTCCCGCTCCAACACCGGGATCCGCCCGTAGAGCAGCTCGGACGCCTCGGCCAGGTCACCGTCGCGCTGGGCCCGGTCAGTGAGCATCCGCAGCTCGTCGAGTTGCTTCTTCAGTTCACCCACCCGGTTCAGGGCGGATTTCTCCTGCTCCCAGCGAGCAGTCAGGGCGGCGAGTTGTTCGTTGCGGTCGGCCAGGTCCCGACGCAGCCGGGACAGCCGTTCCACCGACGCCTGGTCCGACTCCTTGGCCAGGGCCAGCTCTTCCATGGTCAGCCGGTCGACGGAGCGCTGCAGCTCATCGATCTCGACCGGCTTGGAGTCGATTTCCATCCGCAGCCGGGAGGCGGCCTCGTCGATCAGGTCGATCGCCTTGTCGGGCAGGAACCTCGCGGTGATGTAGCGGTCGGACAGGCTGGCCGCGGCCACCAGCGCCGAGTCGGCGATCCGCACCCCGTGGTGCGCCTCGTAGCGTTCCTTGATGCCGCGCAGGATGCCCACGGTGTCCTCGACACTGGGCTCCCCCACCAGCACCTGCTGGAAACGGCGCTCCAGGGCCGGGTCCTTCTCGATGTGATCGCGATATTCGTCCAGGGTGGTGGCGCCGACCATCCGCAGCTCACCGCGGGCCAGCATCGGCTTGAGCATGTTGCCGGCGTCCATGGCACCCTCGCCGGTCGCACCGGCACCGACCACGGTGTGCAACTCGTCGATGAAGGTGACCACCTGCCCGTGGGAGCCGCGGATCTCGTCCAGGACCGCCTTGAGGCGCTCCTCGAACTCCCCGCGGTACTTGGCCCCGGCAATCATGGCCCCCAGGTCGAGGGCGATCAACCGCTTGCCGCGCAACGACTCCGGGACGTCCCCGGCGACCATCCGCTGGGCCAGCCCCTCGACCACCGCGGTCTTGCCCACGCCGGGCTCACCGATCAGCACCGGGTTGTTCTTGGTCCGGCGGGACAGCACCTGGATGACCCGGCGTATCTCGGAGTCGCGTCCGATGACCGGGTCGATCGCGCCCTCGCGGGCCCGCTCGGTCAGGTCGACGCCGTACTTGGCCAACGCCTGGAACTGCCCCTCCGGATCGGCCGAGGTCACCTTGCGATCGCCGCCGCGGACGATCGGGAACGCCTCGATCAGCGCCTCCGTACCGGCGCCCGCGGCGACCAACAGGTCACCCGCGTCGGTACCCGGCCGGGCCAGCGCCGCGGTGAGATGCTCGGTGGAGACGAATTCATCGCCGCCGGACCGCATGATCTGCTCGGCCCCGGTGACGATGTTCACCACCGCCCGGGACAGCTGCGGCTGCCCGACCGTGGCCCCCCGGGCGGACGGCATCCGGGCCAGCAACGCTTGCGTGCGAGTCTGCAGTGGGTCGGTGTCGGCCCCGACCGCGTGCAGCAGTGCCGGCGTGGTCGATCCTTCGGTGGCCAGCAGCGCCGCGAGCAGATGGGCGGGCTCGACGGTGGCATGGCCGGCCTCGGCGGCCGCGGACATGGCGGCGGCCAAAGCTTCGCGGCTCTTGGTGGTCAGGATGTCCAGGTTCATCGGCATAGCGTCCTCGGTCGGTGCGGAATTGATTCTGGTCCGGATGTCACCACGTTCAACGCATGAAAGTTGCGCTTGTTCCAGGCAACTCTGACGACGCGGGATCCGGTCCGGGCCCGGACTCGGGCGCCCGGTTGCCCAGCTCCCTGTTCATGCGGTAGACGAGGGTATGTCCAGCGCACGGCGGGATGCCCCGGCACCAGGCAGCGGCGAGCCCACCCGTCATCTCGAGGTGGAGACCAAGCTCGACATCGACCCTGGCGCCGAGCTGACCGACCTGCCCCGCAGTCGGGCGGTCCGCTCCGCCGGGATGTCCGGCTGGACCGACCCGGTCACCCACGAGCTCGACGCCACCTATTTCGATACCGCCAATCTCGACCTGCTGGGTGCGCGGGTCACCCTGCGCCGACGGACCGGCGGCACCGACGCCGGCTGGCACCTGAAGCTGCCCGCCGGCAGCGGCGCCCGCACCGAGATCGCGCTGCCGCTCGAGCCGGTGGGTCACCCGGCGATCGTGCCCGGCCCGCTGGCCGCCCTGGTCACCGGGGCCGCCCGCGGTCGCGAGCTGCAACCGGTGGCCCGAATTACCAATCACCGCACGGTGCGCCGGCTGGTCGACTCCGACGGCCGGGAACTGGTCGAGATCGCCGACGACCGGGTGACTGCGGTCGCGCTGGACGCCGCCGGCGCTCCCTCCGGTTCGCCGCACGACTGGCGTGAACTGGAAGCCGAACTGATCGACGGCACGAGGGACCAACTCGCGGCCGCCGTGGCCGGGTTGCGCAAAGCCGGGGCCGCCACCGCGTCGTCGGCGTCCAAGCTGGCCCGCGCGCTGGCCGCCGACCCGGAGCCGACCCGGAGCGGGACCCGCAAGAAGGACCGCTCCGCCGGCGCCGCCGTGCTCGCCGCCACCCGCCGGCTCCGCGACACCCTGATTGCCGCCGACCTGACCCTGCGGAGCGGGACGGTGGAACCCCCGGCGTCGATGGACGCGGACACCAGTCACCCGGAGGCCACCGGGGTCGCCACCGCCCGGTACGACTCGCGGAGCACCGCACGCCGGATCCGGGCCGTGCTGACCGTTTTCGCCCCGGTATTCGACCCGGAGGTACCGCCGGAACTACTGGACCGGCTGCGCAGGCACGGCCAGGTGCTCTCCCCGGGGGGGGATCTCGACGCGGTCGCCGCCCGGCTGACTACTCAGTTGGCCGAGGAACCGGTGGGATTCAGCGGTCCGGCGATCAGCCGCCTCGATGCCGAGGTCCAGCGCCGACGCACCGTCGACAGCCGGACGTTGCGCGAATACCTCGACTCGGACGGCTATCTCGAGTTGCTCCGCGACCTCGACGGTTTTCTTCGTGGTCCGGACTGGTCGCGCAGCGGCGAGCGGACAGCCGGCACCGTGCTGCCGGCGGCGCTGGTCGCGCCGTGGGCGCGGCTCGGTCGGTCGGCCGAGTCGATCTCTCACCACCCCGACGATCCGCAGGCCGTGCACCGGGTGCGCAAGCAGGCCGCCGCGCTGCGCTATGCGGCCGAGGCGGTCGCCCCGGTGCTGGGCGAGAACACGGTGGTGTTCGCGGCGGCGGTGGAGGAATTGCAGGAGGTGCTGGGCGAATACACCGATGCGGTCACCGCGGCCGCTTTCCTGGCCGAGATTGCCCGGTCGAAAGGCACGTCGGGGGCGGCGGGGTTCATTTTCGGCCGGATGCACGCCTTCGAGCAGGCCGCGGCCCAGGCCGCGCTGGACGACTTCACCGATGCCTGGCTGCGGCTGGCCGACGGCGAATTTTTCACCGCGGTGACCGGCGAGAAGAATTCTTGAATCCTTCCGCAGCTTCCCGGGCGGAAAGGTATCTATTGCGGTCAGCCGGGTTCCTTGCTGGCAGACCCCTCATCGACCGGGCAGTCCGCACCGGTCCGGGTCCGGGTCGCCGACCGGCGGCCACCGTCCTCCCGGAGGAACCCATGCCCACCTGGACCCGCCTGACCACTGGCGTCGCCGCCGGAATCACCGCACTACTGCTCGGCCTCGGCGCCAGCAGTACGGCCGCCGCCGCACCCACACCACCGGTCCCGCCGCTGCCACCGGGCCTGGCGGCCCCCCACGGTCTGGTCAGCCCGGGTGTCGTCACCAACTACCCGGTCACCACCCCGGAACTCACTTTTGTGGCGATCGCCCCGTGCCGGATCGCCAACACCCACGCGGTCAGCCCGAACAAGATCGGCGTCAACGGGACCCGCAATTTCGTCGTCCGCGGTACGAGCGGATTCATCGGCCAGGGCGGGCGGGGCGGCGGCTGCGGCATTCCCGCCGCCGCCAGCGCGATCGCCGCCACCGTCAACACCACCCAGGCCAGCGTCCAGGCGCCTTACCCCACCGGCTACCTGCTCGGCTTCCCCGCCGGCGGCGCCGTCCCCACGGCCAACTTCATGGCCTTCCGCAACGGCGCCAGCAGCGCCAACCCCACCCTGACCCTGCGTACCGCGGGTGAACCGTCGTTGAGCATCAAGAGCCTGGCCGGGTCGACCGAGGTGGTCATCGACGTCACCGGCTATTTCGTCCCGCAGATGGAAGGATTCTTCTACGCCGGTGGTCCCACCAATTCCGCCTACCAATATGCCGGCAGCGCCCGGACCATGTCGATCACCCGTTCCACGGTAGGAGTGGTCAGAGTGACCATGGATCGGGACGTCACCGGTTGCACTGCAACCGCCGCGGCGTTCTCCCCGGGTTACTACGCCACCGGCTTCACGCTCGCCGGCCCGAACGTGACGGTCTATCTCTGGAAAACGAGTGGCACTGGCTACGTCTTCGTAGACTTCAACTATTTCTCGCTGACGGTGCACTGCTGAGCATTGTCAGTACCCCACGGAGGGCGGTCCGGTTTTTCGGACCGCCCTCCGGTCTGTCACCACGCTGAACTCTGTCACCAAGCCGAACTCCCGAAGCGGTTTTCGCCTCCGGACGACCGTTCATCAACCCGACCGGGCGCCTACTGAGCTGACGAACGGCTGGCTTACGTCCGCTTGCTTGCATCCGATCGAGATTGTCTACCCGATCGGGTGACATCCACGAGGCCCGGGCACTCAGGGTGCCAGATCAGCCGTGGTCCGGACCCCATC
>JAABUO010008115.1_pt1 | contig 11905 bp, 11 predicted proteins | sample 5559291 | NCBI WGS metagenome assembly JAABUO01 (sample SAMN10711878, study PRJNA513372) | rock metagenome | isolation source: Antarctica rocks | place: Antarctica: Victoria Land, Finger Mt sud | reverse complement strand
ATTCTCAGCTGAAGTGTTTGCAGCCTCATGACATTGCTGATGCAGTGGTCTGGTGCCTCACAGCCCCTGATCATATGGATGTCAATGACATATTGATACGACCAACAGCTCAAAAGAACTGATGCAGTAGTCTTGTAGCTGTCAGACTTGCATGCAAGCCGTAGTCAGTAACGATTAGTTTACACACTTTGGCAGTTCACCTTTGAAAGCAGCAGCACTCATCCAGATGCCAACGTGAAGTTTGATGCCTGCCTGCCTAGCTAGTAGCTAATCTCGCTATTCGTACGTGGGAAGCTGGAACTGAATCGAGATTTCAACTAATTATAAGCTTTCATAGGGAAATGCACCAGACATCGGACTTTCATGGGGCAGGTCAAACAACGTCGACGTCGAGTCCACTAGCAGCATCAATAAGGCAAAGGCTTGCTTTGGGGTTTGTTCTCTGCACATCTGTACAAACTAGTTGGTTGGCTAGTAGACCACCTTCCTCCTTTGCAAACGAGTTCTGATGTACAGCCACAAAATTTGATAGCGGGCATAAGACAGTTATTTCAGACTAATCCACCCCAATCCTGACCCCAGTCTGACCCCACATCGAAAGCTGGCCTTCAGAAGCATGTATTATTTTGAAGCGCCAAGACAGTTCGCATCTGCTGATCCTGTGATAGTCTAACGCTTGTTCACAAACAGATGACCAGCAAGTCATCTCACGCCACGCTCACCTCACGTTCGATGGTTGGCCTACAAAAAGCTCTCTGAGTTGATCGTCCTTGATCTACAGACCAGCTGGCTACTGCAGTGACCGCCGCAGTGGCTCGAGAGGATTTGCAGGGCCCGCTCGAAGCAAAAGCAGGGAGCACGTAGCAGTGAGCGGCAAGCTAGTGAGTTCAAGGCTCGAATCTCTCTCATGCTGTTGACTACAGCGTCACCTGACACTCAGCTCAGCGCATTGCCACAGAGTGGATGATTGCTCAACAAACATTGTTTGTCTCTGGATGGCGCTATTTGAATAGTGCTGGTCCAATGGCTGTGCGTGAGCAACTGCATATGGCTGTGCAGTTGGGAAACAAGCAAGGCGCTGACACACAGCAAATGACAGACCAGCCAGAGCACCTAAACGCACAGCCCATGCTTCCTGCAGTCTCCATCATGGAGGTGGTGCACCAAGCGCCAAGGTTGATGGAGTTATTGACTCCAGAGGGTGTCAAAGCCCTGACAGCAACCTGTACACAACTCCGCCAAGACTTCCGTCACCGTGTCACCACCATCAGGATGACAAATGAGCAGGACCAAGCAATGCTCTTTGCAGACAAGTGGCCAAGCTTGGTGATGGTTGTTATCGATACCACAGTCAACGTTGAAGAGCAGCTGTCTGGAAACCGTTTCATGCCATATTTGCCAGAAAAGGAATGGGCAACAATGGTGCGCTTTCAAGTTGAAGAGTCTCTAGTCAATCCCTCAAATGGGATGCCAGGCTGCAAGCAAAGTGTAGCGTTGATAGTCACAGCCACCCATCAGAGCTCTCAGGATATGAACGCCAAGGTCTATGGCATTGCGCTGGCTCGCTTGGCCACAGAATGGGTTGCCAAGACACGACGCATGTTTGTGTTTCTGAGATCAGAATCAGCATATATGAACCCCTTCAAATATCTGCACATGGGTGACTGGCCTTGTCTGGAGAGAATCATTTGTCATGGCCACTATGGCAACACACTACCTGTCTCTTGTTTCTGGGGCGATTCCACATCCAACCTGCAAATTGCTATCATGTCCCAGTGCAGCCTTGATGTAGAGGCAGTCCAGTCCCTGGTCACTACATGCCCACATCTCTATCATCTTAGCTTGACAGCTTGCAAACTAGAGGCAGCAGCATTGACATGCTTGAGTCAGGCTCGCTTCTTGTCACTAGAAAAGTTGGACTTGAGCCAGAAGTCGCTGGGGTTGTCGGGTGTCCAGTCATTGAGCAGTTGCGACTTGCCAGCACTACAAAGGTTGATTCTTAATGACTCAAATCTGAGCGCATTGGCTGCCATGCACCTAGCTCAAGGGTGTTGGCCAAATTTGACGCACATGGATATCTTCGACAATCAGCTGAATGTAGAGGCTGTCGCATACCTGATCAAGGGCAAGTGGCCTCTGTTGCAAGAGCTAGGTCTCTCATGGACATGTGTTCCTGAAGCTGCTTTTGCAGTACTAGGTGTGGTTGATGCCTGCAAGCAGTTTGAGAATAAGACTTCCTGCAATAGGTTGCATTACATGCCAGTCTCCTTGCTGAGGTCAGGCTTTCTTGTTTGGCCTAGACTGAAGGCATTGACTGTGCGAGATGCAATTGAGTCAAATGTAAACAAGCGATATATGTTGTAGGGCGAAGGCAAACAAGATTACAAATAGCTTAAAGCTGTTGGCCTGTCGTTGGGCCTCTCGTTGAGCTTGTACAGCAGCAATTTGTATGGCAAAGCTTTAGAGTGCAGCGCTTCAAACACTAAAAATGGGGAGCAAGAATCATTTAGCTGGAATGTGTTGCTTTGTTTCTGGCTAGAGGTAGGGGTGGCTGTGCTGTGCTGCATTCTGCAAATGTACTCTGGACTCGTACTTCATGTATAGATCTTAGTGACGTTTTGTAGCAATTCTGACTGTTGTTGCATTGGGTGTCGATAGCGAGATGTCTTGCAATGTCTGTGATAAGCAGCATTGTGCAGCATGCTGTAAGATGAGGATGTGGATGGGTTGCAGTTTTAATTTATGGAACTTAGCACGTAAAATTGCTCTGGCATTCCGCTGCAGCAGAAATTTAAAGCTGTTTGATGAAGCTGCACATACATTTCCAACAAGCATATGCACTTTTGGTGTGTATTCACAGCGTTTTGTTTGCCATAAAAGCAACTGTGCATGATAATTGCAGCTGCTTCTGATGTGCTTTCCGCACGTGCAGGTGCTGACTTGAGTGTTGACTCAACAGGCATGTTGTCTTGGACCTGCTAATTGCCTATGCATCCTTGCAAGTTCAGGACCATGATTATCACTGATAATTTATCAGACAAGCACGTTGCCTCAGCACCGGTGCACTGGCTTGCTTGCTTCAAAGCAATAATGTTTCTGCGTTTCAGGGCAGCTGCCCAAGCTTTGGTTGTTGTGAGACCTCGTCAGCAGGAATCCAACAAAATGCAGTTGTCTAGTCGATGTACAGTAAGGCATGCACATGCAGGAACGCTCAACTAAATCAGTAATCAGTGCTGAAATTGGACTCTGCTGCCCCTGATCAGCAGAAAGAAGCATCTTCCAAGTATGAATGCTGAGTTGAAGCAGTTTGTCCAAGTGCAATAGTGTGGGTAAGCGCACATCAGGCTTGACTGTGGCACCAAATGGCAGTGCTTGGCAGATCAAAGATATGCACAGGGGACACTGAGTACGTGGTGGGCATGGCCCAAGGTTTGGGGATGCATGATGAGGGGTGCTGCCAATGTGCTTTCCGTTTGGATGGCACGCAAGGCTCCATCAGCAGTTCTGCACCTGCACCAGAAGAGCAGCACCATTGTCCTGGCATGAGTTGTCAAGCAGCAGCCCATAGTGCTGCAGCAGGTTCAGCTGATTGAGATAGTAGACATCGAGGCTTCCTGTCTCCAAAAATAATTTATAGGGAATGACTTGCCAATGACAGAATTGTGTATACAGAAGCATGTCTGTGTATTACATATTGCAGATGGCCACACACCGCAGCTGCTACCTTGGCAATAAAGTGTACCTTGCAAGCTTGCAATTGCACAATGACTGAATATTCTGTGACGAGCTGTCTTGTGCATGCTTGACGCTGTAAAAGCACATATGTAGATCATGCAAGGGCAGGGCCTACAGGCCCACACTACTTTCTTTCATTCTGGGACTCTTCTACTCAGCAATCAAGCAGGCCTTGGGCACAAGGGACTGCAACAAGAGGTGCGCTTTACATCAGTTCCAAATCTGCAGCTGCATCAGCTTGCTGGCTGTCTTACCACTGCTCAGTCATGGGCATGAGTTATCAGACAGCATCCAAAACCAGATGGTGTTGGCAGCACTCTAAGACCACAGCAGCGGGGACTTGTGAGAGTGAATCGCTGGTGCTTTCAGCACGCTGACTGACATGCACATCGTGACAGCATCTGGCTTGAACATGCCTTTGCTGATGTCTGAAAGCGTACTTGTGTTGTTGAGCAAAGTGGCAGAGCCAAGCCAGAGCCTGAATGTTGCGCATGTGCCCTATCACTCTAGCAAGGTTGGCATGAATCTGTCCAGTCTGATCTATGCTGCAGCAAGGCCTGCTATTGCTAGTATGCTGAAACATGATCTCCTACTCTAAGCTGGACATGTATGCATATGAACCGAGTCAAAGACACATTGTTTGAGGAACGAATGAACAGGGCAACATCCGGACACCAAGCCACAACACATGTATCTGCAGCTAGAGATCTGTCCCTCAGCATTTGCACTTGTGCCCAGAGTACAGTACTGTGAACAAGTTATGTCATCTGCATGTGCAGATGCTGACATGATCACTGAAGTAAATGGCTAAGCTCATGTTCTTATATGTCACCAGCTCCAGCTAATCAAAACATGGCCAATACAGGACCTCAGAGTCTGTCATACAAGGAGCTGCTCAAATATGTGTGGACTGAGCCCTAGGGAAGACACTGTTTCCTGAGTGAACAGGACCACTGCCTGGACGCACCAACTTGGAGACGCACAAGTCCTACTGCCTGGTGTGCCCTTCAATGTCCACAGCAGCTGCTATGCCACACACTACTTGCTCTCAATGCACCTTTCAGAGTTGTGCCATGTCCTTTGCACATGCACAGTTGTTTGAGCCATTGTGACCTTGTTTTATTGAGACACAAAACTTGTACAAATATGCAGAGAGTGGGGCTGGTGTCGGGTTAAGTCACTTACCCAGGCTGGGGTCTGACCCCAAACCGAAGGCCAGACCGAAGGCTGGATAGGCTAGTTGTCGAACATATACTGAAGCGCCAGGACAGTTTCATTTCTAACGCTTGTCTACAAGCGCATCGCGAGTAACTCATCTCACAACTTGTTCACGGTCAATGGCCAAACAATGGCTGGCCTGTAAATTTTGAAATTCCAGAATCAACTGGCCAGTGGCTCGAGAAGAGTTGCAAGACCCTGTTGAGAATCTCAACTCGAGATTCTCGAGATCTCATCGAGAGATAAGAGCAGAAGAACACCGCAGGGAGGCGCAAAATGGTGAGTTGAAAGCTTTCGATCTTCCTCATGCTGTTCAACGCAGCATCACCAAAACTGCCAGCTCAGTGCCTCAGAGTCGATGCTCAAGGAACAACACGTATATCTATATGGCGCTATTTTTGGTTCAAATGTGCTTCAAGTGCTGTAGAGCAACCGTATCATACTGCTGTGCAGGTGGGCAACATGCAAGACTTCAATGTACAGCAGGTGGCAGGACAGCCAGATCATAAAGGTGCACAGCTCACCTTTCCTGCAGCCACTATTTTCGACGTGGTGCAGCAAGCACCAAGGCTCTTGGAGTTGTTGACTCCAGAGGGTGTCAAAGCCCTGACAGCAACCTGCACACAGCTCCGCCAAGACTTCCGTAGCAGTGTCACCACCATCCAGATGACAAATGAGCAGGACACAGCCATGCTGTGTGCAGACAAGTGGCCAAACCTGGTGATGGTTGCTATCAGCACCACAATAGCTCTTGGTGAGGATCATCATGGATGCCTTCTTGTGTCATATTTGTCTGACAAGGGATGGTCGACCATTGTGCGCTTACATCTTGAGCAGCATCCAGATGATCCCACAAGTTGGGAGTCAGCTGGCCAGCAAAGTGTAGCACTGATAGTCAACGCCAGCCATCAGAGCTCTCCAGACATGGACACCAAGCCTCATGGCAGTGCGCTGGCCCGCTTTGCCACAAAATGGGAAGCCAAGACACGACTCATGCACATGTATCTGGACTCAAATTCAGTACGAATGGACCCTTTGAAGCATCTGCAAATGAGCAAATGGCAATGTTTGAAGTTCATTCTTTGTCATGGCAAGTATGGCAATGCACTACCCGTCTCATGTTTCTTGGGTGAGAGCTCATCAAACATACAATTTGCTACCCTGATTCAGTGCAGCCTTGATGTAGAGGCAGTCCAGTCCCTGGTCAGTAAACGCCCACACCTCTATTGTCTTACCTTGAAAGCTTACAAAATAGAGGCAGCAGCATTGACATGCTTGAATCAGGCTTGCTTCTTGTCACTTAAAAAACTGGACTTGAGCCGGAATCTGCTGGGGTGGTCGGGTGTCCAGTCATTGAGCAGCTGCCACTTGCCAGCACTGCAATGGCTGACTCTTGATGACACAAATCTGAATGCATCGGCTGCCATGCACCTATCTCGAGGTTGCTGGCCAAATTTGCAGCAGTTGCATCTCTTTGCCAACCAGCTGAATGTAGAGGCAGTTGCATACCTGGTCAAGGGTGATTGGCCTCTGTTGCGAGAGCTAGGTGTATCGTGGACATGTGTTCCTGAAGCTGCTTTTGAAGCACTAGGTGTTGCTAATGCCTGCAAGCAGTTTGAGAGCACACAACCCAACCACAGACACGCTTTCAAGCAATGCCTCTTGCTGAGGTCGAGCTTGCTTGTTTGGCCTAAACTAAAGGTATTGACTGTGAAAGAGTCTCTTTGTGAGACATACTAGTGCCTTGTATAGCAATGCTTTAGACAGCAGAGGTTCGATCCTTCAAACATTGATTCCTATAAGCCAAAACCATGTAGTTGGAAAGGGGTGCTCATTCTGTAGCTAGCAATATGGTCATCTGTGCCCTGCAGTGTTCTGCAGATATACCATATTCATGCATGAAGCCTTGTGTTCAGAGCTTTGTGACAGGTTTCTGGGGGCTGGCTCATTACTCGTAAAAGTCTGTGGCAATTTTGCCTGTTGTTGCACTGGCTTCATTAGTAAATTGTCTCGCTTATGATGAGCCAATCTGCTGTCTGCTGAGAGATGTGGCGCAAGTGTGATGCCTCGTAATAAGCACACGTGATTGCTCCAACAACAACGACAGCAGTATCTGTTTGTTGAAGCTGTACGTTTTGAACAAAATGCGCTTTACAGCTTCATGCAGATCGTATTGATAACATGCATGCCATACATGCCAGCATATGCTTGCCATGACATCAGTTGTTCATTACAAGTGCTCGTGATGTGCTCTCATGAGCGTGCAGATGCTGACATGATTGCTGAAGTAAATGGCTTGTTTTCCTTTGTGTCACCAGTTCTAGCTGATTGCCTATGCATCCTTGCCAGCTCAGAACCAAGAGCCGAGCACTTTGCCTCAGCAAAGTTGGCAGCTTCCTTGACCACGGCCAGCGTTCCAGCTAGCCTCTCATGTTTTGCAGTCATGGTCCTCAGTGTGGCAGCACAAGATGAAGCGGTCTGCTCCACTCGCCACTCCATTGCCGCAAATCTCTGCTGCAGGTTGTTGCTCGTGCTGTTGGCCGCTGCAGCTTCCTGCTGTGCTCTATTGGCATGAGCTTCCAGGGTGGTGAGCCGATTGTCCAGCGCTGCTGCACTGGCTTGCTCGCTTTGTTCCTGCAACTCAGAGCTGCTGCTCAGGCTTTGCCTGTTGTGAGACACTTCGACAAGAACGTAACATAATGCACTTGACCAGCAAATGTTAAACAAGAGGCATGCAGAAAAAGCCCGTCTGGGCTGTACTGCAAGAGTAGGACTTGAATCTCCCAAGCATGGAGCTGAGTGGAAGCAGCTGCTACATGAACAACAATGCTGGGCAGGAACCTAAACTGCTGCAGAATGGTGAGCGTACAGCGGGCTTGCTTGTGGTGGGCTACGGGCGCCAGCTGGCAGTGCTAGGCAGCTCAAAGATCTGTACAGTGGACAGTGAGTACGTGGTGGGGACGACCCAGGTGGGTCTTGAGCGTGCATGGTGAGGGGTGCTGCCAATGTGCTTGCTGCCTGGATGGCACGCAAGGCTCCACCAGCAGTCCTGCACCTGCACCAGAAGAGCAGCACCATTGTCCTGGCATCAATTGTCAAGCAGCAATTTAAGGTGCTGATCAGAACAGTAGACATTGAGGCTTCCTGTCTCCAAACACATTTTGTATGGGACGACTTGGCAATGGCAGAACTGTGTATATACAAGCGTGTCTGTGTATTTCAATTTGCAGATTGCCACAAAGGTGTCAGCGCACTGTGCAAACTGCAGCTGCTGTTTGGGCAACAAAGCGTACCCTGCAAGCTTGCACAGTGATTGAGTTTGTTGTGACAAGCTGTCCTGTGCATGCTTGACACTGTGAAAAAGCACATATGCAAATCATGCAAGGGCAGGGCCCACACAATTTTTTCCCCTTCTCAAATGCTTCTACTCAGCACTCAAGCATGCCTTTGGCACAAGGGACTGCAACAAGAGGGGCGCTTTACACCAGCTCCAACTTTGCAGGTGCATCAGCTTGCTGGCTATCTTGCCGTTCCTCAGTCATGGGCATGATTCATCGGTCATCCAAAACCAGATGGTGTTGGCAGCACTCTTAGCTAAGACCACAGCAGTGAGGTTTTGTGAGAGTGAATCGCTGGTGCTTTCAGCACGCTGACTGACATGCACATCGTGACAACATCTGGCTTGAACATGCCTTTGCTGATGTCTGAAAGCGTACTTGTGTTGTTGAGCAAAGTGGCAGAGCCAAGCCAGAGCCTGAATGTTGCGCATGTGCCCTATCACTCTAGCAAGGTTGGCATGAATCTGTCCAGTCTGATCTATGCTGCAGCAAGGCCTGCTATTGCTAATATGCTGAAACATGACCTCCTACTCTAAGCTGTACATGTATGCATAGGAACCGAGTCAAAGACACATCGTTTGAGAAAGGAATGAACAGGGCCACACCAAGCCACAACTCAAACACAGGTGTCTGCGGCTAGAGATCTTTCCCTCTGCATTTGCACTTGTGCCCAGAGTACAGTACTATGAACAAGTTATGTCATCTGCGAGTGCAGATGCTGAAATGATCACTGAAGTAACTGGCTAAGCTTATGTTCTTATACGTCACCAGTTCCAGCTGATCAAAACTTGGCCAAGACAGGACCTCAGAGTCTGTCATACAGGGAGCTGCTCAAACATGTTTGGACTGAGCCCTAGGGAAGAAAATGTTTCCTGAGTGAACAGGAGCACTGCCTGCAGGCACCAACTTGGAGACGCACATGTCCTACTGCCTGGTGTGCCCTAGGGCCTTCAACGTCCACAGCAGCTAATACGTCCCGCACTACTTGCTTTCGATGCACATTTTCAGAGTTGTGCCATGTCCTTTGCACATGCACTATCATTTGAGCCATTGTGACCGAATCTTATTGAGAGACAAAACTTGATGCAGATGTGTAGAGAGTGGGGTTGATTCCAGGTTAAGTCACTTACCCAGGCTAGGGTCCGACCCCAAACCGACCCCGAAAGCTGGCTAGGCTAGTTGTCGAATATATACTGAAGCGCCAGGTCAGTTTCAGATCCGCTGATTCAGTTATGGTCTAACGCTTGTCTACAAGGGAATCGCGAGTAACTCATATCACAATTCGTTCACCTCACGGTTAATGGCTGGCTCCGCAGACGTTCTGTAAGTTTTGAAATTCCGGAATCAACTGGCCAGTGGCTCGAAAAGAGTTGCAAGACCCTGTTGAGAATCTCAACTTGAGATAAGAGCAGAAGAACACCGCAGTGAGGCGGTGAGTTGAAAGCTTTCAGTCTTTCTCACGCTGTTCAGCGCAGCATCACCATAACTGCCAGCTCAGTGCCGCAGAGTTGATGCTCAAGAAACAATATGTATCTCTGTATGGCGCAATTGTGGTCAAAATGCGCTCCAAATCTTGTAGAGAAACCGTGTCATACTGCTGTGCAGGTGGGAAACATGCAAGACTTCAGTGTACAGCAGGTGGCAGAACAGCCAGATCATAGAGGTGCACAGCTCACCTTTCCTGCCGTCACCATTTTCGACGTGGTGCAGCAAGCACCAAGGCTCTTGGAGTTGTTGAATCCAGAGGGTGTCAAAGCCCTGACAGCAACCTGCACACAGCTCCGTCAAGACTTCTGTAGCAGTGTCACTAGCATCCAGATGACAAATGGGCAGGACACAGCCATGCTGTGTGCAGACAAGTGGCCAAGCCTGGTGATGGTTGTGATCAGCACCACGGTTGCTCTTGGTGACGGACTGTATGGAGACCGTTTTAAGTCATATTTGTCTGACAAGGGATGGTCGATCATTGTGCGCTTACGACTTCAACAGGCTCCAGATGATCTCTCGAATTGGATGTCAGCTGGCCAGCAAAGTGTAGCACTGATAGTCAGAGCCAGCCATGAGAGCTCTCCAGACATTGACACCAGGGCCCATGGCAGTGCGCTGGCCCGCTTTGCCACAAAATGGGAAGCCAAGACACGAAGCATGTGCATGAATCTGGAATCAAAATCAGTGCATATGGACCCTTTGAAGCATCTGCACATGGGCAAATGGCCATGTCTGGAGAGGATCATCTGTCATGGCCACTATGGCGATGCACTACCTGTCTCTTGCTTCTGGTGTGATGCCTCGTCCAATCTGCAAGTTGCTACGATGAGTATGTGCAGCCTTGGTGCAGACATGATCCAGTCCCTGGTCACTACATGCCCACATCTCCATGATCTTGAATTGACAGCTTGCAAATTAGAGGCATCAGCATTGGCATGCTTGAATCAGGCTCGCTTTTCACGACTAGACAGTTTGAGCCTTAACATTACTCCGCTGGGCTGGTCAGATGTCCGGTCATTGACCAGTTGCAACTTGCCAGCATTGCAAAGGCTGACGCTTGTTAACACCAGTTTGAGCGTATTGGCTGCCATGCACCTAGCTCAAGGGTGTTGGCCAAAATTGGAGCAGTTGCATCTCTTTGGAAACCAGCTGAATGAAGAGGCTGTTGCATACCTGGTCAAGGGTGAGTGGCCTCTGTTGCAAGAGCTAGGTCTCTCATGGACATGTGTTTCTGAGGCTGCGTTTGAAGTACTAGGTGTTGTTGATGCCTGCAAGCAGTTTGAGAGCACACAATCTGTGACACAACCCAACTACAGACACGCTTTCAAGCAGTGCCTCTTGCTGAGGTCAAGCCTGCTTGTTTGGCCTAAACTAAAGGCATTGACTGTGACCGGTCAGATTTCTTTGTAAGACATAGTAGTGCCTTGTATAGCAGTGCTTTAGACAGCAGCGCCTCAGAAATGCGGTCCTTCAAACATTGACTCCAATGAGCCATAACCGTATAGCTGGAAAGGGGTGCTCGTTCTATAGCCAGTAATACGGTCATCTGTGACTTGCAGTGTTCTGCAGATACACCATGCAGTATAGATACCATGAATTCCTGAGTTTAGAGCTTTGTGGCACGTTTCTGGGGGATGGCTAATTACTTGTGAAAGTCTGTGGCAAATTTGCCTGTTGTTACACTGGCTTCATTGGCAAATTGTCTCGCAATGCTTATGACGAGCAGATCTGCTGTTTGATGAAGGAAATGGCGCAAGTTTGATGCCTGGTAACATGCACATGTGATTGCTCCAGCATAGTGCTGGAGCAACAACAACGACATATGTCAACCGTACATTTCGAACAACATGCGCTTTATGAGTTCATGCAGACCATAATGATAACATTGCTGGCCGTGACATCAGCTGTGCATTACAAGTGATGTGCTCTCATGAGCGTGCAGATGCTGACATGATTGCTGAAGTAAATGGCTTGTTTTCCGTTGTGTCACCAGCTCTAGCTGATTGCCTATGCATCCTTGCCAACTCAGAACCAAGAGCCGAGCACTTTGCCTCAGCAAAGTTGGCAGCTTCCTTAACCACAGCCAGCGTTCCAGCTAGCCTCTCATGTTTTGCAGTCATTGTCCT
>JAABUO010008114.1_pt1 | contig 11905 bp, 14 predicted proteins | sample 5559291 | NCBI WGS metagenome assembly JAABUO01 (sample SAMN10711878, study PRJNA513372) | rock metagenome | isolation source: Antarctica rocks | place: Antarctica: Victoria Land, Finger Mt sud | reverse complement strand
GTAGAGCCTGTGCTGTTGCCAGAGCTGCGTCCATTTTGCAGGAGATGCACCCCTCGGGCACGACTGAGGCGTGTGAATTTGTTGGCTGACAAGTGTTTGACGGCAGAAGGTATTAAGTGCTGTGTAGGCAAACAGACACAACTGCAGCCAATTGTTCGAGCCCGCGTGCCTGTTAAATAGCACGCAGGTCCAACTAAAGCAACGCTCGCCCTGCCTATGCAACACTGTTACCTGTACAATTGCGTGAAATTTGTTTGTGAGCAACAAGCAGCAGGACGTGTCAGACGTCTGCTGCAACACTCGTCAGCGATGCTCAAAATCGGTGTTCAACTGAAACCTAGCGTGAAGCAGAAACCCTAGCTCTGGCTTACATACAGTGATAACAAGTCTCATGCCATCGTGAACATAGAACATTCGGAAGACGAGAGCTGGGGAACAGATCCCCGATGTCTCTTCAACAACTTACATCGCGTACAAATTGCGCTGAGTTGTGGTCCCGACCGGCTTTCTTGTGCCCTCCATTTTCTGCGATCGATCGGAGATCAGCAGCTGTCACCTTTCGCCGACGCAGGCCCCTGCGCACGATGGCTGTACAATTGGGTTACGAAGCGTGGGTCAAAGGAGACCCCAAGACCAAAACGCTCGGCGACTGTAAGCAGCTGGACCGGGTTCTGGTTTTCGTAACGCTCTTTCTTTGGGACTCAGTCTTCTTGTTTTGCGCAGGCCCGTTTTGCCACCGAGCCTTGCTCACTTTGGAGGAAAAGCATGCCAAGTACACGCAAGATTACGTCGATTTTGCAGAGAAGCCAGAATGGTGCGTGCCCGGCAGGCTTGCTGCACCGGTTGCAATTATTCGCGCAATGCACAGCGCGTTCCGTCACGGCTGCGACACCAGCACTGCACACAAGCAACTCGTGCAAATGCAGGCTGCTGAAGGTCAATCCTGAGGGTAGCGTCCCAGTCGTGAAAGATAGAGAAACCGAGGAATGGTTTGTAGATTCAGCCAAGTTTGTAGATTACTTAGAAGACAAGCACCCAGAACCAGCTCTGGGCAAATCTACCGATGCGCCTGACGCGTGAGTCCTCTCGTTTGCTCGGCCTGATGGTTCCAAAGCTTTCAGGTTCATCCAGATTGCCCTACATGCAGCGGGTCCAAAGTTTTCCCAGCATTTGTTGCGATAATCAAAAGCCCTGAGGGTGACAACAGCAAGATAGAGCCACTCAAACAGGTATGATTCAATTACTGGAGCCCTTTTGATCCTGCTGTTCATGACTGCATACCGCGCTTGCAGTGTATCAAGCTCTGCCTGTATACAATCAAACGTTGACATTTGTCAGCAGCTTGATTATCACAGACCTGCTCTGACAAGGCACAATATGCAGGAGCTGAAGGTCTTGAACAGTCATCTAGAAAGTCATGGCCCTTATCTGAAGGGCAAGGACATCTCAGCAGGCGACCTTGCTTTGGCTCCAAAGTTGCATCACATGCAAGTTGCCTTGAAAGCTTTCAAGGTATAAACGGGGCAGCTGCTGCAATGCTGGGCTGTGCACATTTTACAACAGCTTACAGAACCTGCTATCATGTGCTGTCAATGCACAGCAGACTCATTGTTGGCGTGTCATGTTCAGGGTTTTGACATTCCACAAGATATGAAGGCTGTGCACATTTACTTAGATAATATACGGAGTAGATCCAGCTGGCAGAACACAAGCTATAGTGCTGATGTCTTGCTCAGTGGGTGGAAGCCCAAGCTTGGGTCAGGCTGAGAGTGCTAGCAGAGCACATTGTCTGTGTAGCACTCGATCTGTACGTGGTTGCATGCTGACAATCTGGAATGACTTTGCTCCCAACCACATTGCATGCAAGAATTCCTTATCAACTGGACAGCATAAGAAACATAGCACGTTATTTATGCTGGCATTGGTACTGGCAGCTGCTCAACAAAAGCGCCGGTCATATGCTGCACTTTATAATGTATGATTGCTACCATGCCGTAGGTCAGATCATGATAACTCAATATAGTTGACATCGCAACACTGTTTTTGTTCTTGAATTGCACTCTGTTCCAAATATCTCAATGGGAGTTGCTTCTACAAAAGCTGCGATGGTACAAATCTGACTTTATTGCAATCCTAATCAGCAGAGAGCAAAAGAGACGAACAACAGTCAGAAGTACATCCCGCTTTATTGTCAGGAAAGCAACTTGTAAAACAGCCATGGTACAACAGAGCATATGCATGCATACAGCAGCAGAGCAGCCATCAAATATGAATATCTTGTGGGCGCATCATACATGCCAGATCAGTAAGGCAGATGACACCCTTTCAGGTGACTTTCTGCATGTGGTGTCATACAACCAGCGCCATGTGATGGGCAATCCAATATTGTTGCCAACTATCAATGGAACTTATCTGGTCCAGGTATCACCTGCAGCAGAATCGCCCAGATCACTCTCAGTATACAGATCCTTCCTGAGCACAGCCCACAAGAAATTGACATTGAGCAAGAAATCAGTACAGGCACACCAAATCCCACAGTTGTGCACAAGCCTGCACTTCTCTAATCCACAAAGCAACTCTGAATCCATGACATTCCCGCAGTTCATTGAGCAAGACAGCCACCTGACAGTCGTACAAGAAGTCACAAGTGGTTGTTGCATTTGAAATTTAAATGCATATGTCCAATATCAAGCCTCAGATTAAATGCATATATCCAAGATGAAGCCTCTAGTATGGCAGAATGAGTTACCTGGACAGCAGTTTCTGAAAAGAGGAAGGGCAGCCTTCTCCACCTGCCCTGTGGGAGGAGCGCTGGCTGCGCGTCCTAGTGCCCCGCCACTTCAGGATATCTGAGATTGGCAGCGTCCCCTTTGCCATGGGCTCACCTGCAACAGCATAGGCACGTGAACAATTCATATTGCCTGCAAGGCAGCGGTTTGTGACGGCCCTGCAGCGCTCAGACTGTTGTTGCTGTTACAAAGTGCAAGGCTCAGGCTGCACCCAGTTCCAACTGCAAGCCATCTGCCTAGCTTTGACCTGACCGACTGCCAAGACGAGGCAAAATCAGGTCAAGAGGGAAATTACTCCAGACAGTGTCACAAGGCAAAATAGCTGAACATCAGATGCTCACCCTTTGTAGTCTCGGCATTTGCAGGGGCTGCCTCATTCTGACTGCGTCCCCCACTGTCTGCTTCACCAGTAGATGCAACCTCTGCGTCATTGTCATCTGACTCCTGCTGCCGCAGGCCTCCCTGTGCATCATCCTGCCACTGCTGCGTAGACGAGCCCTGGCCAGAAGTGCTGCGCTGGGCATGCTGTGATTGCTCAACCTGTTGTGCATGCTGAGGAGGCTGTCTCGGCTGTATCTGGTGACCATCATCATCCTGGTACTCTGCCTGTGTTGACTCTGGAGCCTGCCTACCATCACTCAGCCCAGCCACCCAGTTGATGGCTGCTGTGGTCCTCTGTCTCAGTGACCTCAAGCGGTCTTCTACAGACAGCCGCCGCCTCTTGCTTACATGTGCTACCTGAGGCCCATCAGACGTCTCAGTCTGCTCAAGAACTCGCTTTCCTTGCTGCCGCTGCTCCTGCCGTTGTTCTTGCTGCTGGTGCCTTTGATGCCTGGGCGACTGCTCCTGCTGCTGCTGCGGCAGCTGCTGCTGCTGTTGGCAATGTGCCAGTGAATGCTGGTGCGCCATGGGTGATTTGGCTGCAGCACTTGCCATGTTGGAAGACCCCTTGGGCCTCCCTCTTGCCTTGGAGGGGGATGCAGGCGCCTTGGTGGGTTTGCGCAGGGGTGAAGAGGGTGACACAGCGGGCCTAGGCAGAACCTTCATAGGCTGTGGCAACTTGGCAGCAGCTGCAGGTGCCTGCTCATCATGCTTTGCGGCCTTCAGCGCTGCAGCCACCTGCTTGGTGTCAGCCTTGGTGCGCTTGCCTCTGCCAGGAGAATCCAAAGCCCTCTTGGTCTGCTTGACTGCCCTTTGAGGCTTCTTCACTGCCTTCTGGGGCTTGTCTGCTGCCTTAAGAGGCTCATCCTCTGCCCTTTGAGGCTTCTCCACTTCCTTCTGGAGCTTGTCTGCTGCCTTAAGAGGCTCATCCTCTGCCCTTTGAGGCTTCTCCACTACCTTCTGGGGCTTGTCTGTCACCTTGAGAGGCATGTCTTCTGCCCTCTGAGGCTTCTCCGCTGCCTTCTGACGCTTGCCTGCCGCCTTAAGAGGCTTGTCCTCTGCCCTTTGACGCTTCTTGACAGCCTTCACAGGCTTGTCCACTGCACCCCTGTCAGTTGCCGCCTTGCCTCTGGGCTTTGCCCTGCTGTGCTTGCAGCGCAGGTTGCCTGAGTCCTGATCAGAGCCTGAGGCTGAGCCAGCATCAGCATCACTGCCGGCATCTGCAGGCTCGCCCCTTGCAGCCCTGTCTCTGGCCATTCGCTGCCTGACCAGCTGTCTGGTGTGGTCATCAGGTGCTTCTGACAGGAACAAGCCCATGTCTAGGCGGACAGGCTCCTGTCCCGGTGTGCAGCGGCAGAACTGAGCTACGGCTCCATGCTGGATCCAGGATGTCGTGGCAAAGTTGGTGCTCTCGGCACAGTTGAAGCCAACATTGAAGCCAGAGTGATATGCACCTGAAGCACAGACATTTCTGGATGAGCAAAAGATGAACTCATCATTTGAGTTGTCCCTCACGAATGCTCTGTGCATAATCACTTCACGTAAGTACTCTGGGCATCAGCTGATAATCAAAAGGACAGCTGTCACTCGAAGTCATGCCTACTTCAAAGTCGATTTCAGATGCTGGCAAATGATGCCACCGAAAACATTTGCACATCGCAGTCCAAAAGACACATGTGTACAGCCATATGAATGAAAGAAGAGCTTACCAGGGAAGTTGATGATGAAGTCGCCTGGGTGCTGGACCACCTTCTGCACTGCAATGCCAGCTGCCTCCAGCGTCTCTGGCTTGATCAGCACTGTCTGCAACACAGTGTGGCTGCATCAGAGAATGCAAATAGCATTGCAAAAGTGTGTCTGTTCCCTGCAACGAAACAGACGCAAAGCCTGTTGAATGTGTTTATGGTGTCTGTACCTGCACTGAGCAGGAACTAGCAAAAAAATGCACATACATAGCTTAAGAGCCCTATTCTGAAAAAAAGCTGTACAGCTGTACAACAAGCTAGCATGTATGCAGATGTGGACAAATGGCAAGTTGATGCTCCTACTCGCTTACAGCAGCATACAGAATGCTTAGTCAGACCCTACCTTATGGCGCATGAACTCTCTGCATCTGCCATGCTGAGCATACAGCTTCTTGGCTACAAAGGCATCCATCTTCTGACGGTCTGAGGGTGGTATGCAGTACCACACCTTTGGGGCGCCATAGTGCAGGTAGTTCACACTGTGCAGATCCATGTCCTCAGTGTGCCTGTGTGAGCCATGCATGGCATCAGCATGACTGTGTAGAAAAATTACAGTAATGATAATTAAAGCGCTTTCCAGCTCATGATGAGCTAGGTACTTGCAGGTTAAATGTGCAAGTGCTAATTGGCAGAAGTCAAGGCAGTCAAAACTGCCAATGGTTTGCAATTTAATGGCAACAGGGAGACCTTTGGTTGAGGACCGCACATCTGGAAAGCTAACTTACCAGGCAAATGTGGCTTTCCAGCGCCCATAGTAAAGGTATGGTGTGTTAACGCCCTTCAAACTCTGCCCTGCAGGATCAGATGCTAGCCCTCTGGACAAGCATGAGTCCAGCCTTGCCAGATTCCACCCCTGCATCAGGAAGCCCTGCCGTTAGTCTGTGTAAGCATGGCAGCACATGATGCATGCTATAGTCAAAGTACAGTCTAGAAAAGCAGCGTTGACCTTTGGTACAGAGACCATTGATAGGTGCATGCATGACTACCTTGATGCCTTCATCAAATAGAGAGCCTTCATTGTCGGCTCCATATTCAGTGTTGCCGGGAATGGTCCTCCAGTAAGCACTTTCCAGCCCAGGTAAGTTGTCCAGATGCTGAGCCGGTGGCCTGAGTCGCTTCTCTGAGGGGATTTCCGTCGCTTCTTTGAAGGAGCGCACGCTTTGCTTACGCAAGGGTGTCATTGCTGCGGTGTACACTCCTGACGCCATTGATTCCCTCGTGATGTTCTGCTCTATGCGTGCAATCTCCCAGTCGAAGTCCTGACCAGTGTAGCCTTGAGCACAAGGAGTCCAGCCCTTGGCTGCAGTAATTTTGCAGATACCGTAGGGTTGGCATTCCTGCTCGATACTCGCAATGTACTTTTCAAAGGACCTCGACATATCCTTGCGGGAAGGTCGAAACACTGGACAGTCGGCCCTGTCCATCGTGTTGTGAACTTTGAGTCGCTACGACAATGGCTAGCTCACAATCATGAACTCGTCCAGCGTATAGTGAGCATTGCCTGCGCGTATCATCAGGCGTAAAGTAGCGTTACGCCTATGCTGCTCAGCTTTTTGCTCAGTTTGCTTGCACATTGCTGACATGGCAATACTTTATGTTCCGACCTGAACATGCCCTTAAGGCTTTGACCTAACCTTAACGAGCGTCGGCAATCGCGATCCTATTGAATACCATTAACTGCTTGACAATCCCGCTGGGAAACTGGCTGCTGGCATTGATTAATGGCCACGGGAGGCGTAGCACGAGATGAGGCAAAACCCCCCGGCATGCAGACTGGTTCATCCTGTCACCACCGATCACGCGCGAAGCTCGGCGGCCTGGCACGCAGGGACCAGCTCTTGCTTGCGCACAATTCCTTGTGTTCGCTGCAAACAAATCCCTTTTTTGGGTCAGTGCTCGCATCCTTAAACCCTGCAAACAGGGCAACTTAAAGTAGGCTTAGTATCTGTGTATAGGTGACAGAGCTTATGCAGCATCAGCAGCTGTTACACTTCTCAGCACACCTGTCTCAGACATGTCTCTGATTTTGCAATCAAATTGTTTTGCATAACGTGCTTTACTGCCTCAGCACACTTAGGCTACTTGCGGTGCTTTGCGCTAGCACTGCACAGACACCTTCAAACTGGCATGCAAATCATATTCAAAAGGTCCAGTATGCGCTCTAGCTATGCTGAAGGCTGCTATATTGATCTAACTGTGCACACGGGGAAGATAGTGCAAACTTCATGTGACTCAGCTAATGGCGTAGAGCTTAAGTTTGGCTGATAGCAATGTTGACTTCCACACATGTTCATGAACCAGCCTCATAGGCGTAGGTATGCTCCTGTGTCTACAGAACCAGCCTCATAGGCGTAGGTATGCTCCTGTGTCTACAGAACTCTTTGTGCACTCCCTTGGTGTGGACCCAGCATAGCTGCAAAGTTCTTACTCTGAAATCTCCTGCCTGCAATTGTACTCTGTGCTTTATCAGGTCATCTGCTGTAGGCAGTGAAACACACATACACGCATGCATATGCAGTTGCATGCAAATGATGCACGTATGTACATGCACGTATGTACAGCATGAAGAGGTATGCACCTCTACCTGTGTTAGTACTATATTAAATGCTGCACCAAAGGCAGGCTTGCTGCTCAAGTGCACGTACGCAATTGTGTTTAGTCCCATGAGCAGTGCTGTCGCTTCAAAGGTAGTGCTTTTGTAGGTACTGGCAGTCATGTCGTCACAACTTTAGCAGAAGCTCTATCGTGCATACAATGCATGCATGCATGTCCTGAAAATTGCGTGCTTCAGTCTGCAGTGGTTCAAAAGTTGAAAGTGTCTAGGGCCAGAAGTAGGGTATGCCGCAACTGCAGTCCTGCAGAGCTCTATGTGCAAACGGCAGTCGCGTTAGAAGCTGTCAAGTGCGAATGGCGACTCCCACAGTGTTGCGGACCACCATGAACGCAGAAAGACGTATTTGAGCTGCGGCAATACGCACAGCAGCGACACTAATGAACTACAAGTTCTCAAATCTGCTAGGTTCGCCATACCGAGGCGGAAACCTCCTGCTGGTAGAATCAGACTTGCTATCAGCCGGAGGCAATCGGGTGCTGCAGGCACGCGTCTTGAGTACTCCGATCGCCGGCAACTGTCCCGCTCCGTTTAAGCAGGTCTTTACTCTATTCGCCTTGCGTTGCAGACGGACTTGAACGAGTCCACTGGGTCTGCATTGCCATTCGAGAGTTTGGGACAGCTCAGAAATTTGTGCGTCAGCCCTGATGGCTTGCTTCTGCTCGCCATTGACACAGAGGGCAAGGCCCTGCTCATTAACAGGAAGCGGCAAGTGCTCCTGCATCATTTCAGCTTCAAAGGACCTGTTGCTACAGCGAAATTCAGCCCAGATGGTCAGTACATAGTATGCGCGGTCCAGCGTCTTGTGCAGGTCAGCTCTGCCCTGCTGTCATTGTTACTAGTCTGCAACCACAATGTGGTCTTACATGTCAAAGCCTGCAACCTGACTTCAAAGATGATGCTTCCTTGTCTCATATATCTGTTGCTACAAATTGCAATATGTCAGATCAGGACCACAGTCTCTGCTGATCTGCTGGTTCATGCACAAATGCCAATGAGCCATGTATAAGAACTCAATGATGATCGTTGCTGGCTGGACAGGTGTGGCGCACCCCTGGCTTTCAAAAGAGCGTTGCCCCAATGCAGCTGCACCGCACTTACGGTCAATGCCATGCTGACGTAACAGCCTTAGACTGGTCACAAGACTCACAGTGGATTGCTGCTGCATCCAAAGATCTGTCTGCTAGGTAATAGGGCAGAGCCTGCCAAATCATGAACAACCATATCGTGGTTGCAACAAATATCATTGCAGCAACACTCCAGCTTCTATTGTGTACATCACTTTTTTATTTTCTGCAGGGTATTTTCTCTGAATCCTATTCAGGACTATATCCCTCCCACCCTTACAGGCCACCGCACAGTGCCAGTTGGGGTGTTTTGGGCAGGTGTGCCTCAGCTTTGAGTTGTGACTGGATGCTGTGCACAGTTGCCTTTGTGATGCAGCCCGGTAGCGTGGCAGAAACATCAGTGTTGATTGCACGTTGTGTGTTCTCATGCATGCACAGTGTGCTTGGACATGCCCGCCAGGCTTCAACATGCATCACTGAGACTGTGGAAGTGTGCATTTGTTGGAACTGTTGAAGCTACTCAGAAAGCACACTTTATCCCGCTTGGGACAAGCTGTCAGGCATTGTACAGCTGAAAAACATCGGCGCCCGCAACTGCCACAATCAAAGCATGCTTTGGTCTTCAGGCAGTACAGTGGCGTCATCAGCAGAGTTGGCTGGTGAGGAAGCTCCTGCACTGTTCACCATTGGCAGGGATGGGGCTGTGTTCTACTGGATGTATGAGGGCCCAGCCCCTAGCACAGACCCCCAGGGACAGTCACAAGGCTACCCACATGTCCCTGGAAAGCATAGGAAACGCAAAGCCCCAGATTCAGACCCTGACCAGCCTGCAGAAGCTATACCAGAAGTTGCTCTGGAAGCTGACTCAGCAGCTGCTGATGATGACAGCAACAGCAGCAGCAGCCTGGATACAAAGAGGGGTGCAGATGGAGTGTCAGATGGGAGTAGGCAGGAAAGCGACTCTGCTGACGAGCAAGGGCAAGCAAGCACCAGTGGCAGACAGCATGCAGAGCAGCAGCAGACCACATCATTTGTAGGCAAGCTTCCAGTATCTGCGTCATTACCTACAAGCCGTTGAGAGTTCTTGCAACCCATTCACTGATGACATTATGACACCATGCTGCCTATACACAGCAGCATCTTCAAGCACTGTCTTGCTGTCCTTGGCATACTCACAATTCAAACATGTACTTTCTACAGCTTACGCAACTGGTTGATTGTAGACTGCATAGACAACAGCACTCGGCCCCATGCAAAAATACAAGATGCATGGGTCAGATCCCAATGTGGCAAGCAAAGCCTGTGCAGCAGAAGCTGCCGTGCAAGCAACCCCAATCAGTCCCTGACTGTGTTTGTGTTGTGCAAGACTGATTTGTTGTCTGGTGTGTACAGGAGGAAGATGGCGTTTGGGGGCCAAGCACTTCTTCAATCAGCGAGGGGCAAAGGTCACGGCAGTAGACTATCATAGGGTTACTGGCATGCTTGTCGTAGGCTTCAGCAATGGCATCTTTGACCTGTTTGAGGTACGCAGAATTTACAGCTATCATTCCTCTTATGTCATGTGAGTCCACGCTGTTCAGCACTGTCAGTGGTAACATTGTGCTGAACAAGCTTGAGCCGTATATACTGCCTTTGTGTTTGCTGCTGCTGAGCGCATGCTGCAAACACCAGTGTGTTGCAAAGCATTCAGCTTCATCGGACTGATTTCAAGCCCTCAATCCTGCCTTTGGCTCAGACCAACAGCAGCTGTCAAGTTCTGAGATCCCACCACGCAATCACCTCCTGCTTAGCAATTCTACCAGAAAGTGCAACTCCTTGTGAAAGGCTGGAAGAGAAGTTGTTCATCAGGCCTAAGCAAATGAGCAATGCTCTGCTGCAGTTACCCAAGTTTGACAACATCCACACACTGAGCGTCTCACGATCAGCGATCAATGCCATCACTTTCAACAAGGCTGGAGACTGGGTAGCGCTGGGCTGCGCAGCACTGGGTCAACTACTGGTGTGGGAGTGGCGGAGTGAAAGCTACATCCTCAAGCAGCAGGGGCATTACTACGATATTGCCACCTCTGCATTCTCTCCTGATGGACAGAACCTTGCTACTGGTGCTGATGATTCCAAAGTGAGTACTTCTCACCAGAGCAACCAGATTTGTGCTGTAGTGTACCTAGATGTGCATACTTTGGTTGTGGTGCCTTCAAGCATGCAGTCTGCATCCACCAACACTACTACATAGCTGTGACTGCACAGCTCTAGGTTTCAATACATGTTCTGGCGGCAAGTAGCTGGAAGTGTCTCAAGCAAGCTTGTGTGGGGTTGCATGTGATGTGTAATTTGCGTCTTGCCAACTGTTCATGCATGATCACATCACAGGTGTTGTAGCTCTCTTGTAGCTCTCTTGGCTGACCGCATACTGTACTGCATGTGCGGTCAAACGTGTATTGCATGTAGCACCAGAGGCAACATGAGCCAGTGTAGACATATCCTCAACATGTGTACACACTCACTTCCCATGCACACATTCACTGTATGTGCATGATGCCTATAGGTCAAGATCTGGAACATGCAGTCAGGCTTCTGCTTTGTGACTTTCTCGGAGCACAGCGCCCCCGTGACTGCCGTGGCTTTCCTGCCCAGCGGCAGCGTTGTTGTCAGCGCCAGCCTGGATGGCACAGTGCGAGCCTTCGACTTGGTCCGCTACCGCAACTTCCGCACCATGACCTCACCCCACCCTGTGCAGTTTGTGTCCCTGGCTGTGGACCCTGCCGGCGAGGTGAGACCCTTCATACATGGGCCAACCCTTCACACATGGACCAACCCTTCAGACATGGACAGACCCCTTTGCAATGCAGTTCTGATCTGGACAGTATGCTCATGATTACTACTCCGGTTGCTACCTCCTTACAATCGAATGCACACTTGCATTGTGATGCGCCACCTGTACGAAGTAACAGCACGTGGTGCCTTGCTTTTGCTGCTGCTCGCTTCACATGCGGCATGCTTGAATGCAACCGACCAGACGTTGTTCTGTGGCTCATATGTATTGTGAACACTTGCACAAAGCGTTTGCTGTGCAGGTGATTTGTGCTGGGTCGCTGGACACATTCCAGGTGTATGTGTGGAGCGTGCGCACAGGGCGCTTGCTTGATGTACTGGCAGGCCATGAGGGGCCCGTGGCTGGACTGGCCTTCAGCCCTACCCAGTCCCTGCTGGCTTCTGCATCCTGGGACAAGACTGTGCGCACCTGGGACGTCTTCAGGTATTCCCCTTGTCCTGTAACATATTTCTACAGATTCTTCATGTACTCATCTTCTG
>JAABUO010008113.1_pt1 | contig 11906 bp, 11 predicted proteins | sample 5559291 | NCBI WGS metagenome assembly JAABUO01 (sample SAMN10711878, study PRJNA513372) | rock metagenome | isolation source: Antarctica rocks | place: Antarctica: Victoria Land, Finger Mt sud | reverse complement strand
GGCCGACCCGATCGTGCCCGGCCTTCGTGAACTGGTTTCCCTCGCACTGCTGACACTGCATGCCGCTCCTCCTTTGCCCGTCGTCAGGCTACAGCATACCGCACCTCAGCACGCCCCAACGAAACCCCCCGGCGACGTGCTGTTCTTCAACGGTTCGCTGGTCCACGGCAGTTACCCCAACACCACGCCCGATCGCTTCCGTCGCGCACTCATCGGGCACTACATCGAGGGCGCCGCCGCGCAAGTGGCCGCGTTTTACCACCCGGCGCTGCGCATGGATGGGACACCACTCGTCCTCGATGAAAGTAGCGGTGGCGGGACCTGCGGTGTGTGGGTGGAGCGTGATGGCGTACCGGTCGTGGAATTGGTCGGGCGAGAGACAGTGACCCGGAAACACGAGTAGGGGGCGGCGTCCAATCCTGTGCGGGAGGACAGGTCGGGGAGCGCGGGTAGGGCGAATCGTGCCGACGACCAGCGTCATGCGGACAATGGGGCTCTGCGCTATGTCTTTAGGCGCGTGCCAATGAGGCATAGGTACTCCAGCCATGACGCTGATTCGTCGGTCGCCAGTCGTGCGTGATAACCACAGTAATCCTCGGCTCCGTGATCAAAGGGGGTGAGGTAGCTGGTGTTCCTGTTGGCAGGCTGGCTAACATGTGCCGACCCGTTCACCGTGCAGCTTCCCCGTGAACGATGAAAGGGTTGCGCCGCGCCCATTCACGATGCCTTGAACGATGCCGGCGAAACGACTTCATGCCGGCGTGCATGATACGAAGGGCGCTTCCGCTACCGTCGTGGTCTGCTCCGCTATGCCTGCTCCCCTCTCCGCGTCACTGGTGGCTCATGTAAGGGACGCATGGTAACGGACGGCGGGAGCCAGTGATGTGTTCGTGGTCTAGCTGTCACTCTCATAGACGTCGCTCCCGCCGTCCCGCTCCATCGCCGCTTCCACAAATACGGCGCGGGGCCTATAGCCGTGCTGGAACGAAGTGTCCATTACGTGGTGTGACCACGACGTAGTGGAACTGGGCGCGGTCGCCCGTGCCGGTGAACGCGATGGGGCCCGTGATGCCGGGGTAATCCTTTGTCGCGTGCAACGCGCGCACAATGGCAGGTGGGTCGGTCGAGCGCGCGACAGCGATAGCGCGCACGACCACGTTCGCCGCATCGTAGGCATAGCCAGCGTAGGGGCCTGGGGCGCGGTGATAGGTCGTCGTGAACTGCCGCACGAACGTGGCCGCGGAGGGGATCATCTGTGGCGGAGGCGCCGTTGTCACATAGGCGTCCCCTGCGGAGGGGCCGGCCAGCTTAATGAAGGTAACGTCGTCGTTGGCCGATCCAGCCATGAACTGACCGGACACACCGAGTTGTTTGAATTCCTTGAGGAGCAACCCGCCGTCCGCGTAATAACCCGTGAAGTAGGTGACCTGTGGCCGCACTCCGCGCAGGTTCGTCAGGATGGCGCTGAAGTCGCGCTCACCGGGCGTCAGCGCGTCGAAGAACACGACCCGCGCACCGTGGTAGCGCGACAGGGCGTCACGCGTGGCGGTCGCCAGCCCTTTCGCGTACACGCCGTTGTCATGGATAATCGCGATACGCGTCGCGTGGAAGGTGTGAACCATCAGGCCAGCCGCGAACACGCCCTGCTGATCGTCACGCCCAATGGTGCGGAAGATGTTGTTCAGCCCCTGCTGGGTGAGCCGTGGATTAGTTGACGCGGGGGTGACCATGGCAATGCCGGCGCGGTGAAAAATCGCGCTGGCCGCAAAGGCGTCACTCGAGCAATAGGGACCGACCACTGCGGCGACGCCGTCCGCCACGAGTTTCTGCGCGGACTGCGCCGCAGCTTGCGGCGCACAGGGTGAATCCTGCACATCCAGGACGATAGGGCGGCCCAGGACGCCACGGGCGCGGTTCAGATTGGCGACCGCCAGCTTGACCGCGTTCACAATGTCTCCTCCCGCGACAGCGGACGGTCCACTCAGCGGGGCCAACACGCCAACCCGTACCGCGGCCGCGCTCGCTATGCGTCCACGCGCAACAGTCGTCGACGCTTGCGCGCTGACGCCGGCGCTGCCAAGGGCGAAGACTCCAACCAGGCTTATGTTCTTCCATATACGGTGCACCGATTAACCTCCATACTGCTACATCCGGCCTTGATGCGGCGATTCACGCCGTCATCCATGATCTCTCACCCTGGCTCCGGCTTGGACCGGCAGGCCTTCATCCCCCCCCGTGCAGGAGCATCCAGACGCGTTCCGCAGACAGGGGTAGGTCGTGACCACGCTTTCCTGTGGCGTGTGCTATCGCATTTCCGATTGCCGCTGTGACCGGATCGATAGCCACCTCTGATAGTGACTTTGCCCCCAATGGTCCATATGGATCGGGTACGTCGAGAAAAGCAATCTCAATGGCAGGCACATCATCGGCGCCCGGAAGATGGTAGTCGCGGAGCGATAGATTCCGCACCCACCCGCCGTCCGTCACAAGATCTTCCATCAGTGCCCAGCCAATGCCCTGTGTCACCCCGCCGGCGACCTGACCGCGGGCCGCTACGGGATTGACGATCGTGCCAGAGTCATGAGCGGCCCAATATCCAATCACCCTGGTACGACCCGTTTGCGGGTCCACCTCAACTTCGGCCACATGGGCCGCGAACGGATAGGAGGGGGCGGGATTCCCATAGTGTGTCGCGTCAGGTAACTCCGTATCCGGGGTGTACGTCGCGCGCGCCGTCAGGCGGTCACCGGGATAACGCGCCTCGTAGGCGCGCGCAAGGTCTGTGAGCGAGTAGCGATGATTCTCCGCTATCACCTCGCCACGTACGTAGGTGACATCGGGCCCATACTCCCGTCGGGCGAACGCGTCGATCTCGTCTCGGAGTCGCACCGCCGCACGCAGGACCGCGTTACCTCCCAGCACCGTCCCTCGCGAGGCCAGCGTGCCAATGCCGTACGGATAGCGCTTGGTATCGCCGGATTCGATAGTGATGCGCGCCGGAGCAATCTCCAATGTGTGCGCGGCGATGATGGCGTAAGTCTCGGGCAAGCCCTGGCCCAGGTCGATCTCACCGGTTTCAATCTCGATGTCGCCGCACTGATTCACGCGCGCAATCGCATTGGACCCTTCAAACCGTGGGTCGATGGCGCGATACCCCGAAACGTGGTTCGCCACGGCGATGCCCAGGCCGCGATTGGCCGGCAAGTTCGCGCGTCGTTCCCACCCCGCCATCTCCTGTACTTTCCGGATGCACGCGTCGAGTTGGCAGGTCTCGATGCGCCAGCCATGAATACTGACGTCTTTGCTATGCACAATGTTGCGGAGGCGGATCTCCGTCGGATCCAGGTGTAAGCCGTCGGCTAGCTGATCAATGACGCTCTCCACAGCGAACAACATCTCGGCGTTGCCAAAACCGCGCATGCATGTGGTTGGGCTATGGTTCGTGTAGCAGAGATGGCCGTCGGCGCGCACGTTGTGGAAGTGGTACAACGAATCGACGCGCGTGCAGGCCGTGGCCAGGATGTTGGGGCTCCAGTACACGCGCGCCCCCGCGTCGGCATACACCACGACGTCTTTGCCCACAAACCGGCCCTCGCGGTCCGCCCCGATGCGCAGGTCGATGGTCAGCGGCACTCGGGGATTCGCCGCCATCATATCGTCGGTGCGATCCAGGATGATCTTAACCGGCGCCTGTGCGGCGCGCGCCAGCACGGCGGCGATGATGTGGACTTTGAGGACGTACTTTGCTCCGAACGACCCGCCGATGGCCGGGACGATGAGCCGCACGTCGTCCCGCGCTATACCCAGTGCGGCGGCATACGTTTCGCGGGCGCGGTGGGGAATATGGCTTGGGGCCCAGAGCGTGAGACGTCCGTCGCCATCCCACTCGGCAATCACACCGTTTGGTTCAAGGTACCCGTGGTAGATGCGATTGGTCGTGAATCGCCCACCCCGGACGATAAAAGCGTCGGACAACGCTGTATCCACATCTCCCCGGTTCACGCGTATGCGCACGGGCCGGTTGTGTTCAGCGCCCGCATGCAGTCGCGGCGCGCCCTCCTGTTCGGCGTCCAGCGGATCGAGCAGCGGCTCCAGCGGCTCGTACTCCACCTCGATGGCCGCGATCGCGGCCTCGACCGCCTCTTGGGTCGTCGCCGCTACGGCCGCGACTTCGTCGCCGACCATCAGGACCGTGTCGAATGCCAGGATGTTCCAGTCTTTCGTCGCTGTTGGCCCGTAAGGGGTCTGCGGCACGTCCTGTCCCGTCAAGACGGCTTTCACCCCATCGATGTCCCAGGCTCGCGATACGTCGATGCGCCGGATGCGGGCGTAGGGATAGGGGCTGCGCAGGATGCCGCCACGCAGCTCACCCGGACGATGGAGGTCATCCACGTAACGCGTCTCTCCGCGCAGCTTGGAGCGGTTATCACGCAAGAAGGGATCGGGATCGCTCATGAGCCTGTGACCTCTTCGGCCTCTCGCACCTGCGTCGCGGCCGCGAGGATGCCGCCGTATCCCGTGCAGCGGCACAGGTTGTTCTTGAGAATGTCGGCCGGGGGACGCGCCAGGGGATCGCGTCCCTCGGCCCACGCCCATAATGTGACCATAATCCCAGGTGTGCAGAACCCGCACTGCGTCCCTCCGTGCGTGAGCATAGCATCGACCAGGCGCCGGAAGGTGTCGCTCTCCCGCAGATCTTCGATGGTCCGTATCGGTCCATCACCTGCGGCCGCGGCGACCGGCCAAATGCAGGAGAGTGCGGGCACACCGTTAATCAAGACGGTGCAGGCGCCACAGTCGCCGGTGCGGCATCCAATCTTGGTCCCCGTGAGGCTGAACCCCTCCCGCAGGACATCGACAAGCGGAGTGAGCGGATCGCCGTCCCACTCCCTCCACGCGCCATTGACGTGCATCCGCATAGTGGTGGATGCGCACATACATTATCTCCTTCTTTCTTATCACAGGTCCATGGTAGACGCGTCGAACACGTCTTCGAGAGAGAGCGGCCGGTCCAGCAGCCCGTCTTCCCTGAGATACGCGATGAACGTTTCAATCTGGCGCCGATTAGAGGCGAGGCCGTAGGGCCATGGATCATCGTTCATCAGGCGCGTCGCCACCTCGGCGCTCTCCACGGCCCAGGGGAGAGTCGCCGACAAGATGACGGTCTCCGTTAACCGGTCGACGGCGTCATTTTTCACGCGCTCGAAAAGGTGATATAGCGCGCGGGGCAGGTCCGGGTGTTGCCGTATGGTATCCCGGCGCACTGAGACAAGGTGCATGATGGGGAAGACACCAGTGCGCTGGACATACGCGCGTTCCTCGTCCCATGGATGGTCAAACAAACGTCGCATCGTTCCAGGCGCGCCGGTGCGCGGGAAATAACGCTCGGGCGGTCGGCGCGCGGACATGATCACATCGACTTCTCCCGTGACCAGCGCCTCGAAAACGTCCGACGCCTGTCCACGCGTGGCGGGGACCGGTACGGGCACCCGCTCGGGCCGGTAGGTGAGCCACTGGAGATCATCATTGGCCAGGTCGGCGTCGCGCAGCAACGCACGTACCCACACGGCCGCGGTCATCTGGTATTCCGGCAACCCAAAACGCCGTCCACGCAACGCCGAGAGGTCGTGAATGTCGCTGTCTGCACGGACGTAGAGCGCATTGTGCCGGAACGCGCGCGAAAGGAACACGGGAATCGCCGACAAGCGTTGCTCACCGCGACCAAGCGCCGTCAGGTACGAGGCAAGCGAGAGCTCGGCTACATCGAACGCCGCCTCGGACACTTGCCTGACGAATATCTCTTCCACGGAGGCGGCGGCGCATGTGAGGCGGAACCCCGGCGGACGCGCCGCGCCCGTGATGATCGGTTGAGTGCGGTCGCTCACCGACAACGCCACCTGCAACTCCATCTCTGTTTCCACCTTGTTCTCCTCTGGCCGCGCCTACTCGGGTAGGGGGCGGCCCTTCGTTTCGGGCAACATCATGACGGCGATGATACCCAGGATATAGACGACGGCGAACGCGGTCGCGGCCACGCCGTATCCTTTGAAGAAAGTAATCAGAACGGACGCGACGATGGGACCAATCATCGCCAGGTAGCGCGCCGAATTGAAGATGAGGCTGACCGCGGTCGCGCGTATCGCCGTGGGGAACAGCTCTGGTGGGTGGATGGCGTACCAGCTATACAGCCCGCCGGTCAAATACCCGTTGACGACCTGTAGCAGCACCACGGCCGTCACGTTATGTACCAGCAGGAAGATAATCGGGGTTATGATGAGCGAGCCGATGAAGTAGGCCACGGTCGTGACGCGGCGCCCCAGCGCGTCGGCCATGAACCCAAACACGATGCAGCCCGCGATCTCCCCGACGTTATACAGGATGCCGGCCATGCCGGAAAAATACGCCGCGCTCTTCGCCGTCGTCGCCAGGGCCGCCGTATACGAAGGCACCCACGATGAAATCGCCCACCAGCCGACCGTAATCGATATGGAGACCAGGATCGACAACAGGAGGATGCCGCGACGGGGACCACGCAAGACCTCGGATGGTCGTATCGCCCCGCGCGCGGCTCTGGTCCAGCGCGTCGACTCGGGGATAACACGGACCAGGAGCGCGGCCACGATCGCCGGCAGGATGCCGACCCCGTACATCCATCGCCACGACAAGCCAAGGTTAGCGCCGACGATAATCCAGAGTCCCGAGGCCACCAGCGCGCCGAGCGAGAATCCTGCCTGTAAGAGTCCCGCGCCCTTGGTGCGCGCGTGTTGGGGCCATGTTTCCTGCAACAGCGATGTCCCGACGCCCCACTCCGCGCCGATACCTATACCCGTCAACACACGGGTAACGCCCAGCATGAGCCAGGTGCTTGATAGAGCGCTTAAACCCGTAAAGACGGCGTAGATGAGTACGGACACAATCATGGTGCGCCGCCGACCGAGTTTGTCGCCCAGGATGCCGCCAAGGATCCCTCCGGTGGCCCAGCCCAGGAGGGTGAGCGAGATTAAGTAGGCCGTGTAGCGTGGAACGGCCTGAAGCTGCGAGGCGGGAAGTAGCTCATGCAGCGCGGGACGCGCCGTCAACAAGAGCGTATACGTCTCATACCCATCGAACAGCCAGAAGAGCAACGTCACGGCCAGGACCGTCCATTCGCGCCGCCCTAGAAAGCCAACACGGGCGGCGCTGGCCTCCCCGACCACATCGACGGTTTGCATACTCCACTTTTCTCCTCTCATTATTCTTCCAGCCCCAGTGACTCACACAACAGTCGCTCGACGAGCGTTTTGACCAACGAGCGCCGGTAGGCTTCGGTGGCTCGGACATCCGTTATGGGCGCGCAGCGCGACCCATACGCCCGCGCGACCGTGTCCACTTGCGCCCGCGTCGGGTGTCCGAGCAGCATGCTGTCGATCTCTGGGAGAGACAGCGGAATAGCGTGCGCCGCTCCAACGACGACACGCGCCCGTGTGATCAGGCCCGCGGACCGCTGTGCGGCCGTGGCGACCGACACTAATGCAACGTTATTGCCGGCGCGCTGGTCGAAGCGGCGAAACACTTGCGCGGCGTCCATCGCGCTTGCCGGAATAAGGACATGTATCACGAGTTCATCCTCCGCCAACCCGGTCTTGCCTGGACCCTGCACGAAGTCGTCAATCGTGATAGCGCGCGCGCCACGAGGGCTTTGCACATGGAGCGTGGTCTCCAAGGCAGCCAATGTCGTGATAAAATTGGCCGCCGGAGAGGCGGTGACAATGTTTCCAGCGATGGACGCGCGATTCTGTACCTGCCACCCACCGAGGATATGAGCGGCCTGACGGAGCGCCGGCAGGCGCGCGGTCAGCGGATCTACCTGGAGTTCTGATGCCGTAACCGCCGCCCCAATCTCGAGTCCATCGTCTGTCACGGCGATGCGATGGAGATCCGCCAGGTGGTTGATCTGTAGCCAGTCTCGATCGCCATACAGGGTGCGCCGGTGCGGCCAATCGACAAATAAGTCCGTGCCGCCGGAGACGACAATGGAGTGTGTCGCGCCGACGATGTCGATCGCTTCCTCCAACGTTCGTGGCCGATGCCAGTTCATAGGCGCGATCTCCTCCTCGCGGTCGTTGCTGCACACATGACCAGATGGTTGGCGTGTTTCTACGCCTAAATCATGTGTGGATAGGCTAGGGCAGATGGGTGGACACCCGCGTGACGTTCACTGAACCTCCGTCACCAGATCGCGAATCCAGCGCGGCTTGGGTAGTGGCGCGATATCGACGGTCCCATCCTCGGTTGCCCTGGTCGCGCAGAGATACCCAGGCCGACCATCCATGGATGCGGAACACTCCTTGCACGCGTTCGCGCGACAGGAATAGCGCACCGCGAGTGTCGGATCGACGTTTTGCCGTACCCATATCAACGCATCCAGTAGAGTCATCCCCGCTTCGTAGGGGACGGTATAGTCTTGTATTCTTGCGCCCGTCGCCGGTGTCCCCCGGACGACGCGTAACGCTACGTGTGACATCTGATGCTGTGCCTCCATTATCACGCTGAAAGTGGCGATGGAACCATGTCCAGGCTCCACCCCGCTGGCTCGCTGAACAGGAGGCGGCTGCTGACCGCTATTTCCTGTTGCTCGGGATTATCGAGGCGCACATGCGCGCCGCGCGACTCGCGCCGCGCGAGGGCCGCGCGGACGATCGCTTCGCTGAGCCGCAGCATGGTCCGCAGCTCAACCTTCTCTTGCTTGGAATAGGGGAATGTCTCTTCCGGGCCTAACGCGACCGTTTCCGCTTCGTGCGTGAGGCTCTCGATCCCCGCGAGAGCCTCCTCCAGTCGCGGTCCTGTCCGCAAGGGACCGGCCCCTGTCCACATCAGGTTCTGCAGGCGGGCCGTGAGCGCGCCGACGGGGATCTCGTCGTGGTCGACTGGTCGGGGATGCCAGAACGTTGCTAGCCGCTCCCATTCATATCGTCCGGCTCGTGTGACCAGAGCGATATCGTGCTCTCGGCGCATCCGCGCGGCCGTCTCTCCCGCGATGCGGCCGGTCACCAGGGATTCCGTCATAGCGTTTCCGGATAGCCGGTTGGCGCCATGCATACCATAGATCGCCTCGCCACAGGCGAGGAGCCTATCAACGGTCGTGCGCATGGCAGGATCGACGCGGATCCCGCCCAACATAAAGTGGGCCATAGGGGCAACCTCGACCATGTCACGGGTCAAATCGATACCCTGCCGAGCGAGAATATCGATCACAGGGCCGAAGGCCTCATGCAATGCATCCAAGGGGACCATGCGGAAATCGAGGTAGACGCCCCCATGAGGCGATCCACGCCCCTCGGCGACCTCCTGGAAAATAGCGAGTGTCGTTTGATCCCGTGTCGCGGTGTATCGCCCCGGCGCTTCGCCCGTATAGCGGTCCATGAACTCATCGAGCTTGCCATTTAAGAGGTGGCCACCCAGCTTATAGCGAAAGGGGTCCCACATGATAGGGTCAAGCTGCACCAGCGGTGGATACAGGTGGGCGATGGGGAAGAACTGCACCATTTCCATGTCGCGCAGCTCCGCGCCAGCCTCCGCCGCCAGCATCATTCCGTCGCCGGTCATAGGGGCGGACGCGCTTGTACGCGCATAGACCTGCGTCAAGCCGCCTGTGGCAACAATGACGGCGCGCGCGGCGATATGAACAGGCGCCAATTGCTCCAGCATGAAACCGACCGCGCCCACGACCGCGTTGTCATCCTGGACTAGGCGGGTCACCATGACGTTATTGAGACGCCGAATATGAGGGTCGTGTGTATTTGCCTTCCGTAGAGCGGCCGAAACGGCCTCTCCACTGCGTAGAACATCGACGTACACGCAGCGCCGGCGCGAGTGCCCGGGCGCCACGACCTGACTATGGCGGCCGTCCGGCGTACGCGCCCAGTTTGCTCCATAGCGCTCGACTTCACGGATGAGTTCCGGGCCACGGTCGGTGATCGCATGCACGATGGCCGGGTCGGCCAACCCGCGGCTGCCGGCGATCGTATCCTCGGCGTGAATGTCCGGTGAGTCAGGCTCCGCGTCGCCCAGGGCCACCGCCACGGTCATCTGCGCCATGATCGTGGCGCCGCCGCGCCCAATCAAGCTCTTATCGACCAACGTGACGGACGAGCCTGCGTCGCTCGCCGCGCGCGCCGCCATCATCCCGGCGGCGCCCGCGCCGATAACCAGGACATCCGTTGTGATATCAATGGGCTGATTACTCATCGAGCGCCCCCGCCTGCCCCGAGCGGTCCATCATACCGCTCAAACCACTGCACGAACTCCACCAGTCCGTGCACCATGGCGTCATGGAACTTTTGGCCGAGCTCGACGGAGGCGCTCTTCGATGCCCCGATGGCGCCCGACGGCGCGAACGCGCGCTGTTCCTGGCTGGTCCACGGGATCTCAGCGACTGTCCCCTTGCCAAAAAGATCCGCGCGGAGGTGTCCACCGCCAACGGTCTCCAGGTCGGCGGCCTCAGAGCCAAGGCGCTCCACTCGAATCGAACCAGGGAACCGATACATCACCTCGGACAGCTCCAGGGCGCCGCCATGATGTTCCGGCTCTTGGCGGATCAGGTCCGCCACGTCTTTGCCTAGGTTCAAGGGGTCGACCACGGCGACGAGCGTCTGCGGATAGCTGTATTCGCGCAACTCACGCAAAGCCAGGGTGAGCGCGGGCAAGTTGCTACCCTTGTGCCCATTGACGTAGATCTGCCGTGTGAATCCACTCTGAGCAAGACTTGCCGCGATATCCGTGATAACGGCGATAAAGGTCGAACTGCGCAGCCACAGGCTGCCGGGAAAGGCCCGGTGATGAAAGGAATCGCTGACCCAAAGCGGGGGCGCGACGAGACTCTGAGTGTCGCGCGCCGCGTCCTCGGCCAATCCCATGGCCACGAGTGTGTCGACGCCGAGTGGCCCTGCCGGACCGTGTTGCTCGGTGGCACCAACCGGGACGATGATCGTCCGGCGTGTTTTGAGGTAATCGTCGACTTCTTGCCACGTATAGTCTGACAACCAAACGGAATCCACAGTTCGTCCCCTCCCGCTCCTGGTGGTATCCTACGACCGCGGTAGCGCATGGATGATGCCATGCGCCCGTGTCGCACCCCAGCCATAGCGCCTCGCGCCGTGCACGATCAATTAATGTTCATATTATACATCGGGAACATAGGAAACAGCTAATGCGTCATGCGTGGTTCGGACGCGTCAAACTGCGTGTGGTCACGCGTGGTAGTGACTAGCTAAGAGGGCTCTTTCGAGGTTCACCAGCCACATCTTGCTCACAGCCGCATCCTGCAGTCTTTAGGTCCGCGGGTCACCTCGTCCGACACCGTGTGTGCGTGCTGTTTTTGCATGTCCATGCGACGAGGCGCATGATCATCCGTTGGCATAAGTGGTCATCAGATCGTCACGGCCACTGCGGCTCTGCTCGGGCAAGCGCGACGATATCGCTCACCCGACTGTAGCTCTTCGCCTATGCGGGCGAGGTGGTGCATGCATGCCGATCCGTTCATGGCGCGCCTTCACGGCGGGTCATGAACGGGTTGCGCCGAGTCCGTTCATGTTGCCACCACGGGGCGCGACGGGACGACATCCCCTCTGGATGCGGCCCACCGCTACCACCGCCCGATGGTCTCACGCAAGCGCCGGTCCGACCACTTGGCGTATACGCGCGTCGTCTCCAGCTTCGCATGGCCGAGGTGGCGTGCCGTCGTCTCCAGATCGCCCGTCTCCGCGTATAGGCGCGTCCCCGCCGAGTGCCGCAACGAATGCACCCCACTCGCATCAAGCTAAGAAATGAGCAGGGGCGCTTCTTTGGCATCATAAGGGTGTAGAAGACCTTAGGAGCAAAGGAGCGTCCCTATGACCACGGTAGCAGATTTGACCCAGGCGCTGCAG
>JAABUO010008112.1_pt1 | contig 11907 bp, 9 predicted proteins | sample 5559291 | NCBI WGS metagenome assembly JAABUO01 (sample SAMN10711878, study PRJNA513372) | rock metagenome | isolation source: Antarctica rocks | place: Antarctica: Victoria Land, Finger Mt sud | reverse complement strand
ATATTATTGTGTACGTGCTTTTACGTACGCGCGAGATGAAATACGTGTGGCAGGAGTCACGTGATGCAGGTTTTTCCTCGGGTCATTAACGTTCGATTCGACTATGAGTTCGAAATCTCCGTTAAAGCGGAGGAAGTTAGATACGGCGGGCAATCAGCTCTCCATATCGAGTTTTTTTGCATCTAAGCCCAGCAGGAATAATGAAATGGGCTCAAATGTTACCGAGAAGGATGAGTTAGAAGTCAACATGCCTTTCAAATATGTGGAGAAAGCAAACGACAAAGAAAAAGACGCGTTCGATACCCCAGATCTCTTAAACAAACCTAGCTGTTTGACCAAAGAAGACATATCTACCACCTTAAAAGCTAAAAAAGGCAAAAAGAGCCTTGATACCGCAAAGTTTAGATTTGACAACGTTTCTCAGATCGACTCTAACACCCAAAGCGAAGCATCAGATAAGAATAAGGAAGAGAGAAAAACTTTACATGAAAAATGGGTCCGAAAGATTGGGACCGCGCAATCAGTGCAGCAACCTCTTGAAACTGATGCTGATTCTCAGTCAGCGGACGTGGACGAAGCTGAAGAAGCAGACGTAGGAGACGCAGCTAGTCTAACAGACCGATTTACAGCTGACACGAAAGACAAGACGTTGCGTAGAAAACCCAACTCTAAACTCACACCTTTGGAAAAACAATTCGTAGACCTCAAACGAAAGCACGGAGAGAAAACAGTTCTTGTGGTAGAAGTTGGGTACAAATTCCGATTTTTTGGACTTGATGCACAAATTGCTGCGAAAGAACTACACATCTATTGTTCTCCAGGCCGGACTGATCTCAATGAGGATATCAGCGAGTCCATTTACTCCAGATTTGCAGGGGCGATGATTCCTGTTCCAAGGCTCATGGTACATGTGAAGCGGCAAGTATTTTTGTATCTGCTCTGACATTATTAGACTTGTTCATGCTGGCTACAAGGTGGGTGTTGTAAGGCAAATCGAAACTGCGGCCTTAAAGGCTGTTGGTAGTAATAAATCGACTGTTTTTGAGCGAAAGCTCACAAATCTGTACACGAAAGGCACATTTCTCGACGACTTTGACGTGGACGAGGGTGTTCAATCCTCAGCACCAGCCACTGGTTTCATCATGTCGTTTATCGAGAGTGTACGAGGCGGTTCTGGGTCTTCAGAGAAAGTAGTTTTTTGCCTGTTAGCTGTCCAACCGTCTACAGGGGAACTTGTTTTTGACGAGTTTGAGGATGGGTTCATGCGAAGTGAATTTGAGACGCGCTTACTGCATCTTCAACCATGTGAGATTCTCATTCTCGGTAATTTGAGTAAGGTCACATCAAAGACCATATCGTTGCTGTCCCAAAACACTTCTGGTATGTGCCGAGAAGGTGTGCGGGTAGAACACTTTGATATCTTGCCTTTACCGGACGCGAAAGAGTTAATAAAGAACTTCTATGCAGAAAAGGAAGATGCATTAGAAGCAGAGCCAATACCTTTTTCGGGTGATCTCGAGATCTGTCTTTGTAGTATGATTACATACCTCAAGCAATATGGGCTGGAGAATGCGCTCGACCTCAAAACTTCATTCTCTAGCTTTGCTGCAAGATCAACCATGCTTTTGAATGCAAACACCTTAGCCAGTCTTGAAATTTATCGAAATGGTACGGATCTGACTGAAATTGGAAGTTTGTTTTGGCTTCTAGATCATACGCGTACTAAATTCGGACACCGAATGCTGAGGAAATGGATAGGTCGGCCTCTTTTACAGGAGGCTTTGCTGCAGCAAAGAATTGCAGCTGTCCAAGAACTTCATGAGACAATGGATCCGAAAGTGGACTTGCTAAAAAAATCCCTTTCGGGCTTTCCGGATATTGAAAAGGGTCTCTGTCGGATTCATTATGGCAAGGTCTACCACATGGAAGAATTGGCACTAATTAGCAGTGTTCTCGATCTGAGTTAGTTACAATCCTCCGAGCTCTTTTAAAAATCTCTACTCTCCTTCCTGTATCAAACTCTGTGGAGGCCGTTGGATTTAGCTCATGCATCATTAACCAAGCTATTTTCAAATTGCCATCCGTTCGGGAGGATGTGCGTCAAATCCTGAGTGAAATTAATCAGCCTTCAGCTCTCAAGAATGACAAATTTAATTTCTTTCGTAACGAAGAAGAACAATATGAGAATATAATGGATTTAAAACACGTGAGCACTTTAAAAAATTTAACTCACATGAGGCTATCGCAGCAGTGGAAAGTGATTTTTCGGTGCATCTTGCTGAGGTGCGATCAGAGCTGAAACGGCCAAGCTTGAAGTATATTACAGTGGCCGACAATGAAGTGAGTGCTTGTAGCAAATTGTTTTAATTACAGTATTTAATTGAGCTTCGCAATTCGGATTCCAAGCTTGTCCCGAAGAATTGGATTAAAATAAATGGGTATGCGACAGCCTTTTCGCCAATGCTAAATTGTAGCACAAGGTCAATGTCACGTTACCGCTCTCCCGAAATCATTGGGATGATGAACGAACTAGCACAAGGGAAAGAGCGCTTGGCAATCGAATGTGATAATGCTTATGCGCAATTTTTGGAACGAATATCCCAGAAGTATTCAGAGTTCCGAGATGTGGTACAAAGTGTAGCCACGTTGGATTGTTTGCTTTCTCTAGCAACCGTTGCCGCCCGGCCAGGATACTGTAAGCCGACTTTTGTTGACGAAGTCTGCATAGACATTGTCAATGGCCGGCATCCTATGGTTGAACAGATGCTCTTAGATTCTTTTGTGCCGAATGACATTATCATGGACGGCAATGGTCTGCGCACAATGGTCATAACTGGTCCTAATATGGGCGGAAAATCATCCTTTGTTCGTCAAACTGCTTTAATCCAGATTATGGGCCAAATTGGTAGTTATGTGCCAGCGGAGACTGCAACTCTTGGTATAGTTGACGCCCTCTTCACTAGGTATCTAGTAAATTCTTTATTGCTGATCTTAAGGATGGGAGTCTTTGATAATATGCTTTCAGGCGAAAGCACATTTATGGTAGAACTACACGAGACCGCAGACATTATTAAGCAGGCAACACCGCGGTCGCTTGTCATCCTTGATGAACTTGGACGTGGAACAAGTACAATGGATGGGGCAGCTATTGCGCATGCGGTACTCACATATTTTATCACAACTATCAAAAGCTTGATGCTATTTATCACACATTATCCCTCCCTCGCTCAGTTTGCGGACCAATACCCTACGGAAGTTGGAAACTTTCACATGAGTTTTCTGGAAAGGGTGAACGAAGACGAGTCTCACGAGATCACTTTTCTTCATAAACTTGTGGCTGGCCAGTCCCAAGGCTCATACGGATTGAATGTAGCAAAACTCGCGGGTTTGCCTTCAAAGCTTATACAAGAAGCAGCTTTCAGATCCAAGGAACTGGAGCAAACATTTGAAAAGCGACAGCAAACTTTCGTGGCTCATGTGATTGGGAAGTATTTCAAAGGCACCGAGAACATTGACGTTGAAATGCTCTACCGCCTCTTTCAGTCTGGTTCGCATATCAATCCAGCTAATTGAAAATGCCAAATGCCAAATGCCAATAATAATATTACCAATGCAGAAGCTCTTGCTACCGCCGAACGCTGCGAATATGACCAAGAAGGGTTTCTTCATCCTGTTGTAGAATTCGACCATGCGACTCGAGTGTGAGAATCTTGATGATCTCTTCTTCATCGCAGTACAATCGAGGTTCTAAGATCTTTAAGAGGCCTAACGCTGTTTGTAGAAGAAAGGGGTCACCCTCAAAAGCATAAATATCCCAGATTCGATTCGTGAGGTCCAAAGGCAGTATTTTTGCAAAAACCGTCTTCAACATTACATCGAGGTAGAGGTCTGGTGGAAGCGCGAGACTCGTATGGAAATGTCTGTAAAGAGAAGGTAACTCCGTGCGTAGAAGATCCAGAAATAGCGAGTGAAATTTTACACACTAGATGAATTAGCTCAGCTACTCAGACAAATGGCTTGCCTCACTGTCATCGTCATTATACAAGGCCATGAGCAATGGTCGATGCAACAAACTGACCAACGCCGTAAACGCATGACTTGATTCCATATTCAAAAGTAATATGGCAGCAATATACTAGAAATCAATATTTAAAGCTGAAGTGGTTACTCACATTCATGCCGTGAGCATAGCGCAAATCGCTATGGTAGTTAGCATAAGCCTGCAGAACTGTTATTAGGTCCTCATGCAAAGGACTCTCATGCCGGAATAGTCGAAGATCAGCAAATGTGCTGGAGACATCGTCTTTGATTTGCCTGATTATACTCGCCCATCGTCTGTCAGAATCTTTCCAATCAGTCTTTGGGATTTCAACAAGTCGTAATTTCGCTAGTTCGGATCGTTCCACCGCGCGCTGAAATGTTTCGCTACTTACCCCTAAAGAATTTCCAAAGCATTTTCGCCACGTGGTTGAGCGGAATTTGGGGGGTATTCCCTGCCATACTCGAGTACGTATATCCGTCAATGACGATTGCGAATTAGGTATGGAGTGCACGTAGTCTTCCCATCGTTTCCAATGTTCGGACTCAGATACTTCTTGGGATTGTCGCCGCTCTATCTCCTTTAGAGATCTCTGGTGATCTAGAGTAAGTTAAGTCTTGAAGAAACAACTCACCTGCCTCCTTTGACATGGTCATCATGTGCTTATATTCCTTCAAGTGCTTCTTTTCTTCTTTCTTAGGCTTGGGAGGCAACCATCCGGGTCTGGTCCTGCCCAAAGCTGCTTCTTTCTGTTTCGATAACGGAACAGGGTCAGAAAATTCCCACATTTGCTTGGGAGGTAACTCAAATGGGGAAGTGGAGATATGGCGGACCTTCTGAGTCTTACGAGTAGCCTTTTCTGAAGTAGGCTTTTCTTGCAATGATTGATTCAATGTATTCATTTCGTCATATTTCATAGTCAGATCCCTTGCATCTGGCACCAGGTCATCCATAGCAAGATTCCAGCTTGCTGACCTGGCCTGAAGTCTCATTGGAGTCTCTGATTGCCCATGAGGTTGCTTCGGAATAAATGAGCGAGCCTTGGGTTCACTGTCGGGGGTCAACGGTACGTTCATAAGAATCATATCGTCCGAAATATCGTTGCCCAAGTCGTTGTCGAATTCCCGTTCCGCAGCTGAAGGCTTTTTGCGGTGCCCGTTCCACGACGTCCGACGTGGGGCGTAGACGGCCGAGCATGGTCTAGGTTTTATATCAACTCTTAGTGTGCCATCAAAAGTCCGTGCACTCTGTGATGGGATCATAGCGGACACTGAACGAGGGTGGACCGGACGATCTGCCGTGATTTGCCGTCCTGGGAATAGGTGATCAAATCCGACTGACTTCTTCTCAGTCTTCAGAAGCAGACCATTAGATGCACTTGTCGTTCTCATTACCCCGTACCTTGCTCGAGGAGAGATTGCCGACGGTGAAAAATCTCTTTTGAAGCCAGTGGAAGAACGACTGGTTCTAGGCCTGCAGCTATCCTGATCCATATCTGGAGATAAGTTGATATCTTCAAAGTGGTTCAAATTATCTGGATCCATTGCTCGGTCAAGAGAGACAGTGGAGGAGGCAAACGAATGTGATTGACGAGCAGGAAGTTGTCGTGACATGTAGTCACCATCACGCCGGCGATCTGCATTTTCAGCCATAAGCCTCCGAGTGCAGATGTCTAGATCCTAGCGATTCGATTCATCATCATTGATGCTGTCGATGGCCTGAAGATAAAACCGTTAAGATAACGTGGGGAGGGCTACAAGTTGAATTGAGGGACAAACTCTAAACCATACATATCGTCAAACGAAAAAAGAATTACCAAACCAATCGGGGAATTTACTTCTCAATCGGGATAAATGTACACGTCATGAAATTCCACTTTGAGAGAGGCCACTGCTAGAGTAACTATCGCGTTTCGACGCGACCTTAAGCATTTGTAATCCATCGACACCTTGACAGCTTTCAATTTGGGTCACAAGCCATGACAACAATCGCACATACTTTGTCTGCTTACGACGAAAGACATCATAGAAAGCAAAGAAGGCAAGCCTAGATCAGCACTGAATGAGCAATACAAACCATCGAACTTGCGTAGCATTTACTGCGCACCTGAAATACTTGTTGTTTTGCAGCTGTCGTGGCCGAAGTGAAGAGCTTGCAAAATCTACTACTTCGCATACGGTACCTGCTGTCAGAAATTCTAGTAACCCCTACCAATGAGATAGTCCATGGATACTGTATCCAAAAGTGCCAAATAAGCACACAGGCGCATTGCGGTATCGATCATGGTGGCGTTAATGTTGACAAGAACCGTATGCATCGAATTGTGATCGGTATCGAGATACATTGGCAACCAGCGGAGCTTCAAGGTACTAGAGTAAGTTGTGAATCGAATAACTTTGCCATACTTGCATAATTTGTGCCTTATGGCTGGACCAGATCCAACAAATCTTTTCACAGTCAGAGAGTTTGATAGGGTGGGATCTTTCTGTTCAAAACTTCGTTTGATATCAAGCGAGAATGTATTGATAAAATTTCCACAAAACGGAAATTCATGGCTTCCGATTAGACGGCTAATTTTGCGGTCAGCAATAGAAACTTCGAAGTTGGTCACAGTCTTGGCGTCATTGATATAGCATCCATGAGACTCAAAGCCTACCTGTTAATTGCAATTACTTTATACTGACCTTTATGGGTTGCTTCAAGAAACTCAATGGCCTTTGCTCGGTCGCGAGTAATGAAAAGGAAATCGTCAATCAGCCGCAGAAGAAGGCTATTATTTTCTTGCGTGAATCTCATACATTTGGCTTCCAGGTCAGCATAAAAGTAACTGCAAAGCAATGTGGATAAGATTGATCCTTGTGGTATGCCCTTATGTTGACGGTAAAAATGCTTTCCAATTTTTAATGTGTTATTGGTCACATGCGCCTTCATAAGCCTCAAGATATCTCTTCGACTCTTGAACTCTTCAATCCCCCGATCAACGTACGTGTAATCTCTTGGACCAATGCTCCGGGAGGTTTGTATTTGTTCTCTAAGATTTCTGAAATCGTCTTAAGTCAGAAAGAGCCAATATTAAACTATACGTGAGGGACGTGCTTCGGCAATGAATTTTTGTTTTAAGGCTCCATGCTCCTCTGTAATTCTGACATGCTTTTGAATTTGGTAACACTCCTCGGTGAAAACCTCGCCAACGTGTTTTAATAGTTGCTGATGAGGTATTGTATCAAAACAATTGCGAACATCTACTTTAACGAAATAAAATCTGAATCAGATCTTCTCTCGTTTTTAACGTACCTTGAGTGTGATTTATTTAGTCTTTTGAAGTCTGCAAGTCGATGATAAAAATCTTTGGCCGAGAAAAGCGATGAGCCAAGATTGTGCGGTCTTTGTTGCTTTTAGTCAGCAAGGAACTAAAAAATTTACCCTTTCCCAATTCAATGCGTGGAATACTGGACTCAGAACCGAATTTATACTCGCTTTAAGGTTTTTCCGACCCTTAAGCGCTGGTTGCCGTCTCCTTAAGTTGGTGATTGGACGAACGCCATTTTCTTTTGGAAGAAAGCGTACATAAGAATGACCAAGCCGATATTGCACCATGAGCTTCTGAGCATCGGCCTAATATTAGATCCACCAAAGTTCGAATCACCGTTGAAATCTGTGTCAATACATTTGACTTTAAATGTGCGAAATGGGGCTCACACAGTGTTTTCCACAGGTCTTGACGAAAATAAAATACTTTGTTTCGATATACCGAAGACTCGGTAATGAAGAAATTTGCACTTAGAAGAGGAGTGAGGAAGGAGTCAAACACCCAGTACATAAATTCTGAGAATATTTCATTTCTTTTATTTGATGAAGACAAGCAATTCCGTTCCGACAGTTTTAAGACCGTCCACTCGATTTCATTGGTTTTCATACGGTCCCGTACTTCATGCAAAGACATTTTCTCGAATCTCCGAAGCCGTATGAATCTGAAAACATGCGACATTAGTTGACGTCGATTGTATTTACTTCCAAACCAAGCGTCGCTAAAGATTCTTCTCATCACTGAATTCACAAAAGCACAAACTTGGTTTGTATCTGTGGCGTAAGAAAGAAACGTCTGCTTTTCCTTTTCTTGGGTGAAATTATTCACAAGATCATTACTAACTGATATGCTTTGCTTACTGAGGGCAGAATTAGGAGTACCTTGCGTTTTGTAATCCGAAGAAGGCTCTGTAGTGTCCAAAGAAGTTACGATAGGTGACGACGCCGTCTGACCTACCGGGCAATAACAGTCCAGAAGGAGTCGATACGGACAGTGATGATGCCGCTTAAACAATCCCCCCACAAGGACGTGAGCCCTTCGTAATCTTTTTGGTATCGGTTCGTTCTCAATTTCGTCCGCAGTGTCGCGCATCTCAACGCACTTGCGCTTCCTTGAACGGATCTCGGCTTCACGTATAGAGTAATCTTTGAAGGGTTGTACAGTCTCTCTTTTGTTGACGACCGATGTAAAAGCGTTGTGCAGATTATATTGGCGCGGAAAAATGTACTTCAATATGTGACAGATATTCTCATGTGACAGAGTCTTATTCCGATTAAGAACGTCTGAGTAAGCAACTTCTCTTAGAAAAAGCTTACGATAATACCGCAGTCCAAATCTCACTTCAGACTTTTTGTTTAACGCTGGCTGAGCGTAAAACATACGAGATCTGACAAAGTTAATTCTGCCTTGTGATATCCTATTGGTGGGGAAAGGCCCAGGTAACTTTGATTTCTCACGGAAACAGCTTTCCTTCTTTATCGGTCTTCCGTCTTTGGGTTTGGTGTTGTATATGGGCACACCACACACTTGATAACAGCCGTCAGCCCATAGAAGAAATATATTCGTTTGAAGAAGCAGATTCATCATCAACTCATCTCCAATCCTTGAATGAGAAAGGAGATTTAGATTTCTACCTTGAAAGGAGAGTTCTCCAGTTTGAGTCGCAGAGAGTCCCAACATGTGGATTTGGGTAAACATTGACAATGTCGAATCCAAGACTACCTGAGCCTCCAACATTGTATTGTACGTCGTTCTAACATAAGAGGATTGTAAAAAGTGATGTTACACGTTCGTACCCGAATGCAAGCAAATGATTCGGTTTGTAAGCTTTTGTGCGTTGAAAAATTGCTTTGATGGCTGTGTTCACCAAATCAATTTGGTCTATCTTTCCAGCTTCGGATCGCGAATTACCTAAACAGCTGCTGTCTTTCCTAATTGGTTCGTCATATAACCAACAAACCCTGCACGTCTCTAGCAAGTTTCGGTATTCATTTGAGTCCTCATCCCGGAGTAAATTTGCGCTCTGTGACGAGGGCAATCGCTGGCACACATAGGCTGAAAGAGTCTCCACATGCTCATAAGCTAATCTTAAGGTAGCTGGCAATGCATCGGTGTAATTCATTCGCTCATGTTGGTTTGAAACCAAACGCGTTTCGACTCGCGAGGTCAACAAAAAATAACGAAAAGTAAGTTACCAAAATTTCCAGAGAGACTGTTCAATATGCTTGCTTTCCTAAATTTACAGGTGTATTTATACCAAAATTCCCCGGCCAAGACTCTACATCAACTTCACCATAGATTCTCCCGAGATCCAGCCAAGCCCACCATCACCATCTATAACTCTTGCAAGATAAAGATTTTCCTTCTCACCCAATACGCTGAAAATCTCCCCTTTAGAATACCGTAGATATGGATAGCCATGCTGATGAGTTTTGGAGATGCGGTTGTTGCTTGCCATCGATGCGCACGTGAACAGAGTCGTGGACTCTGGGACTTCAGATGAACTTCCATCAGACGATACTCTCGGCGCCAAGATACTAGAAGCAACATCTGTATCTTCATTCGCTGAGTTTGGCGCAAAATTGGAAGAGGCGGACCTGAAACGGGTTTGGGGACGCGGTGTCGTTGATGTATCGCTGTTCCTCCAAATTGACATATCAGAGGCACCGTCATAAAAGGAGCGGGAGCGGCGAGGTAAGAATCCCAGAGACTCTTCAGGAGAAACGTTAGCTTTCCCAGAACCGTCGTGGCTGTCGTTATTGACCAGAGAGCCATTACAAATCGAAAGCGCCGTCAAACAGTTATCAATGTCTGAACTATGCGCTGCAAGCATAGCCCAAGACGTTTCCGCGTCCTCGGAAAGCATCGGCAGAGCACTCTCAAGCGCACTCTTGCATTCCTCATTCCAAGTTTCTAGAGCTCGGCAGTACGCCTCTAATGAGCCTCTGACAACTTTTTCTGTGAGAGTAAAAAACATGGGCAGTTCCTCGAGCAGAGAAGTATTAATTGCAGTGAAAACCTCGGCAGCTTCTGAGACACGCTTATCCGGCCTTTCCCCACGGTCCTTGATGGTGTTATAACGAACAAAATCTAGTACCTTCTTGTCTCTTTTCGCCATGATCCGCCTGGGTTTCTCATAAAGCTCATATACCGTAGTAAGGGGTGCGATGACAGTTAGGCGAACTGTTTGTATGTGTGTCGCAAACCTAGCTGTGGCAATGTCTTCCAGGACAAGTCTAAGATAATCCCACTTCGATTGTAGCTGCTGATATGGAGTAATTTCAATCTCTAGCCATTGATCAACCAACTTAAAAAACTCGCAGACTTTGGCCAAGTGTGCATCGAGAGTTTTAAGATAATTCTCAAATTCGTGAATAATAATTTGTATTTGCATTCTTTGTTTTCTGAGAGTCTCGATTATGGTTTCGTACGCATCATCCACATATTCCTCGGAAAGCCCGACCGTCTGCCGTATACGCTCTTTCCTCCTACCGAGACCTTTGGAAAAACCACGCCTTCTATCGCTGTCCGATCGATTACGGCCAGATATCTTGTCCACCAGGTCTCTCCGTTTCTTGGTCTCGTTTATGCGGTCTGCAGCTGACTGAATGTCATCGGACGCCTTTTTGATCGCCGTATAGTCTGTGTGTTCAGGCTTCGTACATTCCAACAGCTGTACCAAGAGCAACGGATATTTTAAAACCCTCTGAACTGGCTTAATAAGTAAGGACTCGAGGTTCCAAGCAGATGTTAAGTGCTGGCTTTCCTTTTCACATCTTTCACAGTAGTTTTGGAAGTGCTTGTCGGACGCTAAAGTAAATCTTCGCCGGGCAACCGTTTCATGGTTTGCGCAAAACTCAGTGTAAATTTTTTCTAATTGCGCCATTGATTGATTGAATGCACTCCCGATCCAGGTTGAGTTCTCTACTGCATCCGAGTGAGAACGTGTCTCATCCCCTTCCAAATCATACAGCAAGCCAGCTGCAAGTTGGAGAAGCTGGTGGAAGTCGTGTGAAAAGCTGTAAATAGTATCGACCTGTCCAAAAATAAGTCGCACATCATCTGGTGATAGGACATTGCGAGAATTTGGAATGTAAACATCCTGTAGTACTCTCATATCGCGTGCAAAACTGCCTTCCGTATCCACGAGCTCCCTTATGATATTATTACGCTTCTTTTTCCGCTTTTCTTCCCATTGGCTATTCTCAATTGGCAAATTTAGTGGTCCACCATTTTCGAAGCGGGCAGAAGAAGTCAGTGTGGGTGTAGTGAGGCCAGACGGCAAGGGAGTGATTGGACGATCAACATTGACGTCGGTGTTGGTGGCTTGAGTGGGGGCAAACTCCTCAGCTTCGAGAGCAGGTGAAAACTGAGGAATTGATAGAGTATCCTCATCTTCTTCCTCGAAAGGAACCGCGGGTGGGGCAGACGTCGGTGGCGGGAGCTCAACACCGCTCACGAAAGTGTCATCTGTATCATTTCCAACCGTTTCCGAAGCAGACGTTATAGATGGGTCAGGGTCGGACGACCAATGCTCAGAGACAGAGTCACCTGACAGGTC
>JAABUO010008111.1_pt1 | contig 11907 bp, 17 predicted proteins | sample 5559291 | NCBI WGS metagenome assembly JAABUO01 (sample SAMN10711878, study PRJNA513372) | rock metagenome | isolation source: Antarctica rocks | place: Antarctica: Victoria Land, Finger Mt sud | reverse complement strand
AGGCTTGTCACATCAGATGTGCTGTTTGGCATCATGTAGTGTTACCCCAGGATTCCATTGGCTGAGCGCTTGGGTGCCCTCCACATCAGTCAGCACAAGCGTCATCTCGTCAGCAGCATTGCGCAACAGCTGCTTTACCCCTGCCAGCTTACGAATCCCAGGGTTGCTGTACTGGGTCCACAGGAAGCTAATGCAGACAATGGTGAACATGGCCAGCAGCATTGGCAGTACAATTTGGTACCAAGTGCGGTCTTGAGAAAGCACTGGTACAACATGATTGACGCACCTGCACATGCCAAACAGAAGAGTTCAACTGTTGGAAGGCCTTGCTCTGAGGTGTACTACAATCCACAGTGCAGCATGCTCTTCCACAGTGTAGTACGCTCTTTCATCGACGCAAGTATGTGGCTTGACAAAGGCTTGACATTGTGTGTTTATGCAACATCAAGCAAGCAAGACAAATGGAAAAGAAGGAGGTTTGCAAGACTCTAACTCAGGAATGCACAATACAGTCCTTATTGCTGTCAAGCTCTTACTTGAGATGGGTGGAGTCCACCCAGTGCTCATCATACCCAGATGCACATGTGCATGTCTGATATTTGTAATATGCAGGATTGATGGCAATTTGAGTAAGCGGCACAACACTGCCTGAAGCTGGGATGATGACGTCGCACAACATGTTTGGATCCAGGCTCTGCTGTCCAATTTGTGACACCGTCCTGCATGTTGTATGTCCCCTTCAAGGAAGCTGTGCAAAGCTCTGCAACTTCCTTGCAGCTTCACCAGCATAAGCTTGAAAGGCAACTACGGCTCAGGAAGTTTCCACGGCACATGATAATGTTTCAGAAGGGCTTCACAAGCGCAGAATGTGCAGTGGAGGTTTCACATGGCCCTACACTGTGTAGTAAGCAACTTGTCTGATCACAAGAGGATGAAGAACGCACGTGTCAAACTGCAGCCATGATGGTAGATATTGCTTGAGAGAATTCTGTGAGTTGCCACTTGTCATCCCACTGCCCCCAATGTTCAGACTTTCCAAATGCTCTAGATCTCCCAACGTTGCTGGCAATGTACCTCTGCAAACAAAACAAAGACATTGAGCAGTCACATGGTCCCAACTTCTGCTGTGAAGCCAGTCACACGAAGACATGTTCCGCCACCCATCAGTTGCTTTCATCTGCTGGCCCTTTCCCTACTTGCATGTCCGAAGAAACTCAAACTGGACAACAGAGAGCACTGAGACAGTCTGTTGGTCTGTGCACTTGAGCTTATGCCACGTGTCTTTTGTTTTCTCCTGCCAAATGTCTAGTTTGGGCTTAGTAGAGGCTACATGTCCTGCCATGAAGCAAATAGATTGATACATATAGTAGGCTTGCGCAGCCTGCCACAGTGGGCTTTACACCAGGCCCACAGCAGCCAGGCTTTGCTCCCTCACATTCGAGCAAGTGATGACTGCATGCTGTCAGGGGCGGTGAAAGACTTACTCCAAAGTATTGAATGCAAGATTCAGTGTCGTCAGAAGTGTCATGTTGCTGATGGCTGCTGGCAATGTCCCTGTCAAAGAGTTGTTGGCCAAACTCATGCTCTGCAAGTCAACAGGAATTGCTTACATGTGCAACAATGTCCTTCTGGTCCTCTATGCTGATCATGAGTTGTTCAGAATACAATGCATGAGTCAATGGTAAGCAGTGTGCCAGGCACAATCACCCACTGCAATGTGACTCTGAACTGCAGTCTAGATGGTACATGATTGCAAGCCAAGACATTGTTTCACCTGGTTTTATATGCTCACCTCTAATGAAAAACTCGTGACATTGCTGGCTATACTTCCCGTCAAATTATTTGTAGAGTAATCCATGCTTTGTAGCCATATCCCCTCGAGCACTGTTGCAGGTAATGCACCACTGAATGAGTTGTTACTTGCATCAATTGACTGCACGACAGCTACAATGTCAGAAAGTTGCAGCACAATATTTTGCAAAACAGCAGCATAACTGATATACCTGACTTTGTGTAGCAGCATGCCCATGTGCGTGTATGTACATATCAAAAACACATGGGCAGGTCATGGAGAGACAAGACTTACTGTAAACGGAAGTGATGCCAACCATGCCGGCAAAGTCCCCGTCAGCTCATTGTTGCCAAAAAGGATGTTCAAAGCATACCCAAAGGAGGCATCAAGACCCAAGTATCTAGTAGTATAATCTGTAGCATCTACTGTGGAGACGTAGGGGCTAGTTGGAAGTGAAAGTGGGCCAGAGATTTGATTACTGGACAAGTCAAAGACATGCATCTGTGTGGCTGTATATAACAGGGGAAAGGAGCCTGTCAGCCTGTTGTGATCCAAATAAAGCAGTGACAAGTCAGGTCCAGTTTCGACAAAAGGAACAGTGCCTGTAAGCATATTGCCCCCCTGCAGAGCATCAGCTTGTGTGGATAGTGAGCCAGAGGTGACAAGACAGTGAGCCAGAGGTGACAACGAAAGCTGTTGCTCTTCAGCCAGCACTTGCGCGACTTACAAGATCAATGCGCACAGCCAAAGGAAGCTCAAGCACTGCAGCAGGTATGGTGCCAGTGAACTTGTTCTTAGCTAACAGCAAATCGGTCGCCAGGGTCAGCTGAGCCAGGTCAGGAAGTGTCCCAGTCAGCTGGTTGCCTGACACACAATTCACGTCATAATGACAGGAGCAAGAGTGAGACTCTCAGAGCGATGCTAAAGAGCTACTTACCACTGATGATAAAGCTGAGAAGTGTTGGTGCCAAAGCTGTCAGCAGAGAGGTTGGCAACGTCCCTTGCAAATTTCGTCCAGCCAAAACGAGAGCAATGACCCCATAGCTGCCTGTGCTGTAGTCACAAGCAGGCTGGGTGTAGTCACAGCAGAGGCCGGTCAGGCTCTCTGACAGGGTCGTGCAAACAGCCGAAATATCTGTAGTGGACAAGGTGGGGATAGTCGCCCAGTCTCCGGGCTCGACCCATCCGCTGCCCTTGGTTGAGGTGTACAAGTCAGCCAGCGCTGCTACTTGAGCTCCATAGCAGGTACTGTTACAAGTGACGGTAGCAGCTACAGCCTGTTCCCAGCATACACAGAGGAGGGCCCAAGTCAGAAGATTTGTCTTCATCTGGTGTTTCAGTCTGAAACTCAAGCTAAAATTCACACACAAATTTCGACAACCTTTCGCATCACCCTTATTACAATGAAAGCTGCACCGCTGCGCAGCGTCCCGCTCTAAACATTGTCCATACAACTATTCGGCAATGTATTGACTGTAGAGATCAACGGAGATCGGCGGTCGAAATTTCGGTTATATACAGGTTAGCCAACAACAACATAAAAACAGTTAGATCACCAGTGCCACTGTGCGAAGTCTCATTCACTCCCTTGCATCCCGCTCAGATGTGAAGTTGTAACAGGTAGAGGTCCTATGACACCGAGCAGCGTCTCCTGTGAGTCCATCGTTCTTTTTGACGAGAGGAGCACTGACAAAAGGACTTATGCCTTTTGCTGACTGTAGATTGACCAGTGAGACACACCTTGCAGAGATATACGGCAACACCAATCGAACGGGTGGCTGTGTAAGGCCTGCCATCAGTTACTGCTGCAAATTATAGCTAAAAATGCGTTAGTGTGCAAGGTTGAAGCCGCGCTTATCTCCCAGATGTTGCTCAAGATCAGTCTTCGCTCAGTTGTGCTGTTGGGTCTACTACCAGCACTCGGCGCAACGTCTGCGTTCTACACTTACAATACTGTTAGTTATACTGGCGATTTGAGTGCACAACGCACAGCGTTGATGGCGTTGTACTCGGCAACTGAGGTGTGTGATTCTGCTGTGCTGCAAAGCTGACTACTTCAGTTCCGAAACACTTGTTACGTTATGCATAGAAGAACATGCAGCAGGCAGCAGGCACGTTATGCATGACAGAACAGGCAGCAGGCAATTTTACTAGCTGCCTGCCCTGTAGGGGGCTATATGGACCCGCAATGACAACTGGGGCTCCTCTGTTTCCCACTGCAGCTGGTTTGGAGTGTTGTGTTGTGATAGCAGTAACATCCTTCCTGGAGCTTTCTATCCCCTGACTGGATGTAATGCAGCAGGCGCTGTGCTTTCTGTTGCGTTGCCTGGCAATAACCTGCAGGGTACAATACCAGACCAGGCCTTTTTCTCAGACCTGGTGACTCTGGTGACGCTTGACTTGCGTGGTGAGGCCTGGGACTTCATGTTTGCTTGCCATCACTGTTACTGCACTACATGAGAGTCATGCTGATGTGCTCATTGTCCAGGCAACAACTTGACTGGCACACTTCCCTCCACATTGACCCAGTCAACTCTTCCGTACCTGAGTGGAATATTTCTTGACCAAAATGGGTTGACCGGGACCATTCCAGCTGCTGTCTTTCAGTTCACCAGCCTGATGACATTGCGTCTGGTAAGTGCACCTGGCAGATCTGCTCCTTCCACACAAGACCTGTGGCTGCAGCCACACCAATCTTGATTGCTGAGCCTGTGTGACAAGCAGGGTCAAAACAAGTTGTCAGGGACATTATACCCCTCGATAGCTAGGATGGACAACTTGATCATCCTTCGACTCCCAAACAATCAGCTCACAGGTGACGCCAGCATTCCTGCCACGTGGCAAATAACCCATTCCTCAAGTCTTTACAATTTGCAGCGTACTCATTGCACAAAAGCCCCAACATCCGTCACTGTGCATGACCTTGTCTGACTTCGTGTACAGGCAGCATTCCAGATGACTGGTATAAAGCACCTAAGCTGACCACTATGTACCTCAATGGCAACCAGCTGATTGGGAAGATTCCTGCTTCTGCAACTGTTGCTGCCAGTAGTGTGGTTGCTGGTTGGGCAGCCGGAATATTAGCAGGAGTCTCAGACACTACTGCAATGAGGAGGTTGAGCTTAGCATCAAATCGGTTGACCGGGACAATTCCAGCTGGATTATGGCATATTCGGATGCAGGCAAGCTGCACAGGATCTGCCCCTCTGTGCCAGACTGCTCAGAACATAGATACGTGACACATGTCTTATGGGCCTTCCACTTTTGTTTGCTGTGCTTGCACGGGTAGCTGTCTGAGTGATATACTGCATCAGACATTCCTCTTTGTGCAAGGTCAAGTGCATCAGACACTGCCTTTGTCTTGGTACCAACTGCTGTCCAAACACCGTTCAATATGCCCATGATGCAGGAAGTGGACTTGAGCAATAACAAGCTCACTGGCACACTGCCAGCCTCCCTCAATCTAGTGCAGGATCTGAGGTTACTTGACCTCTCAAACAACAGCCTCTCTGGACCGCTTCCAACGCTTTTCACCATAGACCACTTGGTGGTAAGACAACTGAGACACAGACCATGACTAAAGGAACTTGAGAGTATGCGTGCACACCCTGATGACCTGCAGTGCTGAAAAGTCCAGAGACGCTCAAGTCCAGCATTTGCTTACCCTGGACACAGCTGACTGCAGTAAGCTGCTTGCCTGATCATTAGATTGATGTAGCAAAAGTGTTTCTGCTGTGGCATGATGCTGACACAAAAAAGTGGTCAGTAGCTTGCTCATGTCCTCATTGAACAGTGGCCAACCTGCTCTCATAGTATGCTTGTTGCCATGCTGGTCATGTCGAGTTGCAACAAGGTCACAAGTTTGTGCAACATACTTGTTGTGCAGTCAATGGATGTTAGCAGCAATGAGCTGACTGGGACCATCCCGGCTTTTTGGGCTCAATCTACCTGTCTGAGTTCTATGGACTTATCAAGCAACTCCTTGTCGTAAGCCTTCTTGCTTTTTGCAATCGTTGACTGTCTCACAGCTGCATCACATATTGATGTTTGCTGGCAAAATGTGCTGGAGCAGAAAGCATAGCTTACATAGATTGTCTTGTGACCCAAGCATCAAGCTTGTACTGTTGAAAAGATACGTTTGCAAGCTCATATTGGTGATTGCAGAGGTAGCCTGCCATCATTCTTTGATGCGTTTGAGCTCAGCACGCTTTCCATTAGCTTCAGTGGGTTGACAGCAGGGAATGCCACAAACCAGAGAGGAGCGCACCTTCCTAATTTTGCTGACTACAACAGGCAAGGCCCCAATCTGTTGCAAGCCATATTCAAGTCAGTAAACATCTGCTAACTGCCTGTGCTGTTGGCTATGTTGCGTGGCACAAGCTGTTTGTTACGGCATTCATTTAATATTGCCTGTTATGTGCTCGTTATACGTCACCAATCTCCCACCAGCGGAGTGTGTGTACTTGCAAAAAGAACACAACAGAACAAAAAGTGCATGCATGTCACCTTGCATCTATCGCTGACATGTGCAGGGTTTGTTTTGGCGTCTACAGAGTGTTGCTTGGCAATGACTCAGTTCAAGGTACCCATTATAACTTGTTGACTGCAGTGCGGCGGCCACGGAAACATTTGCTGCAGCCAATGCAGCTTGCGTACAAATAGTCCCCAATCAGACTTACATGCCAAGCCTGAAAACCGTCAGCATTGGGCCTGACTATGGCAACTATGAGGGATGCTCTTGCATTTCCGGTTATAAGCGTAACACATCCACATATGCAGGAGAGCAAGGTCAATACTTGTAAGTTGATGGCTATGTGGTGTTTGTACATGAAGTAGCCAGTGCATGTATCGAACAGCAGAAGCATGGCCGCACCAGAGCCGCCGTGCTTTAGTTGCATTGAGAACTGCTGGTTCTGGCAAGCTGTTATGACCATTGGTGAATAACTTAAAAGCGTGCTTGCCTTTGTTCGTTGCTGCTGTCAGGCACATAGTCATTGCTTGCATCCTGATTAGCATTTCTTGTCTTGCCTTGTTGTCAAGCACTTTGTGACTAAGCAGATGCATGGGCTGCAGGTGCGTTGTTGTGGACCAGCAAGACAGGGCCTTCCTGTACTTCATGATCCCCTTTGCTGTCCTGATGGCCGTCGCAGTGCCAGTCATTGTGCTGTGGACGCGCATGTCATTGCCCAAATATGTGGGTAGGTGGAACAGGAAGAAGGGGCCCCCTGAGAGCGGGCAGACAGTTTCCTTGGTACTGACAGATGTGGAAGGCTCCACTGAGCTGTGGGAGGCTTTCCAAGAAGTGAGCTTTCGACATAAATTCTGCATCAACAGCAAGACATGTACGAATCAGTATCAGTAGGCGCTTCTGTCTCCGCGTGCGATCACAAGCTGCCTTTTGCATGACAGTGTAACACTGCAGTCTGGATGCAGACCTTCTGATGCAAGGAGCAATGTAAAGCAATGGTCTGCAGGTCATGCAAGTAGCAACTCCCATTCATGACCGCATCATGCGAGCCAAGATTTCCCACTACAATGGCTATGAGGTCACTACTGAGGGAGATGCCTTCATTTTGGCCTTTCATGATCCTGCAGATGCAGTGGCTTGGTGCATGTAAGCTCTGTTGCTCTGGGGATGGCCTGCCATTCATATGACGTGTCCATCTGATCACTCAGTGCAGTTCTATATTCTGCACCACCTTCCTTTCTCTTGCATCATCAGCAAGCATATGCATCAAGCAAGCCTGCCTGCACAGGCATCAAACTGCATCGCAAACAGCTGTATGTGCTCATTGCTGTCTTAGCTGTGCCTTGTGCATGCTGCCTACAGTAGCCTCAAACAACAAGATGACTTGTGTTGCATGTGGTTTCATCGATCGTCTTGCTTACTTTCACCTGGTGCTGTTAGCTACCTGCGTGGCAATGCAGGGCTACCCAGCAAGCACTGCTGACTGCACCCTGGCCCACAGAGCTCATTGGCCACCATCGCTCTTCCATCAGGACCTCTACCAAGGTAGTGGACAACGCAGAGCGTGCGGTCCACCTGGCAGCATCTGAGGTTCTGTTCAGAGGCCTTCGCGTCAGAATGGGCATTGGCACCGGCATAATAGAGAAAGTACAGGTGCGTGATTCTATACTGTGAATGAATACCCTGCTTCTCATGAAGCTCGTCACACCACCATCTCAGCTTCCTACCTCTGCTGACGCAACACCTCCCTGACTTACAATTTTGGCCTGACGTCAGAACAAGGTTGCGCAGCACATCTGAAGCTCAAGGCGTTGCTGTCCCCTCGGCTGCATTGCGAGGAGTATCAGCATGCTGTGTTTTGCAGGTGCATGAGTTGACCAAGAGGAGGGAGTACACAGGACCTGTCATGGACCTTGCCAAAGCTGTGTCAGAGTGCCCAAGCGGTGGCCAGATTGTGTGCTGCTCAGCCACTTTTGCCAGCATCCTGGACCAGCAGGCTCGCATCCTGCAGCAAGTGCCTCCTCATGCCGACCATGATGTCCTGTATGAGATGCTCAGGTGAGCACAGGCTTAGAAGATGTGGCCTTGGGTTTTGGAACTTGCCAGCTACACTTGTCAACATCCTCCTGGGCTGCGGCATATGCACCTTGTGAGCTGGCTGACAACACGTTTCTCTCTGCTTTCAGACCTGCTCTAGCATCCTGGTAGCAACCCTCAAGAGTCTGCTCAGATGTCTTGTGCGCATCATGACGATGCCTCGTGTGTTACAGCAATGCATAGTTCATATTGAGTTGACTGTAAGGCTTTCCTGCAGTCACCCAGAAGGGGCCACAGATGCAATGCAGAGCTCTCTGAGTGAGCCAATGCTGAACAACACTGGCAATGCCAGCTCCACACAGCGCCTACTGGAAGGGCAGACTGACCCTGCCACCACCACCAAGGCATTGGCCAAGCCAGATGCCTGGGTGCAGGCTGGAAAGACCTTGTGCCAGAGAGCCACAGGTGACCTCAGTTTACGCCTTTCCTGCCATGGGTGGCTATACTCTCCTGCAGATTTGGATGTTGACTCCTGCTTTGCATCTGTACAAGCTTTTGGTCAGAATGGCATGTACTTGTCTCTTGGCGGATAGGTCATATGATGGAGCTGCCTTTGTGATGAAACCTTTTTGCAACATGGTTCTGTTGCCAGATTCATGTGCACATGCTTACTTGCTTATGCTCACAGGCAACTCCAGTGACAAAGTGAAGATGTTGAATATGGGCCAGCACATCCTGGACAGTCTGGACACGCCTCAGCAGCTATATCAGGTATGTTATGAATTTAGAAGCCATGTGTGCCGTGCGTAGAGCAGTTACATGATCAACATCAAGCAGCGCATGCAGCTGCTTTGCGCGCTATCTGCATATGCTGTCATTCACTGCAGAGCCTTTCTGTGTACTCCTGCAAAAGCAATAAAATATAGTGTTGATGAAGCTTTGGCTGATCATGAGGCCACTGCCCTTGTGTCTCTTGCCACTGAGAGGTTCAATGCTCATGCAGCTGTGCATACCTGGCCTAGAGAACCGTGCGGTCCTCTTCCCGCCTCTCACTCACAGCACTGAGCTGGCGCCAGGTAGACACCATCTGCTTGTGACATGTGAACGTTTGCAATTGTGGCTCTGTGCAGATGTGATCTGCCCATGTATATGCACTGCTGACTCAACACGCTTGCAAGACGGCACTTTGAGATTATTGTGCAGATGACACGCCAGGTCCTGATTGCACCGACAGTATCCTCTGCTTCTTGCATGTGACTACTTATAGCTCGCCTCAGGCCTTCACTGGAGACCATGTCAGTTGTGTACATGTCGCAACCTTTGTCCCCACACTCTTGACTGGTGCTACGCAATACAGGCTACTTTGCTGCACCTGCTGCTCGGTTGTACCCTCTCAGCCACCGCAAGTCCCGCCGGCCCAAGCCTCTGCCTCCAGTCACTCTGGTCTTCTGTGCCATTGATGGCTACCATGATGTCATGGCAGAGAACCACGTGCATGGGGAGCTGACCACCACCCAGTGCTACAATGCATGCCGCCAGCTGCTGAAGGACAGAAATGGCTATGAGTGCGGGACTGAAGAGGGCACCTTCCTGGCTGCCTTTGCCAGTGGCACTGATGCCCTGCAGTTCTGTGTCGTGGTGAGTGCAGCATGGCTATGCGGTGCAGTGTCGCGTTATTTGTGCACAACTTGCAGCTGTTGGTACTGTGCTTTGTTGTCACCGTGGTCACAGCCAGTATTTGTGTGTAGCCTGTTACAACTGCTTCAGGCCTATGCTGCTGCTAAAGCTCTGTCTCGCCTTATATAACAGCAATGTTACTTTATGTTGCGCATGTTTGCATGGCCTGCTGTTGATCTTTCTGGCTGCATGAGAATCCGCCAGCTTGCATGATACAGGCTCAAGAGGTGCTGCTTGACACAGCCTGGTCCCAAGATGCATTGGCTTTCGAGCAGTGGAAGGCCATTCTAGGCAAAGACGCCACAGTGGCCTTCAGGGGGCCTCGCGTTAAGATGAGCATTGTTCAGGACATCCCAACCTCCATTGGACCGCATCCTGACACTGGGTGTGCCATGTATCATGGCCCAATGGCTGGCAGGTGATCCTTTGTGTTCGCTTCTACACTGGCGTTGCACGTATGTGTGATGACCACGAGGCTGTAGCGTTTCTTGCAAACACATACCCTGAGCCTCAGGGATGTATATTTGCTTCTGTTTTTGAGTGACATTGCAGAATGTTTCTGTGTATGGTTTCAAACCAAGTGTTGATAGAAGACATCAAGACGCTGCAGTACAATTGACCTGACACCTATTCCTGAGACTGAATGTGTGGCGCACTGCAGTGCTGCCAAGCTGTGCCACTTTGTGTCACACGGAGGGCAGATCATTCTGCCCAACGAGCTGGCTGAGGTGGTGCTGGCTGACTGGACCGGCAGCGTACCTCCCATGCCGTCAGCTGGCCAGAGTCTCTTCCTGACAGCTAACCATGGAGCAGGCAGCAACCACACAGGCAGCAACTGGGACAGCGCAAAGAGCAGCCCAGCATCTGAAATGTCCAGGTATACGTCACGCGCACTCACTGCTGACCTCAAGATCGTCGATACCTGTATCTTCCAGCAGTACAGATGCTCAGCGCATCCAGGAGCCACATACTTTGCTGTGCATCAGGCCCAATGGTGCTCTTTTCTATTTTTTGGAACTGCACATAGCACAGTCTGGAAAAGGAGTGTGGCACATTGGAACAGTGTCTGATTCTGTATGACAAACATGATGTATGTAAGCAAGCTAGTTCATTTCACACATCATTTGTGCAAGTCTCCCTCTTTGTGCATACTGCAGCCGCAGGACGGGTGAGGCAGGCGAGGCTGACAAGTCCAAGCCCAAGACTTCCACCCCAACCACTAACAAGACTAGAATGGCTATGGAGGCTGGCAAAGGGTGCTGTTGCTTTTGATCTCCTGTTGGTTTTGCTCTGTAGTGTGTGTGCTGCGTTGGTTTGATTGCAGCTCATCTGAACACTCTGCACCCCAGTTTTGACCAATTTGGTGGTGTGCATGTTGGTGCTATATTGTGGGGTGCAAATTGCATAAATCTGAAATTGACAATAATCTGCTTTGCTCCGTGCTCATGCCCAAGGACATGCCATGTGATTGGCCAACCAAAAGGCATAGTGTCCATACATGTTCAAAGCAAAGGTTGTGGGTGGTGAAAGAAAGAACAAGGGCAACAAAGCGAATCTTTGTATTCTATTGCCCATGTTAAATTTCAACAGGGTAAAACCAGATGTTTTTTCTGTTTTATTCAAAAGTGGTCTTGTGCAGGGGTGACTCAGGTTCCCCTGTACTGCTGACCAAGGAGGCCATCAAGAGCGCTCAGCTCACCTATGAGGGCAGCTTCAAGGATCCAGAGGTGCTCAAGCACTGGAGTGGCTCTGGCAACCTCAGGCAAGTGTCTTTGGCAAGCCACACATCGACCCCCGCTTGTACATTCTACTGCACACTGCGTTTTGCTGCTTTTCATTGTTCTGGCTGACACTTCTGGTGGTACTTCACTTGTATTGGGCAGTCCATGGGACCTCACACCCTGCCTGCTTGCAGTCATCCTTTACAGAAAGC